>Ga0137418_10006769_pt1 | contig 10533 bp, 10 predicted proteins | sample CZODoug3_1_2_16f_FD_122242 | JGI IMG/M metagenome (GOLD analysis project Ga0137418, IMG submission 122242) | Vadose zone soil fungal communities from Angelo Coast Range Reserve, California, USA - CZODoug3_1_2_16fungal (Hybrid Assembly) | ecosystem: Environmental > Terrestrial > Soil > Vadose... | reverse complement strand
GGCTTGTTCTACCGCGTGCGTGTCGGCAAAGTGCCCGGCGAAGACGCCGCGCACCAATTCGGGGAGCAGCTTCGCAATCGCGAGGGCTTCACGCCGATGGTGGTTCGCTTAGATGAAGGCGCGGCCGCAGGAGGACTGAATGAGCGCTGACTGCCTGTTTTGCAAAATCGCGGCGAAGAAGATTCCGTCGAAGATTGTGTACGAAGATGACGAAGTGTTCGCGTTTGAAGACATCGGCCCGCAAGCACCCACGCACATCCTAATCTGCCCGCGCAAACATCTTGATTCGCTGAACGAGGCTGGTTCAGAAGACCAAGCAGTGCTCGGAAAGTTGCAGCTAATCGCCGCGCAATTGGCGCGCAAACTGAATCTTCTCGCCGGCTACCGCACGGTGCTGAACAACGGTGAAGGCGCTGGGCAATCCGTCTTCCATTTGCATTTGCATCTTCTGGGCGGGCGCGCGTTTCGCTGGCCCCCAGGGTAAATTCGTACTAAATCGCATAGGGGAATCCACTTCTCCGGTAATCCGACTACACGTCCAAGGGAGCTAGTCGGGCCGACAGAGTCACACGCCGATGGTCGGCAAATTAAACATTCAACGGGTTTGAGGCAGAGACACGCCCGTACCACAGGCCGGAATCTTTGATGGTGCGCTTCTGGTTGCGGAAGTCTACATAGGTGAGGCCGTATCGCTGCGTGAAACGACGTGAGCATTGCGGAAGAAGAATGCGCTGGTAGGATACCGAGCAAGCTTAAGATCAGCGAGTGCGATCACATGAAGAGTATCAGGCCACCCAGAACGCTTTCCGTCGAGCGCCGCAGCGAGCGCAATGCTGAGAACCCAAGCAGGATCACCGCAATACCGAGCACAAGCCACAATATAACATCGTACTTTTCAGTCCATGGCCGCGGATCGGTCCAATCCGCGTTGATTTCTTCAGGTCCGAGCCGGCCCGCAACTGCCGCTTCTATCTGTTTCGGATTCACGAGTCGCGCGAGATCGTACTGCGCCTCTTTTGCCTGGCTCTGCCCGTAAAGCAGACGATAAGCTCGCCCCGGCTGCTGATCGAAAACCACATGCGTTGGAGTCATATAAAGCGTCGGAGCCGCGCCCGAAAGAGGCGCGTCGTTGCCATTAAGAACTGCCACGCGCCAGAATCGCCGATCGGAAGTGCCGTTAGTCCGAACGGCGAGCTGCTCCTGAACCTTGTCTCCTTGATGAAACCGATAGATTTCTCCGTTGGCTAGGGGTTCCCATTCCCGGCCGTCCGGACTCATTGCTATCTCCACGCTGCGGCTGAACTCCGAAGGCCCGATGGCAAATCGCACTTCTGCAACACTCAATGCGGAAGTCCCCAAATCAGCGTGCCACGAAGTTTTACCGGAGGGAGAAGACGCATCGGAGATCATGCTTGCGACGATTGGGGCACGCTCGGGCGGTTGGCTGACCTGGTAAGACACGCATGTGCAGCTTACAGGAAACTGTTTCTTCTCCTCGAAGATTCGCACGCGCAGATAGCGGGCATTGTTATCCGAGTAGCGCACGATTTGTGTCCCATTGCGGCCTTCTCTCTCGAACCGGAAGATCGGGGCGCGCTCCTGGACAATCCGCCACTCGTGAGCGTCATCGCTCGCGTCCACCGTGACCCAGTCGATAAAATCTGTTTCATTCGTCTGGAGGTCAACCGCATTGTGAAACGAAGATTTCTCGCCAAGATCCAACATAAGTTGGGTGTATTGCCCTGGCAGAAAGCTGTTTTCTAATAGCTTCGCGTTGCGCGTTGCCGTACTGGAGGATCCTTCGCGGATGAAGCGCATGAAGGGGACTTCTGTCCCGCGATCGTCAATCACGCGGATATCGGGCAACAATCGGCGCGAACGAACGTAAATTTCCTGTGGTAGCGTCACGTTTACAAGGCGGGTTGCGTCGACTGTCGGGAGGTCGATCGATCTCGAATAGCGCCAGTATTGCCACGTCAAAGGGAGAGGCGCGTACGCAGGTCCTGGCCAAGCGGATGCACCTAGAGCAGACACAATCGCGGCCGCAATCCAAACCCAAGGGCGCCGTGCCGACTTGTGGGGTCGTTTTCTCACGATCCCCGTTCGCTTCCTTGCTCTAGTGCGCGTCTCTGATAGAAAAATGAAATCAGCAGCAACACAACTCCAAGCAGCAGAAACGACATGATGCGGTAGAACCGGTCGAGAGAAGAGAGATCGAACAAGAATACCTTTACGATGACGACCGCAAGAAGCGCCAGCGCCTGCCATCGAACCGATGCGGACTTTCTCTGCATGCCTCCGACCATCAGTCCAAGAGCATAGAGGAGCCAAAGTGTTGAAAGCGCCAGCTGCTGGGCCAGGCCGCGGTCTATGTCAAGCGACCGCACTCTCCCGAAGACATCCCAAATCTCGAGTGAGAACGCAACGACGGCATAAACATTGGCCCCTATGCCCAGCCCCGCGAACATAATCGATTCTGTTGCGTCCAACGTCACAGCCGAGTTTTTCATAAACGCGTAGGCCGCGGCAAAGCACGCCACCACTACAGCAAATGTCGCAAAGCGAGCGTTCCACAGAAACTGTGTCGCGGGAACTGGGATCAGCGCCAATCGGCCCGCCACGGTCGCGAAAAGGACGAAGCCAGCCGTGCGTAGCGCAGACAACTGGATTCGCAGCCCGCTCCAAATCAGAAGCATGCCCTCGATCGCCCATGCAATCGTGATCCATCTCCCATCGAGACGAATTGGGATCGCAAGCGTCACGAACGTCAGCGCAAGGCCTGCAAACAACACCCGCACGATCCTCGAACTCGTACCCTTCTTCTCCGGTAACGCTCTCTCGACCGCTAGATGTCCAGCAGCCAGCATTACGACGGCGACCGTCAAGGCCCAGCGATGCGCTGGCCAGAGCATCGTGCGGAGCGCCGCCAGATAAGCCAGAGCGTTCACCAGCACGATGCCGCTCTCAAGCGTCGATAACTCGCCTTCGCGATGGCTGCGCACCACGGGCAGCGTTGCGAAAAGAACAAAAAAGAGAGTCGCGAAGAAAATCGTGACCAGCAATTCGTCATCGCGGTAGAAATCTGAGTACCAGCCCCAGAAATAGACAAGCGTAGACAGAAACTGAATCGGTGGAAGCGTCTTCCAGTCGCGTACCCGCGCAATGGCGAGCATCGCCGCGCCCAGAACGATCAGATATGAGAACAGGACAACTTCGTGGTTTTCACCCGTACTGACAAGCTGCGGTGTAAGCACGCCGCCGATCAGTGCCAGCACTGCGATGCGTTCGGAATTGCGCCCCACACTCACGGTCGCCGTCGCGATCGTGACCACAATCATCAACGCGAACGCCGCAGACTGCGAAAACACTTCGTAATAATGCCAGCCGGCCCACAGCGACAGGTAGAGAACAGCCGCGCCGAGCCCAGCGATCCCTTCGGAGAAATACTGGTAGCCACGTTCGAGCAGCCGATGGCTCCATGGGAAAAGCGCGCTACCCATGAGAAGTCCGATCCCGACGCGCCCGCGCGGCCCGATCCAGTTATTTTCAAACGCGTACTTGAGAAAAAACGCCACTGCAAACAGCACCGCCAGGATACCGACATAGTGTAGCCACCGACCGGCGATCAAGGCCTCGACATTTGTATTAGCTGCACGATTATCGAGAAAGTCTGCTTGTGCAAAAATTGGACGTGTCGCTGCTGGCGGGTGAGAAGGTGTGAGGGGAGCTGTAAATGCCGGTGGAATCACGGATCTCTGCGGGGACAAACCGGCAGTTACGGAAACCTCGCCCGTCACCTTCGCAGTCTCGAGTGAAGGGACACCAGAACCTGTAAGTTCACCCAGTCTTTTTTCGAGTCGTTCGAGCCGCTGCTCGAGTGTACCGATCCGGCTGAGCAGCGATGTGATGGAGTCCATATCGAGAGGGTTTGTAGCTGCAAAATGGATTACACCATAGCGACTCGCGTTCGACAACGCGATGCGTCCGCCGTTTAGCCCAAAAAGATAACGCGGCCCATGCAGTGCTTGAATCCGCAAGCGGCTACTACAAGCTGAGGCATGCCGCACTCGGCATCCTGAATGCCGCAGGTTTACGGCACCCACCCTTATCGTTGACTAAATCGGAACGACAAATGCAAGGGAAACCCTCGATCGAGATTCGCCTTGCTATTCTGGGCGTAGGCCCTCAAATCCCAACAAAGGAGATCGCAAGATGAAAGTGTGGATAACCCTTGCTGCGGTGTTGTTTGTGCCGGCGTGCAGTTATGCGCAAGTGGCAAAGCCTTGTGAAGAGCTGAAGTCTGAAATCGCAACCAAACTGGATGCAAAGGGCGTCAAGTCGTACTCGCTGGAAATAGTGCCGAAGGACCAGGACGCGGAGGGAAAGGTGGTCGGTAGCTGTGAAGGCGGGACGAAGAAGATTGTGTACCGCAGAACGGCAACCGCGCCGGAAACTCCAGCTAAGGAACCAGGCAAGCCCTAAGGCCCAGGCTCCGGTTGGGCCGCCCTTCGCAAGCGTATTCGCTAGTGAGGTCAAATTCGCGGCTTATCGCCTTCGATCGGGGCGAGCGCCGGCTGTGCGTCTCTACGGGGTAGGATTGGGCGAGAGGTTAACGTGCGCACCGGCCTGGATGAGTTGCGTCTCGCCAGGACCCTGGAAGAAGCTGAATCCCGGGCGACCCTTCCAGGCCTGCGGCCCCCCTAACCTGAGCCCGTGTTGCAATGTGACGTCGTGGATTCTCGTGACCATGGCTTCATACTCCTTGTCGCCTTGCCGATGGCCGGAAAAATTACCTAGGTCTGTGCTCGCAGCGAAGATGACATCGATCCCCGGAACGGATGCAATCTTTTCGGCGTTTTCCACACCAACAGGAGTCTCAATCATGATGACCACCACCATGTTGTCATTGGCTATTTGGCGGTAGTCGCCTCCCCACAGAGCCCCGTACTGGCCGTTGCCTTGGCTGCGTCGACCCTCTGGCGGATATTTGGACCACTTCACGGCTGCCTGCGCCTTCTCCACGGTGTCAACCGTGGGAACGATAATTCCGAGCGCGCCGATGTCGGTTGCCTTTTGGATATCGCTCTCCGTTGCGTCCGCCACGCGAATAAAAGGCACCGCCGAAGCTCCTCTGCAAGCCCAAATCATTCTGGCAACTTCCTCAAATGTTAGAGGGCTGTGCTGCATCTCGATCCACAGATAATCGTATCCGGCATTTGCCATGGCGCAATAGATGTTCGGGTCAGGAGAGAAAACTGTGGCACCGACAATCTGCTTACCCTCGCTGAGTTTCTGCTTGGCAGTGTTGAAAAGCCGCACTGGCGCCTTTTGCTGCTGAACTTGTGCTTCTCCAAGCATCATCCAGGACAACACCGTGCAAATCGCAGTGAATGCGGTGTAATACCGTGCTCTCATCGGGCTTCTCCTTGGATGAAGCATTATACTGAGAACTGTGGACTACGAGTGGGATCCGGCCAAGGCTCACGCCAATTTTGCCAAACATAGGATCCTTTTTGCCGACGCCGCGACGGTACTGAAAGATGACCCTTCTCTGACTGATGCCGAGCGATCCGCGAAGAGATTCGCCGTGCTTCTTAGCAAAACCGCCTACACGCCGCTTTCTCCCCTTATACTGTCACGCTAGACTAGGGGCCGTTCTGAGGAGGGCTCATGCGGCGGTCGGTTGGTCCCGGTGTTTTCGTTTGCTCCATTTTGTTGCTTGTTTGCGCGGTCCCTTCGCTCGTCTGCCAAGCGCAACAGCCTGCGGCGGCTCCGGCCGCGGCAGCGGCACCCGTTTCGTACAAGCCTCTTACGGTGGACCACATTTACAGCCAGCCCGGATTGAGCGGGCGCTTGACGCGCGGCATTGCCTGGACGCCGGACTCGAAGCAGATCAGTTTTTTTGAAAGCAAGGGCGCGGGAAAAGAAGCGAAAACCGAATTGTGGGTGATGGACGTCGCCAACGGACAGCGGCGGCTGCTGCTTTCCGCGGACAAGCTGGAATCGGTTTTGCCAGCCGGTGCCGAGCGGACTACGCAGGCCACCGGGCTAGGCCGGCACGCGCCGGCGGAGTACCAATGGGCGCCAAACGGATCCGCGCTGCTTTTCCAAGGGCCCACATCGCTGGCTTGGTTCGATCTGAAAACGCAGGCCGTGCGCACGCTGGTGTCTGGCAAGGAAACAATCGCTGATCCAAAGATTTCTCCCGATGGGCAGTACGTGAGCTTCGTACGCAATCACAATTTATGGCTGGCCGGCGTGGCGGATGGGAAAGAGCGCGCATTTACACAAGGCGGCACGGAGGAAGTACGCAAAGGCGAGCTTGATTGGGTTTATCCCGAAGAGTTGGAGATCACCACGGCATATTGGTGGGCGCCGGATTCCTCCGCGATTGCGTACTTGCAGATGGACGAAAGCAAGGTGGCGCAATATCCGCTGGTGGATTTTGCCTCGCCCGCAGGCGAAGCCGAAGAAGAGCGCTATCCACCAGCGGGAGGCGGCAACCCGATTGTGCGCGTCTTCGTTGCCCCGGTGGGCGGCGGCGAAGCTCACGCCATGGACACCGGCGAGAACACGGACATTTACATCGCGCGGGTGAACTGGTTGACCGACGCAAAACATCTGGCGGTTCAGAGGTTGAATCGCCGGCAAACGGTTTTGGACCTGTTGATCGCGGACGCCACGAGCGGCCAGACACGCGCGGCGTTGAACGAAACGGATCAGTATTGGATCAACGTCAGCAACGATCTGCGTTTCCTGAAAGATGGGAAGCGGTTTTTGTGGTCCAGCGAGCGCTCCGGCTACCGTCATCTGTATTTGTACGACTTTGAAGGCAAGGAGCTGCAGCAGCTCACCAGAGGCGAATGGGAAGTTTCCGCGGTGGACGCCGTGGACGAGGCAAAAGGACTGGTGTACTTCACGGGCACCGCGAAATCGCCGCTGGAGCGGCACTTGTATCGCGTCTCGTTCGACGGCTCCGCCATCAGCCGCATCACCGTTCACAACGGAACGCACGGCGTGAACATGGCGCCGGACTGCGCGGCGTTTGTGGACACCTACTCCGACGTGACGACGCCGCCGCGGCAGGACGTCGCCCGCGCGGACGGCTCGTTGCTGCGCGCGATGAATGAGAACAAAGTCGCGGAACTCGCGGAATATCATCTCTCCGCGCCGCAATTTCTTACCGTGAAGGCCCACGACGGCACGCCGCTCAATGCGGTGATGATCAAACCGGCGGATTTCGAGGCCTCGAAAAAATACCCCGTGCTCGTTTATACCTATGGGGGCCCGCACGCCCAGGTGGTCTTGAACGCCTGGGGCGGGAACACAGGCCTTTGGCACCAGTTGATGGCGCAGAAGGGTTACATCATTTTTTCGCTCGATAACCGCGGCTCGGCGGGCCGCGGGCATGTATTTGAAGAGCCGATCCACTACAAGCTGGGCGCGCAGGAGCTTTCCGACCAGCTCGACGGCCTAGCGTATCTTAAGTCGCTGCCCTACGTGGATGCGGGGCGCATCGGCATCTGGGGATGGAGTTACGGCGGACACATGACGCTGCACGCCATGTTTGAAGCGGGTGTGGACTTCAAGGTGGGTTTCGCGGGCGGGCCGGTTACGGATTGGCATTTCTACGATTCGATCTACACGGAACGGTATCTGGGGCTGCTGCCGGAAAAGGAAAAAGAGTATCGGGCGTCGTCGCCGATCGACAGGGCCGCGGGGCTGAAGGGCAAGCTGCTGATTGCGCACGGCACGGGCGACGACAACGTTCATTTTGCCAACACGCTTTCGCTGATCAACGAATTGATTGAACATGAGAAATATGTCGAGGTGATGCCGTTTCCCGGGCGCGGGCACGGGGTCAGCGATGCCCCGGCGCGCAAGGTGCTGATGAACCGCGTGACGCAATTCTTTTTAGACAATTTGTAGACTGCAGGTTTTAGCGGGGCAAGAAAGGGAAGACGGTCTGCTTGACACGACTAAGATTCGCGTGTAATACTTAGTTGTGATGTAACATCTACAGGAACAGGTATCCCCAATGATGAAGAGTCATGCGCTCAGCGGCGTCAAGGTCGCCGATGAAGTCTGGATCGCTACAGCGCTGCTCCACCGCGAACATCCCGACGCAGTTGACTTCTCGATTGATCAAATAGTTGGCCGGGTTCGCAAAGAAGGACTGCACGAACCTCTACGCCCGGGCGTCTATGTTCACGTCGTGTCCCACTGCGTCGCCAATCGCGCGCCGAATCCGGGACGCTACCGAATGCTCTTTGAAACTCTGGAAGGTCGTCGCCGGCTCTATCGGCCAGGTGATCCTTACCATCCATCGCGAGAGGGCTCGAAAATGACTCCCGACGCGGACGCCCTTCCCTCCGGTTATGGAAACCTATTGCATTGGTACCGCGATTGGTCCGAAAGGGCAGCGGAGGACCTGGTGAAGAACGATCCCCTGCTCCAAGCGCAAGGTTCCGGGAAGCATCTGTGGGCGGATGAGCACGCCGATGAATACGTGCGGCGATTGCGCGAAGGTTGGGAATGAGCCGGGTCTTCTGGGATACAAATCTCTTTATCTATCTGTTCGAGAGCTCTGGCGCATTATCAAAGCAAGTTGCGAGTCTAAGGAGCCGCATGCTTGTGCGTGGAGACCAATTGCTGACCTCAGCGATGACACTTGGGGAGGTTCTCGTCAAACCGGTTCAAAGTGGTGATTCAAAGACCGCGGATTACTATCAAAAGCTGATCACAACGACGGCTGTTTTGCTTCCATTTGAAGAGAAGGCGGCCTTGGTTTACGCCCGCCTCCGCGCGGACCGCTCCCTGCGGCCACCCAATGCCATTCAGCTCGCCTGCGCTGCGTCGGCGGGAGTCGATCTTTTCATAACTAACGATCTGCATCTACATTCGAGGCAAATTCCTGGGATCCAATTCATTGCCCCACTCGACCGCATTCCAATTTAAGCGAAGATAGACTCTTCTCCAAGGTATGAGGGAAACGAGCCTTTATCTCACGGCGCGCCAGGTAAACGAATTGGAGCGCGGCGTTGCCGATTTCAGCACCGGCCGCGGGTATACCACTGTCCGGGCCGCTTGACGCGAACGATCTGGAGCTTGTCTCGCTTTATCAGGGCTTGGCCGGCTTCTTGTCTTCCTTGATTTCCACCGGAGTGCCGATTTTGATGGTGGCGCCGAAACGCTTGTAGTTGGCGTAGCGAATGTTCATGCGCATATGAATCGAGCCGGTGCTGAAATGAAGGACGTCATCGGAACGGGTGTAGGTGGGGAACCAATAGTGGCCTTCGATATTTTCGCGGAAGGTTTCAAAGCGCGGGAAAATGTTCTCGTTGTTTTTCTTTATGATGTCGGGCACAGCCTTGCCGTCACTCTTTACGATATTCAAATCTTTGTCGTCCACCCAGATGCGCCCTTGGAAATAGCGTTGGTTCTTTTCGAGCTTTTTCGGAGCGACGTCGAAAACGTAAGTGCTGAGTTCGTCCACCTGTTCGCGGCCGACATACTTGACGTCGTATTTTGGCAAGTCAGTGGTCGTGAGCACGAAAGGCTGAACGTTTTCCACGTCGTCTAAATCCTGCTGTGAAAGGCTCATACCAGCGCGCTCCAAAGTGGGAGGCGGCGCACTGATAACCTTTTCATAGCGCTTGCCTTCCGGAGTGAACAGGATATCGCTGGTCAAACGATGCTCGCCGGCGACTTGGCCATCATTGTCGATGACTTGCACGACGAAAGTCTGCGTGTAGGTGTAGTTGTCGCGCTCTTTCTTGAACTCCAATTCGCGTTCACCAAATTTTTGGATGATCTGGTCGACCGGGATGGAAGGCGGTTCGTGGGAAATAGTGCCGGACTCGCTCTGGGGTTTTGCCGCCGGGACCGCAGGGGCAGCGACTGGCTGTGGCGGAGGAGCGGGCTGAGCGGTTGGCGAGGCAGGAGGCGCCGGCAACGGTCCTTGCTGCTGTGCAGATAGGGAAGAGACGAGAATTGCGACGGCAAGAGTCAATACGGCGCCGACTGGTCTGAGCAGCTTGTTGATTGGAGATGTAAATTCATTGGCCATATTTCCGGGCCTCCTCGCCTACTGAGACTCTACTTATTGGACCGTGCGGGCAGGCTGCGGGTTGCATGCCCTGAACGCAGCTTCAATTATGGCGCGTTCCGGGGAGGACTCCAAACAGCAGGAACGATGAGTTCACAGAGATTTAAGTATTTCGATTTCACCGCGCCGGCGGAGGACTTCGACGGCCACACCCTCGTCATGACGATGAATCAGGAGATCGACGGTGGCATCGACCAACCTTAGGTTGTCAATTTGTACGTGATCCACATGTTGAGGAAGAACAGGATGATTGAAACAAATCTGCCGTTCCGGGGCGCGCACGCTCATACCCAGGCAGGCGCGCAGAAGTAAGAAGACGGCGCCGGCGGCCCAGGCTTGCGGAGCGCAGGCCACGGGATAAAGCGTAGGCCCACTGGTACCGGGTCTCTTGTGGAAGCCGCAGAAAAGTTCGGGGAGGCGCTGGA
>Ga0137418_10006768_pt1 | contig 10534 bp, 2 predicted proteins | sample CZODoug3_1_2_16f_FD_122242 | JGI IMG/M metagenome (GOLD analysis project Ga0137418, IMG submission 122242) | Vadose zone soil fungal communities from Angelo Coast Range Reserve, California, USA - CZODoug3_1_2_16fungal (Hybrid Assembly) | ecosystem: Environmental > Terrestrial > Soil > Vadose... | reverse complement strand
TAAATATGCTATCTCTAGAAGCACTGCCTCTATTGATAAATTAAGAATGAAATTTGAAATAAAGTCGGAATAAAATCGGAATAGTAAGAGGAATTGTGTGCCTTGGCAGCTGGATCATCTATTATCAGGATGCCAAGAAGCCATGGCTATGTTCCCAATTGTTTCAGATGCCCTTGAACTATCCTTGGCTGTTCCTGAGTTAATTAAAGAATAGATAGGAAGAAACTTGATCATGAACACTATTCCACATGCCTCCAGTGCATGTGATTGTGGAGATGGGTGGGTGATAGATTACCCATTGTCTGAATATGCATACTCAAGCAAATGAGTACTTGTTGAGTTGTTGAGAATAAAATGGAGTGGGGTGGTTGGTAGCTGATAACACTGAACTTTCCTAACTTGGTAGGAAAGTTCTATGCACTAACTCCAAACTATTTGGAGGTGTGACATCCACAGGGAACAATAAATCAACTGTCCCCAGTTGTCAATCTATTGGGGGTGATAGACCAAATGCACGATAAAGGAGTGTGACTGAGTTTCTCTTGTTGATAAACTGGTCCATTGGGTCTTGAATAATCAAGTCTGACATCATTGGAGACGATTGGTGCTTCCAGCTTGTAGAGGGTGATAATTGGATATTTCCAGTGTCGTTTCTTTGTACCATTAGCCCTATGGTCACTATGGGTTTGTGGTTTATCAACTTCTGCCATATGAGTAACTGATCTGGTTTCTGTATTCCAGAACCAGATTCTCTTGATGATAGGCATGTGATAGTTGCGGTATTCAGCAGTTTTCCTCTGGTTTTCTAGCTCTTGGAAGAAAACTGGGTTGAGTGGAAGTATGGCATCCTCGGTGGGCTTTTCCATGTCTGGTTCGTCCGGAGTGGTAGTTCGTACCATCAATCCCCAAGGCTTGTCATCCTCTTCTTCATCATCTGTATCCATCATGTCTTCATCAGAATCCCATGAATCTTGATTGTCTTTTTCTTCTTCTTCTAAATCCTCTTCTTCTTCAGTATCAGAGTCTTCTCCTCCTACTTTCTCTGCTAACTCTGCTAACATCCTTGGATTTCGTGCAATATAAGGTAGGATGCGAAATCCAGCCACTGAAGTCCTGCTTGGTGTGCCGTCTAATTCGCTAATAGCCCAAGATCCAGACTTTCTTTCCTGTCTGAGGATGTATGGTCCCAGGTATCTTGGTTTGTGTTTCCTATTCATCTCCTGCTCTATCCTGGTATTTCGTATGAGCACTAAATCCCCAACTTTTAATGGTGCTCTCCTCAATCGCCTCATAAATCTCCTTTCAAATTGGGCCTTGGATCGAAAGCGTGCCTTGATTAGGGATTCTGCAGCTCTTTCTAAGTCTTCTGGCCTCTTCTGTAGTTGGCGGATGCGGAGTGCTAGCAAGTCTGATGAAGAAATGCCCTTGCGATATCCATGGATCATGAAGGTCGCTTCGGTAAGGTCAAAGGGTAGTACTGGGTGAACTCCATGTAGCACATAGAAGGGGCTACAGCCAGTAACTCTGCTGACTGAAATTCGATCTGCAAAAAAAGCCAAAGGTACATGGTGGAACCATGTCTCTGGTTTATCGCCACAAGCTTTTATCAGACTTTCTCTGATAGTAAAATGACCTCTCTCTACAACTCCATTTGCTTGTTTGTTATAAGGCGAAATTCGAGTTTGGGGGATTCCATATCTTGAAAGGAGCTCCCGGAAAGCTCCTTCTATTTCTGGTCCATTGTCGGTAACAACCTGTTTGACTGCTCCATATCTGCAAAATATCTGTTCCCAAAAAAATGAGGCCAGTGATGAAGCATTACTGGCCCTCAGAGCTCTCCCTTCTGCTGCCAAAGACAAATCATCTCTGGCAGCAACAATATATTTGTATCCTCCTCCTGTAGGCATGTTCATCACATCTACATAGACTTTGGAAAAGATAGTGACCGGTGTAGAGATGGTGATTGGGATTTGGACTTTCCGGGTGTTTCGGATTTGACATTGATGGCAGGATGACACATGGTGTAACACATCTGCCCGCAGGTGAGGCCAATAGAACCTCTGTCGAATGGTCTCCCAGGTTGATTGTACTCCTTTATGTCCTAGCTCTTCATGCGCCTGGGTCAGAATGGCAGCCCTCTTCTTTGCTTCCATGACCACTAGTAAAGGTGGTTGGTGTCCATTTCTTTTGAACAGCCTATCACTTCCATCTTCAAGGAAGAATCGACTAGCTTTCTGGATGAACCTCTTCCTGGCCTGAGCATTGACAAGTCCTTCAGGTAGCTGCAGTGTTTTTAGAAAGTGGATGACTTGATGCAATTGTTGATCTAGTCGTGATGTGATGGGGAGAACTGATGGAAGTTCTTGTGGATGGGTGTGAATTGAGACCTGCCTGAGGCTCTCAGTTCTGAATGGTAATTGAGATATTCCAGTAAAAAGTGCAATGTCATCCAGCCAGCTATCATCATCTGCAATGACCGCTTCTCCTTCTGCTGGAACTCTCCTTGAAAGGGCATCTGGCCCTTGGAACTTGGTGGCCGGTACATGGATGAGTGTAAAGTCAAACATAAGGATCCCCTGAATCCATCTGTTGACTGCTGCACTGGGTTGGAGATCTGGTTCGTTAAGCATGCCTTTGATGTACTGAGCATCAACTTCTATGTGTAAAGTCTTGACTCCGATAATGTGAATTCTCCATGAACGAAGTGCACGGTATAGTCCAAATAACTCCAACTTTGGTTGGGAGTATCTTGACTCTCTTTCATCCATTGGAATCGATCCATAGCGTGCTGGTCTCTTCCTCCCTTCATTGTCCATTTGGGATAGAATCATTCCTACAGCGATGTTGGATGAGTCCACTGATAGAATGACCGGGTTGTCCGAGGTGTAATCAATAGGATGTAGAGCTGGTGCTGAAGACACCAATTCTTTAAGAGTGACAAATGCCTGTTCCCTCCTTTCATCCCAGATGAATTCCATATTCTTTCTCCATAGTTCCGTTAATGGCCTGGCTAGTTGAGAATAATTGCGAATCCAGATTCGCACTGTCCCACACAGTCCAAGGAACCCTCTAACTTCTTTTGGCGTTCTCAATGGTGGCCAGTTGATTATTTTGATGACCTTGCTGTCTTCTGGAAGTCTCCCTTCTGGTGTGCATTTTTGTCCCAAAATGATCACCTCTTGTCGACATATCTGACTTTTTCCTGCTGCAAATGTTGCTCCTGCACATCCAACTCTATGCATAACCCTATGCACATCCTGAGCATGTTCCCATATAAACCTTCTGATTCCTGGATTCTCCTTAACTACCTCGGGTTTTCCTTCTTTATCCAAGTATTGTGACACTGGTCCTTTGATAGGCAGGTCATCAATGAATATGTTGGCCACATCTGGGATCTCATCATGCAGTAGAAATGCCATGCAGTTCTGAAATTCTGCTGGAGAGTTTGTATATCCCATAGGTAGACTGGTGAGTCGAAGTAGTCCAAGTGGTGTAAGAAATGCAGTGAGGTCTCGGCTCTTTGGATGGAGTTTGCGTGCATCAAATCCCCAGAATAGATCAAAGACTGTATAGCACTGTCGTCCTGCAAATGGCTCCACAAAGTCGTCTAAGATTGGGGGAAGTCCAGCATCTCGTATTGATACTTTGTTAAGTGGCTGAAGATCATGGACAAGGCGCAATTTGCCATTTTTCTTGAGCACACAGAACCAGCGTGATCGATAAGCGGATTGACTTGGTTCATAGACCCCAGCATTGATTTTATGCTTTAGCAGTTCTATAACCTTGTCACGAATTCCTGGAGGGATTGGGATATTCCTGTATTCCCATGGTGTATGGGGTATGGTGGGGATAATGTATGGTGTGAAGTATGACTCTTTCAATGTCCCTCGTTCCTCTTCTTCATAAGCGATAGCATTTTGATTAAGTCACATGACTTGCTCAAATAACTTTTCTTCTTCTGGCCAGAGGAATCCTGTTGAATTTATCTCCAATTTGTCCAATCGTTCCTGATTCATTTGTGGTGTATCTTCCAAATCAGGAGCAATAGCTTCTAATTTTGGTAGAGATAGTAGTGGATTTTGGGGTATTTGTCTGCGAACTCGTGCCTCCTCTGGAAAGGTTCCCGAAACTGGGTTGACCTTCTTGTCTACCCTCTTGTATGCCGTAAATGTAAATGGGTCGAGTGGTGAGGTTTCGAGGTTGAATGCATCTGGCATTAAGATGATATCGTCATTCCTATCGATCATCATCTCTGGGTCCTCCTGTATGTCTATCTCCATATCTAACTCCTCTTCATCTTCTGGGTACACCATTATTGGTGCTTTGTTGTATAATTCTTCTTCTTCTTCAATCAGGATGGCATACGATGAAAAACCTGCTTTGATTTCCATATCTGAGTCTCTACTCCTATATGCTCTTGAAGTCAAAGTAACATCGCCCAAAAACTGGGAAAGGATGCAACATAGTAAACCTGTAACTATGTGCATGAAGGAATGGAGGAAAATCTGTCTGAAGAAAAATAACAAGTCAAAAATAAAATGGAAAACACAATTCTGTAAGTTGAGAAATTGTTGAGAAAATACTGGAAAGACTTCTAGTTTTATGTCGTCTCGGACAGAGCTGCAATACAATGTGGTAGTTGAGTACCAAGATAATACAATGGCAGTTAAGTGCCGAATACACAAGAGAAACTGTGTTATGTCCAGCATACACATCACAGGGAACAATAGAAAATAAATCTGAAGGAAATAGAAAAATAAGTGCCTGAGATTTGTACAATTCTTCTGGATACTAGTTCCAATCGTCAGTCTGGTCACGCTGCCAGATGATGTGGAGGGCTTGATGGTCAAATGCCATGTTCTTGGTGTCGAGATAGCCATGTTCGAGAAGTTCTCGAGTGAGGTTGGGATGGCGTATACTGGCATAAAGTATGTCATACACAGCATCATGCAAGTCTTGACGACCATGGAGTCGAAAACGGCTAGCAGCGCTGCGAAGGATATGATTTTCTTCTTCATGCAGAATGGCGTTGGAATTGATGGCTGTGCTGCGAAAGTACTCCCCCCGAGATGGATTCATTCTTATCCAAGTTTCCCTCTCCTCAACTAGAACCTCAAAGTCCTGAGTCCATACTGCATCCCAGTCCTCTCTGGTTAGAGCATACTCAATATCTTCAATGACAAGACAGAGGCGGTTTCTCAAACGCCGGAGTTCCATAAGATAGGATGTATATCGATGAAATCGTGGGACCTGACTGAGGTAGGTGGGAGGTTTGATTTTCCGGAGGTAGTCGCCAAAGGAACTGAAATGTGCATCATGAATTACTTGAGATTGGCGCATGGTAAGTCCGGGGATGTCCGAAGGGGCATTCCAGAATTCCATTTCGTTTTCATTGACCGACTGTGGGAAAGAGTTTCGAAGTAAGGGGTTTCGTCCTTGTTTGAATTTGCAAGTGGACACATCGAGAAGCGGGGTTTCGGTTTCCAAAAACACGGTAATTGTATGGATGGCGGAATCATAGGGGCAGGACAGCTGGATCTCTTGGCTGCTACTTTCGTGGTCTGCATAGTCGTCATGCGATATTTCGGGAAGTCTGTCTTTATCCTGCGCCGAGTGGTCGTCTTCGTTCCAGCTCAACTCGGAGTCAGAACCTCCAAAAATATCGACCGATCTTACAGGTGAATGTTCGGGAGTGTAAACTCGGTAGTCATCCGGATAGACCAGCGAAGAGGCTTCCGACTCTAAATCCATATCCTCGGAATAGCAGGACCAAGTTTCGACATTCCGAAAATGGTCCGGACGAGTATCCATCTCTTCTTCTTCGGATTGTTCGTCAGCGGCGCGCTCAGCGAGAGTTGTAACGGACTCATTTGGAAGTGTGCCTAATCCCATTTTTAGTGGTCTAAACTGATATTTATTCAATAAATACTCACTGGACGAGACATTGCCCAAGTCAGAATCAGATGAATTCACGACGGAAGGTGCCATGTGCTCGAGCAGGAGTGATTTATGAACGTGGTTCTCCTGGGCTGGATCGGAAGTGGTGGTAACATGGAAACTGAGGGAAGGTGCATTGGGATGCTCCGAGAATACGACATCACGGCGAGATGGTGCACGAACTCGGACCGGTGAGTTCTCGTCATCGCTGTATAAACGGTCATTGTGGTCTACCGGCGGATTGAAGGGCTTCATAAATGGCTTTTTGACGGTGCGGATACCTCTAACAACTGGGGGGATATCTCGATCCGTGGCCAGAATGGGTCCGAGGATTTTCTTCAAATTTTTTCGAGTTTCCGAGTCGATTGAGCTGATATCGTCAGCGAGCTCGTCGATCTCCTCCTCATCAATTTCTCCTTCCTCAATATTGGTCCTATCGTCTTCTATAGTCTCTCCTATCTTCCTTTTAGTACCCCGTTGCTTTTCGATTCCCTGTTCCTTGGTAAGTTCCCGAATTTTCGGACATATCTCATTTCCATGAGATTTATCGCCGTTAGAGCTGCGGCAAGGCGAATCATCGATATCGGAAGTGTTAGGGATGTCCTCGAGAGGGGGCATTGATGAGGCGATCAAATTTCCAGTTGCGATCGGTTCGATCGCTGTGGGATTGGGTAGTAGAGGTGCGGCAGAGGCATTAGAAGTACCTAGAGTATTATTATTGTGATAAGACTGCTCGAGAGCGTGCAATCGATGCAAACGCGTCTCGAGCTCCCAAATACTAAGCCGGAGGGCTGTGCCCATTTCAATATTGGTCGGCGTGTTCGTGGCTGCGCTGGTAGAAGATGTTTGTCGAGCCGAACGATTGACACGGTCGATCGTTGGCTCTCCGGAGTTAGCGGTTGGTCGGGCTCGGAATTCTTGCTGTTGGTTGTTTTGAGGTGGTAGGACTGTGGGAAAGGTAGTGGGAGGTGTGCGGAACGATGCCTCACATTCAATGCGGGGCTCGTTGGTAGTCGTTGGTTGTTGATCTTGAACATTGACGAAAAAGGAAAGTGGTTCGGCGGACCGAATGTCTCGATTAAGCGGTGGCGGTGCTGCCGCGGGGCCAGGGAAGGATGAAGGAATAGTCGGACCTTTGTACATAGGGAAGCCGAGTTGCCAAGAGCTAACCGAACGCCTCAGGAAGAATTTTAAAATTAAATCTCCGAACATAACATTCGGTTCATCGCTATTATCGCCGTTGGTAATAATTACCGCATCGTGATATACGGCACGCCGAATTAATTGTCCCGCCTCATATTCCGGACGCAATTCGGTAACGGAATGCGAGCCGATAATGCCTTGATTAAGGAATCCGGTCCTCCGGTGGTAAGGTACTTCGCTGCCAACTCGATCGATAATTTCGGAGTCTGTCCGGTCTTGAAATGAACATGAGATGGTTGATGGGACTACCGGAGTCCTATCCTCATGGATAAAGGTGTTAAAAATACGGCCAGTTGGGGGTGTCTGAGTCATGGTTGGATTTGTGGGGAGTGAATTTTCTTGGATTTGGGTGCCCAAAATTTCATTCCCCTCTGATTTTATATCTTCAAGCTCTTCCCCTGTATCTGTATCTTCAGATAATCTTCCCAGTACCTGAAGCATCAATTGGAGGGTTGATATGATAACCCAGGTCATGATAAGACACCCCTCCCGGGCTGTAAACATGACTGCATTCTTGGCTTTCCGCATTAGGAAGTTATTATTCCAAATCGGGAACAACTCGGGCTCGCGTTGGGTTTTGACCTTCGGGGATGCTTCGGGGTTGCCAGGCACCGTTATAATATAATTTTCCGGTACCTTCCAGACGTTCGGGTCAAAGTTCCACCCCGGATCAGGTGATTCCGCAGCTACCATAATCTCGTATCGCACTTCTAAATTCCGTGGATCTTTAAATAAAAGATAAGTCCCTTCTCGGCGCTCATCGATCGAGACAAAATTCCCTCGTTGCCATGGTCTCCCTAGCAACAACTGAAATGGTACGTGCTCTCCCACGTATAAATTTGCTTCAGTTGCCACATTCCCACACATTAATGGGACATGCTGTACTAATCCGCGGAGCGTTCCTTCTCCTCCATTGGCATCGTTCATTGACAAAGTCTTGGCAATATCCATAGGGCGTTTGATAACACTTTTCCAGCTTGATTTGGAAACAATGTTTAGTTGTGAACCAGTGTCTATAATGGCTGTAATTGGGGTCCCATCACATTCCATTTGGAGTTTAATGAGGACTCCTCGGGTGCGAGTGATAAATGATGAGGCCACTATTGGTCGAGTCGATTTTAGTTTAATTGAGTCATTGAGTAGGCCTGATAATTCCTTGGATACGCCGAGAACTTCTCCAACTTGTAATTGAACTGGGGTGCTTAGCAACCGAGTTAAGACTGTCATGGGGTCTACATGTGCCGAGACTGCAGATTTCCTTGGGCTTGGCTTCTTTCGGTCGTTTGTCTTATCTTGTAGTGGCTGTGTGGTGCCTTGTTTCCGTGACTTTGGTTCGATCGTGATCGGTTGATCTTCGATCATATCTTCTTCTTCATCTGGATCCCATTCTCTTTCCCGTACATTGACTGGGGTGGGTTCAGCTACTTTCTCCTTTGGTGGGATAGTGACTGGGACTGGAGCTGGAGTTGGAATCCTTTCTGGATTATCGGTGGATATCAAATCCTTTCCCTGCATATTGGCCCGGGTACCATAGCGACGAGAGGCTGGGTCAGGCTGTGCGGGAACATTTTCATTTGTTCTTGGCAGTGGGTTCATGCGCTCCTTTCCCTTGGCGGTGCCTGGTGGCAAGGGTTCAGGGTACACTTTATTATTAGCCTTCTTGCGAGAACTTTCTGCCACTCCTCTCTTCTTTGTTTCAGCAGGGTAAACAAAATGCCCCCCTTCTTCTTCACTACCAAGTTCCTGGATCCATGCTCCTTCAACTTCTGCTTCATCCCCCATGACTGAATCATTGTCATCAAGACACATATACATCATTTCTGGGTCTGCAAATGTTACAAGGTTTGAGTGGGGGAGTTGGGACTTGCGTTCGCGTTCCAAAGCAACAACAAAGGGTTCATCTGGTGAGATGCGACGAATGTATGTTCCATCTGCCTTTGTTATCCTTCCTGTCTGGTCTCGAACTAGAATTCCTTTGTTGATTAGGTCAAGGATTTCATTGCAGGACATAATCCCATGGTTAAGTCCACCACATCCATAACATTTCATTGGGGGGCGTTGGTATTCACCAGGTGGTGCTGATTGATTTGTGAGGTGTGGGGGAGGGTCACGTCGAAATGGGGGGTTATTAGGTGCGCGATTGTTATTGCCATTTCCTCCATTCCCATTCATGGGCCTCCGGACAACCTTTTCCACATCTTTATCCATTTTGATGGCTTTGAAATAAGCAATGCCATAACCAGGGTCATTCAAGGACATGGAATTGAGCTGCTTGATAAGCTCCTCCACTTCCTGGTGGTCTCCTGATTTTCCTGTAGATGAATTCTTGGATGCCACCTTCTTTGGACGAGAGTCTTCATCATCTGAGTTGATATATTTCTTTGTCAACAGTTTCTTCTTGGTCTTGCGGACTGTTGACAACTCTTTCAACTTCTTTGCCTTCTTCTTCAACCTTTTAATCTCTGCTTCTGAATCTTCATCTGATGAATCAGCTTCATCCTCACGAGAGTCTTCATCATCAGTTTCTTCTTCTTCTTCATCGTCTGAATCGATAAGGTTCCTATCAAAGCGATCCCTCTGGAGTATTGCTTCTGCAGCAGCTTCAACTCTGTCAACAGGCCAGGCTCGTGCAAGTGAGCGAGTGGGGTCTTGTGCGAGAAGCCGGTTCTCAATCCGCAATCGTAGAGTGCGTGGAATGCCTTGCCAGAAATAGGTGGCATGTTCTTCATCCGAAATCTTTCCCTTGGATTTGAGCCATCCTCCAATACGCACGAACCCGCGTGTGTATCGTTTCCAAGTGGAAAGGTCCTTGATCTTCTTGAGCTTGGTGTCCTCTGTGTAGGCAAGGATATCCTTCTGCCTATACCTTTTGGAGGATCGATCGTTATCGTAAAACTTGAGTAGGTCCTTCTTTAACTGGTCCCAGTTGGAGCTTACATAACTCTCCAGAGCTTCTATAAACTCTCCAACTTTCTTGGAACAGTATTGTGTGATTGTCTCACACTTCTCTTTGTCTACAGTGACACGGTGTTGGTCACATAGACGTTCATAATGCTGAATAAAACGTGATACGTAGTTGTATTCTCCTTTGAATTTCTCTGGTGCTAACTTTGTGCCTGGGATAGGCATAGTCAACACAGAGTATGTGTTTGTAGGTGGGTAGACTGTGCCCATCTTGAGCTAGTGGATTACTGAAATGACTTTGTGCTGATGAGTGTATGGGATTTGAACAGGTCCAAAATGGTGTGGAGCAGGATAGAAAAGAAACCCCTTGCGGTGGGCTCCAGTTATGTGACATGCAAATGTGGTTTGCACCCGGGTTCTCCGATCCAGACAAGTACCGATGGGATAGCCGGTTGTTCGTTGGGGGTTCTGTGTTCTATTTGTGCTCCAA
>Ga0137418_10006767_pt1 | contig 10535 bp, 7 predicted proteins | sample CZODoug3_1_2_16f_FD_122242 | JGI IMG/M metagenome (GOLD analysis project Ga0137418, IMG submission 122242) | Vadose zone soil fungal communities from Angelo Coast Range Reserve, California, USA - CZODoug3_1_2_16fungal (Hybrid Assembly) | ecosystem: Environmental > Terrestrial > Soil > Vadose... | reverse complement strand
AATTCGCGAGGTTCTTCAATCATCGTGGCTATTAAACTTCGATTTGCTAATGTTACGCAAGGCGTCGAGTGGCACAGACTTCAGTCTGTGCTGCCCGCCGAACACAGACTGAAGTCTATGCTACTTCGATCGCTGTTTGGTACTTTGCTTGAACTCCGGAACAGGCGCGCCGGCGCCTGCGGCTGCAATCTCATCTCTTATCGCGGCCAGCAGCAGGTGCTTAATACGATTGCGAAACGCTTCTGATTTGTGAGACCCAAGATGATCCACTAGCAGCAGCATCCTGTGCCACGATGATTCCAACTCGTCGGCAAGTTGCGAAATTTTGGTAATGTCGTACGGGACCGCTGCCTGCGCGCAACCCGCGCGTGCGAAAACCGAAAGGTAGCGCGCGGTCGCCAGGTCCGGACACAACAGGCGCCGCTGGCCAATTTTCAATTCCACGCCCAGCAGAGTGTGTTGAATTTCGATGCGCGCCTTTGCTTTGAGTTGTTCGAAACGGTAAGCGCGTGTGCGCGTTTTGCGAACGCGTTCACGGTAGATGTTGGGAAGCCAGGCCGATTTGAGTTCTGCCTGCACGCGTGCCGCGTAGTCGGCGGCGCTTTCAACGCTCCTGAGTGCTCCAGTCCTTGATTGAGATGTCTCCAATGGAAAAACTCGATGAACTGGTGAGTGCAGAACCGCGAGCGGTAGCGACCGGATGCCAGGCTCAACCTGAAAGGATTTAGGTCAATTATTGCGCATTGAGCTTAGCATCCGGTCGCTACCGCTCGCGGTTCCGCATTCCTGCAATAAGAGTTCGGAATAAAAGCGGCGCATGGGCTGCCGCTCAACAAAAAAAGACTCAATCTAACGCCTGGAAACAGAGACGGGCCTTTTCGTTTGCAGCGCATTAATTACGCGGCCCGGAAACAGTCCAAGGTAAAGCACGCCGAGCACCGTTAGTACCAGGGCGAAACCGATGCTTACCGGAATTCGCGGCGCGTCCCAGGTGGTGGTGCGCTCGCGGAAAAACATTACGATGATTAGTCTCAAATAATAATAAGCCGACATCGCTGAGTTCAGAACACCCACCACCACCAGCAGGTAGTAACCCTGATCGAGCGCCGCGCGGAACACCAATACCTTGCCGATGAATCCAGCCGTCAATGGCATTCCCAACAAGCTCAAGAGAAACAGCGAAAGCGCAAACGCCAGCCACGGGGTTTGAAAGCCGATGCCGTTGTAATCCTCAACTTCAGTGCGGCGATCCCCCAAGCGCGAGATAAGTTGCACCACAGCAAAGGCGCCAAGATTCATGACCGCATAAGCGAGCAGGTAAAAGATCACAGCCGTGATGGCCGCATTGCGCAGCTCCATGTCCGCCGCCGCGCCGGCGGCAATGAAACCGACGAGCGCATAACCCGCATGTGCAATCGAAGAATAGGCAAGCATGCGCTTCACGTTGTTCTGTGCAATCGCGACGACGTTGCCGACCGTCATCGTGATGATTGCGAGCAGTACCAGGGCACTGAGCCACGCCGCATGAATCTGGCCGCTAACAGAACCCACCACTGCCACAAACGGAAAAGCGAAAACAAAAACCCTGATGAAAGAAGCAAACCCTGCCGCCTTTGGACCAGCTGCCATGAAAGCTGTGACCGGCGTTGGCGCGCCTTCGTAAACGTCCGGCGTCCAAACGTGGAAAGGAGCCGTGGCAATCTTGAAGCCAAAACCCACCAGCATCATTGCTGCGCCCGCAAAGAGCAGCGACGGATACTGCGCAGTCGGAATTCGTCGGGCAATCTCGGCAATGTTGGTGGTGCCGGCGAGCCCGGCGGTTGTGGAGGTCGCGCCGTAGGTGAGCGCTATACCGTAAAGGAGAAACGCGGATGAGAACGAGCCGAGAATGAAATACTTCATCGACGATTCGTTTGAGCGAACATCAGTGCGGCGGAAACCGCACATCACGTAGGTTGCAATCGACAGAATCTCGAGTCCCAGGAAAACTATTACCAGATCACCCGCCGACGCCATAAACATCATGCCGGCAGTTGCAAACATCAGCAGCGAATGAAACTCGCCTGCCGGCAGACGCTCATTCTCTACCCAGACCATGGAAATCAGAATCGTCAATGCCGACACAACCACAAAGACAATGGTGAATCCCAGTCTCAACTCGTCCAAAACAATCATGCCGTTGAACGCTTCGCTGACGCTATGCCATGAGAGCCATAACCAAACAGAGGCGGTGGCCGCTGCGACCAGTCCTGCGAGCGAAATGCCGCCCGTGACCCAACGTTGTGTGGGCTTGGCAAAGGCATCGACCAGCATCACGATCACGCCAACAAGGCAAACGATCAACTCCGGCAGAATTAGCGCCAGGTTGATGTCAGGCTGCGAAAGTTGTAAGGCGAAAAAATTCATCATCAAATCGATAAGCCAAATTAGATCGACAGCTTGAAAGTTAGATCAAGCCACTCAAGTTGGCACGGCTCAAGGTCAGGAAGGGTGGCTTGCCCCCGCCGCGATGAATGCCATTCAAACCAAGCGGGGGCAAGCCGCCCTTGCCAACCCTGAGACTTTGTTTCTTCAGCCATTACTGTTACGGGGCCAGCTTCTCTGGCACTTCCACACTTGCAAACGAGCCCGCAGTCGGCTTAACACTCGCAAACGAACCTCCCGTTGGCGGTGCTGCAACCCGAGTGCGGACCTGGTCCACGCTCGCTTGCGAGCGATCGAGAAACACGCGCGGGTACACGCCCATGAACAACATCAGAACCATCAAGGGCAACAGCAAGCCGAGCTCGCGTGCATTGAGATCCTTCAATGCCGAGTTCGCCGGATTTGTAACTGGTCCAAGAACAACGCGCTGCAACATCCACAGCATGTAAACCGCGGCCCAGATAACACCAGTGCCTGCCAGCATAGTTGCGATCCACGCGTGTTGAATCGCAACTGAAGTCCAACTGCCGAGCATTATTAGAAACTCGCCCACAAAGCCATTCAGAAATGGCAGCCCAATCGACGAAAGCGAGGCAATCACGAATAAACTTGCAAACCATGGCATCGGCGTCGCCAGGCCGCCAAAATCTGAAATCAGGCGGGTGTGCCGCCGCTCGTAGATGAAACCAACAAACAGAAACAGCGCGCCGGTCGAAACACCGTGATTCAACATTTGATAAAGCGCGCCTTGCATGCCCACTTCCGTGAAAGAGAAGAGTCCCAGGACGACGAACCCCATGTGGCTGACAGATGAATAAGCTACGAGACGCTTTACATCCGGCTGGACCATCGCCACCAGCGCACCGTAGATGATGCCGATGATTGCCAGCGTGATCATCACGGGCGCGAACTTGCGCGACATGTCCGGAAAGAGTCCCAGGTTGAAACGCAACAGTCCGTAAGTCCCCATCTTCAAAAGCACACCGGCCAGAATTACTGACCCGGCGGTTGGCGCTTCGGTATGAGCATCGGGCAGCCAGGTATGCAGCGGGAACAGTGGCACCTTGATGCAGAACGCAAACGCAAAAGCGAGGAACAGCCAAAACTCCGCGCGCGGCGCCAGCGCAGTCGTGCTGTCGCGCATAGCGGTGAGGATCGCGACGTAGTCAAAAGTTCCATAGATGTAAAAGAGCGCAATGAGTCCGACCAGCATGAGCAAACTGCCGACAGAGGTGTAAATAAAGAACTTTATTGCCGCGTAAATTCTTCGCTCGCCACCCCAGATGCCGATCAAAAAGAACATTGGCACCAACGAAGCTTCGAAGAACAAATAGAACAGCAGCAGATCGAGCGAAACGAATACGCCCACCATTGCCCCGGCCAGTAGCTGCAGAAACAGATAATAAGAAAGCTGGCGCTTTTGAATTGCGGTCCAGCTCGAGAGGATCGCGATCGGCATTAAGAGTGTAGTTAACAACACCAACCACAAACTAATGCCATCAACGCCGACGTGATAGTGAGCGCCAATCGAGCCAATCCACATCACGTCGTCAACCAGGCGAAATTCTCCGGTGCCGGCGCCGCTGCCTTTGATCAGGAGCAACGAAAGCATGAAATCAGCGACAGAGAAGGCAAGCGCGATCCATTTATAGTTTGACTCGCGCCGGCCAGGCAGAAGGCTGTAGCCGACGGTGGCAAGACCGCCGATTACGGGCGCGAGAATGATCGCTGTTAAGAGGTGTTGCATAAACTACGGCAAAAAGTGCATGGCGTGAACGCCGAAGTACGCGAAAAATCCAATTACTGCCACGGCGCCCAGCAAAATAATCGCCGCATAGGCACGCACGAAACCCCCTTGCAAATGCCGAATGACGCGGCCGCCATCAATCACAACTTCACCAATAGCATGCAGGAAACCGTCGATCACGCCGACGTCGAAAATCTTCCAAAGTCCTTCGCGGGAACCTGCATTAATAGGATTGATGAGAACGGCATCATATATCTCGTCAACGTAGTACTTGTTCTCGAGTATGCGCGGCATGGCAAGCAGCGGGCGCCTCTGAAAGATGATCCAGCCGAGCACGATCCCGAAAGCCCCTATAGCGACAGACACCAGCGCCAATAAGCGTTCAGCGCGGATTTCTTCCGCGGAATGTGCGCCTTCTGGGGATTCGTCCAAAGAAACAAACGCTGGTGCGCCATCCGTCGGTTGCGGCGGCTGTGATAGCCAAACTGGTTCCGCTGCGGGAGCGCCTTCAGTTTTTCCGACCGGCAGTTTCGCAATAACCGGATCGAGTGTTTGCTCGATGTAGTTCGTCGGGTGCAAACCGACCAACGAGCCGAGCGCATACGGCACACCAATAAAGCCGCCGATAGTCGAAAGGATTGCAAGTACAATCAAAGGTACAGTCATCAACCACGGCGATTCGTGCGGTTCATGAACGGCATGATCATCGTGATGCGCGTCATCATGAATTCCCTGAGCGCCAGCAGCATGGTCCAAATGTTTCTCACGAAAGCGTTCCGTCCCCCAAAAAGTCATCACCATCATGCGCGTCATGTAGACCGCGGTCAGCAGGGCGGTCAACGCACCCACGAACCAAAGCGCATTGCTCCATGGCGGACTGGGCAAAGTAAACAGTCCGGCGCTCCAGGTGCGCCAAAGAATTTCATCTTTTGAGAAAAAGCCGGCGAAGATGGGTATGCCTGAAATTGCCAACCAGCCGGTCAGCATCGTGGCAAAAGTAATGGGCATGTATTTCTTTAGTCCGCCCATGCGCCGCATGTCCTGCTCGTGATGCATGCCGTGAATTACTGAACCGGAGCCGAGGAAAAGCAGGGCTTTGAAAAACGCGTGGGTAATGACATGAAAGATCGCCGCCACGAATGCGCCCATGCCGCACGCCAGAAACATGTAACCAAGCTGCGAAATAGTTGAATAGGCGAGCACCTTCTTGATGTCGTTTTGCGCAATACCAATCGTGGCGGCAAACAGCGCGGTCGCTGCGCCAATGACGGCAACAACAAACATCGCGGTCGGCGCATGAGTGTAGATCGCCGAGCAACGCACAATCATGTAAACGCCAGCGGTCACCATCGTAGCTGCGTGGATCAAAGCCGAGACCGGCGTGGGCCCGGCCATGGCGTCAGGCAGCCAAACATAAAGCGGTATTTGCGCGCTCTTGCCGGCCGCGCCGATGAATAAAAGAATCGCAATAGATGTGACGCCGCCGGCAACGATCGCGTGCGCTGTGAACGGATCCACACTCAGTGCGGCGATCGTTTGCAGCGCGCTAGTCACTCCGTGCGCAGGCTTATTGAAGAAACTGATCGAGCCGGTAAGGAAAAAGGTGAGCATGATGCCCATCACAAAACCCCAGTCGCCGACTCGATTAGTAATGAATGCTTTCTTCGCAGCATCACCGGCTTCTTTACGATCGATGTAGTACCCAATCAACAGGTAAGAGCAGAGACCGACGCCTTCCCAACCGACAAACATCAGTAGGAAGTTGTCGGCGAGCACCAGCGTCAACATTGCAAACATGAACAAGTTCAAAAACGCAAAGAAGCGATAGAAGCCTTCGTCCTTGTGCATGTAGCCGACCGCGAAAACATGTATCAGGAAACCGACAAAGGTGACGAACAAAGCATACGTGCCGCTCAACCGATCCATCGCCAGGCCAAAGTCGGCGCGAAACTTTCCCACGTGTATCCAGGTCCAAAGATGATCGAAGACTGGCTCGGTGGAACGGAGGGCGCCGCCGGATTTGAACGCGAGATAGAAGGCAACAACAGTGGAAACGGCAACTGCACCACAGGCAACGACGCCGATGAATCGCTCGTCGCGTAGTCGGCGGCCAAGAAACCAGTTAATCGCTGCGCCGGCGAGCGGAGCAAAGATGATCAAACTTAAGAGGTTGTTTTCCATCAAAAGTGTCAGTCGTCAGTGGTTAGTTGTCAGTTGCAAAAACGGGCAACGGACTACGAACAACTGACAACGGACCGTTTTACAGTTTCAAAATACTCGCATCATCCACATCCAATGATTCGCGATTGCGAAAGATGGCAATAATGATCCCGAGTCCCACGGCTGCCTCGGCCGCTGCCACTGTCATCACAATAAAGACAAACAGCTGACCGGTTACGTCCTGAAAGAAACTCGAGAAGGCAATGAACGTCAGGTTCACTGCGTTAAGCATCAGCTCGATGCACATGAACATCTGGATGACGTTGCGCTTGATGATTACGCCGGCCGCGCCAATCGTGAAAAGCACCGCTGACAGCGCGAGATACCATGAGAGTTGTGGCTCCATTTCTTCTTACTCCTCCCGGTCTCGAATTGAATCGACGCCGAGCAAGTGCGCCGCTTCGTTGCTTGTCTTGGTTTGTACCGGCCGCTGATCACCGACAGCGCGCGGGTTCACGATGTCCATCGCCAGCACCTGAGTGCCCGGCACAACACGCGCATTGGCAGACAAGAAACCGGTCCGGCGCGCCAACGACATCGCGCCCACAATTGCCATCAACAACAGAATAGAAGTTATTTCAAACGGGAGTAGGTAACCCGTGAACAGTCCTTCGCCAATTGAGTAGGTCAAGCCGACGTCCGAAAGGCCGCGCGGCATCTGGCCAGGAGTTGTTTGCACTGAATACAGAATGAAGGCTGTTTCCGCAATCAATATGGCTGCCATGCCGATGGCCGCCGGGACGAGAAATCGCAAACGCCTGCGCCGAGGCTCTTCCTGCTCGACGTTCAGCAACATGATGACAAAGATTACCAGCACCATGATGGCGCCCGCATAAACGATCACCTGCACGGCGGCGATAAAAGGCGCCGCGAGCGTGACGTAAATAGATGCCAGCGCGATAAACACGCCAATCAACGAGATGGCGCTGTAGAGCGGGTTGCGCTGCGACACCATTGCGATGGCGCTACCAATCGCTAAGCCGGCAAATACTATGAAAAGGATCGTAGCCATTGTGTGCGTAAGTCGTGAATAGTTCGGAGTTTCTAGTTTCGAGTTTCTAGTTCGGAGTTAGCAGTTGAGCATCATCGAATTAACCCAATCCCACTACTTGCGCGCCTTGCTGTTGTAGAACTCGAAACTCGAAACCAGGAACTCGAAACTGGCTGCGCTTTCAACCCGTCGTGAAGAACACGACCGTAGCCGTCAGCACAATGTTCAAGATTGCAGCTGGCAATAGAAACTTCCAACCAAAATTCATCAATTGATCGAAACGAAAACGCGGCAACGTTCCGCGCAGCCAGATGTACAAGAACAGGAAGAACAAAATTTTTGCGAAGAAGTAGATCACGCCGAGCAAAGGAAACTGCGCTACGCCGGGACCATTCCAACCGCCGAGAAACAACGTCGTCGCCAGCATCGAGACGGTGATCATGTTCATGTATTCGGCGTTGAAGAACAACAAGAACTTGATCGAGCTGTATTCGGTATGAAAGCCCGCCACCAATTCAGTCTCTGCCTCAGGCAAATCAAAGGGCACGCGATTGGTCTCCGCGATTGCGGCAATAAGATAAAGAATGAAACCGAGCGGTTGATAGAAAATATTCCACTGTAAGCCGTACCAGCCGGACTGCTGTTCGACGATGTTGTAAATGTCCAGCGTGCCGGAAATCAGAATGACGCCAATTAAAGACAGCCCGAGCGCCAGCTCGTAAGAAATCATCTGTGCCGAGGAGCGCAGCCCGCCCATCAAACTGTATTTGTTATTCGACGACCAGCCCGCCAGAGCAATGCCGTAAACACCGACGGATGTAACACCGAGAACGTAAAGCAGCGCCACATCAAAACGCGCGATGACCAGGGGAAATGTACCGAGGAAGGGAAGTGTAACTGTCGGCCCAAAGGGATAGACGATCAGGGCCATGATTGCCGTAACAATCGCAATCATCGGCGCGAGCAAAAAAACAAAACGGGTTGATTGATCGGGAACCAGATCTTCCTTCATCATGGTCTTGATGAAGTCGGCAAACGGTTGCAACACGCCGCCAAAGCCGACGCGGTTTGGTCCGACGCGCCCCTGGATAAATGCGAGCACGCGTCGCTCGGCCAGGACGGTGGCCGCCACCAACAACATGATTGTCAGAAAGGCAACGGTGATTGCCACGATCAGCGTTATCGCGTGAATGTATTGGTTATTCCAATCCATCTCATTCGTAAATCGTAAATCGTAAATCGTGAACAATGCGCGCCGACTGATCGGGCCAGGCACGATTCATGCTTCGTTCGCGAGCTGTCAAGCAGTTCAGAGTCCAGGCTTTAGCTTGTCTGCGTCGGAAGTCAGCAACCTAAAGGTTGTACTCTAAACTTCTTGAATGCTCTTCAATCTCCAGCAACGGCGGGCTCGGCTTGCAGTTTCGCGTCGACGGTAATCTGATACAGCGGCGACACGCGCACCGTGTCTGGGCGCGGATTGCCGGCGGCCAGTAAATGAAACTGCGGAACCTTGTCCGTGAGCGTGCCAATCTTAAACAGCTCGTGACCAACCTTTGGCGTGACACTCAACTTGTCGCCAGCATCGGGTAATGCCTCAACCACTTTTCGCAGTTCATTCAGTTCAGGCGACAAGTCACGCGGCTCGACGATCTTGTAACGCGCTTGCACCGGATTTGATTCATCCTTCAGCAGCGGATAACGCAGCCCCGCATACGCCGGAATACGTTCTGCTATTTCACGGAACACTGCGCTCGCCGACATCTGAAAACCAAAATCTTTTCCGAGTTCAGCAGCCAACGCCGCCGTGATCATCCAATCGGGCTTTGCCTGATGAACCGGCGCTATCGATTGCCGCACGCGTTGCACCAGACCGTCATTGTTGGTGAAGGTGCCGTCTACCTCAGCGAACGAAGCCGCAGGCAACACTACGTCGGCGAGTGCGGTGGTGTCCGTTTCAAATAATTCCTGCACTACCAGAAAATCGAGTTTAGCCAGCGCTTCTTCGCGGCCTTGGAAGTGTTGAGGCAGGAAACTGCCCGCCACATACATCGCGTGAATCGAGCTGCCGGCGGCGTCGAGGATCTCATCCGCAGACATCGCGCCATTCATCAGTCCCATGTCGTGCGCGCCAACGCTGTTGTTGAATATGGGAAGCGGATGCAGCAGAACACGGCGATTGTCCGTGCGGAAACTGCTGGCTAGTTGTGCAATTACTATCTGCGCGGCAACATCAAGCTCCCCGCCAAACATGATCACCAGATCGCCTTCAGTCTCTGTAATCGTCTGGCGCAAAACGGCCAGTTCATTTGCCTCGATGCCGAGCTTTTGCGCGGCCGCAGCGCCGTTTGTAATGTCGCCGAGCGCCCAGACAACCGCATTCTCGGTTCCCGGTCGGATATGGATAAACTGCGCGGCGCGCTCGACCAATCTGATAGGCGTGCTGTTTACGATCAGCAGTTTTGCTGCGCCATTGCTGACGGCCTGGCGAATCTGCTTACCGGTGAGTGGTTGTAGTTCTTCAGGCTCACCACCGATCAATAGAATGGTTTTCGCGTAACGAATATCGCGATGCGTGGCCAGCGCTCCGCCAAGATTGTCGAAAAATGGTTTGAGGCTGAACGCATCGGTGGCTGTGTAATTTCCGGTGCCGGCTACTTCAGTTGCGAACTTGTAGAGCGCGTAGTTTGCTTCGTTGGTGATTCGTGGACTGCCAACTATTGCCAGTGCATCCGGTCCATTTGCGTTCGTCACCGCCTTGAGCTGTTCGGCAACATGGCGAATCGCTTCATCCCAGGTGGCGGGAATTAGTTTGCCGCCCTTTTTGTAGCGAATGAGTGGTGTGCGCAGACGTGCGTCGTGATTGACGAAGGGATGACCAAAGCGGCCCTTGATACAAAGAAACTCGCCGTTGTGACCGTTGACATAGCGATCGCGCGCCACGATGCGCATCAACTCGCCGGCCCGCGAACCCAGGGACATTTCACAGCCGTCAGAACAATAGCTGCAGGTGGAAATTGTTTGCGCCAGCTCCCAGGGCCGGGCCTGGTGACGATAGGTTCCGTCAAGCAGTGTTCCGGTTGGACAAACTTCGATGCAATTGCCGCACTGTGAACAGTCGAGCCAGCCGCCGTAAGTGCCGATGACAGTATTTGC
>Ga0137418_10006766_pt1 | contig 10536 bp, 8 predicted proteins | sample CZODoug3_1_2_16f_FD_122242 | JGI IMG/M metagenome (GOLD analysis project Ga0137418, IMG submission 122242) | Vadose zone soil fungal communities from Angelo Coast Range Reserve, California, USA - CZODoug3_1_2_16fungal (Hybrid Assembly) | ecosystem: Environmental > Terrestrial > Soil > Vadose... | reverse complement strand
CCCGTGTCGGAAGGAAGCGGCTGCGCGGTGGGGAAACGCGCAACGGTTGCGAATTCGTCGACGAGCGTACGCACAGTTTCCACAGAGCTGGAGATGGTTTCGGAGCCGCTACGGATGGCGGCCACCGCCGCCGGGTCAAGCGGCAAGCCGCGCTCGAGTTGCCGTCGAATGCGCTCCGCCGACAAAGCAATGGGTGTCAGCGGATTTTTGATTTCGTGAGCAACACGCCGCGCCACTTCACGCCACGCGGCTTGCTTTTGCGCTTGCAGCAAATCCGACAGGTCCTCAAACACCAATACGTACCCCAGCCTTTGTCCCTGGTAATCGAGCGTTGCCACGGTGACGGCGACCGTCAACGTTCTGCGCGAAACGGAAAATTCCATCTGCGCGGAGGCCGTGCCCATGCGCTCAGCGCGGCGCGTAAGAGGAGCGATCTCTTCCATCGCCTCTTCTGGAAGAATCGCGCTCAACATCAAACCTTGTAGAGAGGATCCCTGCGGAGACGCCGGAACAGCCGGGTTCGTGTCGCCCGCGCGCAACATTCGTATGAAAGCTTGGTTGGCGTGACGGATCGTTCCTTCTGCCTCCAGGGATACAACCCCTGTTGGAATGCTCTCTACCAAAGTTTCAATATAGTGCCGCCGACCCTCCAGAGCGGAATTCGCATTGGCCAGCTCCCGTCCCGCAGATTCGATCTGCGTCCGGCTACTCTCTAGCTCCGCCGTCATGCGGTTAAACGACCGCACCAAATCTCCGAGTTCATCCGCGGCGCTCACTTCCACGCGGTGGTGCAGTTCCCCGCGGGAGACCGCTTGCATGGCATCGCCGAGCGCTTCGACGGGCCGCGTAACAAGCTTCGCTAGGAAGACAGCCAACCACATCGCGGCGAAAAGCACTAGCATCGTGATGAGCAGAAGCTGTGACATGTATGTGCGGCTCAGCAGCTTGCGTTCGCGGCTCAGTTCGACATAACGCTGTTCACTCTCGTCAAGTTGGCGCACGGCATTGGAAAACTCTTGCGGTAGAGGCATTCCCACCAGCACCATTCCATGCTCGCCGACAGGCGCGGCTGCCAGGATGTATTCCGCCTTCCCCGACGTGAAACGCGCCGTTCCTGGCACGGAATCTTGCTGCGACGGGACTTTCAAGTTCTGCAAGGGCCAGCTACCGGGAACATTCAGACTGGCCTTGAGTTCTCCATCGATCAGGGCAACGACGAAGCCTCCCTGCAGCGTTGCTTCGTGCCGGCGGAATTCGAACGCAGCTTCCGAGAAATCTCCGGAAACAAAAGCCCGGTGAACCTCCGGTGCCGATGCAAGCGAACTGGCCTCCGACTGCGCGTTCTGCCCGGCGTAGCCCACCATGAGCGACGCGATGGCCTGCGTATCCTTCCTGACTTCCTCTACCGGGCGGGAAAACCATTTGTCGATGGACCGATTCAACAAAAGACGGGCGAAGCTGAACTGTGCGATCACGGGCAATAGAGACAGCAGCAGTACCATCAGCACCATTCGCGCCCGGAACTTCGATCCCGGAACCCCGAGACGGCGATCGCCATAAAGCTTGAGGACGTTGCGCAGCAGGACGAACGTCATCGCCAGCAGCAGCAGGAAAATCAGTCCGGAAAGCGCGGCATATCCCAGCGTATTACTGTCTGGCCGGATAAATTTGAGGTTGAAAGCAGTCTGGGAAATGGCGACCGCAAACAAAAGAAACGTCCCAATGGCGAGCCAGAGCACGGCTGCCCTCCTGCGTGGAGGATCGGGGCGATTTGGGGTTTGGGTGATCAAAGCGCTGCGCCCTGGAAGGGTCCCGAGAGGGCCCTCAAATTATAGCTTTTCGCTAGATTCTTACCCCTGTCTGCTAGGTCCGCCCATTCTCCCGGCAAAGACGGCATCTCCAGCAGGCCCGTAACATCGTTCGCGAAGCCGATTGTTACCAAGGTCGCTGCACGGCAGGCATCCTCGACGGCTGCAGAACCGGCAAAAACCCATAAAAACAACCGTCTCAACAACATGCATCCCTCCACGCTGGTTTTCCCGGGAGGGTACAAGTACCAAAGTTACAGGCGCGGTAATCCATCTTCGGTGACAATTTGTGTCAACGGAACTGAAAGCGTCCTCTGCATCCTCCTCCGCAGAGGTACGGTTTCGTCGCTGTCCATTTTTCCAATCCGATACTGCCGGTCAGAGGAGTCTGCGATATGTCTCAAAGGCTGGGTGACCTTCTCGTCAAAGAGAAGATCATTACCCAGGAGCAGTTGCAACAGGCGACGAAGAGTCAAAAAGAGAACAACTCCCGCCTGGGCGCTGCCCTCGTCAAACTCGGCTTCCTGACAGAGGAGGATTTCACTAATTTCCTGTCACGGCAGTATGGCGTTCCCGCGATCAATCTTGCATACTTCGAAATCGACGCTTCCGTTGTCAAGCTGATCCCTTTTGAAACAGCGAAGCGTTACCAGATCCTCCCGCTGAGCCGCGTCGGCGCCTCGCTCACCATCGCGATGGTGGACCCCACCAACGTCTTTGCGATGGACGACATTAAGTTCATGACAGGCTTCAATATCGAGCCCGTCGTGGCGTCCGAAAGTTCCATCCTCGAAGGCATCGATAAGGCCTACGGAACCAAACAGGGCGAAGACCTCGAATCGGTCATGCAGACCATGAACGATTTGGGGGATACCGATATCGAGCTGCAGGCCGAAGAAGCGGAGTCCGCGCTGGCTGACCTGGAGCGCGCCGCTGACGAGGCACCCATCGTCAAGCTGGTCAATCTCATCCTGACCGACGCCGTCAAACGGGGAGCCAGCGATATCCACATGGAGCCGTACGAAAAGGAATTTCGCGTGCGCTTCCGTATTGACGGCGTTCTGCAAGCCATCATGTCGCCGCCGTTGAAGTTGAAGGACGCTATCACTTCCCGTTTGAAGATCATGTCGAAGCTCGACATCAGCGAAAAGCGCCTGCCGCAAGACGGCCGCATCATGCTGAAGATGAACCTGAACGGCAAGAAAAAGCAGCTCGATTTCCGCGTCAGCACCTTGCCTACTCTGTGGGGCGAAAAAATCGTAATGCGTCTCCTCGACAAGGAGAATCTGCGTCTCGACATGACCAAACTTGGCTTCGAGCAGGAATCGCTCACCAAGTTTGAAAAGGCGATCCTCAAGCCTTACGGAATGGTGCTGGTTACTGGGCCAACGGGTTCGGGCAAAACCAACACGCTGTATTCCTCGATCGCCCGGCTTAATACGCCCGATACAAACATCATGACGGCAGAAGACCCGGTCGAGTTTCAGCTCGGCGGCGTCAACCAAGTGCAAATGAAGGAGCAAATTGGCCTCAACTTTGCCGCCGCCCTTCGCGCGTTCCTCCGGCAAGATCCCAACATCATCCTGGTCGGTGAAATTCGCGACTTTGAAACGGCGGAAATCGCCATCAAAGCAGCTCTCACCGGTCACCTTGTGCTCTCGACATTGCACACCAACGGCGCCCCGGAGACCATCACCCGCCTGATGAACATGGGCATCGAGCCTTTTCTCGTCGCAACCTCTGTCCACCTGATCTGTGCCCAGCGCCTCATCCGCCGCGTTTGTAAGGAGTGCGCTGAGCCCTTCGAAGTGCCCGTTCAGACTCTGATCGACGAAGGCTTCGGGGCGGAAGAGGCCAAGACCGTCAAGCTGATGAAGGGCAAAGGATGCGGAGTCTGCAACAACACTGGCTACAAGGGCCGCACGGGACTCTATGAAGTGATGGAAGTGGACGATGCGATTCGCGAACTCGTCCTGGTAGGAGCGTCAGCTCTGGAATTGAAGAAGAAGGCGATCGAACAGGGCATGATTACGCTTCGACGCAGCGGACTGACCAAGGTAGCGATGGGATGGACCACGCTCGAGGAAGTAGCACGTGAAACGATCCACTAAAGATTTGCAATCGGTACCTGGAGGAATGGAACAGTCATGGCATTAACCCTTAGTGATCTGCTGCGCAGGATGTTGGAGATGGCGGGAAGCGATCTTCACATCACCACCAACTCGCCTCCACAAATCCGCGTTAGCGGCCACCTCGTGCCGCTCGACCTGCCCCAGATGACGCCAGCGGAAACCAAGCAGCTTGCCTATAGCGTCATGACCGATTCCCAGAAACATCGCTTCGAGGAAGCGCTGGAACTCGATTTCTCTTTCGGTCTTAAGGGCCTGGCCCGATTCCGCGGCAACGTCTTCAATCAGCGGGGCGCGACGGCGGCAGTTTTTCGTTTGATTCCTTTCGAGATCAAAGCCTTCAACCAGCTCAACCTGCCAGCCATCGTCGGCAAAATGTGCGATAAGCCTCGCGGTCTTGTGCTCGTTACCGGCCCAACGGGTTCTGGCAAATCCACGACACTTGCCGCAATGATCGACAAGATCAATACGGAGCGCCACGACCACATTCTTACCATCGAAGACCCGATTGAATTTGTTCACATGAACAAGAATTGCCTGGTGAATCAGCGCGAGCTTCACGCGGACACGAAAAGCTTCACTGACGCTCTCCGCGCCGCCCTCCGTGAAGATCCCGACGTGGTGCTGATCGGCGAAATGCGCGATCTCGAGACCATCGAAGCAGCGCTGCGCATCGCCGAAACCGGTCACTTGACCTTCGGTACGCTGCACACAAACTCGGCGACCTCCACCATCAACCGCATCATCGACGCATTTCCTGCGCACCAGCAGCCGCAGATTCGGGCCCAGCTCTCGCTGGTTCTCGAAGGCATCATGTGCCAATCGCTGGTGCAAAAGGCCGACGGCAAGGGCCGCGCCATGATTCTGGAAGTCCTGGTCCCGAATGCCGCGGTGCGCAACCTCATTCGCGAAGACAAAATTCACCAGATTTACTCGGCCATGCAGTCCGGGCAAGACAAGTTCGGCATGCAGACCTTTAACCAGGCGCTGGCCACGGCCGTTTTGCAAAAACAAATCACGCTGGAAACCGCGTTGATTCGCTCCAGCAACCCTGACGAATTGCAGGAAATGATCAATCGCGGCGCGGGACTGGGAAACCGCGCAGCGTCAGGAACGGCGGCGGGGACCAGCAAGCGATAGTACAAGTGCAAGTTTCGTCGAGTGCAAGCTCGTCGAGTGAACGTTCAGAAGTCAAGCCGGGCGAAAGCTACTTGAGTACGGTCCGGACCGCGATTCATTGAGGAGAAAAAGCGTCATGCCAGTATTCACGTTCTCGGGAAAAAACGCATCTGGAGAAAAGATCAAAGGCAGCCGTGAAGCGCCGAGCAAGGAAAGCCTCGCTTCCTCCTTGCGCAAAGACCGCATCGTGCCGTCCAACATTCGGGAAAAAGGCAAGGAGTTCTCCCTGCCCACTTTTGGTGGTGGAAAGGTCACGGCCAAGGAAGCAGCTGTCTTTTTCCGGCAGTTTTCCGTCATGATCGATGCCGGCCTTCCCCTGGTGCAATGCCTCGAGATTCTCGGTGCGAATCAGGAGAATGCATATTTCCAAAAGACGCTGACCAGCATTCGTACCACAGTGGAAGGCGGTTCCACGCTGGCCAACGCCATGCGCCTCCATCCCAAGGTCTTCGACGAACTGGCCACGAATATGATCGAAGCCGGCGAGACCGGCGGTATTCTCGACATCATCCTGCAGCGCATTGCTGCCTACGTCGAAAAAGCCGTCAAACTGAAATCTGCCGTCAAATCGGCCTTGATCTACCCGGTCGCGGTTGTCGGCATCGCCATTCTGGTCGTGGGCGCGCTGCTGAAGTTTGTCGTGCCGATCTTCGCCAACCTCTTCATTGGCTTGGGCGTGGCCCTCCCTCTGCCCACACGCATCACGGTCGGAATGAGCAACTTCGTGGGCCAATTCTGGTGGTTCTTTCTCGTGGCTGGAGTTGGCATGTTTGTGGGTGTCAAGCAAGCTCGCAAGAATCCCAGAGGCAAATACTTCTTCGATAAATTATTGCTGGGCCTACCCGTCCTCGGCATGTTGCTGCGCAAGATCGCAGTGGCCCGCTTTACGCGAACCCTGGGAACGCTCATCACCTCCGGTGTGCCGATTCTCGAGGGCTTGTCCATTACCGCCCGCACTTCGGGCAATGCGGTACTCGAAGAAGCGCTGATGAAGGTCCGCAAGGCCATCGAAGAGGGCCGCACCATTATCGATCCACTTCGTGAAAGCGGCGTGTTTCCCAACATGGTCACACAAATGATCGGGGTTGGCGAGGCCACCGGTGCCATGGACTCCATGCTGCAGAAAATCGCGGACTTCTACGAAGATGAGGTCGATGCGGCCACGAAGGACATGCTGGCGCTGCTCGAACCCGCTATCATCGCCTTCCTCGGCGTGTTCGTCGGCGGCATTGTCATTTCGCTCTACATGCCGCTGTTTGCCATGATCGGCAAACTCGCCGGCTAATCGGTATTCGGCTTCCGGGCGGAGCTCGTCTCCGCCCGATGCCGATTTCCATAGTTCATCTCCCCGTTCCCGGCGGCGAATCCGCCCGGAATTGACCCAACTCGAACGGACGGCGAAGTAATGGAATTCATTGTGGAGCAGCGCCGCTGGCTGGCCTGGCTGTCGAACGTCCGCATCATCGTACTGACGTTCCTGCTTGGCATTCAGCTGGCCATCGTGCGGCTCACGCCGAGCACGCTGCCGCTCCGTCCCTTTATCGCCGCGATTCTGCTGTGGTACACGCTGTCCGTATTTTTTCTCGTCCTCGCCTCCGCCTGGCACGAGGAAGTCGTCCAGGCCAAACTCCAGGTCTTCACCGACTTGGGCATGGCCACGCTCCTCATCTATGTTACCGGTGGCGCCGAGAGCACCTACAACTTTCTCTATCCGCTGGTCATCGTGGTTGCCTGCATTTTACTGCCGCGCGCCTGGGCGTATCTGGTCGCGGCGATGGCTTTCATTTTTTACGGCGCTGTGCTTGAGCTCTGCTACTTCGAAGTCCTCCCTGCCTACTCCTCGGCCCATCCTACCGCCCGCGTCTTGCTTGCCATCATCCTCATTAATCTTTTCGCCGACCTTACCATCGGCTATCTGGCCTCCACCCTGGCCCACCGCTTGCGGCAAGCCGACGCCCGCCTGCGCCACGCCAGCGGCGAACTTGAAAACCTGCAGGCCCTGCACGAAAACATCATTCAATCCATCTCCGGAGGCATCATCACCGCTGGACTCGATGGGCGGGTGCAGGTGGCCAACGCCGCCGCCTGCACTTTGCTGGATCTTGAGCCTCCCACCGTCATCGGCCAGCCCGTGCAGTCCCTTTTCCTCGAGCCCTTGCCCTACGCGCTCGGCGGGCTAGCCCACGGCGAAGTCCGAGCGCGCACGCGCTTGGGTCGGGAACTCACCCTGGATCTGCGGGCCTCCTGCCTGACTGCTCCCGGACGCGGAATCACCGGTTATATCTATGCCTTTGACGATCTCACCGAGGTCCGCCGGCTGGAGCGCGAGATTCGCGTGCGTGAACAACAGGCTGCCATCGGTCGTCTCGCGGGGGCCATCGCGCACGAAATCCGCAATCCCCTGGCCTCGATTGGCGGTTCGGTGAATGTGCTCTACGGAATTGCCACGCTCACCGACGAGCAGCGTCTGCTCATCGAGATCGTCACGCGCGAGTCCGAGCGCCTTAACGCCATCATCACCGACTTCCTCGCCTACTCGCGCGGACGTCATTTCGAGTTTGCCAAGGTCGACATCCTGCCGCTGCTGGAGCAGGTTCTCGATGAGATCGAGACACGAATTACACGAGAAGGCTCTCCTGTGCGCATGCTGCGCTCGCTGCGCGCCCATGATGCCTGGACCACGGGTGACGGCGCCCGTTTGCAGCAGGCCTTCCGCAATTTGTGCGAGAACGCGCTGGCCGCCATGCCCGAGGGCGGAACTCTGACCGTTTCTCTGCAAGCGGTGGAGTCACAAGAGGCGGGGGACGACGACGATGGCTGGGAAGTCTGCGTCTCCGATACCGGAAACACGCTCACGCAACAGCAGGCTCTTCGCATCTTTGAGCCATTCCAGCATCAGAATCATGTCGGCACGGGCCTGGCGCTGGCCATCGTCTATCAAATTGTTCAAGCCCACGACGGACGGATCACGGCTGGACCCTGCGAAGACGGAGGGACCTGCTTCCGCCTGCTGCTGTGGCGCGAGGAAGCCAGCGTCCCGTTGAGCAAAGAAGAGAAAGCTGTCGAGATCGCAGCCTCGGCGAGGATTGTGGTGGACCTGGCCTCCCGTTCCGCCTCTGCCGGTTCTGGCGGTACTGGTTCAACAGAAGGAGGTGCTCGTGGGTAACATTCTTGTAGCCGACGACGAGCGCTCCATTTGCGAACTCCTCGACATCACTCTGCGCCGCGAAGGCCACCGCGTCGAAACCGTGAACTCGGGAGAGGCCGCCAAGTCCAAGATCGACTCCGCGCTCTATGACGTGGTAGTCACCGACATCCGCATGCCCAAGGCCAGCGGCATCGAGGTCTTGAAGCACGCCCATCAGATTTCACCCGACACCGCCGTGATCCTGATCACGGCCGTCGATGACTACGAGGCCGCCGTCGAAGCCGTGAAAGCCGGCGGCGCGACCGACTACATTCGCAAGGGTCCCGGGCTGGTCGATGATGTCCGGCTCTCGGTTGCCAGGGCGATGCAGCGGCAGAGCCTCAGCCGCCAAAACTTTGCCCTCAGGCGCGACGCCGCAACGCACAATTCGCTCGACAACATCATCGGCGGCAGCGCCGCCATCGAGAAACTCAAGCAGACAATCCGCACCGTCTCTTCCACCAGCAGCACCATTCTTGTCGCGGGCGAGAGTGGTACGGGTAAGGAACTGGCCGCGCGCGCCGTTCACACCTGTTCGCCGCGCGCCGGCGAGTCTTTCGTCTCCATCAACTGCGGCGCATTTCCCGAGACGCTGCTCGAAAGTGAACTTTTCGGCTACGTCAAAGGCGCGTTTACGGGCGCCAATCAGAATAAGCGCGGCCTGTTCGAAGTCGCCGACGGCGGCACCATCTTTCTCGACGAAATCGGCGAAACCAGCCTTCCCATGCAAGTGAAGTTGCTGCGGGTCCTGCAAGAGCGCCTGGTGCGCCCCATCGGCGGGAGCACCGAAATTGCGGTCGACGTTCGCGTTATCGCGGCCACCAACCGCAATCTGGACCAGATGGTCGACGAAAGCCTCTTCCGCGAGGACCTCTACTACCGTCTCAACGTAATTCCAATCCGCGTCCCCTCACTGCGTGAGCGGCCCGAGGATATTTCGCTGCTCGTCAATCATTTCCTGAAGAAGTACGCCCCCGCCGCGGGGAAGCAGATTCGCCAGATCCGCGCGGAAAGCCTGGCGGAACTCTGCAGCTACGACTGGCCGGGCAACGTGCGTCAGCTCGAAAACACCATTGAGCGAGCCGTGGCGCTGGAGACGTCCGAAGAACTACACACCGAACTGCCCGTGGAACGCGCCAAGGCACGCGCCGCCGCCGCTTCGGCTGGCGGTCTCGCCGCCACTCTGCCTTCGGGCACGTTCCCGCCGGAAGGATTGGATATGGAGAACCACGTCGCCCAAATCGAAAAGGGTCTCCTACTCTCCGCCCTCCAACAATCCGGCGGCGTGCAAACCAAAGCCTCCGACCTGCTGAAGATTTCCTACCGTTCGTTCCGTCACCTCGCCAAGAAATACGACCTCTAGTCGTGTTCCGTATTGCAGCGGTCACCCTGGGCGGGGCGATGGATCCCAATCAGCGCAACTGGCGCAAACCTCGCAAGCCTTTTCACCGTGCTCTCCACCCAGCGAGGCCGAAACAGCCGCTACGGCTTTTCGCGCTGCAATTGCTGCTTCCAGCCCAGCACGCGCGCCTTCGCCCCTTCCGCCTCCGCCTCCGCGATCATGCCCTTGTTCTGGTACAGCACCGATAAGCTGGTGTGCGCTAATACATCGGCCGGATCGAGCTCGGTAATATGCCGGGCGACCACGATGGCTTCGTCAAAGCGCTCCAGATTCTGCAAAGCCCGCGCCAACCCATGCATGGCTTCCGTAAAGGTGGGATCGGCGGCCACTGCCGCCTGATATTCCGCCAGAGCTTCTTCCTGCCGCCCCTCCGCCATCGCGTCGAGCGCCGTAAAGTAGTGCTCTTCAGCGGCCTGTCGCGCGGGATCGGTCATGATCAGAATCCATGCAATTTTAGCGCACGCCAAGGCTATACTCGGGGAAACATGCTCTCCGGTTTGCGTTTCCTCTGGAATTCGACGAGAGGCCACCGCCTGGCCCCCTGGCGCAGCCCCTACCTACTGTGGCGTGTCGAGACCTACTGCGGCGTCAAGATGCAAAACATCGGCTTCCTGGAGTTCTGGGGCTTCCTCTGGCGCGAGCGCGCCCAGCTCAGGCGCTTCCTGGCCTGGACTGCCGAAATGCAGCACTATACTCGCGAAGAACGCCCCGGCCGCTCAGAACCGGTCTAGGCCTCGGTGGCACGGTCCCCGCGCGCGCTCCTCAAGCCGGCGAAGGCTCTAGAGTCCCCAGGCCCTCCCGCCGCCGCTCTACGATCCTGCCGCAGCCGCG
>Ga0137418_10006764_pt1 | contig 10537 bp, 8 predicted proteins | sample CZODoug3_1_2_16f_FD_122242 | JGI IMG/M metagenome (GOLD analysis project Ga0137418, IMG submission 122242) | Vadose zone soil fungal communities from Angelo Coast Range Reserve, California, USA - CZODoug3_1_2_16fungal (Hybrid Assembly) | ecosystem: Environmental > Terrestrial > Soil > Vadose... | reverse complement strand
ATGGCAAAACCCCGTCGCGGCGACACGCTCGAGCTCGCGATCGAGGACCTGGCATTCGGCGGCGAGGGGGTCGGACGCGCCGACGGCTACGTCATTTTCGTGCGCGGGGGCCTGCCGGGCGATCGCCTGCGCGTGCGCCTCGTCGAAGCGCGCGGCCGCTTCGGCCGCGCGACGATCGACGAGGTGCTCGTGGCCTCGCCGGACCGCGTGGAGCCGCCGTGCCCGTACTTTGGGCGCTGCGGCGGCTGCCGGCTGCAGCATCTGGCGTACTCTGCCCAGCTCGCGTTCAAGGAAAAGCAGGTCCGCGACTGCCTCCAGCGGCTCGGCGGCCTCGGCGACTTCGAGCTGCGCCCGATCCTGCCCGCGCCGGAGCCCTACGGCTACCGCAACAAGATGGAGTTCACCGTCGCCAACGCGCCGCCGGCGATCGGGCTGCACGCCGCCGAGCGCTACGACGTCGTGCTCGACATCGAGCGCTGCCTGCTGCAGTCCGAGTCGATGAACGCGCTGCTCGACGAGTTCCGGCGGCAGGTCCACGAGCGTGCTCTCTCGGTGTACGACCCCGAGACCGAGCGCGGCCTGCTGCGCTTCGTGATGATGCGCGAGGGGCGGCGCACCAGCGAGGCCATGGTCAACGTCGTCGGCGCCGCCCCCGACGTCGAGACGCTGGCGCCCGTGGCCGACGCGCTGCGCGCGCGCGTGCCGGCGACGGTCAGCGTCGTCCTCAACGTCAATGCCAAGAAGGCGAGCGTGGCCGTCGGCTCGGAGGAGCACCTCCTGCTGGGGCGCGACCACATCCGCGAGACGCTGGGCGCCGTGACCTTCCAGGTCTCGGCGAACTCCTTCTTCCAGACCAACACGCAGCAGGCCGAGCGGCTGTTCTCGCTGGTGGCGGACGCCTGCGAGCTCGACGCGTCGGAGACGCTGCTCGACCTCTACTCCGGCACCGGCGCCATCAGCCTGCTCCTCGCGCGACGCGTCCGCGCCGTCTACGGGATCGAGGTGGCGGCGGCGGCCGTCGCCGACGCGATCCGCAACGCGCGCGCCAACGGCATCGACAACTGCACGTTCCTCGCGGGCGAGGTTCGCCACGTGCTGCCCGACCTCGTGCGCCAGGGGGTGAGCGCGTCGATCGTCGTGGCCGATCCGCCGCGCGCGGGCTTCCATCCAAAGGCGCTGCTCGCGCTGGCGGCCATGGCGCCCGCGCGGATCGTGTACGTCTCGTGCAACCCGTCCACGCTCGCGCGCGACGTGGCCGACCTCGCCCGCCACGGCTACCGGCTCGAGTGGGTGCAGCCGGTGGACATGTTCCCGCAGACCCCGCACATCGAGGCCGTCGCCCGCCTGCGCCGGCCGGCATGAGGGCGTTCCTGACCCGGCGACTGCTCCAGTCGCTGGTCGTTCTCCTCGGGATCTCGTTCGTCGTCTTCTTCATCCTCCACCTCACCGGCGACCCGGCGCTGGTGCTGCTGCCGCCGGAGGCGACGGCGGAGGACATCCGGCTCTTCCGCGAGCGGATGGGCTTCAACGACCCGTTCCTCGTGCAGTACGCGCGCTTCCTGCGCGGCGCCCTGCAGGGAAACTTCGGCGAGTCGATCCGCCACGGCGAGCCGGCCTTCGGCCTCGTGGTCGAGCGCATGCCGGCGACGTTCCAGCTGGCGGGGGCGGCCCTGCTGCTCGCGCTGTGCGTGGCCATTCCGGCGGGCATCGTCTCGGCCGTTCGCCGCAACACGCTCATCGATTATGTCTCGACGGTGATCGCGCTGCTCGGCCAGTCCATGCCGACCTTCTGGCTCGGCATCATGCTGATCCTGCTCTTCTCCGTGCAGCTCAACTTGCTGCCGTCGTCGGGGCGCGGCGAGTGGCGGCACCTCGTGCTGCCCGCGGTCACACTGGGCCTCTTCACGACGGCGCGCATCACCCGGCTCACGCGGTCGGGGATGCTGGAGGTTCTGGGCCAGGACTACATCCGCACCGCGCGCGCCAAGGGCGTGAGCGACCCGCCCGTGGTGTGGAAGCACGCGCTGAAGAACGCCGCCATCCCCATCGTCACCATCGTCGGCATCGAGCTGGGCACGCTGCTCGGCGGCTCGGTGATCACGGAGACGATCTTCGCGTGGCCGGGCGTGGGCCGACTTTCGGTGCAGGCGATCTACAACCGCGACTATCCCGTCGTCCAGGCCGCCGTCTTCCTTCTCGCCTCGACCTTCGTGCTCGTCAACCTCTTCGTCGACATCGTGTACACGTACCTCGATCCGCGGATCCGGCTGTCGTGAGCACGCGGGCGACGGCGCTGCCGCTGCCCGACGAACTCCGCCCGGCCGGCGGCGAGTGGTGGCTGTTCCTGCGCCGGCTCGCGCGCCGCCGCACCGCGCTCTTCGGCCTCGTGGTGGTGGCGGTGGTGGTGGTCACCGCGGTGGGCGCGGCCTGGGTCACGCCGTTCGATCCCGTCGAGCAGGACATCGGCGAGCGCCTCAAGCCGCCGGGCTCGCGCGACGCGGCGGGTCACGCGCACCTGCTCGGCACCGACCACCTCGGGCGCGACATCCTCGCGCGCATCGTGTTCGGCGCCCGGCCGGCGCTCATGGTCGGCTTCGCCGCCGTGGCCATCTCCGGCGTGCTCGGCATGGCCGCCGGGCTCGTGTCCGGTTACTTCGGCGGGCGCATCGACGACCTCCTGATGCGGCTGGCCGACATCCAGCTCGCGTTCCCGTTCATCCTGCTCGCCATCGCGGTCATCGGCGTGCTGGGGCCGAGCCTCACCACCATCATCTGCGTGATCGGCGTCTCGAGCTGGGTCGTGTACGCGCGCATCGTGCGCGGCGCCGCGCTCTCGCTGCGCGAGCGCGAGTTCGTCCAGGCCGCCCAGGCCCTGGGCAGCCGCGACGGGCGCATCCTCATCCGCCACGTGCTGCCCAACGTGTTCACGCCGTGGCTGGTGGTGGCCACGCTCGACATGGCCCGCGTGATCGTGATCGAGTCCGCCCTGTCGTTCCTGGGCCTCGGCGTGCAGCCGCCGACGCCGACGTGGGGCGGGATGCTCGCCGATGGGCGCGTCTACATCTCGACGGCGTGGTGGCTCGCGACGTTCCCCGGCCTCGCCATCCTCGTGACCGTGCTGGGTATCAACCTCTTCGGCGACGGTCTGCGCGACACGCTCGATCCGCGCCTGAAGGTCTGAGCGCCTGATCACGTGGGGGGCCCCGAAATGGCCCCCCACACCCCCCGACGCTCGTCGCGCCCCGGCGAAGCCGTGGCGCGCCTCGACCCCCCGACGCTCGTCGCGCCGCGGGGAACCCGTGGCGCTCCTCGATTCGCTCGGCCTCAGCCTCGCGCCACGCCGCTCCGCCAGCGGAGGACGAGCGCGACCATCGCGGCGGGCACCGTCAGCCAGAGGAGGCCGGGCGAGACGCTGCTGGCGAGATCGATCGCGATGACGGCGGCGCCGCCGGCGGCCGCCGCCCACAGCACGACGGTGGCCGCCACGTCCAGCACGCGCCCCCCGCCGTGACGACCGACCGTCGCCGCCGCCAGCGCGCCCGTGGCATCGATCGCCACGTCCATCGCGCTGGCCGTCCGGCTCGGCTCGGTGGCCTGGTGCAGCTCGTCGAGGAACGCCCAGCCGACGGCGACGAGGAAGGCGAGCCAGGCCGCTCGGTGCCGTGAGAGCCCGCGCTCGCGCGTGAGGGCCACGAACCACAGCGCGGCGAGCAGCGCGTACTCGGTGACGTGCGCGCCCTTGCGGATCAGCGCGTGCAGCGCGGCGATCTGGGCGTCGCTCGCGCCGGGCAGCAGCCAGCGGACGAGGGGGCGGAGGATGCTGCCGGTGTTCTCGGCGCTGAAGTCGCCGCCGGAAAACCACATGATGGCCGCCATCCACACGAGCGGCGGCAGCCAAAAAGCGAGCCGCTTCACGTCGCTATGATACAGTCGCCCCGATGCTCGGCGAGATCTTGGACGATCTGTTGATCTCCGCCTCGACGGGCCCCTGCATCACCGCCTCCCGACATTTCCCCGCGCGTCCGCCCGTGTACGCGGCGTTCCCGGCGACGATGGATCCGCGCATCGTGGAAGCGCTTCGCGCGCGCGGCATCGAGCAGCTCTACAGCCACCAGGCGCGCGCGTGGGACCTCGTGCAGGCGGGCCGACACGTCGTGGTCGTCACACCGACGGCGTCGGGCAAGACGCTCTGCTACAACCTGCCGGTCCTCCAGGCGCTCGTCCACCAGCCGGACGCCCGCGCGCTCTACGTGTTCCCGACGAAGGCACTCGCTCAGGACCAGCTCGCTGAACTGGAGCAGCTCGCCAAGCAATTGCCCGAGATGCGGATGTTCACCTACGACGGCGACACGCCGCAGGACGCCCGGCGCGCCGTGCGCGCGCGTGCCAACCTCGTGCTGACGAATCCCGACATGCTGCACTCCGGCATCCTGCCCCATCACACGAAGTGGGCGGTGCTCTTCCAGAATCTGAAGTACGTCGTCATCGACGAGCTGCACGCCTACCGCGGCGTGTTCGGCTCGCACCTCAGCAACGTGCTGCGCCGTCTGCGCCGCATCTGCGCCCACTACGGCTCGACGCCGCAGTTCATCATGGCCTCGGCCACCATCGCCAACCCGGGGGAGCTCGCCGCGCGCCTGACCGGCGAGGATGTGCACGAGCTGGCGGAGAGCGGCGCCCCGAGCGGCGAAAAGACCTTCCTCTGCTACAACCCGCCCGTCGTGAATCCCGAGCTGGGCATCCGCGCGCCCTACCTCGGCGAGGCGGCGAAGCTCGCCATCCGCCTGCTGCGCGAGAAGATCGCCACCATTGTCTTCGCGCAGAGCCGGCTATCGACCGAGGTGCTGCTCACCGCCATCAAGAGCGGCGTGGCCGACCGCGCCACCGGCGACAGCGGCATCGTGCGCGGCTACCGCGGCGGCTACCTGCCCAACCGCCGGCGCGAGGTCGAGCAGTCGCTGCGCGCCGGCGACGTGCTCGGCGTGGTGTCGACGAACGCGCTCGAGCTCGGCGTGGACATCGGCCACCTCGACGTCGCCGTGCTCGCCGGCTATCCGGGCACGATCGCCTCGCTCTGGCAGCAGGCGGGGCGCGCGGGCCGGCGCTCGGGGCCCTCGGCGGCGATCCTCGTCGCCACGAGCGCGCCGCTCGACCAGTTCATGGTCACGCACCCGGACTACCTCTTCGGGACGCCGCCCGAGCACGCGCGCGTCAACCCCGACAACCCGTTCATCCTCGCCAACCACCTCAAGTGTGCCGCCTTCGAGCTGCCGCTCGTCGCCGACGAGCCGTTCGGACAGACGGACGTGCGCAAGCTGGCGGCCGCCCTCGAGGACGAGGGGTTGCTGCACCGCGCGGGCGAGCGCTACCACTGGGCGTCGGAGACCTATCCGGCCGATCACGTCTCGCTGCGGACGGTCACCACCGACAACTTCGTCGTCATCGACACCACCCACCGCGACGAGCAGCAGACGAAGAAGCGCAACATCATCGCCGAGGTCGACTGGGGCAGCGCCTTCGCGACCATCTACCCGAAGGCGATCTACCTCGTGGAGAGCGTGCCGTACGAGGTGCAGGAGCTGCGCTTCCGCGAGGACGAGGAAAAGGTCGCGTACGTCAAGCGCGTGAACGTCGACTACTTCACCGACGCCGTCAGCGCCAAGGGCGTCTGGATCCTCCAGCGCTTCGAGGGCCGCGAGCAGGCGGGGTCCGTCGCCGAGCAGGGCGAGGTGCTGGTGGCCGAGAAGGTCGTCGGCTTCAAGAAGATCAAGCTGGGGACGATGGAGAACGTCGGCTCGGGCGAGGTCGAGCTGCCGCAGCAGGAAAAGCAGACGACGAGCGCGTGGCTGACGGTGGCCCCGGCGACCCTCGCGCGCGTGAGTCCCTCGCGCGCGGAGCTCATCGACGGCCTGCGCGCGGTGACCTACCTGCTGCACCACCTGGCGCCGATCTTCCTGCTCTGCGACGTCCGCGACCTCGGCTCCTGGCTCGGCGACACCACGCCGGCCGAGACCGGGGCCGTCGCCACGCGCGAGTCGACGAAGGCGCGCCTCATGAACGCCGCCGAGTTCAACCCCACCATCTATCTCTACGACTCGCACGCCGGCGGCATCGGTCTCGCCGAGCGCGTGTTCGAGATCCTGCCGGACCTCCTGCGCCGCGGCCTCGAGACGCTCGCCGCCTGCCCCTGCGCGTTCGGCTGTCCCTCGTGCGTCGGCCCCGTGAACGAGGTCGGCCGACGCGCCAAGGCCACGGCCGCCAAGCTGCTCCGCGCACTCACCGCCTGACGCGCATGCAGAGCCTGGACGATCTCCGGCGGATCATCCGGCGCATCGAGACGCGCCGGCCGCCCCGGGCCGCCGCCGAGCCCATCGAGCGTGTCGTCGGCGGCGAGGTCGTCGACACCGGCGCGGGATCGCTGCTCGTCGTGCGCCGCGAATACCCGCTGGCCCACCGCCACGGCCGCGTGCCGCTCGACGGCGTCCGGCGCGCGCCGCTCGACGTCCTCGCGCGCGTCGCGCGCGTGGAGGGTGACGGGCTCGCGGCCGAGCGGCTCCTGTTCCTCGACACGGAGACCACCGGCCTGGCCGGCGGCACGGGGACCTACGCCTTCCTCGTCGGGGCCGGCTGGGTCGAGGGCGACACGTTCGTGGTGACGCAGCACTTCATGCGGGACCTCGACGAGGAGCCTGCGCTGCTCGCCGCGCTGGCCCCGTTGCTCGAGCGCGCGGGCGGCGTGGTCACCTTCAACGGCGCCGGCTTCGACCTGCCGCTGCTCGAGACGCGCTTCGTGCTCGCGCGCCGGCGCTGGCCGGCCACGCTGCCGCACCTCGACCTGCTCCGTCCCTCGCGGCGCGTCTGGACCGGCTGCTTCGACGACTGCCGGCTCGGCACTCTCGAGCGCGACGTGCTCGGCCTGTCGCGCGAGGAGGATGTCCCCGGGGCGTTGATCCCCTCGCTCTACTTCGACTGGTTGAGGCGCCGGCGCGCGGGCCCGCTCGCCCGCGTCTTCGCCCACAACCGCGACGACGTGCTGTCGCTGGCGGCGCTCGTGGGCTGGTTCGGCGTCGCCCTCGGCGAGGCGCCCGCGCTGCGCGCCGAGGAATGGGCCGGGCTCGGCCGGCTCTGGGAGCCCGTGGACGTCGACCGCGGACTCGGCTGCTATCGCGTCGCGCTCGAGGCAGGACTCACCGGCGAGATGGCGCACTGGGTACGGCTGCGTCTGGCGTGGTGGGAGAAGCGCGCGGCGCGCTGGGCGACGGCGTGCGCGCTGTGGGATGCCGCGCGGCAACGCCAGCTGTTCGATCCCCGGCCGTGGGAGGAGCTCGCGAAGTTCCACGAGCACTGCGCTCGGGATCTGGCCACCGCCCGCGCCGTCGTCACCGATGCGCTCGATCTCGCGCGCACGGCCGGCGCCGCCGACTGCGTGCTCGCGACGTTCGCCTACCGCCTGGCGCGCATCGAGCGCCGTCTCGGCGTACACGCCGCCGCCGGCGCATCGTGAGCGTCGCACCCAAGCCTGATCTCAGGGCGCAGCACCGGACTGCGACCATCGTGGCCGTGGCCCTCATGGCGGCGGTGGCGAGCTGCTGGTCTCTCGTTCCGACCCTCGCCCGTCTCGGCACCCTCAAGCCTGCCTTTGCCGGCGACGCGAGGATCGGCTATCTGGCGCTCGCACTCGGTGTGGTCGTCGTGGTCGTGGCCGGCATCGTGCGCCGCGCGACGCTTGCCGGCAGCGTAGGGGAACCCGGCGCACGACTGTTGGCGGCGAGCATCGTCGCGTCGGCCCTGGCCGAAGTTCCCGGCGTCGGTGGGCTCGTCGTCTACCTGCTGACCGGGTTGCCGGCGGCGGCGTATCCGCTCTTCGTCCTGTCCTTTGCCGCACTCCTCTTTTACTTCCCGCGCTGGAGCCAGTGGGAGGAGTGGGCGAGGCCCGGTTAGACTGGCTTACGACACCGGCGTGATCGCCGGCTTGCCGCCCAGCACCGCCAGGCAGTTGCGCACGGCCAGCGTCGCCATGGCCACACGCGTGTCCAGCGACGCGCTGGCGATGTGCGGCGCCAGGGTGACGTTGGCGAGCGAGAGCAGTCCGGGATGGATCTTCGGCTCCTCCTCGAACACGTCGAGCCCCGCCCCCGCGATCCACCCTTCCTTGAGCGCGCGGACGAGCGCCGCCTCGTCGACGATCGGGCCGCGCGCCGCGTTGACGAGGACCGCCGTCTTCTTCATGAGGCGCAGCGTGCGCTCGTCGATGAGGTGCCGCGTCTCCGGAATCAGCAGCGTGTGCAGGCTCACGAAGTCCGACTCGCGCAGCAGCACGTCCCGCTCCACGTAGCTCGCCTTCAGCTCGCGCTCGGCCGCGGCGTCGGCGCGCACGGTGTCGTGATAGAGGACGCGCATGTTGAAGCCGAGCGCCCGCCGGGCCACCGCGCGGCCGATGCGCCCGAAGCCGATGACGCCGAGCGTCTTGCCGTAGACGTCGTTGCCCCAGAGCAGGTCCCACTGCCAGCGCGACCATTGGCCCGAGCGCGCGAAGCGGTCCGCCTCGACCACGCGCCGGGCCGCCGCCATGAGGAGCGCCCAGGCGAAGTCGGCCGTCGTCTCGGTGAGGACGTCGGGGGTGTTGGTGACCACCACGCCGCGCTTGCGACAGGCCGCGACGTCGATGTTGTTGAAGCCGACGGCGACGTTGCACACGGCCTTGAGATCCGACGCGCCCGCCAGCACCTCCTCGTCGACGGTACTGATGATGTGGCAGATAAGCGCCTGCTTGCCGTGGAGGCGCCGGATCAGTTCCGCCTTGGGTAAGGGGGTATCCGTGTCGTTGTAGTCAACCCCGTACTCCTTGGGGATCATCGCCCGGGCTTGCTCGGGCAAAACGTTTGAAATAAAAATGCTTTTTGGCATCCGACGGCCTCCGATTCTTTTGCTTGACTCGGCCCCTGAGCGCGGTAATATTAGCACTCGCTCGGGACGAGTGCTAATACATACAAGCGAGGTCGGTCGCCATGGCGAAAGCCAGCCCAGCGTCAACCGCAACTCAAGGAGGTAAGGGGTCTATGAAAGTACGTCCGCTGCATGATCGGCTCCTCGTCAAGCGCGAGGACGAATCGGAAGAGAAGATCGGCGGCATCATCATCCCCGACACCGCGAAGGAAAAGCCGCAGCGCGGAAAAGTCGTGGCCGCGGGCAACGGTAAGGTCACCGAGGACGGCAAGCGCGTGCCCCTCGACGTCAAGAGCGGCGACCGCATCCTGTTCGGGAAGTACTCCGGTAACGAGGTCAAGATCGACGGTGACGACTACCTCATCCTTCGCGAAGAGGACGTCCTCGCCATCCTCGAGTAGCGATCCAAGAGTCGTGATCCAACACAATATCAGGGAGGCACACGATCTATGCCGAAGCAGCTGAAGTTCGAAGAGGATGCTCGCGCGAGCCTGCTCAAGGGCGTGAACATCCTGGCCGCGGCCGTGAAAGCGACGCTGGGCCCGAAGGGCCGCAACGTCGTCATCGACAAGAAGTTCGGCAGCCCGACGATCACCAAGGACGGCGTCACCGTCGCCAAGGAGATCGAGCTGAAGGACCCGTACGAGGACATGGGCGCCCAGATGCTGAAGGAGGTCGCCTCCAAGACCTCCGACATCGCGGGTGACGGCACCACCACCGCGACGGTGCTGGCCCAGGCCATCTTCCGCGAGGGTCTGAAGAACGTGACCGCCGGCGCCAACCCGATGGGTCTCAAGCGCGGCATCGAGGCGGCCGTCGAGGCGGTGACCGAGGAGCTGAAGAAGCTCAGCAAGTCGACCAAGGACAAGAAGGAGATCGCGCAGGTCGCGACGATCGCTTCCAACAACGACAAGACGATCGGCAACCTGATCGCCGAGGCGATGGAGAAGGTCGGCAAGGACGGGGTCATCACGGTCGAGGAGTCGAAGTCGGCCGACACCGTGCTGGACGTGGTCGAGGGCATGCAGTTCGACCGCGGCTACCTGTCGCCCTATTTCGTGACCGACCCCGAGCGCATGGAGGTCGTCCTCGAGGACGCCCTCGTGCTGATCCACGAGAAGAAGATCAGCGTGATGAAGGACATGCTGCCGCTGCTCGAGCAGGTGGCGCGCTCCGGCAAGCCGTTCCTCATCATTGCCGAGGACGTCGAGGGCGAGGCGCTGGCCACCCTGGTCGTCAACAAGCTGCGCGGCACGCTGCACACCTGCGCCGTGAAGGCGCCGGGCTTCGGCGACCGCCGCAAGGCCATGCTCGAGGACATCGCGACCCTCACGGGTGGCAAGGCCATCACCGAGGATCTCGGCATCAAGCTCGAGAACATCAAGCTGGAGGACCTCGGCAAGGCGAAGAAGGTGGTCGTGGACAAGGACAACACCACGATCGTCGAGGGCGCCGGCAAGTCGTCCGCGATCGAGGGCCGCATCAAGCAGATCCGCGCCCAGATCGAGGAGACGACGAGCGACTACGACCGCGAGAAGCTGCAGGAGCGGCTGGCCAAGCTGGCCGGCGGCGTGGCGGTGATCAAGGTCGG
>Ga0137418_10006761_pt1 | contig 10541 bp, 11 predicted proteins | sample CZODoug3_1_2_16f_FD_122242 | JGI IMG/M metagenome (GOLD analysis project Ga0137418, IMG submission 122242) | Vadose zone soil fungal communities from Angelo Coast Range Reserve, California, USA - CZODoug3_1_2_16fungal (Hybrid Assembly) | ecosystem: Environmental > Terrestrial > Soil > Vadose... | reverse complement strand
GGCAAGCACGCGATAGTCGGGAACTTTCAAGCCCGGCAGCGCGCTGGCACAGGGCACTGGTCCGACCTTCGCGACGTCTTTGCCAGTATAAACTGCCACGACGCCCGGCGACTTTAGCGCCTCGCTTGCATCGATGCTCTTGATGCGCGCGTGCGCATAAATGGAACGAACAAAGGCGACGTGCAGCGTGTCAGGCAGGCGAATGTCATCAACATAGTGGGCCAGGCCTTTGATGAGTCGCGGGTCTTCGGTTCGCTTGATTCGTTGCCCTACGTACGTCATTCGACACCTCCAAAACCAAGTCGTGTCCGCAGATTTCGCAGATTACGCAGAATACGCAGAAACGGCTTTTGATTTCGGTCTGCGTAATCTGCGTAATCTGCGGATTACTTCTTCTGTGCCGCAAATTCCACGGCTTCGACAATATGTTGATAGCCGGTGCAGCGGCACAGATTTCCTTCCAGCCCATGCCGTATTTCTTCACGAGAAGGGTTCGCGTTGCGATCAATGATTTGGCTTGCCGCCATGATCATTCCCGGCGTGCAGTAACCGCATTGCAGGCCGTGTTTCTCCCAGAACCCTTCCTGTACCGGATGCAGTTTGCCGTTTGTGGCCAGCCCTTCAATCGTCGTGACCTCGGCGCCGTCCGCCTGAACGGCAAACATCGTGCACGACTTAACGGCTTGCCCGTCGATCGAAACAGTACAGGCCCCACACAACGACGTCTCGCAACCGACATGAGTGCCGGTCAATCCAAGCACGTCGCGCAGGTAATGGACCAACAACAGGCGCGGCTCAACCTCGTGTTGGTGGCGGCCGCCGTTGACACTTACGCTGATAGCCTTTTTCATAGCTACCTCACTTCTTTGTTTGTTTAGGGAAAGGCGAAATTCTGAACGCAGTTTCTATGTCAGTTCCAGACGAAAGTCAACAATTCGGGCTTTGATGTCCGATAAGCCTAGCTTGTCGTTACGCTGCGACAAACTAAAAGGTTGTCTTTCTCCCTCTCCCTTTGGGAGAGGGTTGGGGAGAGGGCTTGGTAAGCGTCAAGCTTCGCACCCTCCCCTAACCCCTCCCAAAGGGAGGGGAAGAAACCAGGCCCGTCGAACCTAGACGGTAGCCTTATTAATTCGACGCTTGAGGCGATGAATGGTGCGGCGAGCGACTTTCAGTTGCGCGTGGTCGTGCGCAGACAAGGCCTCGTCGCGCTTCTTTTTCACTTCGCGAATGCGCGCCTTGATAGCCGCCTTGTCGACGCCGACGACATCGTGATGTTCGTGTTGTATGCCGAGCGCCTTGGAAAGCGCAACCAGCAAGTGTTCCTTATTCAACTGCGTGTAGCCCTGCAACGCTTCGTGTTCGTTGCCCTTGGCAATCTCGCGCAGCTCGGCCACGGTTTTGTGCTTTAACTGTTCGAAGGTGTATTCCATTTGTGCTCCTTAAAAAAAGTGATGAGGTAATGAGTAATGAGTAAGCGTCAAGCAGTTCAGAGTCCAAGCTTTAGCTTGCTTCTTCCCAGCGCAAGAGCAACCTGAAGGTTGTACTCTGAACTGCTTGACGCGTACCCAGCACTCATTACTCATCCCTCATTTCTAGTCTGAAATATCTGGCTCAAGTGTTTCTTCATATGATCGACGTAGTCACGCATGAAAAACTCGAGCGTTACGGGTTCGTCCTCTTTGATCTGTTCCGAAGCAAGCTGATGCAGGTTGTGCCGCTGGCGCAGCTTAGTGCGCGTCTCTTCCGGCGCATGCTTCATGATGTGCAGGATGTGCTGATTGTAAAGTTGCCAGAACTGAACCAGATCGCGCCAGGGCTCTTCCTGGAAGTGCTCGACACGTACCCATTCGTTTTGTTCGTAACCTGCAAAGATCAAGTCATCGGTGAACTGCGCCCGCACAAAGCGCTGATGATTGTTTCCAGCCGAGTCGATCAGGTGACCGATGATTTGTTTAGACGACCACTTGTCTTCGGCCCTTGGGATTTCACTTTGTTGTTCTGAGATAGCCAACAGTCGCGGCGCGGCATCTGATAGCGTGTCGCTAAACTGGCCAAGAAATGTTTGCCATTCATCGATAGTGGACTTTCTTGCTGCGAACATTTGTTTTATCTCCTGCTAGATTTCCTTCTCCATGCGAAAAGCCGGTAGTGACTCCCCGTCCGGCGTTTTAATTTGCAGCGGTTCACACTTGCGATAACCTCTCGCCAAATACAGCGGCTCGCCGGGAAGCGTGGCCGCAAGCTCAACCCGACTAAAGCCCGCCAGGCGCGCCTCGTCTTCGCAAGCGGTCAGGATTTTCGTGGCCACGCCCTTTCGCGACCAGCGCGGATGTACATAAAACGCGCGGATGCGTGCAGCGTCTTTCGCTGGATTAAGCAAGGGATCCGCGAGAGACTTTGCCCGATCGCCGCCAAACAAAGTCTTGCGCTTGCTCCAGCCACCACTGCCTGCAATCTGGTTGTCAGCTTCAGCTACAAAATATGTACCGTCAAGTATCAACTGGGTGTCCGGCCCGAAAACATGTGCCAGCGCGCTGCTGATTTGCTTTGCAGTGTAGTATGGCAAGCTTAGCACGCTGACAGAGTCGACTATCAAGTTCTCGAGCGCCGGAATGTCTTCGATCTGCGCGTGCCGGATGTGAACGATCATAACAACGATGGGCAGGACAGCGTCGGATGACGCGTTTTGCTAAGCTCGCTTTAAATGGGTTCGACTAGTTAGTGATGACCGCGGTATAAAATAAGTCGAAACCGAAAGCCATCGCAACTGAAATGAAGGCACTGATGCAATTTGGAATCCTTGCCAGGCTATTGTCGTTATAGACTAAGCCTCAATGGCATGAGGTCAGTACCACCTCGCGGTAGCGGGTGGGTATTAGAATCGGCGGCACAGCGGAGGTTTAACCATGACGTTCTGAAAAAGCGCGCGGAACCCAACCGCTACCGCGAGGTGGTACTGACCTCATGTCACTGCAATGAGTGAGATTAAACGAGGGCCCGGATGACGGACGAGAAAATTGAGGAGCGAATAATTCGACTTGCATTCGACGGCGATCCGCTTAAGTTTCGTGAGTTTTGCGCGAAGCTAAAAGCTGGTTTGCCTGAAGGTACGGGCGTAGCTCTGCGTGGCAGTGTCGTTACGAACAAGCGCTGGGAAGATGGCGAGCCGTTCGACGCCGCGGGGCGCGGCAGTAGCGACATCGACGTGACCCTTATGGGCGCCAAGGTTATGGAATTTTGGAACGAAGACGCCTACTACATTCCGGCCCTGCATACGAAGCCGCTATGTAATGAAGATCCGACCGTGGCGCCGGCACTGAACCCGCTGCGCGAAGAACTGCAAAAGCTGGCTGAGCGGCCGGTAAACTTTCAGGCTACCGCAAACTTCATTCTTTACACGCGCGACGTTTTGTTTGATGCGCCTTTTTACACGGTGCTAGAAGCAGAAAAAGTTTCGTGATCGTTAAGCTGCTCAGCTATAACATCCGCTTCGGAGGGCGCGGGCGCGAGAGGGAATTGGCCCAGGTCATTCGTAGCGTCGCGCCGGACCTGGTTGTTTTTCAGGAGGCGACCGACACCAGAGTTATTAGTCGCCTGGCCGGCGAAACAGATTTGCACATTTGGTCTGCGCGCCCCGAGCATTCGATCGGATACATCAGCCGCTTAGAAATCGCCCACCACGAATGGCATTATCCCGCCGGCGCGAAGCATTCATTTCTTGAAATCGTTCTGCAAGGCAGCGAAGCTCGCATCTTTGGTTTGCACCTGAGTTCGACATTTTCCAAGTGGAGCGAACGCCGCCGGATGCGCGAGATTCAAGCACTATTGAAAAGCATCGAGAGACATCAGGAGGGATTTCACGTTCTGGTGGGAGACTTTAACACGCTGGCGCCGGGAGAAATCCTGGATGTGCGCCGCATGCCCGCGTGGATTCGTGGACTTGTGTGGCTAAGCGGCCGCGACATTCAACGCGAGACGATTCAACTGATGCGCGATTCCGGTTACGTCGACGGCTATCGCACACTGCACCCGGATGAGAAAGGTTACACCTTTCCCGTATGGGATCCGCACTTGCGGCTCGATTACGTATTCGTGCCGAAACAATTTGCCGCGCGGCTATTGAATTGTGAGGTTGTAACTGAAGCCGCTAAGACGAAGGCGTCGGACCACTTGCCCTTGCTGGCCGAAGTCGAGCTCGATGGGTGAAGAGAGGGAAAGCTTTGCGGCTTGCCGCCGCACAGTACGGAAAGGCTCGGCCTTTCCGGAAGCGATCTCTCACTTCTTTTCCTGAGGCTGAGCCTCAGGAAAAAGTGATTCAGGGAACCTCAACGGAAAGCCATAGGCATTCCGCACTGTGCGGCGGCAAGCCGCAACCAATCGCTACCGGTGGCGTTTCGCTGGATCGTACTTCGGCAGTGATTCAATCAGGTAGTCAAACGCCAACCACAAACTCCAACTGTGATGGAAGAATAGCAGTGGAAACATGACAGCCAATATGAACAGCACAACCAGGACGGTTTGATAACTTGCGCCCACCACCAGCAACGAGATCAGGCATACAACTAGAATTACAAATTCGGTGGTTATGACATTCGCCAGGATCGCGCCGACGAAAAAACCTTCTTCGCGTTTGAATAGTGAGCGGCACTCAGGACAATGATGTTTTATGTGGAACGGCCGCTCAATGAGGGACGATCGTCCGCAGGCCGGGCAGCGTAGCCGGATTGCGCGCGAAATCACTTTCAGAATTGATTGGCGAGGAGGGTCCATCGGTAGCCGACCTCAATTGAACAGCCATTGCAAACTGGGGGTCGGAGCGAAGTGGAGTTCATCAAAAGGATCGTTATTCGTAGCTCAATGCGTCGACCGCATCCTGGCGCGCGGCCCGCAGGGCCGGATAAAGCGCGCCCAGGCTGCCGCCAACTACACCTACGGCTAGTGCTACCGCAATCCAGCGTGGCTCGATTTCAACGCTGAGACTCGTCATGCGCACGACGGCAACGCGCGCTATCAGAGTTAGCAGCACGCCCACAGAAACTCCCAACAGGCTGACGATGATCGCTTCCTGCTCGATTACCCAGGCGATTGCGCTCCTGGACATTCCCAGCGATTTGAGTATGCCTATCTGCCGCGTGCGCTCAGTTACGGTCGTGTACATAGCGAGCAAAATTACGAGCATGCTGATGGCGGCCGCAATTCCCACCACAACTTTTATAAAGACATTCAGAGCGGGGATACCTGAAGCATAGATTTCCGGCAGGTCGCGCGTGAAAATGATCTGGTCGTCGGGAAAGCGCTCTTTAATGCGGGCGGCAACATCATCTTGTTTCGCAGGATCCGTGCACGCTACCAAAATCGCAGACGCGCGTCTGTCGCTGCCTTCCTGATCCTGCATGGTGGCCAAGGGAATTTTTATTCGGCCCCCGCCCGGCGGCTCATAAACACCGACGATTGTGAATGGTCGCTCAAAAAGTTGGACCGTCGAACCAATCGTTGCATGACGCTCTTGCTGCCAGACAGGATCGATAATGGCCTGATCGCCGCCTGTAAGTTTTGTCCCCGCCCTGATCGTAATGCCCGTCAACTTTGCGTACTCGTCAAAGTCGATGCCATCGATTAAGCGGGAGCCAAAACCGCTATCGCTGCGATCGAGCGTCTGGCCAATCGGACTGGCGGCGCGCACGCCGTCGAGGCGGGCGATTTCTTTTGCCCGCGCTGCCGGTAACACGAAAGGTGAGCCGCCGCCGAAACTGAGCGTACCAGAGGCGCGCACCATAATCTCGGCCCCGATGTTTGATTCACGGCGGCCGCGTTCTCGCAAGACACCGTGGGCGAGACCAACAGTAAAAACAATCAGCAGCACGCCCACGCCAGTACCTAAAACGCTGACGGCGGTGCGCGCGGGACGATGGGCAATGTTTGAAAGTACGAGGCTATCCATAAGTCTTCTTAGATGCGGACTGCGATCCAAAAGGCGACCCCACGCGTTGGGCAATGTTCGCCAGGTCAAAATCAGCAGGCCGATGGAGGTCCAAAATATTGTGCCGGCTTTGCGAACCAGCGCGAGTGCGACGCCAGTCGCCGCGACGAATCCCAGCGTTTGCAAAACCACTTCCGTACCGCCTTCATAAACACCAATAGTTCCCGGTACGAAAGCAAAAACAAAATTGATGACCTTGGTGAGCGACTCGATGATGTAGGCCTGTGCGACCTGCGGCGCGAATCCCAACATGCGTAGCGTCACATAAACTTCAGCGACGCTGGAAACGTGCGCCAGCAGGTTGCAGGCAACCATCCCGAAAAACACACCCGGATGATGCTTGTAAAAATCGTAGACCTTCGATTCGATATGATAGATGTGCTGTCGCCGTTTCAGTATAACCTTAGGACTCAAGCGCAGCCGGGCCATCTGATCGATGACCCAGGTTAGCAGCATGATGCGCCGGCGCGCAGCGAGCCCCATTGCGACAATGCCAAGCGCCGCAATCACTGCTATTACGATTAAGGTGTCACTTACGAGCGGGGGCAAGTGATACGTAAACAGCATCACGCAGGCGCCACTGAGAATAAAAAACACGACTGAGATGTTGTAAATGAGATTATCAACGACGAGTGCGGGCACGCCGTAAGTGAGCGGCACGCGGCGGCGCAGCAGCGCCACTTTTGTCGCTTCGCCAAGTAGTGGTCCTGTAAACGTAAGAAAACTTATTGCTTCGCCGCCCAGGCGCGCGGCGAATGCCTGAAAGAAATTAATTTGCCGGTGTTCTGCCGGAACCGCGGCGCGCATGGCGATCGTTCGCAGGACGTGGCGTGAGCCGCTGATCACCAGCACGAAAAAGAAGCCAAACCCGATTCGGATCAGCGCGTCGAAAAGCGGTTGTACGCCAACCTTTCGGATGACATAGATAAGGAGCCCTAAGCCAAGCAGAAAAGCGATCGTTTGCAGCCAGAAAAATGAGCGGCGTGAGGCGCTGGAAGTTGCAGGCTCGTCGTCGGCAAGTGCTTCGAGTTCTTCTTGCCAGTCTTCGGCGATCTGGTTTTCAGAGGTCGTCAAGGAGATTCAGTTGCTCCGCTAACAGCGATTTTCTGGATTTCCGGTTTAGGCAGCACCTCTTGCACAACGCGGCCAGGGAAACGCCGGAAACCTCTTTCCCATAGAACTGGAATTGGATTGCTATCATCGCGTAAATTTCCAGTCAAGGCCAGCACGGTAGGCACAAAGCTAAGACTGTCGTAGGGTTCATCAACGACCAGCGCTTGCGGAATACTGGTTTTGCGTCCCCCTGCGAACATGAGTGTCGAATGGGTGGAAATACGGAAGAACGAGCCGTGGTTGCCGCCGGGATTAAAACCACGCACATCGAAATTCCAATGGTCGTTCGCGACAATCAGCATGTCTGCTTCAATATTCTCGCGTTGCCGCCGTACAAACCCGCGCATTAAACTTTCGTCGCCTCCACGCTGATGAAACTATTTACGAATCGCGCTTACGATGCGACGGCCATGTTTTGAGTTGCCGTTAATTGAGCGCACCTCCGGCCAATAGATTGCGATAAAGACTTGGTTGAGTCTTTGTTTCAGAGCGGGGTGATTCTCGGCAGTCAAGGTGACGCAGAGTTTTCCGGCTCCTTGGCGTCTTTTGGCGGCGGCGGCTTCCAGCCCGAATGTTCGAGTAGCGCGATCGCGTATTGAATGGGAACAGCAAAATTCGAAGCCTGGTTCTCAGTGAAGATGGCAAAATTGACGCCAATGATTCTCCCTGTGGGTCCAAAGACAGGTGCGCCCGAGCCGCCTTCGGCCGTGCGCGCGTCGTATGCAATCCTCCTGACATCAAGGTCGGTGATATTACCTTGAGTGGTGAGTGGCTGAATGCGTCGCGTCTCAGCCAGATAACCCAGCAGCGAATCGAGCGAGCCGTAACGTTGCTGTATGCCGCGGGACTCTGCATCATCCAGTAGCGCGAGCAGTCGATCAGGTCCTGAAGGATAGCCCATCATCACGACTGTCTTACCAACGGCTATGGCATCCTGATCTGTTTCCAGAGGCAGCAGGGGAATATCGGTAGGCAGGTCCTTTGTATCCACCAAACAAACAGCCAGGTCGTCACGATTCGCGGCTTGCTTAAACTTGAGCGGCATCGGCTGAGCGTGTTCAGGAAAATAAGCATTCAGTTTTCTAAGCCGCGGCTGGCCGCGTACGCTGCTGCTCAAACTCCGGGCCCGATCATCAGCCAGCCAGGGCTGCGCGATGTGCCGGTTGGTAACGACGAATCCGTCGCCCACGTAAAAGCCGGTGCCAACAAACTCAAATTCCGCAATAGCAGCTTTGCCGTCCGGAGTTAGCGTTGTCGGTTCGCCGCCGGTCTGCACGGCGCCGCCACTTTCGTTTGTTTGAGTCTCAGGATAACGCAACGGCCGGCCGGTACTCGCTTCGACAAAGTAAAAGGAGCCCGCAATCAAACAGACGCCCGCACCGAAATCACTGCGCAGCTTCACCGCCAGGGACAAACTGTCGCGGATCTCTTTATTTGACCGGCCAATGTCGGTCAGTGTTTGGTTCATCTGCGAAGCTTGTTTTTGGGATTGCTCGAGTTGCGCGCGCTGGTCGTCGATCAGGCGGCGCGTCCGCTGCAGTTCTTTGAACATCGAGAATCCGATGTACAAAATCCCGCCAACCAGTGCGACCGCGATCGTCAGCGTGATCAGTTTGGTGCTGGGGTTGATTTCGCGAACCAGTTCGCGCGTAAACTCGCGCAGAAAAACCTTGGCATCATCGCGACGCGTGGTAGCGGCAGACTCAATCGCCGCCTGTTCGATAAACGGTGCGACATGCGCCTCGTGTGACCGGGTATCGACCACCGCCGGCAGTGAACGTATGGGATAGAACGTCAGCAGCAGGTTAGAAGTATCGATGCGCACTTCATCGCCGTCTTCAATCTCTTTGTCGATTCGCAGGGCTTTCCCATTGTGCGTCAGCGACATGGCTCGATCGAAACCGGCCACCCGGTAAGCCCCATTGGTGCGCGTCAGCTCAAGCACCACGTCGTCGTTTTTTCCATCCGTAGGCAGGGAAGTAGAGCGCAAGCGCACCGCGCAGTCTTCGCAATTGCCGATGCGGATACGCTCGTCGGTCAGCACGTGGGTATGCTTGTCTTTACCCGACGAGAGATGAATTACAAGGCCGGTCGCCATTTTGAGTAAACCCGATTATTGCCAGTGACAAAACTTTGGGCGACCGTTTTACGTTCCGCTCAATCCCGTTGCGGTCCGTGAGAGCGGTCGCCCTTTGCGCGTATTCTACATTGTATTTCCGGACCTAGCAAAAAGGTTTGGAACGAAGGATTGCAGAACCGTGAGCGGTAGCGACCGGATGCCACCGCTCAACTCCGTTCCGACTTATTCCACCTCGCAAAACTATTTGCGGGTTGAATCCAGGATCCGGTCGCTACCGCTCGCGGTTCTGTAACGAGATGTTTCCCAGGAAATGTTGCTCCTGGTTGCGCTCGCTCCAAAACTGCATTAGTACCGGAATATAGTAAAGACTGATTGCCTACGCCTGGTGTGTTACCATCTTTGCGCAAACGAGAATCGAAATTCTGATGAGTGACAAAGGCTTTATTACCGACCAGAAGACGCTTGAGGCCCTTGCGCCCGTGACGACGGCGCCTATCCGTCTGCATGTTTTCGTCTGCACCGGTAAATCGTGCTCTGCAGTTGACAGCGCCCTCGTAAAGGAAGCATTTGAGAGGGAATTGCTTTCACGCAACATGCTTTTCGGCAAAGAGAAGAAAGGAAAGAACCCGAAGGGAAGTGTGTTGGTTACCGAATGCGCGTCGGTCGGTTTCTGCGCCATTGGCGCTGCCGTAATGATTTATCCGGATGGCATCTGGTACGCACAAGTCCGCGCCGCGGACGTTCCGGAGTTAGTGGAAGAGCATATTCTCAACGGCCGAGTAGTGAGACGCCTGGCTTTATTGAAAGTGCCGTGCGAGGGAAGAGAAGAAGCGCCAGCATCGACTTCGGCCGAGTCAATTAACTGGGAAGCTTGAGTCGCATTAACGATTTCCAACTTACGATTAACGGCTTTGTCTTATCACTTGTCGCCTGTCACTCGTCACGGTTCTTATCGATTCACGATTCACGAATTTACGATTAAATGCACACCTGGCAGTTGAAATTCTGGCGCTTGCCGCACCTTGATAACCTCGAGCTGCTGCATGCCTCCGGCGGCGAGTAAGTAGTAACAAGGCCTCGTAAATCGTAAATCGTGAATCGTGAATCGCGACTCCCTTGAATGGTGGACTCAAGTGTGAAGTGGCAATCGGATCAGGTTAGCAATGAAGGCGCAAATGCAGAACCGCGAGCGGTAGCGACCGGATGCTAGCATTCAATCTTGAAAGCCGCTCGAATGCATTAGTTTCATGGTCGACTCTAGCATCCGGTTCTCAAGTGCCACGACATCGTTTACACCCAGAAGTGCCATGACATCGTGGACAGGTGAAATTGCTATTAAGTGTTCTTTGGCTGCGGAAGGAGCCCGGA
>Ga0137418_10006759_pt1 | contig 10544 bp, 8 predicted proteins | sample CZODoug3_1_2_16f_FD_122242 | JGI IMG/M metagenome (GOLD analysis project Ga0137418, IMG submission 122242) | Vadose zone soil fungal communities from Angelo Coast Range Reserve, California, USA - CZODoug3_1_2_16fungal (Hybrid Assembly) | ecosystem: Environmental > Terrestrial > Soil > Vadose... | reverse complement strand
CCGGACCGCGGTGGCCGCATGCGTCGTCTTGGACTCGGCGGCGGACACGATTCCGAACCACCCCTGCACGTGGTCGGCCGTGACGTCCAGCGTCGTGACTCTCAGCCCGACGGTCGGAGTGACGACGACGATCAGAGCGGTCGGTAACGGAAGTACCACGATCAAGGCGACCTTCTTCCAAAACCTGTTCGCACCGAACTCCATCACCGTGGATCAGGTCCCAGCCACCGTGACGATCATCCCGGCGAACTTCGGCCCGACGCCCGATGTGCAGATGATCACTGGTCAGACGGCGCCGTTCTACACCGTCGTTCGCGACTCAGGCAATGCCGTGGATACTCGGCCCCACACTGTGGCGTGGTCCGCGACCGGCGGCGCTACGGTGGATAGCACGGGAGTAGTGACGACGGGGGGGACATCCGGAACCGCGAGCATCACCGCAGTAGTGGGACCCGCATCGGGTTCCCGGGTCGTCGCGATCGACGCGACGGGGGTACCCTTCAGTTCAGTTCAGTTGCTGTTTACGGCACGCTGCGCGAACTGTCACAGCGGCGCGAACCCACCGGCCGGCATGAGCCTGAGCGGAAATGCCTGGCCCAATATCTACCAGGTTCCTTCGGAGGAGGTACCGACGTTGAGACGCGTGCGAGGGTTCCGCCCGGACTCGTCATACCTGGTTCATAAGATCCAGGGCACACATCTGTCCGTCGGCGGGTTTGGGGTGAGGATGCCGTTTGGCTGCCCTAGCAGCGTCGCTTGCCTCACCGACGCGACAATTAACTTGGTCCGCAACTGGATCCTGCAGGGGGCAAATCCTTAGGCGAGGGGCGCGGCCGGAGCGCGAAGATACGCCCATCCGCTGGCGAGGTAGAGCAGCAGCAACACGACGGTCGCGGCGCTGACGCCGTACTTCCACACCGCGGGGGCATCGCTGGTCGAGAGCAGGCCTTCGATCGCCCCCGCGATCGCGAGCAGCGTTACCACCGCTCCTATCATCAGCACGGCGATGCGCCCTTCCATTACCAGGGCGTCCTTCCGAGTGCGGTCGCCGGGAGCGATGATGGCCTTGGCGAGGCGGAATCCCGCTCCCGCGGAAATGAAGATGGCCGTGAGCTCGAGCACGCCGTGCGCGGCCACGAACGTCGTGAGGTAGCCGAGCGCGCCGTAGTTCTTGAACAACCCGAACCCGAGGCCCAGCATCATTCCGTTGGCGAACAGCAGCCAGCCGGTGAGCAGCCCGCATGTCAGCCCCCCGACGAACACGCCGAACGACACCTGGATGTTGTTGCTGATGATCGCCGCGGCGATGACGGGGCGCTGCTCGCCCTCCGCCTCGGCATAGCCCCGGCCCTCCGCCTGCCGCTCCGCCGCCTGCTCCGCGCGGCCCACCATCACCGGCGACACGATCTCTTCGGCCAGCGAGGGGCGCTCCCGGATCATCACGTATCCCACCGCCGCGGGTACGATGAAAACCGCGAACGCTACCAGGACGTAGGCCCACGACTGCACGACCGCCGCCGGAAAGTCGCGCAGCAGATAGCGTGCGAGCGGCGTGCCCTGCTTGCCGCGGGCGCGGTACAGCGCGTTGTGTCCGGCGCTCACTACGCGCTCCAGGTATTCGATCACTCGCTGGTCCACGCCGTAGGTCCGCGCCCGTGCGAGATCGGCCGCCACTTCCCGATAGCGCGCCGCGAACGCCGGGACCTCGCCCGCCGCGAGCGCTCCGACGCCGGAGCGCTCCATTCGTACCGCGATCGCTCGGAACGCCTCCCAGCTGTCGCGCTTCTTGGCCAGGAACCGCTCCGCCGTCACGGTCGTCCGTCCGGCGCCGCCAGTCCGGCGGGTCCCGAACCGGCTGCTGCGCTTGCGCTGCTCCTCCGCGAACACCTGCACCAGGTACGCCTGCACATCAGCGCTGCGCCGGGGGATCTTGCCCTCGAACCGCCGCGCCAGTTCGGTCGTCATCCGGACCTGCACGGCCGCATCGAGGTCGTTCATCCTCGCGAGGAAGCGGTCCAGCAGGCGGAACTCGTCCTCGGACAGCTCGGGGGGGCCGGTTTCGAGCTCCTCGCGCTCGCCGGGGGCGGGTGCGGTCACCGCCCCGAGTACCCAGTCGGTGGGCCGGTCGCGCACCACGATCGTTCCGGCGGCCATGTCCCCCAACCGCTTGTTGCTCTTGTTGATGAACATCAGGAGCAGCGCCGGCAGAATCGGCAGGAACGGGAAGTAGCAGTCGAGCAGGCGCACGAGGTTGCGGACGACGGCCGCCCCGACGGTCACCGGCCGGCCCGTGTCCATCACGACGCGGATGCCGAGCGCCTGCTTTCCGGGCGTACGACCGCCGTTCCACGCCTCGAAGGCGGCGAAATAGCCCCAGATCAGCCCGTAGAACAGGAGGATGATGACCGCCAGGAACCACGATCCGGCGGCGCCGAGACCGGCGCCGAACACGTTGCCGCCGACCAGGGCGAGCAGCAGCAGCGACAGGTAGAGCAGGATCGAGTCGAGGATTGCCGCCGCCATGCGCGAGCCGACGCCCGCCAACTCCAGACGCACCTCGACGTGTTCTGGCGTCTCGACGCCGTGGTGCTGGCGAAGGTCGAGTGGTGACGGGTCTCGCGCGGAGGGCATCACGTCCTCATCTTACCGCCATCCCGCGCACGGAGCGAGAGCGATATGGCCGAATTACACCCGATGGAGCTCGGCGAGATCCTGGATGGCGCGCTCACGATCTTCCGCCGCCACTTCGGGCTGTTCGTGAAGATCGGTATCGTGGCGTTGTGGCTCCCCGTCGCGCTCACCATCTACATTCAGCTGGCGGGCGGGCGGGACCAGCACCTGGGCATGTATTTCATGGCACAAGTCATCGCCTATTTCGGGGGACTGTTCCTGACGGCCGCCGCCATCCGGGTGATCTCCGACTCCTACCTCGGTCGCCCCCCGGAGCTGGGAGAGGCCCTGTCGCTCGGTGCGTCCAAGATCGTGCCCCTGTTCGTCGTCGGCCTGGGCAAAGGCATCGTCATCGGTCTCCTGGCCGCCGTGATCGGGGTCGTCGCCGCTGTCGCCATCCCCGTGGTGGCGCGCGGCGGGAGCGGAGGCGCCCTGATCGCACTGGTCCTCGCGATCCTCGGCGGCTGCTGGTTCATCGCCTTCGTGTTGTGCGGCTACGCGGTCACGACGCAGGTAGTCGTCCTGGAAGACCTGGGCGGCTCGTTCGACGCCTTCGGCCGCTCCTGGGACCTGACCCGGGACTTCAAGCGCAAGGTCTTCGGGATCGCCGTCGTCGCCTTCCTGATGGTGTATGTCCCGATCTTGTCGCTGGCCGCGCTCGGCGGCTTCCTCAAGGTCGACTCCCCCGTGGTGGGTCAGGCCATGGAGGTCGCCGCGGCCGCGCTGCCGATCATCGTAGCGCCGCTGCTCTCCTGCGTCTTCACCCTCATGTACTACGACCTGCGCGTGCGGCGCGAGGCGTTCGACCTGCAGATTCTCGGCCAGCAGCTGGGGATCCGCTGATCCATTTCTGGCTGGTCCCCGTCCAGGACGTCGCTCCGGACTCGCTGCGGCGCGCCCTGGGAGAGGTGTTCGCGCGCCCCGAATACCACTGGGTCGAGCGCCGCCAGCCGTTGCTCTGGCTCACCAGATTGTGGTACCGGGCCGTCGACTGGATCAACAGCCTGGCGGGCGACCACCCCACCGCGTTCACGCTGCTGATGGCCGCGTTGGTCGTCGTCCTCGTCGTGCTGCTCGTCCACGCGGGCTATGTCGTGTCGCGCATGCTGCGGCGCCCTGGCGGGCCAGGCGCGGAGCAGCCGGCGTCGGGCGCCCGGTTCGTCCTGGACGCGCGGTCGCATTTGGCCCGCGCCGAGGAGCTGGCGCGGGCGGGTCGTTACGCCGAAGCCCTCGGGCACCAGTTCCTCGCGGTCGTGCTCCAGCTGGAACGGGCCGACGCCGTCCGCTTCAACGCTTCGAAGACGCCCGCCGAATACGTGGGGGAGGTCCGCCTCGACGACGCCGGTCGTACGACGTTCGCCGCGCTCGTCGCGTCCCTGTATCGTCACCTCTTCGGCGCGGTGCCGTGCGACGAGGTGGAGTACCGGGACTTCGGCGCGACGGCTCAGCAGGTGATGCGGCATGTCCTACCGGCTTGAGCTCGGGCTCGCGCTGCTGCTGGCGGGAGCGATCGGCGTCGCCGTGTTCGCGGCGCACCGGACCGCCAAACCGCCCGAGCGCGACTTCCGCGCGTCGACGTTTCTGAGCGGCCCGGACGGCAGCCAGGCCCTGTACCGGGTGCTGGTGCGGCTGCGCCGGCCCGTGGAGCGGCGGCGCATCGCCCTCTTCTCCCTGGCCGGCGACACCTCTCCCAAGCGTGGCTCGCTGCCCGCTCCCGCGCTGCTCGTCGTGCTGCAACCGTGGATGCCGCTCGAGTCCGCGGAGCTCGAGGAGGTCGTGCGGTTCGTGCAGCACGGCGGCGCGGTACTCGCGGCGGGGTCGGGCGGCGGCATTACCCGCTGCGCCGGCTGGCGACTCCAGCCCGAGCGGATGATCGATGAGAGTGTGGCGGTACGGCCCCCAAGAGTGGAAGGCGGGGAGGCCCTCCGACTGCCGAAGGCCGCCCGCGTGCTCGCGCCGCGCACGCCCCGAGGAAGGCTGGAGGGGCTCGTCAAGCGGCGTGTCACCCCGCTCGACGAGGGTTGCGAAACCCTCCTCGCGAAAGGCGGCGACACCGTGGTCGCGGCGCGAAACGGCCGGCCCATCGTGCTGCGCCTCCATTATGCCGGCGGCGGGACCATCACGCTGGCGTCGGACGTCGGCTGGTTTCGCAATCAGGTGTGGCGGGACACCGACGTGCCCTACGTCGTCGTGCCGCTGCTGATCCCGACGCGGCCCGGCCGGGTGGTGTGGGACGAATACCATCAGGGGTTCGGACGGGAGTCGCCGTCGATGGCGGCGCTCACCTGGGACTGGATGCTGCACTCGCCCGCCGGGTGGGCCATCCTCCAGCTCGTCGCGGTCGGGCTCGTGTGGCTGGCCGTGACCGCGGTGCGGTTCGGTCCGGCACGGTCGGTGATCGAGCGGCGCCGCCGCTCACCGCTCGAGCACCTCGAGGCGCTCGCCGCCGGCCTCGAAAGCGCCGCCGACTCGGACACGGCCGTGCAGCGCATCGTCGCTGGGTTGCGGCGCCGCTTGAGCCGGGCCGGCCAGGTGGGTGGCGCCGACCTGCGGGCCTGGCTCGAAACATTGGAGCTGGCCACGACGAGTCCCCGCGGGCGCGGCGCCGTGCGCCGGCTGCGGCACCTGATCACTCAACGCGGTGGCGAGCACGCGCTCGACGCCGCCCAAGCCGTGGAGGACGTGTGGGAGGAACTTCGCCCGCGCAAGACGCGCGACGCATTCTAGAGGCCATGCGCCAAGTGGTGCTCGGCCAGGAGGCGGCCACCCGCGAGGTGCTCGTCTGCCTCCTGGCGCGCGGCCATATCCTGCTCGAAGGCGTGCCGGGCACCGCCAAGACCCTGCTCGTGCGCGCGCTGGCGCTCGCGCTCGAGGCGAAGTTCGTGCGCATCCAGTTCACGCCCGACCTCATGCCGTCCGATATCACGGGCATCACGCTCCAGACCGGCGCGCATGAGTTCACCTTCCGGCCGGGGCCGATCTTTGCCGATCTGGTGCTCGCCGACGAGATCAACCGCGCCCCCGCCAAGACCCAGGCGGCGCTGCTCGAAGCCATGCAGGAGCGCACTGTCACCGTGGACGGGAAGAGCCATCCGCTGCCCACCACGTTCACCGTGTTCGCGACGCAGAATCCGATCGAGTTCGAGGGCACCTACCCGCTTCCCGAAGCGGAGCTCGACCGCTTCATGGTGAAGGCGCTGGTCGGCTATCCCTCGGCGCCGGTGGAGCAGGGGATCCTGACCAAGTACGTCGAAGGCTTCGAGGCGGATCGCCCGGACACGTACGGCGTCAAGCCCGTCACCAACGCGGCCGGGCTCGAGCTGCTGCGCAAATCCGTTGAGCTGGTGCGCGTGGAACCGCGCATCACCGCGTACATAACCGCGATCGTGCGCGCGACGCGCGAGGCCGCGTCCCTCACGCTCGGCGCCAGCCCGCGCGCCGGCGTGTCGCTCCTCAAAGCCGCCCGCGCGGCGGCCCTCATCGAGGAGCGCGACTACGTCATTCCCGACGACGTGAAGCTGCTCGCCCCCGCCGTGCTGCGGCACCGCGTCAGCGTCGCTCCGGAGCTCGAGCTCGAGGGCGTCACCGCCGACCAGGCGCTCAAAGCGATCCTCGACAAGACCGACGCCCCGACGGCCTGACCGTGCTGCTCCAGCTGCTGCTGATCGGGGCCGTCACCGGGGCGTTCATCGAGCTCTGGTACGCGCTCGGGACGTGGGGGGGGCTGCTGTTCACGCGGCGGGCGCTCATCGTGGCGGCGGGGCTCGCGCCCCTCGGTGTGCTCGGGTTCTGGTTGCCCTGGGCGCTCGACGCGATGCTCCTCGCCGACGCGGGGCTCGTCGGGCTCGTGTGGCTCGATGCGGCCCTCGCGGTGTCTCTCGACCAGAATCGCTTGCTGCTCCGCCGCGAGCCTCTGCCCGCCCTCTCGGTTGGTCATGCCGGTGAGGTTGCATACCGCTGGAGCAATGGGGCCCGGCGCGGCGCCCGGCTCCGCGTACGCGAGGTTCGTCCCGAGCTCCTGGGTGGGCCGCAGCCGCCCCGCGCGCTCGCCGTTCCCGCGGCCGGCGCCATGCGTGAGACGCTCTCCGTCGTCCCGCTGCGGCGCGGCCGGGAAACGTCGGGCGGGTTCGTCGTGGACAGCATCGGACCGTTGGGCCTGGGACGGCGTCGCAGCCGCGTGGACCTGCCGTGGGAAGTCATCGTCTACCCGCCGCTCGTCTCGGTGCGGCTACGCGCGTCGGTCGCGCAGGCGCGACGGCGCCGGGACGCGGGGATGAAGGCGATCCGCGAGCTGGGGGAAGGACGGTTGTTTGAGTCGCTGCGCGAATGGGTCCCGGGTGACGACATCCGGCACGTCGACTGGAAGGCGACCGCCCGGCGCCGCAAGGTCATCACGCGGCAGTATGAGGCCGAGCGCCGTCAGCACGTGCTCCTCGTCCTCGATCTCGGCCGTCTCATGACCGCCGACATCGCGGGCGGCGTGGCGCGGCTCGATTTCGTCGTGCAGGCGGCCCTCGAGCTGGCCTATGCCGCCGCCCAGCACGACGACAACGTCGGCATCATGACGTTCGCCGACGGCGTGCAGCACTTCGTGGCGCCAGAGCGGGGCCGTTCGGGGGTGCGCCGTGTGCTGGACGTGTTGGCCGTGGTCGAACCGAAGCTCGTCGAGCCGGACTATCCGGGTGCGTTTCGCTACCTCGCGGCCCGGAACCGCAAGCGAGCCTTGACGGTGCTCTTCACCGACGTGATCGACCGGTTCGCTTCCGATGCGCTGGTAGCGAATGTGGCGTCGCTCCGTCCGCGTCACGTCCCACTCGCCGTGACGTTGCGCAACCCGGAGCTGGATGCCGTCGCCGCGTTGCGGCCGGTCGAATCGCGGGACGCGTTCCGTAAGGCTGCCGCCGAGGAGCTGCTGCACGCGCGGGAGGAAGCGCTCGGGCACATGCGCCGGGCGGGCGTCTTAGTGATCGATGTCACACCGCAGCGCGCGGCGCAGGCGGTGGTGTCGAAGTACCTCGATCTGAAGCGGCGCGGGGTTTTGTAACTGGCTGTCTGGCCCGGGGATGCGTGAAATAGTATCTTCGAGCACCTTCTACGACCGGTCCGCCCATCTGATGCATCGCCACCACAGGTTCGTCTGGCCGACAGGGATCGCGCTCGCACTCGCCGCTGTCACCTGCTCCTTCCCCACCGATAAGAGCAATGAGGTGTACGTCACGATCGAGTACCCCTCCCTGGTGGTGCTGGATGGTGACGAGATGACCGTGCGGGCGCGCGCTTGGCGTCAGGTCGGGACGCGCGACAGCGGCAATGCTGACGACGAAGCGCTCGCCAACGTGGATTTCGCGTGGTTTACGTCCGCCGGCACCGTCGCCCGGGTCCAGAAGGACGCGCAAGGCTACGCCACGGTCCAGGGCATCGGTCCCGGAAAAGCCAACATCACCGCGCGGGCTGTGGCCTTCGAAGCCGCCGACGACGCGATGCTGCCGGTCCGGGTCTCGGGGTTTCTCGAGATCGACAGCGTGACACCGCCGGCCGTCAAATGGGGCGACAAGGTCACGCTGTGGGGGGTGGGCATCCGGTTCGCGTTCTCGGTCAGTCTTCCCGGCGGCGCGCTGATTCCCGACACGCTCACCTACTCCGCGTCGCAGGGTCTCAGCCACATGGAGTTCTGGGTGCCGCAACCGGCCCGCACCGACCGCCTGTTCGTCTTGGGGCCGGGAATCTTCTTTAATACGCCCGACAGCGTCGCCGTGGATACGCTGGACTTGTACGAGCCCAACACCACCACGCCTACGCTCCTGAGTCTCGACGGTCCCGGTCCTTACCCGACGGTTCCCAGCGTCCTGTTCTTCAACCCGGCCTTGGCGTTCGAGGAGCTGCCGCGCGATTCGGCGCAGGGCTTCGACTGGTACCGATTCACCCGCAGTGATTCATCCCGCGCCATGACATTCATTCTGAGGCCGCAGGGCAACACCGACAGCTCCGGCCTCTTTACTGTGTTGTCCGACTCGATCGTATTCGCGGGCGGGTCGCACGGACCCGGCACGTTCGGCTACACGTGGTTCATCACGAGCCAGAATTATTACGTCTGCCCGCGCGGCGGTTTCAGCCCGGACGTGCTGCGCTCCGACTCGATGATCATCGCGCTCAAGAGCCTGCCGCGTTACGTGGCGGGGAACACCGGCTTCCACGTGTTGAATTTTTACAGCCGGCGGTTGAACTACGCGATGGTCGCGCTCGATGGTTACCTCACGTCGGACCCACGGATCAAGCCCGATCGCTTCGAGGAGAACGACATCTGCACGATGGCGGACGATCCCGCCAAGCGGATCAACGTGGGCATCGGTCCGGCCGGTCAGTTTGTCGACACGCTGAACATCGACAACCCCCACGACCTCGACTGGCTGCGGTTCAATGTCACCGCGCTCGCCGGCCCCAGCGACAGCACGACGTTCCGCATCCGCAGCCGGCCGTTCGGCGGCGTGACCGCGATCGATCGGTCCGACATCGACCTCTACGTGGTGGACACCCTGCTCAACTCTATGGGGTCTGTCTCGCAAGTCGGCTCCCGTGACTCGATGAAGCTCGGCCTGGCAGCCGGGGACTACTACTTGATAGTGGCGGACCACGTGGGCGAGGCGATGCGGTACACGCTGTGTATCTCCGTCCGCTCTTCCTGCACGCCGCCCATCTTCCCGGGTAGCCCAGTACCACCGAATCTCGGTCCCGCACTCACTCGCTTCCGTACCAAGGGCCCCAACGGCCGGCTTCCGAACGGACGCGCCTTCAGCGTACCCGCGGGCTCCGTCCTCGGCAGCCCAGCGAGGTCGCCATTCCGTCGGCCCTGATGGAATGCCTCAAGTGCCACACCCCGCTGCCCGATAACAGCAAGTTTTGTTTCGCTTGCGGGGCGGACCAGACCGGCGGCGGGGCGGCCACCACCAGCGCCGAGCTGGCGGGCCTCCAGGTCAGGCTGCAGCGAGTGGTCGAGGGCAAATACAAGATCGAGCGCATGGTGGGGAAGGGCGGCATGGGCGCCGTGTTCCTGGCCCACGACCTGACGCTCGACCGCGAGGTCGCCATCAAGGTCCTGCCGCCGGACATTTCGCAGGACCCGAAGGTGATCCAGCGGTTCCAGCAGGAAGCCAAGACCGCGGCGAAGCTCGATCACGTGATTTTTTCAGAGGATGTCCAGCTCGGCGACGTGACGGACACGTTCGCGCAGATCGCGGTGGTGTCCCGATGGCCGGGCGTCGTGGGTTCCCCGCTCTTGGCCGTGGCCGTCGACGATCAATTCGTCTATGCCACCGACATCGTCCCCTCTTGCGGACACTTGTTTGCGGAACCTTACGCCTCCCACGGGCGCATCCTGCTGGGCGATTCGGTGGAGTTGCTGAAGAAGTTTCCTGAACGGGTGGACTTCTTCCTCCACGATAGCGATCACCGGCCGGAGTACGAGTGGGCCGAATTCGTCGCCATCGAACCCCGACTCCATCCCGGCTCCATCGTCATGAGCGACAACTCGCAGCAGACCTCGAAGATGTTCGAGTTCGCCCAACGCCTCGGAAAGAGCTTCCTCTATTTCCAGGACCAGCCGAAGGGCCACTGGTGGCCCGGCGACGGCATCGGCGCCGCGTTTGTGCCGGGCGTGAGAACGTTCTTTCCCGAAGTCAAGTAAGTCTACTGGCCCGCCCGCCTTTCTCTGCCCATGAACCCTGTAGCGCAGGCGTCCCGCCTGCGGGTTCACCGGGCGTCCCGCCCGGTGTTCGTGACGTAGAATTCTTTCCTGGCAGCGAGACGCTGCCGGAACCTCGTGCGTCAGTTGTCGGGGCTGAAAGCCCCCAATGTGAGAGCCTGGGCTGAAGCGAGCA
>Ga0137418_10006757_pt1 | contig 10545 bp, 6 predicted proteins | sample CZODoug3_1_2_16f_FD_122242 | JGI IMG/M metagenome (GOLD analysis project Ga0137418, IMG submission 122242) | Vadose zone soil fungal communities from Angelo Coast Range Reserve, California, USA - CZODoug3_1_2_16fungal (Hybrid Assembly) | ecosystem: Environmental > Terrestrial > Soil > Vadose... | reverse complement strand
AGGAACCGGTAAAAGGTGCGCAGCGCCGAGAGGGCGCGCGCGGCGGAGCGCTTGGCGAGGCCGCGCTGCTGCAGCGCGCCCAGCCAGCCGCGGATCGCCAGGCGATCCACGCCCGCGAAGCTCCATGCGGCGCCGCCGTAGTACTGGGTGCAGAACGCGGCGAAGTCGCCCACGTCGCGGGCGTACGCCTTCACGGTGTGGGGCGAGTCGTTCCGCTCCTTTTCGAGGAAGGCTACGAAATCGGCGATCTCGGGAGGGGGCGTCACGACCGCGCCCCTGAGTCGCGGCTGAAGCCGCGTTCACTCACGACCCTCACGCCGGCACCTCCACTCCAGCACTGTGCGCAAACGCATCCATGTCGCGCAGCGCCCGCTCGACCAGCTGCTCCCGCTTTTTCTGCTTGTCCTTCACCGCCCGCTCGAGCGGCTCGACCAGGCCGAAGTTGGCGTTCATCGGCTGGAAGTGCTCGGGGTCGGCGGTGTGCACGTAGCGGTACAGCGCGCCGAGCATGGTGGTGGCCGGCGGCACGACGGGGGCGTCTCCCCGGAGCAGCCGCGCCAGGTTGACGCCCGCGAGGATCCCCGTCGCGGCCGATTCGGTGTAGCCTTCAACGCCCGTGAGCTGTCCGGCGAACAACAGTGTCGCATCGTCCTTGGCGGACAGATGCCCCGTGAGCGCGCGCGGCGAGTTGATGTAGGCGTTCCGGTGGATGCTGCCGAACCGCAGGAACTCCGCAGCTCCTAGGCCTGGAATCATCCGGAACACCCGCTGCTGCTCCGGGACTTTGAGCCGGGTCTGGAAGCCGACGAGGTTCCACATCTGCCCCGCGCGGTCTTCTTGCCGGAGCTGAACCACGGCGAACGCGTCGGTTCCCAGGCCCACGGGCTTCATGGGCCCGAAGCGCAGCACGTCGCGTCCGCGCGCGGCCATCTCCTCCACCGGCAGGCAGCCCTCGAAATAGGGCGTCCGGTCGAACTCGTGGTGCGGCTGGTACTGCTCGCCGGTGCGGAGCGCTGTGACCAGGGCGTCGTACTGCGCTTCCGTGAGCGGGGCGTTCCAGTAGTCGTCGCCCGCGCCTTTGCCGTAGCGCGACGCGCGGAACAACTGCGACGTGTCGAGCGAGTCGGCGGAGACGATGGGGGCGATCGCGTCGAAGAAGGCGAGCGAGCTGGCGTCGAGCTTGCGGGCGATCGCGGCCGCGAGCGCCTCGGAGGTGAGCGGGCCCGTCGCCACGATGCCGGGGGACTCGAGCTCGGTCACCTCGCCCCGCACCAGGTTGATCGCGGGGTGGGCGGTGACTCGATCGTGCACACCCTGCGCGAACGCGAGGCGGTCCACCGCCAGCGCCGCGCCGCCCGGCACGCGGGCCTGGTCGGCCGCATCCAGCACGACGCTCCCCAGCCGCCGCATCTCAGCCTTGAGCAGCCCGTGGGCGTTGCTGAGTTCCACCGATTTGAAGGAGTTGGAGCAGACGAGCTCGGCCAGCCGGTCGGTCTGGTGCGCCGCGGTGGTCTTCACGGGGCGCATCTCGCGCAGCGTGACCGCGATCCCGCACTCGGCGAGCGCCCAGGCGGCCTCGCTGCCCGCGAGCCCGCCTCCCACCACTACCGCTCTCAGCTCACCACCGACTCCGCGGGTGTCGCCTCCTCGACCGTGATTTCGTGTCCGCACTTGAGGCACTTGCGAGAGACCCCTTTGGTCTTGGTCTGCTTCTCTTCCATCCCGAGGAACCCGCAGCTCGGGCAGGCGACCGCGACCGGGCGGTTCCACGTCGAGTAGTCGCACTCCGGGTAGCGCAGGCACCCGAAGAAGTTGCGTCCCTTCCTGGTGCGGCGCTCCGCGAGGTCGCCCACGGCGCACTTCGGGCACTTCACGCCCAGCGGCACGGGCCGCGTGTGCTTGCACGCGGGGAACTTGGTGCAGGCGAGGAACTCGCCGTAGCGCCCCGTCTTGATCACCATGGGCGCGCCGCATTCCTGGCAGATCTCGTCGGTGGGACGGTCGGGCACCCGGTCGCGCCGCAGCGGCCGCGTGAAGCGGCACTCGTCGGGGTAGCGGGCGCACGCGATGAACGGGCCGAACCGCCCGCTCCGCACCACCAGGCCGCTGCCGCAGGTCGGGCATTTCTCCTTGGGCAGGCCCGAGAGGTCGTGCACGTCGTGGATCAGCTTCTGCACGTCCACCGCGTCGAGCGCCTTCGAGAACGGCCCCCAGAAGTCGCCCAGCACCTGCTGCCATGCGAGATCGCCTTCCTCCACCTTGTCCAGCTCGTCCTCCATCTGCGCCGTGAAGCCGACGTTGAACACATCGGGGAACGAGCGCTTCATCACCTGCCACACCGTTTCCCCCAGCGGCGTGGGCGCGAAGCGGCGATCCTTGGCCGTGGCGTACCAGCGCATCTTGAGGGTGGAGATGATGCTCGCGTAGGTGGACGGGCGGCCGATCCCCAGGCGCTCGAGCTCCTTCACCAGGCTGGCCTCGCTGAAGCGCGGCGGCGGCTCGGTGAAGTGCTGGTTCGGGATGATCTGCTTCACCGTCACGACCTCGCCTTCCGCGAGCGGCGGTATCGGGGGCAGGTCCTCGAGCGTCTTCGCTTCCTCCGGCTCGTGCGCCTCGTGATACAGTTTGTGATAGCCGTCGAACAGGACCCGCGATCCGGTGGCCCGGAACACGAAGCGGCCCATGTCGAAGTCCACCTTGGTGGTCTCGAACACCGCGGGGGTCATCTGGGAGGCCACGAAGCGCCGCCAGATCAACTGGTACAGCTTGAACTGCTTGGAGTCGAGGTACTGCTTCAGGCCGTCCGGGGTGCGCGGCACGTCAGTGGGCCGGATGGCCTCGTGTGCGTCCTGCACCCGCGTGCTGCTCTTGCCGCCCTTGTGGACCACGGGCTCGGCCGGCAGGTAGCGTTCTCCGAACTCCTTGCGGATGTAGTCGCGCGCCTGGGTGATGGCCGAGTCGGCCACCCGCACCGAGTCGGTGCGCATGTAGGTGATCAGCCCGAGCGGGCCCTCTTCGCCGACCTCGATGCCCTCGTACAGCTGCTGCGCGATGCGCATCGTGACCGCCGCGGAGAAGCCCAGCTGCTTGGCCGCTTCCTGCTGCAGCGTGCTGGTGCGGAACGGCGGTGGCGCCGCGCGCCGCCGCTCGCCCTTTTCGACCGCGGTGACTCGAAAAGGAATTTTGAGCGCGTCCGCTACGATCCCCCGCGCGGTCGCCTCGTCCTTGATCTCCGGCTTTTTCCCGTCGAGCTTGTGCAGCCGCGCCTGGAACGCCTGGCCGTCCTTCTCGAGATCGGCCTCGATGGTCCAGTATTCCTGCGGCACGAACTTGCGGATCTCCTCCTCGCGCTCGCAGATCAGCCGCAGCGCCACCGTCTGCACGCGGCCGGCCGACAGGCCGGTCTTGATGCTCTTCCAGAGCAGCGGCGACGTCTTGTAGCCGACCAGCCGGTCGAGCACGCGGCGCGCCTGCTGGGCGTCGACCTTCCGCTGGTCGATGTCGAGCGGATGCGCCAGCGCGTGGGCGACCGCGTCCTTGGTGATCTCGTGAAAAAGGACGCGACGGATCTTGCCACTTTTCCCGTTGCCGAGCTGGCTCGCTACGTGCCAGGCGATGGCCTCGCCTTCGCGGTCCGGGTCGGTGGCGAGCAGCACGCGCTCCGACGCCTTCGCCGCTTTCTTGATTTCGGCGAGGGTCTTGGCCTTTTCCTTGATGGTCACGTACTCGGGGGTGAAGCCGTTCTCCACGTCCACGCCCAGCTTGCGCTGGGGCAGATCGCGCAGGTGCCCCACGGTCGCTTTGACCGTGTAGCCCGAGCCGAGGTACTTGCCGATCGTCTTGGCCTTGGTGGGCGACTCGACGATGACGAGCGCACCCTTCCCGCCCACGGTGGCGGACGCTTTGGGCTTCCGTACCCGCTTCTTGGGAGCCACGGCCACGGCGGTGTCGGTCGCCTCGGCCGCAATGGCTTCGGTCTTCACGCTACGCTTCTTAGCAGCCACGCATCAATCCTTCGTCAAACGACGCGAGTGCGCATCTTTACCATCCCGCACTCGATTGCGCAAGCCTGACGACCTCGATCATCGCCTGCTGCGCAGACTTACGATCGGTGTCGACGTGTGCATGCGCGTTACGATAGAACGACTCGCGCTCCTTTTGCAGCTGGCGCATCCGCCCCACTGGGTCCTCACCTGATAACAACGGACGGGTTCCCGCCGGCGTCGCGCGCTGCACCGCGGTCTCGGGCCGCGTATACAAATAGATCACGAGCGCGTGCGCCTTCGCGGAGTCGATCGCGCCGGGTTGCGCCGCCCATCCGCCGCCCGGAGCGATCACCGCGGGCTCGCTGCTGAGCGCCGTCTCCATCTCCTTGCGCTCCATCTCGCGAAACGCCGCTTCGCCCTTCTCCGCAAAGATCAGGGTGATCGGCCTGCCCTCGCGCCGCTCGATGATCGCGTCGACGTCCACGAACGTCGCCCCCAGTCGCTCGGCCACGAGCTTGCCCACGGTGGTCTTGCCCGACCCGGGCAGGCCGACCAGCACGATGTGCCGTTTCACGACGCCGCCCCCTTGGGAGTGCGCGCCCGTACCTGCGCCGCGTACCCCTCGAAGTTCCGCTTGGTCTCGCTCAACGCGTCGCCGCCGAACTTCTCGAGCAGGGCCTGGGCCAGCACCAGGGCCATCATCGACTCAGCGATGACCCCCATGGCGGGCACCGCCGTCACATCCGACCGCTCTGATTGCGCCTGCGCCGGCCCGCCCGTCTTGAGGTCCACGGTACGCAGCGGGGCCATGAGCGTGGAGATCGGCTTCATCGCCACGCGCGCCACCAGGGGCTCGCCCGTGGTCATGCCGCCTTCGGTGCCGCCGGCGCGGTTGGTGGCGCGGGCCAAGCCGGGCAGGATCTCGTCGTGCACTTCAGAGCCCTTGCGCCGCGCGGCCTCGAATCCGAGCCCCAGCTCCACGCCCTTCACCGCCGGGATGGACATGAGGGCCTGCGCCAGGCGGCCGTCCAGCTTCGCGTCCCACGAGACGTGGGAGCCGAGCCCGACGGGAGCGCCCAGCGCGATCACCTCGACCACGCCGCCCAGCGTATCGCCCGCGGCCTTGGCCGCGTCGATCCGGGCGATCATCTCGCGCTCCGCTTCCGGGTCGAGGCAGCGGACGGGGCTGGCATCGGAGGCGGGATTCAGGGGCTGGGGGATCGGGACCGGGGGCTTCGCCACCACCCCACCCAATTCCACGACGTGAGAACCGACTTCCACGCCGAACTGTTCCAGCAACACCTTGCACACCGCGCCGCAGGCGACGCGCGCCACCGTCTCGCGCGCGCTCGCCCGCTCCAGGATGTCGCGCGCGTCCTGGCGGTCGTACTTGAGCGAGCCCGCGAGATCCGCGTGACCGGGCCGCGGACGCGTCACCTGGCGGCGCCGCTCGCCACCGGGGGCGTCCGCTTCGGGGGCCATGACGTCCTGCCAGTGCTCCCAATCGCGGTTCCACACCAGCATCGCGATGGGGGAGCCGAGCGTCTCACCGGCGCGCACGCCCGCGAGCCACTCGATCTGGTCGGCTTCGATCTTCATCCGGGCGCCGCGGCCGTAGCCGCCCATGCGCCGCTTCAGCTCGGCGTTGATGCGCTCGGCGGACACGGGCAGCCCGGCGGGGATCCCCTCGAGGACCGCCACGAGGCCTCGTCCGTGCGACTCGCCCGCCGTGGTGAAGCGAAACATCACGCCGGCCCGCGGCTCAAGCCGCGACTCGGCCCTGCCGCTGAAGCGGCATGGCGCCCGTTTACGGGCAGATGCCGAGCCGCGAGTTCACTCGCGCACTTCACGTCGCCGCGATTCAAGATGGTTGGCCTCCCCGGATTAATAGCACGCGAGCCCGACTCCGGGCCGGGCTCTCGTGGTCTGCAGGGTGAGGGGGTGCAGGTCTCACCGTCGCGGCGGCGCGGGGTTCGGGTTCGTGAGCGTCGGGAGGCGCACCATCACCAGCCCGTTGGCCGTGATCCCGAACAGCAGCTGGCCGGTCGCGTCGCGGGCCACGCGGAACGGCCCGATGATCGGATCGCGGATCGGAATCGTCACGGGCACCCCGGCGCTCAAGAGCTGGCCGCCGTCGAAGGTGTCGAACACGTCGATGGTCGGGTCGGGCCGGGCGGCGAACAGCAGCCGGTTGTCCTTGTTGGTGCCGCTGCCGCAGTTCGGGATGCAGGTGCCCCCCGGCGAGAAGTCGTGGAAGTAGTTCATGTCCATCCCCGGTGCCCCGACGACGCAGCTCGCGAGATTCGCCGCCAGGGTGCAGGAGGTGGCCTTGAGGCGCAGGCTCGCGTCCAGGTAATAGATCGAGTCGGCCCGCACCACGTTGGTCCGGCCGTTGAAGTTGGTGGCAACCGACTGCACCTTGATTCCGGTGTTGCTGATGAAGTCGCTCACGTGCACCCCGGGCGACATACCCAGGTCCACATGGTCCTCGCCCTGGGCCAGCGTGGTCCGGCCCGTGACGAGGGGATTGACGCAGCTGTTGTTGAGCGTTCCGACACCCTTGATCGAGTCGCGGGCGTCGTACGCCATGACGCGCGCGAACGCGGTCGAGATGTTTCCCCCCTCGCCGAAGAAGGCGTGGGTGAAGTTCCCCGAGTTGCGCGCGTAGGTCGAGTCCCCCAGCCCGAACGTGGCGAGGTTCACCGTCACCCCGGCGCAGGCGGACAGCACCACCTGGCTCGTGTTGCCGCGGATCTCCTCGATGCGCAGCGTATCGGTGGCCTGGCTCGCGAACGTCGCCCCGATCTCCCAGAAGAACTTGCCGAACAGCGGGAACCCGCTGGTCGGGCTGACCAGCTTCTCCATGCGCAGCGTGGCCTTGCCCGCGAAGGGGGTGGTGCTGCTCTGGGTCGGGGTGGTCGAATACAGCGCGAAGATCGAGTCCGGCGCGCACGCCGTGCCGCCGGCCGCGCGGCACACGGTCGCGACGTACTGCGGCCGGTCGGACACGTCGTGCACGATGATCTCCTCGATCGTGCCGCCGTTGACCCGCAGCACCTTGTACGTCTCGATCAGGAAGTTGGGCAGGTCCTGGCGCCATTGCAGCTGCCGCACGCCCGACCGCACGTCCACGATGGCGAGCTGGGTGCCGCCGGCGTCCGCCACGACGATCGAGTCGCCGTAGTTGCCCAGCGTGTCGCGCGGCCACAGGGCGACGCCCCAGGGCACTCCCACGCCGAACGTAATCCCCGCCGGGACGAAGCTGTCGGGGCCGACCCGGAAGATCTCGATGCGGTGGCGGGTCGAGTTCGTGAGATACAGCTCGTTCAAGTTGGCGTTGAAGATGGCGTCGGCGATCTTGCCGCCCAGTGGCAGCGCGAACGTGCGGCCGGCCACCACCACCACGGTGTCGATCCCGTTGCTCGGCGTGGCCGTCCGGGCCGGGCCCGAGAAGCGGGGCGGCGCGGTGATCAGCGTGCTGGTTTGCGAGTAGCCGCAGTTGCGCGTCGGGATCGCGAGGTCGCAGGCGTAGCCGCGGACCACTACGCTCCTCGGGAACGAGGGGAGCCCGGCCAGCCCCAGGTTCAGCGTGCGCGTCACGTCGGTCAGGTTCCCCGCGCCGACGTAGACCGTGACGTACTTGGCCGGCGTGATCCCCGTGAACGGCGGCACGGCGTTCAGCACCGTGTCCACCCGGAACCCGATCGAGTCGATGCCGCTCGGGTCGAGGGCGCGCACCACGATCGTGTCCGTCGCCTCCACGCGCGCCGCGATGATGTGCGACACGGTGGGCGGCGTATTGTCGGTCGCCACCGACTGGATGTTGACCGTCACCGGGGTGGTGAGCACGCGCCGGCCGCTCGCGTCCATGGCGAAGCCGGTGACCGTGAACGAGCCCGAGGTGAAAGACGGCACCACCGTCAGGGTATCCGTGTAGGTGGTGTCCGTCGGCAAGGACCCGGTGAACACGAGCGAGTCGGTGGGCGGCGTCGTCGCATCGGTGACGGCGGTGCGCGGCACGACGATGAACCCCACCCGCTGGAGGCCGCCGATCTGTTGCCCCCGGACCTGCACCTGCAGGTTCCTGCCCGGTGAGGCGAGCGCGCCCGCGGTGGGCGCGAGCAAGGTGACGCTCAGCGCCTGCACGTTCGACAGGAAGATCACGATCGTGTCTTCCGCGAAATTGCCCGCGCCGTCGGTCGCGCGGCCGATGATCGTGATGAACCCGCCCGCGCCCGAGGTGGGCGGGAACGAGATGTGTTCGCTCTGGCTGAAGGTCGTGACCGCCGAGGTGAAGATGCTGTCGGATTGGCCGATGCTGGGGTCCGAATAGGTGAGGCGGATGTCCTTCAGGCCCAGGTTGTCCGTCGCGGCGACGGTGAAACTCAGACCGTTCGAGATCTGCTGCGTATCCGACGCCGCAACCAGCGTGATGGTGGGCGGGATCTGGTCCCGCAGCACGCCGCCCGGGTTGCGCGCCGTCTCGCACGCGCCCACGACGCCCGCCAGCGCCACCAGCGCGCACCACTCCCGAACCCCACGCATCTGCTGCATAAGAACGCTCCTGGTTACTTCCCGGTGCTGGGCGTCACCAGGTCGTCGATGATGTGCGGCGTGATGAGTATCAGCAGATCGCGCCGCGATTCCTGCTCGGAGCTGAAGCCGAACAGCTTTCCGAGAATCGGCAAGTCTACAAGGAACGGTATTCCGGACTTAGTTACCGTGACTTCGGTCACCGTAAGGCCGCCGATGACCGCCGTTTCGCCGTCATTCACCAGTATCTGGTTGTCCGCCTGCTGCGTCTGGAACGTGAAGCCGATGTCCACCGACGCGGGCCGCACGTTGGAGCGCTCGGCGTGCACTTCCATCAGGACCTGCCGGTTGGCCGTCACGTGGGGCGTCACCTTCAGGTTGATGCCGGTCTGCTCGAACCGCACCGTGGCGCGCGGCGGTGTGGCGCCGCCCGTCGCGGAGCTCACGTCGATCACGCGGATCGGCACGCGGTCGCCCACCAGAATTTCGGCGGGCCGGTTGTCGAGCGTCGTGATGGTCGGCTCCGCCTGCACGTCGGCCAGCTCGACCCGCTGCAGCGCCTGCAGGAACGTCGTGAGATCGAAGTTCCCAATCGCGGTCGAGAAGATCAGGTTGAGCGCCGGGTTCACCACTTCCTGGTCGGCGTTCCCGATGGCGGAGAGGGAGTTCCCGCCCAGGTCCACGATGACCTCGTTGGACGCGAAGTTGCCTTGCGGCACGAACGCGTCCGGCACGCCGTCGCCGTTGGTGTCCACCGCCTTGGCGGTGCGCGGATCGGGCCGCTGCACCAGCTTGTTGAAGAACTGCGTCTGGGAGCCGAGGTCGTACTTCACGCCCAGCTCTTCCACGTCGGTGCGGTCCACGAAGATGATCTTCGCCTGGATCGATACCTGGGGCGTGCGGATGTCGAGCCCCTTGACGAACTCCTCGACGCGGTTGATGCGACTGGAGATCTCGGTGATCACGAGGGCATTGCTGGTCGAATCGGCCACCACCTTGCCGCGCTGCGTCAGGATCGACTGCACCGAGGGCACCATCGCCGCGGCGCGGGCGTAGTTCACCCGCACCAACCGCGTCTCGACCGGCACCGTCGAATCGGCGCGCGCCAGATCGCGCTTGTCGATCACCTGGATGATGCCGCCGTCCAGCACGCTGGCGGCGAGCGCCTGCGACTCGAGCACCGCGTTGAACGCGAGGTCCCAGGGCTGATTCTTGATCTCGGCGCTGACGTTCCCCTTCACATCCTTCGAGAGGATGATCGTCCGCCCGCTGAACGCCGCGAAGCCGGCCACCACCTCCCGCAGGTCCGCATTGTCCCACGTCACCGTGATGCGCGCCGCCTGCGACTGCGCGCTCTCCTTCGCGTGCGCCTCGAAGTACGCGTCGATGACGGCGTCGCCGGTCTGCACCGGGGTCGCCACCCGCGCCGCCTGGCCCCCGCCGCCGCTTCGGGCCGCGGGCCGTGGCGCCACCAGTGCCACCGGAGTGACCAGCGGAGCCGCCGCCGTGCCCGCCGCCGACTGGCTCGACCAGGCTTCGAATGCCGTCCGCTCCGAGCCGATCTTGACCCGCACCTGGCCGTCGCGCCGCTCGACCTGATAGTCCTTCAGCGCGTCGAGATCGATCACCACCCGTACCACGCCGGGCCGGAACTGGGCGTAGCGGATGTTCTTGATGCCGCCGCGGTTGGCGCCGTCGTACAGCACGGCCGGGGCGACCAGTCGCGCGCCCTGCAGGTCCACGACCAGCCGGGCCGGATTGGCCAAGGTGAAGTCCTGGATATCGACGGCGCCGCGGAGATCGATCACGACCTCCACGCTGCCCGCCCCCGGCAGCACGCTGACCGCCTTGACCTCGCCGTCGCGGGGCCCGGCGCCGCGCATCCCCGGGCTCCCGCCCGGAGTCAGCACGACCAGCCACGCGGTGAGGGCTGCGATGCACGTCATGGTGTTACCTCCTGCTTGGCGAGCTGCAGACTCTCCTGCCGCTCGAAGCCGAACTCCTGCACCGTAAACACGATTTCGCG
>Ga0137418_10006756_pt1 | contig 10545 bp, 10 predicted proteins | sample CZODoug3_1_2_16f_FD_122242 | JGI IMG/M metagenome (GOLD analysis project Ga0137418, IMG submission 122242) | Vadose zone soil fungal communities from Angelo Coast Range Reserve, California, USA - CZODoug3_1_2_16fungal (Hybrid Assembly) | ecosystem: Environmental > Terrestrial > Soil > Vadose... | reverse complement strand
CACGCCCGGCCGGTTGAAACCGTAGAAAGGTCCCGCTGCCAGCTCTCGGTAGAACTGCGACCGGTTCGTCGCGACCTGCACCTGGAACCCGTCGAAAACCTCCTTGGGCAGGCCGCCCGGGTTGGACTCGGTCTTGACCATCAGCGGCGGGACCGCGCCGAGGATCGCGGCCTTGGCCACCCGGCTGTCGCCGTGTCGCGCCAGGTAGTGGACCACTTCGCCGCCGCCCGTCGAGTGGCCGACGTGCACCGCGTTTTTGAGGTCGAGTTGCGCAGTCAGGGCCGCGAGGTCATCGGCGTAGTGATCCATGTCATGGCCGGTACCGGTCTGGCTGGATCGGCCATGGCCGCGGCGGTCGTGGGCGATGACGCGGTAACCGTGGTTCAGGAAGAACATCATCTGAGCGTCCCAATCATCGGCCGACAGCGGCCAGCCGTGGCTGAAGACGATAGGCTGACCCTTGCCCCAGTCCTTCTAGAAGATCTCGACGCCGTCTTTGGTGGTGATCGAGCTCATGGCGGGCTCTCCTTTGCTCTGGTCGGAAGGGGTTGAAGGGCTCGCATGCCCGAGGGCTGCATTCCTTGTCGCTGTCGGCGGGCATGCGGCAGCCGCAATCGTGGCGCCCCCGATCAGAAACCGGCGGCGAGACGGCGAAGACAGGGCCGATGATGCGACGAGCGGATCGTGCGATGTGGCGAGCTTGATGGTGGACATCGCTGCCTCCCTACCAATCGGCGATGGTGGCCAATGTAAGCTCGCAACGGCCGCAAATCTTGTCGGTTAGGGCTGCATTTTGGACGATCGGCCCCTTCTCTTTGAGCACACCTTCGAACCGCCCACGCAGCGCGCCGCCCGCTCACGCACTTGAGCAAGCCGGGCGCTTGGCAAGGCGCAGGTGGACGGGATCGGCCGAGACTTCTGGCGACTTCAAGACACGAAGGAATTGGGGTTCACTGCCCGTCAGGCCTTTATCATCACTGTTTATCATTTATGAATGATAATCAATTTGATTTATACGGCTCCTGGGCCTATCGTCACTGTCGGTGACCATATTTCCTGCCCCGAAATATCGCGCTTATCGGGGCATCGATCTGCCTGACCGGCTCTGGCCGACGAGACGCATTGTGTCCGCGCCGACATGGTGCAGCGTCGATCTGCGGGATGGCAACCAAGCCTTGATCAATCCCATGGACGGCGCTCGAAAACGAACCTTCTTCGATGCCCTTCTCGGAATTGGCTTCAAGGAAATCGAAGTCGGTTTTCCTGCCGCGTCAGCGGCCGAATTTGAATTCTGCCGAACGCTGATCGAAGAGCACCTGATTCCTGACGACGTCACTGTTCAGGTCTTGGTCCCGGCGAAGGAGCCGCTGATCGAAACAACCTTCAAGGCGCTGGAAGGCGTGAAGCGCGCAATCATCCACTTGTACAACTCCACCTCGGAGGTTCAGCGGGAGGTGGTGTTTCGCTCCACACGGGAAGGCGTGTTGGCGCTGGCAGTCAGCGGCGCGAAGTCGGTGCGGGAGTGTGCCGCGCGGTACCCGAGCACCGAGTGGCAGTTCCAGTACTCGCCCGAGAGTTTCACGGGCACCGAACTCGATTACGCCCTTGAAGTCTGCGAGGCCGTCAACGACGTGTGGCAGCCGACGCCTGGACGGAAGGTGATCATCAACCTGCCAGCAACGGTCGAACTGTCGACTCCCAATGTGTTCGCCGATCGTGTCGAGTGGGTTGACCGCAACATCAGCCGGCGTGACGCCGTCATCTTGAGCGTCCATACGCATAACGATCGGGGGACTGCAGTCGCGGCCGCAGAACTCGCGCTGATGGCAGGCGCCGAACGAGTCGAAGGCACCTTGTTCGGGAACGGCGAGAGAACCGGAAATGTCGATCTGGTTACGCTTGCGCTCAACATGCACAGCCAGGGCATCAACCCACATCTCGATTTCTCTGCACTTCCCGACACGGTGCGGATCGCAGAGACCGCGAATCAATTGGCGGTGCACCCACGTCACCCGTACGCCGGGGCCCTCGTGTTCACAGCCTTCTCCGGCTCGCATCAGGATGCGATCAGGAAGGGATTGGCCGCTCAGAATCCCATCGGACCTTGGCGCGTGCCGTATCTTCCCATCGATCCGAAGGATGTCGGCCGCACCTATGAAGCGTTGATCCGCGTGAACAGTCAATCCGGAAAGGGTGGAGTTGCCGCCGTCCTGGAACGCGACTACGGCATCCGGCTTCCGTACGAGCGAGAGGTCGAGTTCGGGCGCACGATTCAAGCGATCGGTGATGAAACCGGCCGCGAGGTCACATCCGGCGAAATCTGGGAGGCGTTTTGTACGGCGTATCCCGAATGCCGCGACGAACGATCACGCAACCAGTGAACGCAAAGCGTTAAGGAGAGGGCTCGCAGACGCTCGGCCGGCGGCTGCTACCTTGACCGCTTTAAATCGGCCTTCGCTACGCGTGGCCTGGGCGCGGGCCACGATCGCAGACATGAACTGCACGTCCAAAAGGAAATTGCGGTTCCACCTGTGAGCACCTGCTCGTGGTGTACAAATCCCGACTCATGGCATCCCGGACACACCGGCAGCGTCCCTTGTGAGTCGCGCGGAACTAACGATGTGCGGTCGAGACCCATATCCGGACGTTTCGCTTACCCAGGGGCGCGAGGCTCTCTCCTCAAGAACTCGTCGAGCAATGTGGCGAGACGGCGACGGTCCTCCCCGATACGGCTCCGTTCGCTGGGTGTGAGGTACAGCGTGTCGTCGCCTATCTCGCCAATCTTGTGACTCAGCGCATCCAACCCCTTGCGGATTTCTCGGGTCAGTCGATCCCGATGATCGCGCCTGTGCTGACGTATCGCGTCGACGACCGTTTCAACGTCCCGAACCAGCTTGTCCTCAGCGGTCATGATGCGGCGATTCCGCGGATGAGCCTGTCACTCGTAAGCCGCTCCATCGGTCAATTCGGATGGGCCGACAACCGAAGGACCGCGGCCAGTGATCTCGTCAGGTCGTCGGTCGACGCTTTCTCGAAATCCTGTGGCGAGAATGCTAATCGGTTGAAGACCATGATGCGTCTCGCCGCGCACCAAAATCGCACGCGCATGTCGTGCTGATCGTCACGCGAATAGTTCGTGCCCGCCGATTCTACTAACCACGAGTCGCCGTCGTATGTGATTGTCGGCATCCTTCCCTCCACGGGCTGCATGGATGGCTTCAAGGGTCCACACATGAGCGCCATCTGCTCGCGATCGTGTTGATCACTCGTCGGCGCTCGCAACTTGATGCGGCGGCGTGGCCACCGACGCGTCAGCAACGCGCGCGCCATGCTGACGCGCGATTTCATTGGGATCTTCGAACGAGGTCACTGACAATCCCGTCAAATGACGACCGTGAGACGACACGCGTGTCGCTCCCCTGATCGCTGATTCCCTCGTTATTGCTGCTGCTGTTCCGCGTCAGCATCGCGGAGGGGGATGCTGGCATCGCGTGACATCCAGGGCGTGAAGGGGACGACGTCGATGAGCTGCGACGGCTGGACCGGGCCGATCCGCACCGCGACTGCGAGCTCGGTGCGGACGGCGCTGACACCCTTATAGACCCCCCGGGTTGGCGGGACATCGGCGTAGTCTCGGCCGATGGCAACGCGGATGTGGCGCTCGCTCGCGATCAGGTTGTTCGTGGGATCGAAGCCGACCCACCCGGCGCCTGGAATCATCGCCTCAGCCCAGGCATGTGTCGCGCCATCGGTCGACCGATCGTGCGCTTCTACATCCCTGAACAGGTAGCCGCTGACGTAGCGCGTCGGTATGCCGAGGTGGCGCGCGAGCGCGATGAAGATGTGCGAGAAGTCCTGGCACACGCCGCGCCGGTCCTGGAGCGCCTCGTCAATCCGCGAGTCAACCTGCGTGCTGTGAGGGCTGTACTCGAACAGCCGGTACATCTCTCCCATCACATGCTGCAGCGTCGAGAGCGGATCGGTTCCGCGGGTGAGACCGATCGACCGTGCGAACTCGAAGAGCGCGTCGGTCGTCTCGGCGAACTGGCTGGGCGCCAGCAAGTCCCAGAACTCCCCCGACTCGGCACGCGAGTCGAGCTCGCCCCACGCGTCGGGCGGAATCGATACCGGCAGGTCGGGCGGCGGCGCGCACTCGACGAGCGCCTGTGCCGTCAGCGTCAATCGCGAATGGTGGCCGGGCACGTTGAAATGGTGGACCGTATTTCCATCGTGGTCCTGGTAGAGCATCACGCGCGATGCCGGAGTGGTGCTCAACGAGAAGTGAAGGCAGCGCTGCTGGCCATCGCTGCGCGGCTGCATGCGCGCCTCCATTACGCTCTCGCTGATGCCGCCCTCGTAATTGAAGCGCGTTACGTGCCGAATCGTGAAACGCATCAGTGTGCACCGCTCATGCCGGGATCGCCGATTCAATCGGATACGCGACGTAGCTTTGGTGTAAGGCCGTGTGGATCAGCGAGCATTGGCGGCTGATGCCAGCCAGGTACGCGCGCGGATCATCGTTGAGGATCTCGTCCACCTGTCCGTAGTCGAGCGACGAGTGGAGGCGGCCCACCAGCCGATCGGCGCGGCCTCCGCGGCCGGTCGCACGCGCCAGGGCCAGCAATGCGGATTCGATCCGCGACGTCGCGAAGCGGACCGAGCGGGGAAAGTCGGCGCTCAGCAGGAGGAACTCGGTGACACGCTCGGGCCGGACGTCCGCCGTGTAGTAGCGGCAGTAGGCTTCGAGCGCGGAGCACGATCGCAGCAGCGCGACCCAGTCGATCTGCTCGAGCCGCGCGCCCTCTGCCATCGCCTGGTCTGCGACGAACGCATCGATGAGCGCCGCCGTCGAGCCCGCCCGTTCGATGAACCTCCCGGCCTGCAAGTACTGCCACCCCTCCCCATGCCCCATCGTCGCGTCGGTGATCCCTTGGAAGAGATGAATGCCCGCGATGACGGTGCGGCAGATGGACCGTGGCTGCGATCCCCCATCGGGGTTCGCGTTGATGTGCCGGACGGCGAGAAACAGCGCGTTGAGCTGCTCCCACATGTCGGAGCTGATCTCCTCGCGCACCTGGCGGCCGTTCTCGCGCGCCGCCCGCACGCACGAGGCGACCGAGTTGCGGTTGGACGGGTCGAAGAGCGCCGCCGCCACGAGCGAGGCGCGCTCGCTCGGCCCCTGCATCACCTCGGACAGGCCGAGGCTTCCGTACAGACGATCCGCGGCGCCACGCGTCGTGGCCACCGGACGGCCAAGGCCGAGATCGAGGCCGACTTCGATCAGGCGCGCAGTGTGCTCGGCGCGCTCGAGGTAGCGCGCAATCCAGTAGAGGCCATCGGCGGCGCGAGAGAGAAGCATGGGTTCAGTCCTGCAGGACCCAGGTGTCCTTACTGCCCCCACCCTGTGACGAATTGACGACAAGCGATCCTTTCCGAAGAGCGACACGCGTGAGTCCGCCCGGAACGATCCGCACGCGATCGCCGTAGAGCGCGTACGGCCGGAGGTCGACATGCCGCGGCTCGATGCCTTCGCCGGTGAAGCAGGCGGCTCGGGAAAACGCCAGCGTCGGCTGCGCGATGAAATTGCGCGGGTCCGCGAGAATCTTGTTGCGAAACGCCTCGCGCTCCATCGCGGTGCTATGCGGTCCAATCAACATGCCGTACCCGCCCGACTCGCCCACCGCCTTGACCACCATCTCTGCCAGGTGATCGAGCGCGTACCGCCGGTCGTCCGGCTTGCTCATCAAGTAGGTCTCGACGTTTGGCAGAACCGGATCCTCCGAAAGGTAGAAGCGGATGATGTCGGGGATGTATGCATAGAGGGCCTTGTCGTCCGCGATGCCGGTCCCGATGGCGTTGGCCAGCGACACATTCCCCGCGCGGTACGCGTTGAGCAGCCCGGGGATGCCCAGTCGCGAATCGGTCCGGAATGCCAGCGGGTCGAGAAAGTCGTCGTCCACGCGACGATAGATCACATCGACGCGGCGAAGCCCCGAGGTCGTCCGCATGTAGACGGCGTTGTCGTGCGTCAGCAAGTCTCGCCCCTCGACCAGCGGCACGCCCATCTCTCGCGCGAGGAACGCGTGCTCGAAGTACGCAGAGTTCCCGACGCCAGGTGTGAGGACGACGAGCGTTGGATCAGTGCGGCTGGGCGGCGCCAGCGTGCGAAGCGTCGCCAGCAACGCCTGCCCGTAGTCGGAAACAGGGCTGACGTTGTACCTGGCGAACAGACCGGGGAACACGCGCTTCATCACCTCCCGGTTGGCCAGCATGTACGACACGCCGCTCGGCACACGCAGGTTGTCTTCGAGGACGACGAACTGTCCGTCCTGTAAACGCACGAGATCGGTCCCGGCGATCGACACGTACGTGTCGCGATGAATCCGGACGCCCCGCATCTCACGGCGGTAGTGCCGGCAGCTGTACACCAGCTCTCGCGGCACGATCCCTTCGGCAAGGATCCGCTCTTCGTGGTAGACGTCGCGCAGGAACAGGTTGATGGCCGTGAGGCGCTGCGTCAGGCCTCGCTCGACCGTCGCCCATTCACTGGCGGTGATGATGCGCGGCAGGAGGTCGTAGGGAAAGATGCGTTCCGTGCCGGCTTCGTCCCCGTACACGGTGAAGGTGATGCCCTGGGTCAGGAACGCCGTGTCCGCTTCGGTTTGGTGCTGACGGAGCCGGGGGAGCGAGGCCGCGAGCAGGTCCTCGACGAGCGCGCGGCACTGCGGCCGCGCCTGTCCGGTGCGGTCGAACATCTCGTCGTACGCGCCATCGAGCCAGTAGCTGGAGAAGAGCGCACCGGGCGGAGAGGAAGGCGCTGCCGTGCGGTGATCCACCGCAGCGGGCTGGGGCAACGACACGGCGATGGCTCAGACGTGAGTGTCGGGCTGCTTCGAACGCCTGACGGATATGTGGGAAAGCTCCGTCTCGCTCCGGCGGATGTCTCTATCGACGCGCGAGATGGTCCGCTTTGCGGTCCATCGGAGGAAGCCCGCGTCCACGAGGGCGTCGAGCACACAACGGCAATCATCTGCGCCAAGATTCCACAGGCGCACTGCCTGCCCCAGCGTCAACTCGAGGCTGGGCATCGCGTCGAAGTCGCTCCGCACGCGGTCAGCGATGGTCGCAAAATTCATCGATGCTCCTCCGCTCCCTTATGAATGCAACGGGTAAGCCATGAAACCCAGCAGGCACAATCGCTGGTTTCTTGATTGATTCCCCGCGCGACGTTCGCCCCGAGCGGACCGGCGATGAGCAAATCACACATGAATGTTCGCTGCCTCACGTGCGCGACGAAAACGTCAGGCCGCCGTCATCATGTCCGCCGATTTACCCGGCGAATTTGCTCTACGGCAGGGCAGCCTTCTTGCTCTTGCGCCGGTTCTCACGCGCATGCACACAGGCGACAGCGGCCAAGAGGGCTTCGTGACCGACGACAATCCCGCCACTTCAGTCCATGAAGGCTCGCTCCTCTGGACGCTCGAGGAAATCAGCCGGCTCGTTTCGCAAAGCGGCAATCCCTCCGAAACGCTCGCCAACATCGTCAACCTGATTCAGCGCCGATTCGGCACCGACGTCTGCTCCGTCTATCTGCTCGAGACCGATCGCGCCACACTCGTGCTCGCCGCCACGATCGGGCTGCGTCCGGACAGCATCGGCCGCGTCCGCATGCGGACGACCGAGGGACTCGCGGGCCTCGTGGCCGAGCGCATGTGCCCGATCAGCGTCTCCGACGCGACGACCCATCCACGCTTCAAGTACTTCCGCGACGCCGGCGAGGACCCCTATCGCACCTTCCTCGGGGTCCCGATCGTCGATCGCAGCGTGCTCCAGGGTGTCCTCGTCGTGCAGACCGCCGAGCCCCGCAGCTTCAGCGAAGACGACGTCAGAATGCTCACGATGGCGGGCGCCCAGCTCGCGTCGATTGTCGGGGAGGCGAGGACGACGGAGCACTTCGTCGCGCCGGTACACCAGCGACTCGGCGAGCTCGCGCAGAACCTGTGGTGGAGCTGGGACGATGAGAGCGCCGCCCTCTTCCGCGAGCTCGATCCTCTGCTGTGGCGGGAGCTGGATCACAACCCGGTCGCGCTGCTGCAGCTGATCGAAATGCGAACGCTCGACGACCGGGCCTCGCAGCTCGCTCTCCACGGGCGAATCAACCATGCATATCGCCGCCTCCAGGAGTACCTCACCTCGAAGCGGACGTGGGGAGGACGGTGTGCCAGCGTGCTCGGCGCGCGGCCGGTCGCGTACTTCTCGGCGGAGTTCGGGATCCATGAGTCGATCCCGATCTACTCCGGAGGACTCGGCATCCTCGCCGGCGATCATCTCAAGAGCGCGTCCGACCTCGGCATCCCGCTCGTCGGCATGGGTCTGTACTACGACCAGGGATATTTTCGGCAGCGCCTCGATCATGCCGGATGGCAGCACGAGGACTACATCGACGTCGACAGCGGGCTTCTGCCGCTGCGGCCGGCGCTGGTGCGGGGTGAGCCGCTCGTCATCAGCATCCAAACGCGATCGGGCGCCATCGCGGCGCGCGTCTGGAAGCTGTGCGTCGGGCGCAATGCGCTGTACCTGCTCGACTCGAACATCGACGGCAACCGGCCGGAGGATCGCGAGCTGACTGCGCGGCTCTACGGCGGCGACGAGCGCGTCAGGATCCGCCAGGAGCTACTGCTCGGCATCGGCGGGGTCAGGGCGCTCGCCGCTCTCGGAATCGCCCCCGGCGTCGTGCACCTGAACGAGGGGCACAGCGCCTTCGCGGCGTTGGAGCTGGTTCGCCGGCGCATGCAGACCGAAGGGATCGACGCGCAAGAGGCGATGCGACGCGTGTCGGCCCACGTCGTGTTCACCACGCACACGCCGGTCCCTGCCGGACACGATCGCTTCTCATCGGATCTCGTCGAAGAACACCTGGGACCGGTGCGCGATGCCATGGGCCTCGATGTGGGCACGTTCATGGCGCTCGGCCGCGTAAACGGCTGCGAGGCCAGCGAACCGTTCTGTATGACGGTGCTGGCGCTGCGGCTGTCTCATCGAGCCAATGCGGTCTCTTCGCTTCATGGCCAGGTGTCGCGCGCGATGTGGTCGGCGCTCTTTCCAGGCCGCCGTGAGGAGCACATTCCGATCGGCCACATCACCAACGGCGTCCACGTGAAGTCATGGCTGGCACCGCAGATGAAGCGGCTCTACGACCGCCACCTTGGCCCAGACTGGACCGCGCGCGGCAGCGAGCCGGGCTTGTGGGATGCCGTTGACGAGGTCGATGACGGGGAGCTGTGGGAGACGCACCAGACGCTGAAAGCGCAGCTGATCGCGATCGCCCGGCGGCGCGCGGTCCTCAATGCCCAGCGTCGGGGCGAATCACCCAGCGCCGTCGCCGCGCTCGGCCACGTGCTGAGTCCGGACGCGTTGACGATCGGGTTCGCCCGCCGTTTTGCGACCTACAAGCGGGCCAACCTCGTGCTCCAGGACCTCGAAGCGATCGCGACGCTCATCAAGAATCCGCAGGTGCCCGTGCAGTTCATTTTCGCCGGCAAGGCCCATCCGCACGACACGCCGGGGAAAGGCGTGCTGCAGCAGATCTCGCGGCTGATGCGCGATCCGCGGTTCGCCGGCAAGATTCTTTTCATCGAGGACTACGATATCAACGTCGGCCGCTACCTTGTGCAGGGTGTCGATGTGTGGCTGAACAACCCAAGGCGGCCACTCGAGGCGTGCGGAACGAGCGGACAGAAGGTGGTCCTCAATGGCGGCCTCAATCTGTCGGTACTCGATGGATGGTGGGCGGAGGCGTTCGACGGCCTGAACGGGTTCGCGATCGGCATGGGTGAGGTGCATTCCGACTCCGCCATGCACGACGCGCGCGACGGCGACGCCCTGCTCCGCGTCCTGCGGGACGAGGTCGTGCCGCTGTACTACGAGCGCGATGCCGACGGCTTGCCGCGCGAATGGATCCGACGTGTGAAGCGCGCGATCCGCACGCTCGGTTGGCGGTTCAGCGCCGACCGCATGGTGATGGACTACGTGACCCGGGCGTACATCCCGGCTGCGGGCGGCACGAGTAGCAGCGATCCCGTGCGATTTTGACGGGCAACCATCGTTTCTTTCTCGCCCCGCTCATATTCGAGGCGGTGTGGGGCTTTGCCGTTACACGAGTACTCACGGCTGCCGTCGACCTCGATGTGTTCACGGCGATTGCCCGTGGTCACCATACCGTCGACGACCTGGTGAAGGACAGGTCGTGCTCCGAGCGAGGCCTCGCGATGCTGCTTCATGCGCTGACGCCTGAGCGAACAGGACTCGACATCTGAACTGTCGCACGGATGGTGGGATGGCGCTCAGGCGGTGATCGCGGCGGCGCTGGTGTCCAAAACGCGAAAAGCGAGAAGCCGCTCGTCGGTCCTCCGCTCCGGCGCGTCTACTCACGCCACCGTTGGCCTTTAACTCCAGGCAACCGTCTCGGCGTCTATGAGATCGCGATCAGCGTCGCATCGTTCTGCGCATCAACGAGGAAAGGCTCAGGAATCCGCCACAATTCGT
>Ga0137418_10006755_pt1 | contig 10545 bp, 13 predicted proteins | sample CZODoug3_1_2_16f_FD_122242 | JGI IMG/M metagenome (GOLD analysis project Ga0137418, IMG submission 122242) | Vadose zone soil fungal communities from Angelo Coast Range Reserve, California, USA - CZODoug3_1_2_16fungal (Hybrid Assembly) | ecosystem: Environmental > Terrestrial > Soil > Vadose... | reverse complement strand
CTCTCCGCGGACCTCTGTGCCTATGGGCCCTGAACAAGCATGGCACTATGGGTGTCATATATCTCGTGTTGCAACATTGGTTCCTGGATTGTATCGTGTGCAATGTAGTTTGACATTCTCGATTACCACTCACGCTTTCCGGCGGCGATTGTGTGTTGGGCTCCATCCATTTACGAGGACTAGCCGTACATACGGGTGAAGAACAGAACAGGCGCACCAGCGCCGGTAGTCTGGACCATCCTCCCATCATACGACTACTGATGCTACAAAACTAGGCACTGAACTCCTGAACTGTATAAAGTCTGTCTTCTCTATTACCATAATTTTTACCCGCGCATACCCCAGCAAAATGCCTGCCATCACCCTTCCTGTTTCGTTTTTTTTGTCCAAAACCCTCAAAGTGATTCAACACGACACTGCCGATGATTTCCTGAATGCTGCTTACTCCACACTCCGACGTCATGAACAGTCTTCGAATATCATATTAGCTCATGCTTTACAGAGATCAGAATCTGCTCTGGTTGATTCCGAAACTACAAAACTTTCAGACGAGAATTTGAAGTCGTCTTCATCATTCCCACACAGTACTGACTCGTTCTGGCTCACTGTGTGGTCCTCGACGTCCGCGTCCACGTTGCCTGCACTTGACCTGACCTTATCTTGCATCAAATCCACCTTAGGGAACTACCCGATATTTTTGTGGTCCCCTCGCCAGCCGTCTGCTATGTCCTTGACATGGTTAGCACCACGAGTCATTCAATTGATGCGACACTTGGATGCTTGCGTACCACGAGGACGCGTCTTTTCCGTCTTCGGAAAGACTTTGCTGGCGAAAGAATTCAGCCGCCATTGGATCATGCTCACGGGCTGTTCGTTGGAGCCTGAGCCTTTTTATGCGGCATATTATACCTTTTGCACTCCGGAATCTCTCAGAGATTCTGACCATCCACTGTCTGTCAAACATTGTATCAGACAGGCTACTATAGGTGACCTTGATCACATTTCGCAATTGTGCAAGGAATTTGCAGACTGTTCGGTGAGTGCCGTACGATATCGTCGCGTCTTTTCGCTTAGATGCAAAATCGATTCACTAGATTTTTTTTCCATTGACTATCCACAGCGCACGCATTGAGGCAGATGAGATGATTTCTCAACGTAGAATTTGGGTTTATGAAGCTATGGGGCAGATAGCTTCGATATGTGCCATCGGGCGCGAGACACAGAACGTTGCGGCAATTACCAAAGTTTATACGGCATCAGCGTGGAGGAGAAATGGTTTTGCGGAACACCTCTTACGCCACGTAATTCGAGTGTACGCGTTTTTGCCTTCCCGACAGCTAATTGTTTAAATCTTACATCCGCAACTCGTAGATTGTTTGCCAGAGGCAAAGAGAGGGTCGTGCTATATGTTGGATATGAGAATGGAGCATTGCGTGTCTACGACAAAGTTGGATTTGTTGGCCTTTTTGGACCAGAAAGGCCCAAAGGCGTTGAAGATGTGTTGGAACTTGGATTCGTAGGAGCGGACAGAGGGCACTGGTGATAAAGATACCTTATTTTATTTGTTTCATGCTGCGTTGGTTTGTTACGGACTATGTTCCGACGTTCCTGTAACATCTTCATGTATATTACACACGTAAGCCAGAAGTCTTTGTTGTTTTCATGTACATTTAGGTCCCTCGGTAACAGGACGATTGTGTTGTTTCTTGCTCTTTGACAAAATCTCCGTCCTTGCCGCCCTCCTTCCTGGTAACTGTAATATCTCCAATGATCATCTCCTTACCTGCCACAGCTTTGAGCATATCCCAAACGGTCAACGCCCCCACAGACACAGCCGTCAATGCCTCCATTTCAACGCCAGTTTTACCCTCGCATGCAACGGTGGCTCTGCAGAAAATACTATACACCACCCCATTGCTGTCATCACATTGGTGAATTTCTGGAGTAAGCATCACTGACACATGCGAGAGTGCGAGGGGGTGACAGAGAGGAATGAGATCAGATGTTCGCTTCGCACCCATGATGGCCGCCAGTTGGGCGATGGTGAGAACGTCCCCTTTCCCTCTAACCTTTGTTTTTGTCTCCTCTGTGCTGGTACCATCTCCACCATTTGTGCAAGAGGGTATTATGAGTTCATACGCGACTTGTGGAATGAAAATGCGGCCCGTGGCTGTTGCAGAGCGCTTCGTAGGTGTCTTATCTGCGACATTGACCATTGAGGCGCGACCTGCTGAATCGATATGGGTCAAATGCGGCTGATGGCCTGACACCGAAGAGTATAGCCGACGAAGGCTTTGGGCCATAGGTGTGTACGGCGTGGCTAGCGGTGGTTTATCTCTGCGATCCACCTTCATTCCAGAGAGACCAAAACGCCGCGGAAGCATCCCTGCTCAGAAATACGTTAGAATTCACTCACATAACAGAAAGGCCTTCGACAGCCACAAACCACATCACTTCGACAAAAAGGAAGGAGCACTCAACCTCCAATCAGAATCATAGGTCGATTTGTAACGACATCTATATCCTCCATTCCTACATGCTTTTCTTGCTTGCCTTGCAATGCCCTGCCAATTATCTGAATAAGGTCGGAGTCGGATGCTCCTAGGCGCATGGAGTCACGAAGGGAAAGTTCTTTAGCGTCGAATAAGCAAACTTTGATCTGTCCATCAGCTGTAATCCTCAGCCGGTTACAGCTCGCGCAAAAATGATCGGACATGCTGCTAATGAAGCCGAACGTTCCACTATATCCAGGGATCTTCCATGATCGTGCTGTGTCATTCAACTCGTCTGGGGCTCGGCGTAGGGTAGGGTATGCCGTTGATATGCGCGCAAGGAGCTCAGCAGATGGTAGCATTTTTGCTTTATCCCATTTGTTACCTATGAAATGTTGGACATATGTCATATTAGCGGCATGGTCCTATGATCCGCTGGGAAATGATAATAACCTGCAAACGGCATAAACTCGATGAACCGAACGGATATGGGTTTGTCCTTTGTCAATTCGACGAAGTCGAGCGCTTCAGCATCGTTGAGGCCTTTTACAACCACGACGTTCAACTTCACGCTCTCGAGATTTGGGGAGGCGATTGCTGCGTCGAGGGTGCGAAGGACCAAATCGTGCCCTGGCCGGCGGGCCATTAATTCAAACTTGAAGGGATCAAGGGTGTCCAGACTGCGTTAGAGTAAATCGGTACGGATAATCAAGTGAGACGTGGATGGAAGCGACATGTAAGTACCTGAGATTGAGATGTGAAAGACCATTCTCGACGAACTGGGGCAGACGGCGATGAAGTGCAAGACCATTGGTGGTCATCGCAATTGATTTCAGACCAAACCCTCTCAATTGATTTAATCGGCCTATCGTATACTGATCAACTGCTTTCTTTGCCTACCTTTAGGGAACGGTACGTACTGATGATTTCCCCTATGCCCTTCCGAACGGTGGGTTCACCACCCGTTAGCCGGATCTTCGTAACGCCGCTCTGGACAAACAATTTCGCCAAGCGGATAACTTCATCGTTTGTTAATATCTTTCCTTGAGGCGAGAGCTCGACGCCTTCGCTTGGCATACAATAAAAACCTGACATCCATCCATCATTACAAGCATATTACATCGTGTACAAAATCTGACATACATCGCAAATTACATCGTTCTGTTAACGATATGCGAAGATAGTCATGTTTTCGATTATACGAGTCCACTAAGGACACTAAGGATGGGGGGGATGGTTTCTCGGAGTCAATGCAAGCTATCCTAGCCTGTACGCGGGCTTTCGCTTCTAGTGAAGTCGGCTGAGCATGCCGAAGAATCGAAGATATTTTTATGCCCCTAGTAAAGACTTTCTGGTGCTTCATGGTTCTATGATATGTTGGAGGAATGCAGGAACTTTGAAAGATCGGAATAGACGCCCGATCGTGACGATTTGTGACGGCTTGTAAACCTGTCACGTCAAATTGGGCATACGCGTCGTGTGGCTGCAGGACTTCATATCAACACTGACGCGTAACATTACATCCAGCAAACATTGATCAGGATGGTGAGTAAATATACTTCAAATCCAGGCTTTATGTCGCTAACAAGTTGCTCCAGTCCATTATGGAATACAACGGTGGCTCCGTTATAGCCATGGTGGGCAAGGATTGTGTCGCCATTGCCTCGGATTTGCGGTTGGGGAATCAAGCGTTGGGAATCTCATCAAACTTCCAAAAGGTGTGTCAAAGATCTAAGAGGGGTGCTTCCGGTGGACTGATTGTTTCTCAGATATTTCCTGTGACGGACCGCATCTACCTTGGTTTACCAGGACTAGCAACAGATTTGACGACGCTGTGAGTCTCTATCACCAATTTTGAGTGTAATCTTACATGTCTGATGCATTCCAGACGAGAACGTTTTCGCTTTCGAGTAAACATGTATACAATCAAGGAAGAGCGTGAAATCGAACCCGAAACATTCGCTCACCTTGTGTCTTCAACCCTATATGAACACCGTTTTGGCCCTTACTTCATCGAACCCGTCATGGCCGGTCTATCAAAGACACCATCGGGTGGCGTAAAACCCTTCATAGCAGCCACCGACCTCATCGGTTGTCTAAATTTTGCCAAGGACTTTGTGGTCGCGGGGACGGCGAGTTCGAAATTGTTTGGTGTTGCTGAGGGACTCTGGGAACCGGATTTGGAGCCGGAGGATTTGTTTGAGACTATAAGTCAGACATTGCTGAATGCGGTGGATCGGGATGCATATTCGGGGTGGGGTGCAATTGTGCATGTTATGTGAGACGACCTTGACTTCGTTTTGCACTTTTACTGATATTAGTATCATATTCAGCACCAAAGACAAAGTGGTCACTCGCACGTTGAAAGGGAGAATGGATTAGATATTTATGCTGTAATTCATTTTGGCGAACAATATTTCTGTTTGCGACTCAACGAGAAAATACTTACATAACAATTACAAGACACATGAATACATGTGCTGGAGACGGAGAATTTGGAAGACATGCGTACTAGCAGCGCCCTCTGGTTAACCTTCACGAGTACTGTGCTGCTAGCTAGTCTCCTCGCAACTAACTTAGGTGCTATTTTTCTACAAAACTCGAGATCACTTCTCGCAAATGCAAAGTTTTCGGGTCTGTGCTTGTTCACAAGAACTCGTGTCTCCCTCCCTGACACCACGGCAATAATTCTAAACTGGTCTCGCCTGCCAAACGTAATTCGTATCGTGTCTCTTCTGTGCGAGACACGGCTGGATGATACCATCGCAGAGATTGTAGTTTGGAACAACAGTCCGAAGAAACTTGGTCATCGAGTATGCGTCTCTTTCTTTTAGTGTGAAGCCTGGCCGACCTGAGCTAAAAGCTTTGCAACGTAATATAGGACTTCTCAAGCGCAGAATGCCCGCTAACGAAATTGAAGATCTATAATTCGCCAGAGAACTTGTACTTCAAAGCCCGGTTTACTGCATGTGCCCAGGCTTCCACTCCATATTGTTTCATTCAAGTATTCTTTTCAATCCATTCATTTGCATGGTTGTGGCATTGATTAAGCCTCTACACAGGACGACGATTATCTCGTATACCCCGAAATAATCCAAACTCTCCGTGCTCGTATCACCGACACAAGGAGGGACAGCAGCGTAGGAATCCATCTTCTTCCCCCACATGAACACCTTTCATCTGCTCTCCGTACTCTTTCTACCCCCTCTTATATCCACACATCGTTCGCATGGCTAGGTTACGGTGCCCTCATTTCACGCTCACAAGTGCTCGCTTTCTTCGAGCTTATGAGCCTCTCGTACCTTAATGTATCTGAGGACGAAATGAAGATGGCCGATAATTTTTATACCGTGCTTAGCAATACGGTTCAAGAGATTTGGTTTGATCAAGGAGTCGAGTTGGGCGGTGGGGAAGCCTTTACTATTGGTCTACAAGGCGTGGAACGAAATCGAAAGTATATTGTGAGTGTCTGCTTATCATCAGCCGGTGTGGTTGCCACTCATAAACCACTGTAGATGAGGGCCGGGGAATACCTTGATTCCATCGTATCAAACAACACCATGCAAGGAGAGGCGTTCCCATTCGTTAACCTCATGCCTCATGTTCCCGGCCAAGATTCTATTTCTCGAGCTCCATGTCTCAAATCTGGATGTCTTCTAGAAACCACCATTGAATTGCTTCCCCGGAACATGGTTCATCGTGTGGAATCCGCAACCGAAATGTTAGCACTCGAACAATATAACCTTGAATTATTAGACGCAGGGAGACAGTCTCATTATTTGAAATATCCGCCTTCGAATGCCGTGGATGGGCTCGCCGATACTGCTTTTTGCAGTCCAGACGGTACGACACCGTCTTGTCATGTATTGTGCTGTCCAAATGTTTCAATATCTTTGCATGCACAGTTGCACGCGTTGGGGATTCTATAACGTTAAATATACTCTCGAACCCGCATGGAGAATCGTCAAGTATTGAATTCGTTTGGCTCGTCGACTCTGACACGGAAAGCATCTTGCAAACGGCGATATTCGAGACTTCGCAAAATGGTATTCACTGGGTAAGATAGACTTACATCTTTCTATTCATACTCATGATTCTTCAGACGCACCCCGGACACTTGGTGTCTTGCTTGGACACAAATATTTCAGTAGTGTTACCAAGCGGATCTGGAGTGCAACCATTGTACTTGCGTGAATGCAGTGTCACCTGGTCTTCTACGAGTGGAAACAATGCAGGATTAAACTCTAGCCCACAGTTTTTCCGAGCGATATTGGAAGAAGTACGTCTAGAAAAAAGGTGGTGTATATACGAAGTTTGGATGCGGGGCGGTTAAATTGAGGAAGGTTGCTGGATTTTATTGATCAAAGTAATGGAAATGAACAAATGATACTTATTTGAGTCACGAACTCCTTTATAGACACCGTTTGTCCACCTAACCCTGTTCTCCCATCGTTTCGTTTCTCTTATCTCCTTCGATGCTTCTTGGACTGGCAAATAGGACTGTGAAATCTGCAGTAAGCTCAGTGTCGACTGAGAGATTCATTTCTGTGCAGGTTCAACTGTGTATCATGCGAGTTGTGTCAAAACTAAATGTATTTTATTTTAGTCTTTGTTGCATGGATCTCCGGAGGCGAGGAAAGCTGGAGTTTTATAGATAATGCAGCATTCGAGAATAGTTGGACGAGGAAAATATTTGCACGGTTTCGAAGGTATGCACAATCTGGCACATTTGTGTTGATTCAATATGACTGACATGCGCACAGTACACCGTGTCAAACCTGACTCAACCGATGCGTATAAGACGGCGGCGTGAGTCATAGCATATTGGTTCATATTCATGTCGCTCAAATTCCCCTTGTTACAGGGAGAAGTACTATTCGGCAATCAAGGACGATCCCAATCTCCATGTGAAACTGACAGGAAGTTGGGAAACCATTGTCGGAGAACTAGACACCTTTTGTCAGTCACATTTTTTCCTTTGCACCAGGTTGTCTGATGTGGTGTTCAGTCCACATTCTTGAATATGAGAACTACGGCGGTTACGACAAGAGCACAGCGCTGATCCGCGAGTCAGATGTATATTCCACCCTTTCTATCACCTTGCCGTATATTTACATGCAGGCATCAGCATATCAAAGCATACAAGGAAATGTTACCGTTCCTGACATCGCGATCGTCCCAACTGAGTCAAGAATTCGCATTCCTCCCGACTGCTCCTCCGCACGCCCAGGGAGGTATCTTTGAGCTTCGGTCATACCAGCTCAAAGCTGGTGCACTCTTGGAATGGGAGAACGCCTGGTCAGTCTCCTCTGACGGTAGATTACATGCAGCGGGTTATTGACGTGTTGTATACGACCAGGCGAAGAGGCATCGAGGCACGGCGTAAGTATGTCGCGCCTGTTGGCGCATGGTTTTCGCAGGTTGGAAGACTACATGAAGTCCACCACATGTGGCAATACTCGTGCGTGTAACATCATTTTTATATCTAGCATTCTACTAAAGTACCTTCTCGAAGGGACTTGGCAACAAGGAAAGAAACGAGGGAGACGGCTTGGCAGACAGACGGGTGGGCGGAGACGGTGTCAAAGGTGAATGAAGGAATACATCATCTATATGAACCTTGCTGATCCCCTGTCTAATAGACTGCCCAACTCGCGAATCACATGGACTCATTCATACTTGTACCGCTACCGTTTAGTCCTCTCAAGTAATTGACTATTGTGTGCCAATCAGTATTTTTCTCTGCACATTCCTTATTGGTTGGTACCACTTAATTACATTGATGACAATGCGTCGGTCAAGACGGCAACATCATGTCTGGATGGAATCTACATATTGACTCGAATCAAATATTAGTTCACGTCATTAAACACCAACAGTATGCTATGTAATGGGTCTACTTTGTGTAGGTTATTCGGTTCATTTGGCATTAAATCCGTGGCCAAAACAGCCGATGAAAATGCCGGATCATACATCAAATATGATGCGTTGTGGTCCAGCGAAATGCTAAAGTGACCATTCTTGAGGTGCCGCTTAGTTTCAACCAATTAGTCTCGATATCGAACTTGTGAACAAGCCAACCCAGGTCTCAGCCCGACCTTCCTCATTCCATCCTGACGAGAACCTTAAACTTTATTCCAGACCAGATGAAGAGACTCGAAATAGGTAAATTCTGATAGTTGAAATTATCATAACGAACCTGGTGGCTGTAATAGAGCTTGGATAGTCCGCCTGTTATTCTTCAGTGCCATTGAGATAGAGCAATCAGGGCCGTTGGGTATTCTCAGACAGTTTGGGAGGGCGGGCATAAGCGGACATACCTCATAGATGGCATCAGAAACAAAAGCGTATGAACAAAATAAATTCATGGCCACAGGAGTATACACCTACACGCTACCCCTTCGACCACTTTACCATTACTACAGCATCCTAGAGAAACAAAGCAAATTGAACCTAGACACATGTATGTTACAATGGGGCTGCTTCAAGGAAGAGCGTGGCACTATCCAAGCAATATTGTGGTCAAGTTATGCAGATATTCCCGAACGATTCAAGGGTCGCAACTTTGTGTAGCAAGAATAATGGGACGAGGATTAACTTATTGAAGACAACAAGTACAGACACGACGCAAACAGGCGATCGCTTCCATTTTACGCGCACCTTTTACTCATGGAATACTCCGACGGATGTATAACCAAAATGGAAATCGTATTTCCAAATCGGTATTTCCAAATCCATATGGCACGACCCTCCTGAGTGTCCGTGTGGCCGTCAGCAAAACAACGCGAACAGGGCCCTGCGGAAGTAAGGTCGAAGACGACCACAAAGTTCCTCTACCCTCATCGGGTTCAAGAGCGCTAATCGCCCAATCTCGCACTTTTGTAGGCTGATGGATTGATTCTATTCACGTCACATATTCCCGTGTTTTTTCACCCCATCCATTCTTGTTGATAACATCGTATGGCCAAAATATCCGTCCGTGCTCAAAAATAAAGTCAATTTTGACCGAGGCCCGGTATCGATGATTATATTCGCTGCCTCTGTGCTTCAATCAATCCGGATTGATTATAGATCGAATGCCGCCTCAGATACACAGGGACTGTACTGACGTATATGGTAGAATGGCGGTCTCCAAGAAGTTCAGACATAAGCCAGCCGAGGATCCTGTTCATAGAGGCTAATATATATGATATGCAGGAAAGAGGTGAGAACATCTGCGACGGCTGGCAGTCTAAGGTTAGAACCATTGGTGCGCCACTCCAAGGATTCACTCCCTTCGCCTGCTATAGTAGTGGCTGCGCAGCGGAAAGTGAGTTTATCTATCACTGTAAGACGGGGTGCGCGACAACGCTCGAGAGGTATTAATTATACAATAGGTGACTGACCATTACAACTAAGGGACGTATACCAAAAGCATCAGCGCGGCTGCCGCGATCCCACAAGCCGAGGTCTTTGCGGTGGGTCATACCGTCATAGCGCACACAGAACGCAGTTTAAACGTAATAATGCCTCGTATTAGTAAGGAAGAGGCGGAACCCCGACGGACAGAGCGCCTCGTGGAACTGATCACACAGTGCGAAAAGCATGAGAATATATCAAGCTTTCTGGAGAGACGGAATTAAAGGAGGCTTCCGACCAACATTCTGGTGGCTTGATGTGGTCATTATTGTGCACTGTTCAACAACATGATGTGCTCTGGATGCTGATGAATCGTTTGGGCAGGATATCCTGTTTCTGGGCACTCAAGGTTAGCTGTCATTGCAATTATAAAAACCCGTCAGAAAGGCTCAAAGACTGAGTTGCGAGATTGTAGCTCGGTGGTTCTTGTTTGGCTGGCCAAACCCTTTCGTATGATATCCTGATTTCGGATGATAGGCGTTTCATGTTCTTTTGCGGATACTATCACCGAACCACAAGTTTTGACAAAATTCTGGCGTTTTATTTATAGTACAGTTTCGGAATCTCAAAATAGACATCTCAGAATGGCATCTAATAACATCCTCGGATTTTGTCTGTCTATTCTCAAAACTTGCGCAAATTGACCCTTATGAGA
>Ga0137418_10004524_pt1 | contig 10548 bp, 15 predicted proteins | sample CZODoug3_1_2_16f_FD_122242 | JGI IMG/M metagenome (GOLD analysis project Ga0137418, IMG submission 122242) | Vadose zone soil fungal communities from Angelo Coast Range Reserve, California, USA - CZODoug3_1_2_16fungal (Hybrid Assembly) | ecosystem: Environmental > Terrestrial > Soil > Vadose... | reverse complement strand
AGGAACTCGACCGTGCCCTGGCCGCCGGCGCCCGCATTGTTGGCGTGAACAATCGAGACCTCAAGACGCTTACTGTGCGGGTGGAAACTTCTTACGAGCTGATCGAACAAATTCCGGAAGAATGCCTCGCGGTCGCCGAATCCGGGCTGCGCTCCCACGACGATCTGAAAAGCCTGCGCGCCACGGGCTTTGACGCGTTTCTCATTGGCGAGCATCTCATGCTTTCGCCTGACCCCGCGGCGGCGTTGCGCGCTCTTCTCGTGCCGCCCGCTTCCGGGAGATAATTCTTCATGGTTCGCGTAAAAATCTGCGGCATCACAAATGTCGAAGATGCGCTGCTCGCCTGCGAACTCGGCGCTGACGCCATCGGCCTGAATTTCTACAGCAAAAGCCCGCGTTGCATTTCGCCGTTCACAGCGAGCAAGATCATCCGCAAGCTGCCGCCGTTCGTCTCTGCCGTCGGCGTCTTCGTGAACTGGCAGGCTGCGGCCGTGACCACACTGGCGAAAGCGCTCGGGCTTGCTGCCGCCCAGTTACATGGCGATGAACCTCCGCAGCTCGTCACTGAAATCGCGAAGAAGGTTTCCGTGATCAAGGCCTTGCATCTAGAGAAAGGAAGCGCGTTACCGCCATTTGCCAAATATCGCGGAGCTACCTCCTTCCTGCTCGACGCGCCACACTCCGGCCAATATGGCGGCACGGGCCACTCCACCGACTGGAGCCTGGCGCACACCGCGGCGAAATCTCATCGTATTCTTCTTGCAGGCGGTCTGACGCCGGAGAACGTTGCCGAAGCGATCCTTGCCGTTCGACCCTACGCCGTGGATGTGACCAGCGGCGTCGAATCGAAGCCGGGGAGAAAAGATCCGGCCAAGCTAAACGCCTTTTTCGAAGCAGTTGCCCGCGCCAATCAGCAACTTTGCGCGTAGCGCCCGATTTATACGCCCCGAAAAGCGCAACGGAGGCGACTCGAAGTACAATAAAAGGCTAGACCATGACCAGCCAACTCACCATACCTGCTGCCGTGCCGGGCCGTTTCGGGCCTTACGGCGGCCGCTACGTTCCCGAAACACTGATGGTGCCGCTGTATGAGCTCGAGCGCGCCTACGAGCTTGCGAAGACCGACCCTTCGTTTCAGGCGGATTTCCAATCACTGCTCAAAAATTTTGCCGGGCGCCCCACACCACTGCAATTTGCTTCGCGGCTGACGGCCAAGCTCGGCGGCCCGCGCATTTATTTGAAGCGCGAAGACCTGTTGCACACGGGCGCGCACAAAATCAACAACGCCATTGGCCAGGGATTGCTCGCCGTGAAGATGGGTAAGCCGCGCATCATCGCGGAAACCGGCGCAGGCCAGCACGGCGTCGCTTCGGCTACGGTCGGCGCACATCTCGGCTTGCAGTGCACCGTTTACATGGGCACGGAAGACATGGCTCGCCAGGCGCTGAACGTAGCGCGGATGCGGATGCTGGGCGCGGAAGTCATCGGCGTCGAATCTGGCAGCAAGACCCTGAAAGACGCGATCAACGAAGCGATGCGCGATTGGGTCACCAACGTGCGCGACTCGCATTATCTGCTCGGGTCCGTCCTCGGCGCGCATCCTTATCCGACGATGGTGCGCGATTTTCAGGCTGTCATCGGCCGCGAAGCTCGCCAGCAAATTCTCGCCTCTGAGAAGCGCTTGCCAACGCACCTCTATGCGTGCGTTGGTGGTGGCTCCAACTCCATCGGCTTATTTCATGAATTCCTTAAGGACGCCGACGTGAAAATGGTTGGGATCGAAGCCGGTGGACGCGGCAATGGCTTGGGCGAACACGCCGCGCGTCTCTCTGCGCATCAGGGATTCACGGGCGCGCGTCCTGGCGTCCTGCAAGGCACCTACACGTACGTCTTGCAGAATGAAGACGGCCAGATTGCCACCACGCATTCCATTTCCGCCGGCCTTGATTATCCGGCGATCGGCCCGGAGCATGCGTGGCTCGCGGATCAGCATCGCGCCGAATATGCCGCGGTTGACGATCATGCGGCGCTCGATGCGGCAAAGCTTCTTTCGCTAACCGAAGGTATTATCCCCGCGCTCGAATCCGCGCACGCCATCGCGGGCCTCATCGAACGGTTGCCGCAATTCAAGTCCAGCGACCTGGTCATCATCAACGTCTCCGGCCGCGGCGACAAGGACATGGACACGTATAAGCGGCTGCTTTAATCTGCCAACATCAATGACCAGCGCGTCCCAAAAGTCGACCCGTATCTCGAAGCGTTTCGCTGAACTGCGCGCAGCGGGCGAACTTGGCATCGTCGCCTACATCACGGCGGGCGATCCGTCGCTTGACGCAACGCACAAGTTTGTTCTCGCCCTGGCGGATGCGGGCGCCGACGTTATTGAACTCGGCGTGCCGTTCAGCGATCCGCTTGCCGATGGCCCCACGATTCAACGCGCCTCTGAACGCGCATTGAAAGCGGGTGCATCGCTCGCTGGTGTTCTCGAACTGGTGCGCGGCATCCGGCAACGCAGCCAGGTCCCTCTCGTGCTGTTCACTTATTTCAATCCGGTGTTGCAGATGGGCCTTCAGAAATTTGCCGCTGCTGCTGCTCAAGCTGGGGCGGATGGTGTCCTCGTCACCGATCTGACGCCCGAAGAGTCCGAAGACTATCGGCGCATTATTCACGCGCAAAATCTCGACACTATTTTTCTTGCGGCGCCTACCTCTGATGACGCGCGCCTTCAGAAAATCTCCGCGTGCTCCTCCGGATTCCTTTATCTCATTTCGCGCACGGGTGTAACCGGCGCGAAAGATTCGCTCCCCGACGATCTTCCCGGGCTGCTGCGCCGCGTCCACCACTTCACGGAGCTGCCAGTCGCCGTGGGCTTTGGTATTTCGCTTCCGGGCCACGTTTCGGTGTTGGGAGGCCTTGCAGATGCCGCAGTGGTTGGCTCCGCGCTGGTGGCTGAAATTGAAAAGGCTCCCTCGATCGAAGCAGCTTGCTCGGCACTCCGCGAGCGGGTCCACTTGCTCAAAGAAGCTGGCCGCAAAGGCCTCTCCCGTCGCGAGGCCACCATATGATTCGCAATCACGCGTTTTGTCTCGCTGCGAACCCGCCGCGATTTGTCATCCTGAGGGCATCCGATGAGGATGCCCGAAGGATCTCAGCGTATAGTGTCGTCCCAGAATTCCTCACCAACGAGAGATGCCAATCGGAGGGTAATTCATGAACATTTCCGACTGGCGGCAGCGCATGGATGAGATTGACAAAAAGTTAGTTGAGCTTCTCAATGAACGGTCGCAGTGCGCCCTGGAGATTGGGCGCCTGAAACAGGCTGCGGGGATGCCGATTTATCAGCCGGCCCGAGAAAACGAAGTGCTGTCCAACGCCGCGCGCAACAATCGCGGCCCGCTGACGAATGCCGCCATCCGCCGTTTGTTCGAACGCATCATCGACGAAGCGCGCTCCGCCGAACGCGTCGCCATGCACGGTGACTCGGCCGAAGAGAAAGATTCGAAGTGACTCTGCGAATTTGTAGCGGCCCCGGCCCGGTCGGGGGCGTAGTTCCCGAACCCAAGATATTCAGGAGTTAAGGACGAAACATGGTCATCGTAATGCAAGAAGGCGCAACCGAAGAGCAGATCCAGCACGTCATTGACCGCGTGGTTGCCAGCGGCTTTGACGTCCATCGTTCCACCGGCGCATCCCATACGGTTCTGGGCGCCGTCGGCGTGCACCGCGATTTCGACCACCGCGATTTTGAGCTGCTGCAAGGCGTACGGGAAGTTGTACGCATCACGCAACCCTTCAAACTCGCCAGTCGTGCTTTTAAACCACAGGGCACGGTGATCGATCTCGGCCGAGGCGTGAAAATTGGTGGCCCCGAAGTGGTCGTCGCCGCCGGCCCGTGCTCGGTCGAATCGCGGGAGCAAATCCTTGCAGTTGCCGAAGCCGTTTCCAAAGCCGGGGCCAAAATCATGCGCGCCGGCGCGTTCAAGCCGCGCACTTCGCCGTATGCGTTCCAAGGTATGGGCGAAAAGGGCCTGCAATTGATGCGCGAAGCTGCCGACAAATTCTGCCTCTTCGTCGTCAGCGAAGTGATGGATGCCTCGCAAATCCAGATGATGAGCGCTTACGTTGATATATTCCAGGTGGGCGCGCGCAACATGCAGAACTATTTTCTCCTGCGAGCCCTGGGCGAAGTGCAAAAGCCGGTGCTCCTGAAGCGCGGCATGTCGGCCACCATCGAAGAACTGCTGCTCAGCTCGGAATATATCCTGGCCGGCGGGAACTACGATGTCATTCTCTGTGAACGCGGCATCCGCACCTTTGATACGTACCTTCGCAACACGCTGGATATCGCCGCCATCCCCGTCATCCAGAAACTTTCGCATCTTCCAATTTTCGCCGATCCGTCGCACGGTACCGGACGCCGCGACAAAGTCGGTGCGATGGCCCGCGCGGCGGTGGCCGCCGGCGCCGATGGCCTGCTCATCGAAGTTCACAACGATCCCGACCACGCCCTCTCTGACGGCGCGCAATCGCTGGAGCCCACGCAGTTCGCGCAGCTTATGAGCGAAATTCGCATCATCGCGCCCGCCGTGGGACGCCGCGTCGCGTAACGATGCCCCACCTCATTCAACGCGTCGCCATTCTCGGCACCGGGCTCATCGGCGGCTCTTTTGCCAAGGCCCTTCGAAAATACACGCCGGACATGATCATCGCCGGCTGGGACCGCGAAGAGGTCGCGCACCAACTGAAAAGCTCCGGTGTGGCGAACCAGACATTTTCGGGGGCCATCGAGCCTGCCATTCGCGGCGCCGACCTGATTTACATTGCGCTGCCGATCGGCGTCACACTGGACATCTTGCCCGAAATCGCACAAAACGCCGCGCCTCACGCCCTGGTCACCGACGCTTGCAGCACCAAGCTGCGAATCTGCACTGCCGCCGTTGAACTTTTCGAAGAGGAAGAATCCAGCCCCATTTTCCTCGGGGGACATCCGATGGCGGGGCGCGAACTTTCCGGATTCGCGCAATCGGACGCGGACCTGTTTCAAAAAGCCACCTACGCGCTCGTTGGCCCTTCGCAGGAAGACCGCGACCCGCGGATCATCGCCTTTACGAAAATTCTGGAAAAATTGGGTGCGCGCCCGTCATGGCTTGGCGCGCAGCAGCACGACTACGCAGTCGGGCTCGCTTCGCATCTGCCGCAACTCACCGCCGTGGCGCTCGGCTCGTTCCTCTACGACCGTCTTGACGAGAACGGCCTGCCCATCACCCTTGCGGGCCCCGGCCTGCGCGACACGCTGCGCCTCGCCGGCAGTTCCTACGCCACCTGGCGCGACATCGTCCTCACTAACAGGGAAGTGCTCTCCGCGGCACTCGATCTCTTCGCCCGCCGCCTCGACGATCTACGCGAGCGCCTCGGTTCCCGCGAACTCGAAGCCGACTTCGACGCCGCCAACGAACTATACAAACTCCTCCGCTCCCTGTAGCACAGGCTTTAGCCTGTGAACCCAGTAGTCCACACTACACCGGCTAAAGCCTGTGCTACCACCTGCTCCGATCGTCTTACTTCGCTGACGGCTCTTCCTTCAAATACGCTGCGCTGAGCGTCCCCTTCTTCTTCGCAATTTCAATCAGAGTGGGGTAGAACTGCACAAAGGTCGTATCCACCGCCGTGTGTTGCGCGTGGCACGAATAGCACTCCATCTCCGTAGGAAACATCTTGGCTGTAGGGGCATCGTCAAAACCAAAGAACGCCCACTTTCCGGGAAAGCGGCCCTCATCCTTCACGTGTACTTCGCGGCCCATGACTTCCGTAGTCTGGTAATGCCCCGCCTTGTTGATCGCGGACTTGGTTTCCGCGCCGCGCACTTCCAGCACCAGCATGGTCTTGTCCGGCCAGGTGCCGTTGGCCACGAAATATTTGTACGACTCTGGGTTCACGAACACGTTATCGAACATGGAATGGTTCATCCCCGCATTCGGCCGGTAGTTCATGTCGATCCCCGTGCTCAGGTAGACCCATTCGCGATAATTTGCCGGGAACTTTAACTGCCCGTCCGCCGTATATTGAGGCAGGTTCGCGGGAACGGGATTCGCCGGGTTAGCGGGGGGAAGTAAGCTTCCCAGGATTAACAACGCCAACGAGATGCCCAACAGCACGCCAATTCGAATCATCGCTTATCCTCCGTCGGTGGCTCGCCCACCCGTGCACGAAACTAACCAATCCCTCCTTACCGCGTCTAGAACAAAAGCAACCTCTTTCCGCGCCCGGAATCTCCATGTCTAAAGCACAGCTAATCTCTAATGGGGAGTCCCGCCTTCAGGGCGGCCAGTTCTTTGGCGCCGTCCGCCATCGCCTGGAGCATTCCGGCGCGGTCTTCAGCGACCTGCGCCATCCGGTGCCGCGCAAGCTGCCGATGCATTCGCACGAGCTGCCCTTTTTTGGGTTGCTGCTCAGTGGCTTCTATGGCGAGCGCTATGGCCGCCAGCATAAACAATTTTCACCGATGTCGCTGATGTTCCGTCCCGCGGGCATTCCACATCAGGATGAAATCGCGCCGGGCGGTTTGCGGTTTTTCCACGTCGAGCTGCGTCCCGGTTGGAAAGCGCGGCTTGCCGAATGTTCCGGAAAGCTCGATCAGGGATGCGAGGATGCGCGCGGCGGCCCGCTGTTTTGGCTGGCGATGCAATTATTTCGAGAAACCTTTGCGGTCGAGCTGGCCGACCCTCTTTGCGTGGAAAGCCTGCTCGCGGAAGCGACGGCCCTTGCGGCGCGGCTTCCTCTTCAGGAGAAGAAACACGCTCCGCTGTGGCTCGCGCGCGTCCTAGATAAATTGCACGCCGAATGTTGCGTCCGCCTGACGCTCGATGACCTGAGCGCCACGGCCGGCGTTCATCCCGTGCACCTATCCCGCGTCTTCCGTCGCTTTCAGCGCGAAGGAATCGGCGAATACACCCGCCGCCTCCGCGTCCGCGCTTCCTGCCGCTATCTGCTCGACCCGGAATTGCCGCTCGCCGAAATCAGCCTGCTCACCGGCTTCGCCGACCAAAGCCACTTCACCCGCGAATTTCGCCGCGTCACCGGCCTGACGCCGCACGCCTTCCGTTCGCAACTTCGACCCCTTTGCTGACTTATCAGCTCGCGCTTTCTCTAGCGTTGGCTGCACTCCCGTGCCCGCGACACTTGGAGTACACTTCTTCTCGAGCAACCGACAAACCTATTCCATGGATAAACGCATCGCTTCCGCTGACACCGCCATCGCCAACCTGCGCGATGGCATGACGATTTTGATGGGCGGCTTCGGTCTCTGCGGCATTCCGGAAAATCTCATTGGCGCTGTGCGTAGCAAAGGCACCAAGGACCTGACTGTGGTTAGTAACAATGCCGGGGTGGACGACTTCGGAATCGGCTTGCTGCTGCAAAATCGCCAGGTGAAGAAAATGATTTCCACCTATGTCGGCGAGAACAAGCTGTTCGAACAACTTGTTCTGAGCGGTGAATTGCAAGTGGAGCTGAATCCGCAAGGCACCCTCGCCGAACGCCTGCGCGCCGGCGGCGCGGGCATTCCCGCGTTTTACACGCCCACCGGCTACGGCACCATGGTTGCCGACGGCAAAGAGACACGCGAGTTCGACGGCCGCCACTTCGTTCTGGAGCGCGCCCTGCGCGGCGACTTCGCGTTTATTAAAGCCTGGAAAGGCGACCGCTGGGGCAATCTCGTCTTCCGCAAAACCGCGCGCAACTTCAATCCCGTGATGGCCACCGCCGCCGACTACGTCATCGCCGAAGTCGAGCAACTCGTCGAACCGGGCCAGCTCCCGCCCGATCAGGTCCACACGCCCGGTATCTACGTCAATGCCATCTTCCAGGGCGCCAATTACGTAAAGCGCATCGAAAAGCGCACGGTACAAAAGTTGTAGTGGCCGGTCTTTAGACCGGCCTCCTTGTTTTTAGCTGTAGACTGTCGGCTGTCGACTGTGAGCTGACTATGCCTTTAACCGAAGACCAAAAACGCGAACGCATCGCACGCCGCATCGCCAAGGAACTTCGCGACGGCTACTACGTCAATCTCGGCATTGGCATGCCAACGCTCGTCGCCAACTATGTGCCGCCCGGCATGGACGTCATCCTGCAATCGGAAAATGGCATGCTCGGCGTCGGCCCTTATCCGCTAGAATCCGAAGTTGATCCCGACCTCATTAACGCCGGCAAGGAAACCGTCACCGAACTCCCCGGCACCTGCTATTTTTCTTCCGCCGATTCTTTCGCGATGATTCGCGGCGCACACGTGGACCTCACCGTCCTCGGCGCGCTGCAGGTGGATGAAAAGGGAACGCTCGCCAATTGGGCCATCCCCGGCAAAATGCTGAAAGGCATGGGTGGCGCGATGGACCTGGTTGCGGGTGCGAAGCGCGTCTTCATCGCGATGGAGCACGCCACCCGCGACAACAAGCCTAAAATTCTGAAAAAATGCACCCTGCCGCTCACGGGAGTCGAAGTCGTCGATCATATCGTCACCGAACTCGCCTTTATCGACATCACCCCGCAAGGTCTCGTCCTTCGCGAACTCGCGCCGGACGCCACTCTCGAGCAGGTGCAGTCCTTAACGGAGCCACGCCTCCACCTGCCCCCCAACGGTCCGGCAGTCATGGCGGTATAAAAACTGCTCGTATCCGAACTTCGATAGGAGGCCCAGCCTTATGCATTTCACCCTTCGCTCCGCAACACTTTTTTGGAGCTTGTGGATCGCACTTAGTCCAGCGGCAGCAGGTCTCGGACAGGACCCGGATGGCCCCAAACATATCTTCGTTGATGCCCTACTCGATCATTTGGTGGGGAACTGGAAACTCACCGGAAATGTGATGGGGCACGCCGCGGAGCACTCTGTGGCCGTCGAATGGGTGCTCAACCATCAATTCCTGCGCGTCCACGAAAAAGACAACGCGCCTGCGACCAATGATCGCGTTCCGTATGAGGCCATGATCCTAGTGGGTTACGACAACACCAGCGATCGCTACGTCGCTCACTGGAACGACGTCTTCGGCGGGCGTTTTTCGGAAACGCTGGGCTACGGCACTCGATCTGGTGATGAAATCCGTTTCGTCTTCGAATATCCGGATGGGCCGTTCCATACCACGTTTCGCTGGAACCCTGAAACGCAGCAGTGGAAATGGCTGATGCAGCAAAAAAATAAATCCGGCCAGTGGACCGATTTCGCCGACTTTACGCTGTCACGCGCTGCCGCCAAATAAAAACGACCGGGAAGCGCGGAGAGCATTACGATGAAAACTAGTAAGCCCGCAGCAAATCGCAAACCCCCTGCCGGCCCGCGACCCAAACTCCTGCCCATCTCGGAAGAGACGCGGCGCTGGTCGGTGTTGCTCGAATCCGAATTGCTCTCCTGGCCCGCCGTGATCGCCAAGCGCATGTTCGGATTCCGCGCCCTTTATCGCGGGAAGAAAATCTTCGCCGCTCTCCCTCACTCCCGCGGATTCGGTCCCGAGGCCTCCATCCTTCTGAAATTTGATCCGATGCCGCCGGCCCTTTCGCAGCGAGCCGAAAGCGACGCCCGCCTCCACAGCAATTCGCCAGGCAAAGGATGGTTCTCGTTTACATTGAGTTCCGATACGGACTTGCACGACGCGCTTGAGTGGCTCAACCGCTCCTACGAATCCGCAAGGGGACCAAAATCGAGATGAATGCCAAGGTGATCGACTTGTTTCTGCGCTTGGTGGGACTGGCCGCGGCGACGTGACATCCCCGAAACGCCGATCTCTTATCGTCGCTAATTTTTTGCCCGCGTGCGGTAAGCTGGAGAAGACACAGGACAACTAGACTCATGAATCCCAATTCCATCGTCATCGTCAGTCTGCACTCGCCCCGCGAGAAAATCTGGGGCCTCTTGCTGGAAATCAATCCCAGTGGCGTCACCATGCGCGGCGTCGATCTGAATTCCTTCGACCACTTCGTCAGCCAGATCAACCAGTTGGATGCCGAGCGCATCGGCCTGCCTACCATCTTCTTCCCCATGACCCGCGTCGAGCGCATCTCGCTCGACGAGCCGTCCGGCTCCATACCCTCCATGGCCGAAATTTTTCAGCGCAAGGTCGGCCGCTCGATCATGGATTACCTCGCGCAGTTTGCCTGAACTGCGTTATCCTTTTCACCGATGAAAGCGCGGATCTGGACCGTACCCAATCAAATTACGTTCTTGCGTCTTGGCTTCCTGCCGTTTTTCCTGATCCTCATTCTGTATGAAAAATACCAGTGGGCGCTGCTGGTGCTCTTTGTCAGCGCCGCAACGGACGCGCTGGACGGCCTGCTGGCACGCAGCCTGGACCAGAAATCAGCCCTCGGCGCGTATCTCGACCCCATTGCTGACAAGCTGCTGCTCAGTTCTTCCTTCATAGTGCTGGCGATGGCCAAGAAAATCGGCTGGTGGGTCACGATTCTGGTGATCAGCCGCGATGTTTTGTTGCTGGTTGTGGCCGCCGTCATCCTGATTATTCAGGGTTATCGGCCGTTCCCGCCAAGTTTCCTCGGCAAGTCCAC
>Ga0137418_10006751_pt1 | contig 10549 bp, 11 predicted proteins | sample CZODoug3_1_2_16f_FD_122242 | JGI IMG/M metagenome (GOLD analysis project Ga0137418, IMG submission 122242) | Vadose zone soil fungal communities from Angelo Coast Range Reserve, California, USA - CZODoug3_1_2_16fungal (Hybrid Assembly) | ecosystem: Environmental > Terrestrial > Soil > Vadose... | reverse complement strand
CACTTTGATTCGCGTTGAAGACTCCAAGCGGCCGTCGGTGCAGTGAGGCGTCACAATTTCAGGGAAAAGGCTATCCCGAGAGATTGTTTCCGTCTGTAACCGCACGGCATCAGCGCTTCGTCTGAAGCGCGAGCACAGTAATGCTTTCATGGCGAAACGTGTATTCGAGGCCGGCTCTTTCCACCCTCGCGCTACTCAATCGCGGGTGAACGGCGAGGGGATGCATTTCGTCGTTCTGTTCATAGATGCTCGTGGCGTAGATCGTCTGGACTGCAGCCTCGGGTGCCGCTTCAAATCCCGCGATGGAAATGCGGGCAGGAATGTCGCGGGTTAAATGGCGATTCACGCAAAAGAGAATCAATTTATCAGCAGGGCCGCTTATGGCCGCGACCACGTCCAAATACGGCACGTCAAGGATGCTTGGCAAACGCGATGAGCCTTGCTCCACATCGTACTTCTCCACCTGCACGTGCGTTTGCACCGGCTGTTTTGCGTCTGCATTCGAATACATTTGAAATGCCCAGTATGATGGCACGCCGAATACGCGGCTGCGCTTCTTCCAGATGCCCCCGAACTCAAGTATCCCGGTCATATCGGAGACGGGGACTATGTCGGCGGACCGCATAAGCATATTCAAGAAACCGGCCGTGCAAATCGCTCCGCCCATATTGTCATAACGCGGTACGTCCCCAGACCCAATGAACAGCCATTCAGTGAATGCGATCTTTACTCGGTCACGTGCTTGTGGGTGAGAGTAAATCTGTTGATACATTTCATGCAACCTTCGCTCCAAACCGACGGGAAGCGCAAAATCGGCCAAGGTGATCAAATCCGGGGATGCGCTAGGATTGAGCATGCGATCCGTCCCGACGACGAAGTGCGTGGATAGATAATTGAGGGATCCCGAATTCGTGAGCTGCGCGGCGTTCCAGTCATGATATGAATCCTCGTCGCCGCCCGTCCCGATCAGCATCGAGTTCGAATCAATCTTGCGAACAGCCTCGCTGAAGACCTTAGTTCGGTCGGCGACCCGCTGTAAAGTGGGATAGCCTACCTGAAAGCCGCCCCACAATTCATTGCCCAATTCCCACAGTAGTCCGCCGGGGCGCTCACGCCAGTGTTCGTTGACGTATTGCACCCATCCGGCTGCTTCGTCCGGTGTTCCGCTTCCGAGATTGAGGGACAATTTGCGGCTCCGCGCCAATTAGCCGGCAGAAACGCAGAAATTCGTCCGTCCCAAAAGTGTTGTACTCCGGCATGCCCCAAGCGATATTGAGCATACTCACTCGTTTGTCGCGCGGACCGATGCCGTCGCGCCAGTGGTATGCTGAGGTAAAGTTTCCACCGAAGCGGACAACAGGCGACTTCATCGCCTTGGCCATGGCGATAACGTCGGGATCCATGCCATCAATATTGTCCGCAGGCATCAGCGATGCTTCATCGATTAGAATTCGGCCTTCGCCGGTCACCGCAATTGCGAAATCGGCGGCCTGAAAGGGCGCAATCTTGCCGCGTGGAATCTCGAGCTGGAAGTCATATCGTCTCCAGTCGGTACCGTCTGTATCGATCGCTGCTCGCGTCAATACATTTTCTGGACGATTATGCTGGCGGATTGAAACTTCTAACGCGCGGGATCCGCTCGCGTATTTTGCATAGAGACTGCCCGTGTACTGCACCGTCCGATGCACCGGCAGATATACCTCTTGCCTCACACCAACCTGGCTGGCAGACAGACCCATAATGAGCACAGAACGGTACGAGTTCGCGGCGTCGTTCCACCGTGGCTCATATCGATTTCCCTGAGCTGGATCAAGTGGCTGCCATGGAAGTGGCAGCCCTAGCTGCGACGACCGCGCGAGCTCAGGTCTGTTGGTGATCATCTCCCTGACTGCATCCGCACTCCAGAGATTGTCTTCGAAACTGGGATTCTCGAGTATCTCCGCCCACAATCCCCCGTAAATGGAATGTCCGATCGGTTCGAGAAAGCTGCCGAAAATCGTACGCGGAATCGTATAGTTGGCCGGTTTGGAAGCATCCACAGCAATGATTGCCTCTTCGGCAGCCTTCATCGGCGCAAATCCCTGCGCTAGACAGCCGGGGAGAAGAGCGAGAAGCATGAGCGAAACTAGAGAAGCAGCCGTGATTCGCCGTTTTGTGGAGGCGTTCCGCCCTCTGAACATAAATGCGGCCATTCCCAGTTATGTGGCTGGCAACATACCACAAATGCTGCGAGCTGACAGCGACAGCTGGACTCGATGAGCGGAACCAAGCAAAAGCAAAGCTCGTAAATTCCTTCGGAATGCTCCCTTGCGGCACGCCATTGGTCAAGTAAAGCTTGACAAATAATCGCCGGGTTATAGGGACGGCGGAGGGCAGTATGCCACTTCCAAGGAGACGGACTGGATAGTTTATGCGTCTCATGAATCTTCGATTATGGTTTGCGGTCAATGGCTAACTCAATTTTTTTGCAAATTGCACCTAGAGTGCGCGGAACGAACTTATAAGGGACCGTATTCAACTCCAGACCTTCGCGGCACGTGGTAGACGGTTAAGTAAGAATTCCGAACCAGAGGGAAGCGTACTTGCGCTCGCCAAGGCTCCCCGCGCTGCATCATCCAGCCTGCGGCGGGCTGTTTGTGATCGCGAGTGCGATGTCTCTCTGCGCCGCCAATTTGGTCGCGTCAATGGCTTGAGAATACAGGTCCAGAGTCGCTACCGGACAACGATTGTGTTTTCTCATTCGCACATGGTCTTATCTGGTTCCAATACTCCTCGCACTGAAGATTCCGTCAGCCGCTTGAAATTGCTATTCAGAACTACTCAGAACAAACGTTGCGCTGGCCGTGACGGGGAACCTAATCGGGCACATATCCGCGTACTGACTGTTTTTCTCTCCCACCAAAACCGAAAGCACAGTGGTGAAAGTGATTTCATAGTCCCCCGCTTGATCGAACGAGTAGGCATCTTCAAGCAAAAAGCGTTGTTCAAAATGTTCCCCGCGTTGTAGAACTACAGAGGGAACCTCGGAGGCCATATCCCAGGTGTACGTATCTGGAATGACACTCGACTTGGTGAGTTTCTCCCATGGGAAGAACAAGTCTGAATGGAAGGCGGGCTCTTTCCGGGCTATTCTTAAACTGACGCCTTCCATCATCGCACCCCGCTGAGGGAATCGAATGGTTGCGTCAGAGCTATTTTGAACCGTTAGGACAACAGCTACCTGGGCGGCTCTCATCACGGCTCCCTCATGCTCAAACCGAAACTCTGCCTTGATTTGTTCAAGGATTTCGCTTCGCTCAACAATCAATTCCACCGGCGGCGTTCTTTCGCCGACACATTCCAAAAGTAGTATGTAATGACCGGCTTTTACGTTCTCCTCCCCAAAACCCCAACCACCCGACCAACCACGATCGGGCATCCCGTCCGTGGGCCAGCCGACTGAGTCAACTCTATGAGTGCCGTCCGGTTCGGTTATAATTAGCGAACAAGGCTTCCTGAGCACCTCAGGAATCACTTTCGAATTCTTGGGCATTACCCCAACCCAGAATCGAATGGCCTCTCCGAGTACGTATCGATTCTTTTCCAGGCGAAGGACAGGCTGCACGCCCGCGGCGCCATTTGCAGTAAACTGCCCCATAGAGGACCGTGGTACGGACGAGCCAGTAGCAACGGTCAAACAGAACCCAGCGAGCAGAAAAATGAACAATCTAGCCCTGAGCATTGCAGTATCTCGATGAGTTTCAATTAAACCTCGCGTGAAGTTCCACGTCAATAAACCAAAAGCAATGAGAACTACGTTTCCCAAAGCGGGCTCTTGGACCTGAAGTAGCGCCAGAGCCAAAATCGGACTGGGTGGTCGTCGAAGCTGTCTTCCTGTTGTCTTCAGCTGTCTTCCGCCTTTTCTAGACAGTTTTTCGACAAGGGAGTAGCATTTTTGCCGTGCCCTACGACTTTGTCGAAAACGAATATGAACTTGACCCGCACGCCTCCTCCGCACGCGGCGGCGGCCCTCCGCGCAAATTGACCGGAATCGGTGTTCTTGATCCGCCGTTTCCGCCCAAGAGACCGCCCGGACCCATTCCCACGGTTCCCTCTTCCCTGCTGTTCCGCGTCTTCGCGGGATTACTCCTCGCCGGGCTCGCGGCCGCAATTCTATTCCTGCTATTTGCTAGGACATGATGGGGTGACGAAGACGGCAAGAATCGTGCTACCGCTCCTCTTTTTGTTGAGCGTTCCCTCTTCTTCGCAAGAACCGAAATCCTTTCGCGACCTTCAACGGAAGTACCCGCGCGTGCAAACAGCGTCGAATGAAAAAGACGAAGTCCTGCGGAAGAGATTCCAGGAAAAGGCCCTCACTTACCCGCCGCGTGCCATTTTGCTGCGAGCCTTCAAACAAGAAGGCCTCCTGGAGCTTTGGGCGACGGATGCGGAAGACCAGCCGTACAAGCTCGTACACGAATATCGAATTTGCACGTCGTCGGGAACTCTGGGACCCAAGCGCCGCTTCGGGGACGAACAAGTGCCGGAGGGCTTTTACGAATTGGATTGGTTCAACCCGCAGAGCAATTTCTTCCTGAGCCTTCACATCAATTATCCGAACGCTTCCGACCGCATCCTCGGTTCGCGTAAAAATCCGGGTGGCGACATCTTTCTTCACGGCAACTGCGCGTCGATCGGATGCATTCCCATAACGGATGATGGGATCAAAGAGGTTTATTGGCTTGCTGTCCAAGTCCGCAACCTCGGACAGCGACATTTGCCGATCCAAATTTTCCCTGCCAGGCTGACGGACGCCGGCTTGAAAGCATTGGCAACAACGCACCCCGGCCAGTCCGCGTTGATCGCTTTCTGGGGCAATCTCAAAGAAGGCTACGATCTCTTCGAAAAAAACCATCGCCTCCCGCGCGTCAAGACCCGTGCTGATGGCGCCTACGCCTTTCCCCCGTCTAGCAGCTAGCCGCCCCGCTAGGTCGTGCATGAGTGCATAGGGGCACGTCGGAGAATCGCCGCGATGGCGATGTCCGTCGCACGACGATAGTCCTTTACGGACACGATAGGCGTACGCGCCGTATCTGCGCAGAGTACCTCCGGCAAGGGCATCTCCGAAGTCCGTCATCACGCAATTTGCGAAAGGAGACATGACCGCGACGAATCCGGAGGCAACGGCAACGCTTCGGGCCGGCCCATGGGAAATGCAGGACAAATTCGATTTACTTACCTCGGATTTCACCTATGTTCGCTGGCTCGGGGATCGCAAAGGAATCGAGGAAAGAAGCACCGCGAGTCGTTTTTGCAGCATCGCGGAAACGAGTAGTGCCCTGAAGGGCTGTAGCTTCTGTGGATTCCGTTTTGAGTTGGGTAGCGGCCACGTCGGTCGAACGCAACTCCGAAAGGCTGTCTACCGCTAAAGAAAGACCTGTTTAGCCGGAAGCAAATCGACGAACTCCCGCAAAATGACGTTGGAGAATCTCTCCAAAAGGTCGCGGGGCGGCCACACTGACGGACGAAGCAAAGGAATACAAAACAGCCGGCCAATCAGCATCACACTCTGGTTTGCATCTCGCTTGGAGACCCCAACATCGCGTATCAACACTGAACGTACCCGCTTCATATTCAGAGCGCATGATAGTAATAATGTTGACAAAACCAGCCGAGCGTTTATAAGCTCTCGCCATAGCAGTGAGGAGTTTTTCTATGTCCTCAACCGTGAGTCTCGAAGTCGCCGGCGGGCCATCTGTGCAGGTCCCATGGAGGACGGCGATGACCGCACAGGACGCTCTGGAAGCGGCCTACGATCAGATAAACAGTGCGGGCACGTTTACATACTCTCTTCAATTTTACGGATCTAAGCTCGGCTACCTTGTTTTGATGATCAATGAGACTTGTGACTCGTTTATTTCCTCTGCAGAGCCCTTTTTTTACTGGGAATTCCTGGTGAACGATCAACCTGCGAGGAAGGGTATCGACAACACCATCCTCGCCGCCGGCGATACCGTGAAATTCAGTTTCGAGCAATACGTTCCGATCAAGCACAAAGGGTCGTCGCTTGAGACCAAACGAGAATTTCAGGGAAAAGTCGCTGCGGCGAAGAAATAGCTTCGTCGTGCGGATTTACTGGCCGTGCAATTTCGGCTGATTGGCGTCCTGAATCTCGTTCTGCCGACTCACAAAGCTCTTCAATAGACGACAACATCGGCGAGTCTGGACGCCGACGACAGACAAACTGCCGTTCCGCGAGCAGTCGACGAGCAGACGGAGCATAAGCTGCCTCGCAAGCAACCGTTTTTGGATCGCGATCGACTGGTCCACTTTGGTTGGGACAAACACCAGGAATCGCAGATCATGGCACGGAATAATTCCCGTTCAGCGGTGTTATCCACAGCGAGTGTCCGAATCAACGTAGTTTCTGTAAATACAAATGCGTCGCTTAGCAGAGCGGAATCGCGCCGAGTTCCGGTGCGGTGTTCTCTCTGCCTTTGTTGGTTCGCCACTGGCAGGTTACCTTGAGAGGAGGAAACTATGAATTTACTTCGTAAAGCGGCTTCTCCATGTGCTCGCGGGATTACGCCGACAAGAACTGACAGAGGAGCATCGACACAATCGCGCTAATTGCAATTTTCAGGTACATGCACTGATGTAGAAATGCAACCGTCGAACGATGGAGCTGCGGACCTAGCCTGGTCACCCAAGACCCTGCGTTCAACTCACGAGCAGAGTGCTTCGACAAGAGGAGATCAAGCGGCGACTCGAATGTGTTGGGGGTGGCCCTGAACTTTGAGAACTTGGTCCCGAAGGTATTCCCAATAGCAATTTCCTCGGCCGCGATGGTGAAAGAAAAGGGGCGGCTGATTGGGATTGGGGTTTTTGAACTTGACGAACAGTTCTCCACTCTCGATAGTCCGGCCGCATTGTGTGCACTGCTTTACTTCAGGCATTGTTTCCTCACTTCTAGAGGATCTCGAGCAGGCCTTTGCGATGCTTATGAGTCCTCTTAAACCTTTTTGAATCGATCTTTAGAATAGTCAGCGGAATCCAATCTTTATCCCATGCGCGCCTTCATTCTGGAGATGATGGCGTGCAGCAGAATCATGGACACCAGAATCACCAGCGAAGCTCGAAGGGCCAAGCGCAACGAACGAAGTGCGTTGCAATTTAGGAACATTGTCATTGAAGCTTCGCCAGTTCGTCGGCGTTCATCTTCGAAGAAAGTTCGCTCAACTGCATGCTTACATCGAGCGTCTTTCCGGCGGAAGTAAACAACGAGTACGCTTTGCCCAGGTCACGATGAACACTCACACCTGCCATATACATTCCCGCAAGATTGAATTGCGCGTAGGCATCCCCGCGATCGGCAGCCCAGCTCCACAATTTGATCGCCTGCTGGAAATCCCGACCGCGACCCTTGCCCTGAATAAACATCGCCCCGAGCCGAGTTGCGCAGCGTGTTTCACCCTGTTGGATAGCCCGGAGATACCACCTCTCAGCTTCTTCGTAATTAGGTTCGACGATTTCACCAAGTTCATAAATTTGGCCCAGAGTTGCTTGCGCCTGCTTCAACCCGTTTTCGGCGGCCAGCCGGTATTGCCGAACAGCCACCTCTGCGTCCTTCTTCACACCGTTACCCTTCTCATACATAAACCCAAGTCCGTACTGACCCATAGCATTACCTCCCTCCGCAGCCTTTCGAAACCATTTCAGCGCCTCCCCTTGGTCTGAAAGAGCACTGGAGTCTTGAGCGTAGAGGATTCCAAGAATTGCTTGCGCTTCCGGGTTATTTTTCTTCGCGGCCTTAAGGGCTAGCTTCTGTGCTTGCTGAGAATCCTGAGACACGCCTTTGCCGACAGCGTACAGGTACGCGAGCGTGGCCAAACCCTCGGGACAGCCCGCGTTTGCTGCGCGGCCGATCCACTGCCGGGCGTCGTTGATGCTCTGGTTCACTCCCGTGCCGTATAGATAGGCAAGACCGAGATTGAACGCGCCTTCAGGATTTCCAGAGACCGCGGCCCGCATGTACCATTTGACCGCCTCCTGTAGATCCTTGACAGCCTCCGGCCCAGTTTCGTAGATATAGCCGAGGTTGGTCTGCGCTGCCGGATCGCCATAGTTTGCGGCCTTGCGATACCACTGGATCGCTTGATAAACGTTCTTATCGACTCCCAGACCGAAGTGATAGGCGTAACCGAGTTTGAATTGTGCTGCGGTGTCTCCCGAGTTGGCCTTCTTGGTTAATTTCTTGAGATCGATTTGTGATGCTCTGGAATTTGGAACTAATGCCGACGATAGAGACTGCGCCGGAGCGAATGCCGGCCAGACCATGGTGAGAGCCAACACTGATACAAAAAGTATTTCCCTGCGCATACACTTTTCCCCTTCCGGCAAAATCCCCAAACCACGTGTTCAACGGCGCGATCTCCCTTTAGCTTCCGCTCTGGCTGGGAACGTTACGTTAGCTTTTGGCGTGCACTGTTTTAACCTGGGCCAGTTGCTAGTGGCGTCGTTCTGAAGAAGTTAGTCAAGCGTCATGGAACTACGTCGATTTGCAGTTTCATCGCTCCGTGACCCTTACCACAGAAATGTGCGCATTGCCCTACATAGTGGCCCGTTTGTTGTGGACTGAACTGGAGCTCAGTGTCCTGGCCCTTCTTTATGTCCTTCGAGTTGATATTGAAATCGGCGATCTTGAGACCATGGGTGACATCAATGCTATGCAACACCAGGACAACCGGTTCGCCTCTCTTGAGAGTGATCACCTCTGGGTTGTAGGTAAATCTCTTCGCGGTGATCTCAATTCGCCGGGGTGACTCGGCACGGCCCGCCGGTATGCTCGAGACAAAAAATATAACCGCCAAGAACACTGCTAGTTTGACTCTGGTCACTTCTTTTCTCCTGAGTGGATTACGGGCGACAAACTCGAAGATGAACGTTTCATCGTGTGCCTTTAGCATCATCCCTAAGCAGCAAATGCCTACCTGACGCGCATGCCTCTCGAGACCGTCGGATAGTGGTGCTACGGTAAGAACTTGTAGCCGGCGCCGTGTACCGTACGAAAGTGCACGGGCCGTGAAGGATCGCGTTCGAGTTTTTGGCGCAATTTGAGAATGTGGTTGTCAACCGTTCGGGTACAAGGGTAGTTCTCGTATCCCCATACTTTGTTGAGCAGCTCGTCGCGCGAAATCACCCGGCCGGTGTTTTTGATCAGATACTCGAGAGTCTTGAACTCCTTATATGTGAGAATGACCAGGCTCCCGTTGCGATGAATTTCCACTCGGGAAAAACATCCGGTTACTCCCCCAAACTCAAACGTGTCTGAAGCGCTCGGATTTCGAAACCATGCCTTGGCTGCGTCCAGCGGTGAGGAGGCATTCCCGCTGTCGGTCACGCAAGGGCCGGACTCTTTGCGGCCTGCCTCTTTGTGGGAAGCTTTATCGGAAACCGCCGATTTTGGAACAAGCACGATCACCGGCAAGAAACGCGATAGCTTACGAAACTCTTCCGGGATGCCAGAAACGGGCACGGACGCCAAGTCTTCATCGAGGAAGTGCATCGGATTTGAATCGAATTCGATCTTGGCTCGCGCAAAAGGAGAAATTGCCGCCTTGATTGTTGCTGTCATTGAGATACCTCTTTACTCAGCTTGCGCTGGCGCGACTGGACCTGGCGACACTCTGCAGCAAGGGCATTCGATGCAGCGCGATTTTCGCGTGAAACATCCGCGCCTTTACTGCCGCGGTCGAAATCCCCAAAATTTGTGCGGTTTCTCTGATGGAGTGTTCCTGTATCTGGAAGAGCTCCACAACGTTGCGAGCTCGCGGCCGCAGCCCCGAAATGGCTGACTTCACGATCCGTCTCCGTTCACGAAGGGAGCAACGCTGTTCCGGGTCGGGAGCGTCGTCCCGAAATTCTCGTTGCGCTACGGGTTCCAGCGACGGGTTTGGCTCGGCCATGGGAACTTCTTGAACTCTCCGGTTTTTACGAAGCTTCATCAAGGCCGCATTAATCGCAATGCGGGTCAGCCAGGTTGCAAACTGGGATCTTCCATCAAAATCCTTGAGATGGACGAAAGCATTGAGAAAGCAGTCTTGCACTGCGTCTTCCGCGTCTTCACGGTTTCGCATGATCCGGCGAGTCACACAGAAGACTTGTTTCATATGACGTTCGTAAAGCTCTCCGAAGGGAGCTCTTCGTCCACTTTTGGCGGCTGCGATCAACTGCTTCTCGCTCCAGGCTCGAAGATCGCTAACCCCTGCGGCATCGCTCTGCGCCGGAAAAAATGTAGTCATCACTACGGTGGACCTCCTCCCTCAAATCGGAGCTGCCAGTTCGTGGCTCCGTCAATTTCGATGCGAGTGATGCATCCCTCTGATGATCGGAAGGGATGCTTTAGTTATCACTTTGGCTAACGTTGCGCCTTTCTTTTTCCCTTTCCATCCACTCGCGGACGTACGCCGGACAGTTCTCCAGCTTCATCCCATCCGCCTCGCAATCTCTTAGAAACTTCACTGCGTCGCGATCTGCCAGCCTCACGTCTCGTAAGTCCAAAACGATGGTT
>Ga0137418_10006750_pt1 | contig 10550 bp, 8 predicted proteins | sample CZODoug3_1_2_16f_FD_122242 | JGI IMG/M metagenome (GOLD analysis project Ga0137418, IMG submission 122242) | Vadose zone soil fungal communities from Angelo Coast Range Reserve, California, USA - CZODoug3_1_2_16fungal (Hybrid Assembly) | ecosystem: Environmental > Terrestrial > Soil > Vadose... | reverse complement strand
TTCGGGTCGGCCGGGACTGCTGACCTTGAAATTGACAGAGGACTTCCGTAAGTTGACGCGTTCTGAAGGAACGCCGATCGGGGCAAAGTAACACCATGGTTTGCGACATTTGCAAAAAAGCTGACGCGACAGTCTACCTAGCCAAGATTGTGGGCGGGAAGCTGTTGAAGGCGAATCTGTGCGAGTCCTGCGCCAAGGAAAAGGGCGTGGAAGCGTCCGCGGGCTTCGACGAAGATTTGCTGGTCGGACTCGGCGCGGACATCAAGATCGAATCGCCGGGCGCACAATGTTCCGTTTGCGGCTTCAGCCAGGCGGACTTCAAGAAGACCGGGCGGCTCGGTTGCAGCGCGTGTTGGGAAACCTTCGAGGTCGGGCTCGCATCACTTTTGAAGGCGATGCACAAGGGGGATCATCACATCGGCAAGGTGCCGACGAAGGCGATGCACACGCTGGTGTTGAGCGGAAAAATCCGCGAGCTCTCGGAACAGTTGGAGAAGGCGGTGAGCGAGGAAAAGTATGAGGACGCGGCGCAGGTTCGCGATGAGATTCGCGAACTCGAGGAGAAATTGAAAAAAACGGGGAGCGTGGTGCGCTCTTCGGAGTAATACGACCATGAAAATCGACGATTTGCTCAAAAGCCCGGGCGAATGGGTCAAGGCTGACGGACCCAACTGCAAGATCGTCATGTCGTCACGGGTTCGATTCGCGCGCAATATTCGCGATTTCCCGTTCCCCGGCTGGGCCAAAAAGGCCGAGCGCCAGAAACTGTTGGGGATGATCCAGCCGGTGGTGGAAAGCCTGCCGGAGATGGCGGACCATTTCGGCGACTCGATGGACAACATCAGCGCGATTCACAAGCAGGTGCTGGTGGAACGCCATCTCATCAGCCGCGAACACGCGGCCAAAAACGTCGGCAGCGGGGTGGTCATTAATGACCGCGAGACGATCAGCGTGATGATTAATGAGGAAGACCATCTCCGCATGCAGACGATCAAGTCAGGCCTGCAGCTGAAGAATATCTTCAAGATTATCGACAAGGTGGACACGGAACTGGAGGAACATCTTGATTATGCGCCGAGGCTCCATACTATCCTGGCTGATTTATCTAAAGACACGGAGACATTTCTTCAGGTGTCGGACCTGACTGAACTGGAATGCCTGGTTCTTCCGCTCAGGCAAAAGAATCAGCCGGTCCTGGACAGATATCGAGACTGGTTTGAGAGTGTAGAGATATTGTCGCTCGAAAGGAATGTCTTTCGCCGCGCCGCGCAACTTCGAGCCGATTTCGCCAGACTTAAAACGCCGGACGCAATACATCTGGCGACGGCCCAACAATATGCCTGCGACCAGTTATGGACAAATGACGACAGGCTTCATCAAGTTGCTCCTCGTCTAGCTAGAAACGTTCTCCGAAGTTAGCACCGTGCAGAAATTAGCTGAAATCTGTATTCGCCGTCCCGTCTTCGCCACGATGATTGTGTTGTCGCTGGTGGTGGTCGGTTCGGCAAGCTACTTCAAGCTCGGTGTCGATCGCTTTCCTTCTGTCGACCTGCCCACCGTCAGTGTTCGCACCAACCTGCCCGGCGCTTCTGCGGAAGAAGTTGAATCTCTCGTCACCCAACAGATCGAGGAAGTCGTCAACACGGTCGATGGCATCGATGAACTGCGCTCAATTTCTGGACCGGGCACGTCATTCATTATTGCCACCTTCAAACTGGATCGCAATTTGGAGTCAGCGGCCCAGGACGTGCGCGATCGCGTCAGCAGTCTCGGTCGCAACCTGCCCGACGACGCCACTCCACCGATAGTTCAGAAGTTTGACAACGACAGCACACCGGTCGTCACCATTGCGCTTTCCGGCGACCGCTCAATTCGCGAGTTAACAGAATTTGCCGACAAAACCGAACGCGTCCAGCTGGAACGGGTCGGCGGCGTAGGTGAAGTGCGCGTCGTGGGGGGACTCGATCGCGCCATTAACATTTGGATCGACGCCGAGCGTTTAGCTGCGTATCAGATTCCGGTGACAGCTGTTCAAGCTGCACTCAATCGTCAGAACACTGATGTTCCCGGCGGTAATGTAAACATCGGGCGGGAAGAATTGGTGTTGCGCACGCTGGGCCGCTATACGGACCCGCGCGCGTTCGAAGATCTCGTGATTGCAAATGTCAATGGTTCGCCGATTCATATTCGCGACGTTGGTAGAGTTGAAGATGGCACTAAAGAGCAGCGTTCGATCGCGCGACTGAACGGAGTGCCAACGGTAACACTGGAAATCCGCCGGCAATCAGGCGCCAACACCATCGACGTGATCAATGGCATAAAGAGGGAACTCCCGCGCGTTACAAGCCAACTCCCGGCGGACGTAAAAGTGGAAGTAATTCGCGATCAATCGCGCTACATCGAAGCGGCGCTGCACGAAATTCAAAAGCACCTGGTGCTGGGCAGCATTCTTGCGAGCCTGGTGGTGCTTCTGTTTATGCGCTCGTGGCGCTCGACGATCATTGCCGCTGTCGCCATTCCGTGTTCATTGATTTCCGCATTCGGCATGATGCGCGCGCTAAACTTCACGCTCAACAGCGTCACCATGCTGGCGCTGGTTTTGATGGTCGGTGTCGTCATCGACGATGCGATTGTCGTGCTCGAAAATATCTTCCGCTTCATTGAGGAAAAGAGAATTGAGCCGAGAGAGGCGGCGCGCGAGGCTACGAGAGACATTGGGCTGGCCGTACTGGCCACCACGCTTTCGCTGGTAGTCATCTTCTTGCCGGTTTCGTTCATGTCGTCAATCTCCGGGCGGTTTCTCTATCAATTCGGCATCACCGCTGCGGTTGCGATTCTGGTTAGCTTGCTCGTTTCCTTTACGCTGACGCCGATGATGAGTTCGCGCCTCATTCGCGTTGACGATGCCGGCAAGGGCGGTCACAGCTCGCCCGCTTCGCGCAAGGGTTTTTATCGTTGGATCGATCATGTCTACACGATCATGCTCGCCTTTGCGATGCGCCATCGCGCGGCCGTTTCGCTGATCGCGCTCGCGGTTGTGCTGTCGAGCGTTCCACTTTACCGCGCCGTGAAGCAGGAGTTCATTCCCACCAATGTTGACGAGGCCGAATTCGAAGTTAGTGTCAATGGACCAGAAGGCACGAACCTGGCGGTGATGAACGAGACGATGCAGGCGATCGAGAAAGATATCAGCTCGACGCCCGGCGTGCGCTTCGTGCTGGCCAACGCCGGTGGTTCATTTCTGGGCGGCGTCAATCAGGGCAATGTTTACGTGCGTATCGCGCCGCACGAAGAACGCACTTTTTCGCTGGGCCGTCTGTGGACTGAAACGAAGAACGGACAGCCGCTGAACGCACTTAAAGGAAACTACAGCCAGCAGGACGTAATGTTGGAAGTGCGCCGTCGCTTGCAAAAATACGCGCCGATGCGCACCGGCGTGCGCAACGCTCCGTCATTCAATTTCGGCGCTGGCGGTCGTTTTGATATCGACTTCAATTTGCGCGGGCCGGACATTGTTGCCCTTGCCGGTTATGCCGACGAGCTGATGAAACGATCGCAGACGCTGGGCGGGGTCGTTGACGCGGATACTACATTGAAACTTAACAAGCCTGAGCTGCGTGTCGAAATTGATCGAGCACGTGCGGCCGACCTTGGCGTAGATAGTTCCAACATCGCCACCGCCCTACGTTTGATGGTAGGCGGCGAACAGCGGGCCTCCCGCTTTCGCGATGAATCGATCAACGAAGACTATGACGTGCAATTGCGTTTGGATGAGCGGGACCGCAGCGATGTGGCGACTATTCAAAGACTCTACGTGCCGTCCTCGCGCGGCGGACTAGTGCGACTTGATAACCTCGTAACGATCAAGCGCGATACCAGTCCGTCACGCATCGACCGGCTCGACCGCGAGCGCTTAGCGGCGGTGCGCGCTTCGGTCGCGCCGGGATATGCACTTGCCGATCGCATTGAAGCGCTGCGCGGCGCGGCAGCGGACATGCATTTGCCCGCCGCTTATACGACGACCGTTTCGGGGCGCGCGCGCGAGCTCGAGCGGACGTTTACAGAATTCATCTGGGCCTTCATCCTCTCGATCATTTTCATGTACATGATTCTCGCGTCGCAGTTTGAAAGCACGATCCATCCGATCACGATTCTGCTAAGCTTGCCGCTTTCAGTTCCGTTTGCGCTGCTGTCGTTGTGGGCCACCGGCGACACGCTCAATCTTTATTCAGCGCTGGGAATCCTGGTCCTGTTCGGAGTGGTAAAGAAAAATTCGATCCTGCAAATCGATCACATGAACAGCTTGCGTTCGCGCGGCATCGAGCGTCACGAAGCGATCATGCAGGGCAATCGAGATCGGCTGCGGCCCATTCTGATGACCACGCTGGCACTGGTTGCCGGCATGCTGCCGCTCGCTTTGGGCACCGGCCCCGGCGCCGAAGAGCGACGTTCGATCGCGGTGGTGGTCATCGGCGGCCAGACGCTGTCGCTGATGCTGACGTTGATTGCCACGCCGGTTGTTTACTCACTGCTTGATGATCTGCGTCACACCGCGCGCTGGCGCAAACTCGCCGGCACGGCGGCTGGGCTGCGCGGCGGGATTCGTTTGCGACGCCGGGCGCGTGAAGAGCCCGCCGAAGTTGATAGCGTCCGTGCTCAAGAAGATGAGCACATCAGCGCGGCTGGGGATTGAGGTCCACCAGCGCACGGCGCTTTGGTCCAACACGAATTCAACTTTGAAGAGCAACCATTGCAGAACCGCGAGCGGTAGCGACCGGATGCTAGCATTCAATGTTGAAGCCGCTCGAATGCTCTATTCATCGTCGACGGTAGCATCCGGTCGCTACCGCTCTCGGTTCTGCATTGAGCGTGTTCATGATTTGTTGCCAGCATCAGTCTTTGCTGCGAGATTATTGTTGACCTAATACCGGTTGCACTTCAAACTTGAATTCACCTAATCCCTTTTCGCGTTTTAATGAACGATGAGAGCCAGCAAAAATCCGACGAACGCATCCATTCCGAAAGCCGTAATGAGCGCCCAGTAAAGGAGTTGCCAAGGCAGATTCTTCAGGGCGTGGCGCATGATCTTCAGCGATTTGGGATTTTTGGAAACCTAGCAGTAGGTGTAATCTTATTGCTGGTGGGCCCAATAGTTCTGTACACAATAACTGGGTTGAGAGGTGCCGTTATCTTTGCTGGCATCGGTCTAACCCTGGCTCTTTGGATACTAATTGGCGTCATTCTGAATCAGATTTCTGTCAACAAACAAGGGATTACCAATACCCCAATACTAAAACATCCCACATTCCAACAAACACCTGAACGGTTCAGTGTAAGTGCTGGTGGCAATACCACGATGGCGACCAAAGTCGCCTTGGAAGGCACCCCAATTGAAGTTACGCCTGAAATTAACAAGCTAAAACCTGTCCTCATGTATGTAAGAAACGGGACTCTGTTTGTAGACGTAACGTTTTATCGACCCGAGCTCCCCTACCCGTTTGAGATTAAAAACAACAACTACGACGTGATACCACCAGACTGCGAACTAAACTCAAATGAAGTGGCACTTGAAATCGTTGATCGGAATAAAGTGCCTATTCTTCAGATCATCTATGAGACACCGACACACATAGTTGTTAATGGGTTATTCGGGCTACCACCTAACGGATCAAGCTCTCTTGTAGTAGATCAAAAGGGCATTCGCTTATCTAGTGAACTTTAGAAGACCCCTTACGCTGCTAAACGAATCTTCAAATATCCAGCTTTTCGGTATCCTGGTGAATACGAGGATTCTTCCTGAGCAAAATAAATTCTGAATCTAAGGATTAGGACACTACCGCTCCTCCTTGTCCGCTTGTTAACGCTAGCGTATACTTCCATCAGTGTCGCAATGCTCGACACACGTGATTTAGTCGTCCCGCCCCGCGTGCGATCTCGCCCCAGACCGTAGTTCTCAAATCTCAAGCGCCCAAAAGAAGGTTTTCTGTTGTGGCTGCCAACGATCCAGCGTTTCAACTTCTCTACGGAGCTCGCCCCTTGACCGCAACTTTAGAATCCAGAGACGTCGTGCCTGACCCTCCGCTCGCCGCCGACACGGTCGTGCAAGGTCGTTATCGCATTGTGCGCAAACTCGGCCGTGGCGGCATGGGTGCAGTTTACGAAGCGGTCGATCAACGTTTGGGCATAACCGTCGCGCTGAAAGAAACGCTTTCAGCGGAGCCTTCGATGCGCAAACAGTTTGAGCATGAGGCGCGGTTGCTGGCGAGCTTGCAGCATTCGGCATTGCCGCGCGTCACCGATCATTTTGTCGAAGGCAATCGCGCCTTTCTGGTGCTGCAATTTATCGCGGGAACCGATCTCGCCAGAATCATTGCGCAGCAACCCGGGCCCTTTCCGCGCGATCAAGTAATTGCCTGGGCCGACCAATTGCTTGACGCGCTGATCTATTTACACTCGCACGATCGGCAGGTGATTCACCGCGACATCAAGCCGCACAACTTGAAACTTGCTGCCTGCGGCCAGATCGCGCTGCTCGATTTTGGTCTCGCACGGGCCGACCCCGCCGACACTTCCGTTACAGCTTCGCGCGGATTTTTCGGTTACACGCGGCAGTACGCGCCGCTCGAACAGATCGAGGACCGGCGCACTGATCCGCGTAGTGACATTTATGCGCTTGGCGCAACGCTTTATCACCTGTTGACTGGCATCAAACCACCTGACGCACTGGAGCGCGCCTCGGCAATTATTAATTCCAAGCCGGATCCACTACAGCCGGCGAACAAAATCTACGCGACGGTTGGCCCCCAGGTCGCGACCATTCTGGGAAAAGCGATGGCGCTTCGTCCCGAGGAACGCTATGCGAATGCCACGGATTTTCGCGAAGCGCTGCGACGCGTCGGTCGCATTAACATTGCTCCGGTCAAAGCGCCGGTGAACGGGCCGGCAAAGGACGATTCACAAGTCGAGGAGACGATAGTGCGTCGATCAGACCGCAGTGCTCCACACCTGGCAATGGTTGAATCGCGGCGCCGATTTGGTCCGGGCCCAGTCGCGGCCCTGCTGCTGATTGTTTCTGCGGTGGCCTTTGCGATTTTTTATGACTCGCAATCGCCAAATGCTCCCAATAGTAATGCTGCGGCTGCGAATGTTGGCGACGGACAGCAGCCGGCGCCGCGCAAAGCGGAACGCCCAGCGGTCAATAATAGCGTTGTTACCAATGCGAAGAGGGAAGCGAACGATCGCGAACATGCCGGCAGGCTTGTTAATGAAAAGAAAAGAGAAGCGAACAATAGCCCGCGTGCGAGTGAACGAGCTGGCGAAAAGAAAACAGAAACCGTAATTGCGAATGCGCGGCCCGCGGCAACCAAACCGCAGCAGGCGTCGAATCCCAGGCCTTCGAAGCCACGCCTTGCGGTTGGCGCGCCGGCGTTGCGGTTGCCAAACCCCGACTTAGAAAATAATTCGTCAGCGCCGGCGAGTGAGTCGCGCACCCGCTCATTTGGTTCATCCGCCTCGGCGCCGCAATTCTTTCGCGCTGCCGACGGCACCCTGACTGTAAAGTTTTCCGACGGCTCAACCAGAGTAGTAAAGCCGGGCAACAGAACGGCTCGACCTGACTAAACCACAAGTACCTGGCGGTTCCCAATTAACGGCTACGCTACGCGCCTCATAAAACTGCGCTCATATTTCAGAAAGCAGTTCGTCTTCTTTTGATAGTTCGTGGCCGCCTGGCACTCTGCATCATCAGCAGCGTTTTGGCGGAACTGTTCATATTCCGTAACGCCGGGAAAACTAAACAAAGCTACCGCCAGATTGTTCGGGCCCGGTCCTCCAATGTCAGGGAAACTGAATTCGGCAGAGACTGGCGCCTCACTGGGAACGAAGTAACCGTGATGAGTACCGCCGAACTTCTCAACTAGAGAAGTCCACAGTCGGGCGTAATGTTCAAACTCTGCCAGCTTGTCCGGATCAATGATGTAACTCAGGTAACAGGTAATCAAAGCCAACTCCTAACTTGGAACTGCCTTCAGAAAATCCCCGACTGAAAATCAGAAAGTCGGAAGATCTCTTCCACCAAACCTACCGCCTTCTCTGCGTCAAATTCTCCGCACGTGTAGATAATGGTTGAAAGAAACTTCGGATTCACCCACACCCCAATATAAATGCCGGAATCAACCAGAGGGACAAATCCATCAAAGCCTTCGTTGATCTCTTTACCCGCGCCGCTCGTCCGATGAATGATTGGTTCCCCGTAAGTCCGCAGTCCCAGCTCAGATGTGATGCGCGCAAAATATTTTCTCAGGCTGTCTTCAGTCACTTCCACGTCAAAATAACCTTCGACAAGAAGCCGTTTTCTAAAAACTTCCGGTGCGATGTTGGTTAATGGAGTTGTGTTCATAGAACTCGGTTGAAAGAGCTGTTCGACGCGGCCTTATGACGCACATTAACTACTTTTGAAAATCATGTCGCACTAACATCAGAGCCGCTGTCATTGTAATACCAACTGTTGTTATCAGTGCGGTTGCAATTAGAAATGGAAGCGCTTGGAAATACTCTGCGCGCATCACGAAGACAAGCACGACCGGCAGACTCAGGATGGTAAGCCCGATTGCAAGGTTGATTACCCAGGCCCAACGTTCGCCGGCGCGTATTCCCGCAGCAGTATAAAGCGTAATGAATCCCAGGGGGATGAGCAGAATGCCTACAACAATATGATTCAGCAGAAAAGGTGGAGAGACAATCCGTAATTCTTGCGGCGTCAGCACGCGGTCTAAAATAAAGCTCTTTAGAACAGGTGTCACAAGCAGATGAATAGCTGCAACAATCAGCAAGAGAACACCAGTTACACTTATCAGTCGCGCCACAATCAACCGCCGATTCATAATTACACCTCAGCGGCTACTAATCTGTTTTGTCATAGAGACCAGTACGATTGCGTTGCATTGAATGTTGCACCTGAGAAGCGCCTAACGCAATGCTGTGTGCAGAACCCGGAGCCGTAGCGACGGGATGCTACGCGCAACGTAAGTGGCGTGGCGAAATTTGAATGCACGTCCGACGCTGCTCCCGAATCACTTCAAAAAACAGATCTACTGTTGATGGTGCGTTGCATCCGGTCGCCACTGCTCCCGGTTCTGCACCAACAGTCGCCCTCCCGATCCAACGGTTGTTCTATAGAAGCGCGCACCTGCAACGACGTGTTAGATTGATTTAAACGTCCAGGCCTTTGCACTTGCGACACTGTGATTATCGTATCCGCCGGCAACCAGAACCTGACCGTCTGTCAGCAGGGTCGCCGTCGAATAAAATCTTGCCGCATCCATCCGACCGGTGGCCACATTAAAGGTTCTTGAGGCAGGATCGTAAACTTCTACCTGTTCACCACCGCCGGCAATCAAGACTTTGCCATTTTTCAGCAGGGCAATTGCCGCCGGCAATTTGAAACGCGCCATGTTCATGTTGGCGATAGCTGAAAAGACACCTCTTGCCGGACTGTAGATTTCCGCATTAGCATATTGGCCCTGCCAATCACGGCCGTCTGACCCGCCAACCACGAGCACATTCCCATCAGCCAACAACAGCGCCGCCTGTTTGTAACGCGGGACGGTCATGTTGCCAGTGATCGTAAAAGTCCCGCTGGTCGGATTGTACAATTCGGCGGTGGCGAGCGGATGTTGATATTCCCCGCCACCGGCAAGTAACACTTTTCCATCAGAGAGAAGAACGGCGGTGTGCATAGTGCGTCCTGCGTGCATGTTACCGGTCGGGGTAAATTGTCCAATCCCAGGATCATAAACCTCAGCACTCAAAAGCGCGCCGCTGTTTTCGCCGCCGGCAATCAACACCTTGCCATTTGCCAGCAAGGTGGCAGTAAAGTCGCCGCGGGCTACCGACATGCTGCCGGTCGGAGTAAACATGCCTGTGCCTGGATCGTAAAGTTCGGCACTCGCGAGTTCGACGAAACCGATACCTCGTCCGCCCGCCACGAGCACCTTGCCAATGGGCAGAAGAGTTTCCGTATGGAATTCTCGCGCCGTAATGAGGCTGGCGGTTGGAGACCAGATACCGGTGGCTGGATCATAGAGTTCCGCGCTCGCTAAATAGATGTCGCCTTCGATTCCGCCCACGACGAGCACCATGCCGTTTGGCGGCAGAGTTGCTGTATTGGAGTCTCGTGCGGTGTTGAGGCTGGCGGCGTCTGACCAAGTGCCGGTGGCAGGATCGTAGAGTTCGGCGCTTTTGAGAGGGCGGTTTTGACCCGCTTCTCCTCCCACGACCAGCACCGTGCCATCGGGAAGCAACGTCGCCGTGTGATGGAACCGGGCAGTCTTGAGGCTGCCTGTATACTCCCATTGAAACGGAGTAGCCGCACACGGTCGAGCCAGCAATAAGCCAGCAGCGAAAGCAAGCAGCGACAACGCAAACCGTTTGCTTTTATGTCCGCTCTGCTGGTAGAAAGAAATTGCAGCCAGAAACTTAGATGTCCGGAGCAGGACATAAGTTGTCGGTGAAACAAAGTATCTCATGAGTATTCCCTTTGTACCCGGTTG
>Ga0137418_10006748_pt1 | contig 10554 bp, 11 predicted proteins | sample CZODoug3_1_2_16f_FD_122242 | JGI IMG/M metagenome (GOLD analysis project Ga0137418, IMG submission 122242) | Vadose zone soil fungal communities from Angelo Coast Range Reserve, California, USA - CZODoug3_1_2_16fungal (Hybrid Assembly) | ecosystem: Environmental > Terrestrial > Soil > Vadose... | reverse complement strand
GACCTGGGGCGAGATGACCACGAGGGTTGCCCCGGCGGCCGTGATCTCGGGCAGGGCCTGCTGCAGAGCCTCCAGCTCCGTGTTGCAGTACGGTCACCAGCGGCCGCGGTAGAAGGACAGGACGACCGGCCCTCGCGCCCGCAACGCCTTCAGGCTCACCTCCTGGCCGGCCGCATTGGGGAGTGTGAAGTCCGGAGCCGGTTGGCCGACCTTGGCCACGCGAGTCATGATCCCCGATGCGCGAAGCTCTTCCACGCTCCGCTCCATGATCACCCGCGCCTCGGGGGGAATCCGCGTCTTGGCCATCTCCCGGATACTGTCGAGCTTTTCGCGCAGAGCCATGGAGCCCTCCTGTATAGACGGCATCCTGAAATGGTCCCGTCCCGGGACCTTCCCGTCGATTCTACTCGAGCCCGAGAGTGGCCACGCGCTCGCCGGTCACGACGGCGGAGAAGGTCGTGGAGCGCACGAAGATGCCGTCGCGCGGCGCCGTGATCGTCTCGAGCAGATCGCCGTAGATGCTGTGAATGCGCGCGAGAGTTGCGCCGGTCTTGACCCTGTCCCCCAGCGTCACGTCCGTGGTCAGCAGGCCGGCCCGGTTGGCCCGGAAGCCCAGGAAGGCGCGCATCCGGATGCTCGTCGGCGGCGGCTCGAGAGCGCCCGGCAGCATGCCGAGATGCCGCATGGCGTTCAGCACGCAGCGGAGTCCCGTCACCGTCGCCTCTTCCTCGACGCGGCCGCCTTCCCCGATCTCGAAGGTGAAGCAGGGCACGCCGGCCCGCGTGGCCTCGACGCAGAGGATGCCGTCACGCACGTACATGCCCTGGTCGGCGGCCATGAGATAGCCCGAGCCGAACGCGCGCCCGAGCGCCTCCGCCTTGCCATAGGCGGGCAGAGATGGATGCGGCAGGATGGTGATGGGGACATAGCGCCCGCCGCGCGTCGGCGTGTGAATGTCCACGGCGGCGTCGCATCCCTGGATCAGCGAGAAGAGGCGCTGCGAGAGGCGCTCGGTGACGTTGCCCGCGGGATCGCCCGGGAACGTGGTCCACGGGTCGATCGGCGCCTGGTCGAGCGGCGTCTTGAGATAGAGGCCCACGGGCACGCGGTGATCCGCCTGGAAGGCGAGCGGATTCTGGACGGGGACGCAGAGGAGCCGGCCCGCCACCCCGGCGGGATCGAGCGAGGTGAGCAGCCGGCTGACGATGGCCACGCCATTGGCCTCGTCGCCATGGATGGCCGCGCCCACGTAAAAGGTCGGCCCGGGTCGGGCGCCATGGAGCAATGCGAGGGGCAGACTCACCCGCGTGCCGTCGGGAAGCTCGACCAGCTCGAGGCTGTGGCGGATCATCTGGCCCGCCGGAACAGCGATGCCCGCAACGCTCCACGTCTCGCTCATCGCCGCCCTCCGGGCACCAGCATGTCGAGGACGGCGCCCGCGTGGACGAGGGCGACCTCCAGCAGGTCCGCCGTCTCGATGCACTCGTCGGGGCCACCCATGTTGTGGACGGCGGGGCCGTAGACCACGGTGGGGATCCCCGCGCGGCGAAAGAAGCGGCCGTCCGTATAGCCCAGGCGCACCACGGGCAGGACCTGGCGGCCATTTTCCTGCCGCGCATTGTCCCGTACGAGCGTGACGAGCCGCGAGTCCGGCGGCGTGACGTACGGCTCGCAGTGGTTGAACACCTCCACCTCCACACTGCCGCGGGCCGCCTGCCTGATCAGGCGGCGGGCCTCCTTCTCGATCCTGGCCGTCTTGAGTCCCGGCGGCACACGAAGATCCACCTCGGCCATGGCCGACTCCGGAATCAGATTCACCTGCCCGCCGCCCGCCAGGGTGCCCACGCTGACCGCCAGTCGTCCGGCAAGCCGCCCGGTCCCCGGCCCCCACCGGCGCTCTGCCGCCTGCCGCTGGCGGCTCATCACCTGGGCGACCGAGGCGTGGGGCTTTCCGCGTCGGCCGTGAAGTCGATCGAGAGCGCGGAGCGCCGCGCGCAGGCTGGCGATGGCGCTCGTGCCCTGGCGATAGGCGGCATGGCCCGAGATGCCGGCAGCGCGCAGGCGGAGCCAGAGCACGCCCTTTTCGCCTATGCCCGCCGACCACGTGCCGGAGGATTCCCCGATGAGGCAGGCGTCGCCGTGGACGGCCGGCACATTGGCGAGCAGCCATTGCGTCCCCCACGCCCCGCCCGTCTCCTCGTCCGAGGCGAAGGCCAGCGTCAGCGTCCCCCGGAGCGACACACCCATCCCGCGGATCAGCGAGGCGATGGTGAGAGCCACGGCCAGGCCGGCTTTCATGTCGCCGGCGCCGCGTCCCCAGATCCGTCCGTCTTCGACCGCGCCCGAGAACGGCGGACGGGTCCATCCCTGCCCCGCGGGAAACTCATCCAGATGGCCCGCGAGGACGACGCGGGGCCCGCCGCTCCCGATGCGGGCAACCAGGTTGGGCCGTCCCGCCATGGGCTCGTGCCACTCGGGCTCGATGCCGCGCGAGACGAGATAGTCGCGAATGAACGCCGCGAGCTTGGTGGTATCGCCGGGGGGATTCTCGCTGGGGATCTGGACCAGCCGCGAGCAGAGGGCGTAGAGATCCGCCTGCCTCGCCTTGAGCTCGTCGATGAGCCGGCGCTTGATCATGACCGGGCGCGACTCAGCCGCCGGGAGGGGCGGTGGGGAGGTCATAGCCCGCCAGGCAGCGCTCGACCATGGCGCGGGCCGCGCCGAAGTCGAAGGCGCGGTAGGCGCGCACGGAGGTCGTCTGCCCGCGCGCGCCCGCATAGAAGAGCTCGTACTGCTGATGCCGCCCCGCGAACTCCGAGCCGACGAGGTCCCAGGCGAGCTTGTAGAGCTTGGTGCGCTCGATCGACTTGAGCCCGGGCGAGCGGACATAGCGCTCGAGGTCGCCCGCGATCTCGGGGTTCAGGTAATCCTTGTAGGAGGCGGGCACCTGGAGGAGCCCGCTACCCGCCAGCTCTCTCAGGTAGGTGAGCATGGTCTGGTAATACGTCGCCTGGAGCCAGTTGTTCGCGTAGAGGTAGGTCGCGCTCGGCGAGACGAAGCCGCGCGGGTCCCGCACGCACTCGGTCTCCGAGGCGACCACGAGCCCGGCGGCCATGGCGCAGTAGCTCGCCAGCTCGCCCAGCATGGTCTGGGTCTGCGGCGTCTTGTCCACGCCGATGGATTCCGCGATGCGGAGGGCGAGGCCGGCCAGGAACTGCGCCTTGCTGGCGAAGCGGATCTGCGCCTGGTGATTGCCGAGCACGTGGGCGGGCGTCTCGTAGAACTGGGCGCGGGTGAGCGCGGTGTCCTTGTAGACGAAGACGCGCTCCCACGGCACGAAGACGCGATCGAAGACCACGAGGGCGTCTGTCTCGTCGAAGCGCGAGGACAGCGGGTAGTCGTACACGCTGGGCGCGGTCTCCGCGTAGGGGCGGCGCACGATCATGCGCAGGCCGGGGGATGCCGTGGGCACGCAGAGCGAGAGGGCGTAGTTCTCGTCGCCCGGGCCGAGCGGCACGATAGAGCTCACGAAGATCTCGTTGGAGATGGCGGCCCCCGTGCCGAGCGTCTGGGCGCCCGTGACGACGATGCCGTCGCCCCGCTCCTCGACCACCCCCGCGTAGAGGTGCGGGTCCTCCTGCTGGTGCGCCGGCTTCGAGCGGTCGATGTGGGGCGGGATGATGACGTACGCGGTGTAGAGGTCGTGGTCACGAAGGTAGGCGTGGTGCCGCACGACGTGATCGCCGAAGCGCTTGTCCTCCCGCGCGAAGAGATCGGGGCAGAGGGCGAAGCCCGTCATGAACCCCGCCACGTGGTCGGGCGAGCGGCCCATCATCCCGAAGGTCGCATCCGCCCAGAGGCGATGCGCCCGCCGGCGCGCCGCGAGATCCTCGGGCGTCCGCGGCATCAGGAACGCCATGTTGACAGGCTGGCCCGTGGCCGGAGACGGAAAGGTCATGACCTCTCGGTTCTCGGGCGCCGCGGCGAGGTCGTACAGGCCCGCGATGCTCCGGATGGCGCCCTGCAGCGCCGGGTGCTCGGTGACATCACGCACACGCTCGCCATGCATGTACACCGTGCGGTCATCCTTGAGGCTCGCGATGTACTCCGCCCCCGTCCTGACCATGTCCGTCCCCCTAGCCTCCGAGATATGCGCGCCGGACGTCGGCATTGTGCAGAAGATCTCTGGCCGCGCCCTCGAGCGCGATGGATCCACTTTCCATCACGTAGGCGCGGTCGGCCATCTGAAGCGCCAGCGCCGCGTTCTGCTCCACCATCAAGACCGTCACGCCCTGGCGGCGGATCTCGTGGATGACCTGGAACACCGTGGCCACCATGGTCGGCGCCAGCCCCAGCGACGGCTCATCCAGGAGCAGGAGCTTGGGCGCGGACATGAGGGCACGGGCGATGGCGAGCATCTGCTGCTCGCCCCCCGAGAGCGTGCCGCCGAGCTGCCGGAGCCTTTCCTGCAATCGCGGGAAGTGATGGAAGACGCGCTCGAGGTCGCCGGCCCGCGCGCCGTCGCCGCCCCGGACATAAGCACCCATCTCGAGATTCTCGAGCACGGTCATCTCCGGGAAGATGCGCCGCCCCTCCGGGCACTGGGCTATGCCTTTCTTGAGCACGGCGTGGGCAGGGTGGCCGTCGAGACGCTCGCCGAGAAAGCTGATGCTGCCGGCCGTGGGCCTCAGGAGCCCGGAGATCGCGCGCACCGTGGTGCTCTTGCCGGCGCCATTGGCGCCCAGCAGGCACACCAGCTCGCCCGCCTCCACGCGGAGGCTCACGCCGTGCAGCACCTCCACGGCGCCATAGGCGACCGAGACGCCGTCAAGAGTGAGCAAAGATCTCTCCCGAGCCCAGGTAGGCGCGGATCACTTCCGGATGTCTCTGGATCTCCGCGGGTGTGCCCTCGGCGATCTTCTGGCCGTAGTTGAGCACGACGACCCGGTCGCACAGACCCATCACGAGCTTCATGTCGTGCTCGACGAGGAGCACGGAGAGTCCCCGGCCCCGTATGCTCTCGATCAGGCGCATGAGCCGCTCGGTCTCGACGGCGTTGAGCCCGGCGGCGGGCTCGTCCAGCAGGAGCACCGAAGGGTCGGGGGCGAGAGCGATGGCGAGCCCGAGCAGCCGCTGCTCGCCGCAAGAGAGGTTCTTCGCGGCTTCCTCCGCCTTGTGGTCGAGCCCGACGAAGTGAAGGATGGCTCGCGCCCGCCCTCTGAGTCGCTCCTCTTCCCGGCGGTAGCCGCTCGTCGTCAGCACCAGCTCTCCGAGGCTCCTCCGCGCGAGCCGATGACAGGCGGTCAGCACGTTGTCGATGGCACGCGCCTCGGGGAAGATGCTCGTGCGCTGGAACATGCGGACGAGCCCGCGCTCGGCGATCCGGTAGGGCGCCATGGATGTGATGTCGCGCCCGTCGAAGTCGACGCGCCCGGCGTCCGGAACCTGGAAGCCCGTGATCACGTTGAAGGCCGTGGACTTGCCGGCGCCATTCGGTCCGATCAACGCGAGGATCTCGCCGCGCGTGAGATCGAGGCTCAAGCCCTCGACGGCCGCGAGGCCGCCGAAGCGCACCGTGACGTCCCTGACTGCGAGGGCCGGCCCCGCCATGCGAGCGCCGTCATCGCCGGACGTGAAGCCCGCGTCGGCGCCCGCGGCCGACGGGACCCCGGGCTGCTTCGCGCGGTCGCGCAGAAGCGCCCGCAGGTAGAAGACGAGGCCCCGGGGCATGAACATGACCACCAGGAGCAGGATGACGCCATAGAGGAGCATGCGGTAGAAGACGGCCATCCGGAGCATCTCGGGCACGAAGGTGAAGACGAGCGAGCCCAGGGCGGGCCCGAGCACCATGCCCTGCCCGCCCGCCACGACCATGACGGCCATGGTCACCGTGTTCTGAAAGCCGAAGAGCTCCGGAGACAGGAAGGTGATGTAGTGGGCATAGAAACCCCCCGCGGCGCCGGCGAGCACGCACGAGACGACCAGGGCGAGCATCGTGTGCGCGTAGGCGCTGATGCCCGAAGACTCCGCCAGGCTCTCGTTGCTCTGGATGGCCCTCAGCGCGCGCCCGATGCGCGAGCCCAGGAGCCGCGCCGTCAGGTACAGCGTCCCGCCCGCCATGACGGCCATCAGGTAGTAGTAGTCGCGCTTGGACACGAGCGTCAGTCTCTCGGTGCCGAGATTGAAAGGGGGCACGCCGGCCAGGCCCATGGGCCCCTGGGTCAGATCCATCCAGTTGGTGGCCACGAGCCGGATCACCTCGGCGAAGCCCACCGTGACCAGCACGAAGTAGGCGCCGCGGAGCTTGAGGGTGAGCCGGCCGAGCAGGTAGCCGACCACGCCTGTGAAAGCGGCGGCGAGGGGAAGCGTCCACAGCGGCGAGAGGCCATAGTGCAGCGCGAGCAGGCCCGAGGTATAGGCACCGATGCCGAAGAAGGCGGTGTGGCCGAGATTGAGCTGGCCGGCGGCCAGGAGCAGGTTCATGCCGGCGGCCAGGAGGAAGAAGAGACCGGCCATGATCAGGAGATGGAGGTAGTAGTCGTCCACGCCAAGAAGGGGCAGCGCGAGCAGCACCACGGCCGCCACGATTCCCCAAAACCCGCGCGTAGTCATCGCGGGAAGGTCTTCTTGCCGAACAGTCCCTGCGGGCGCCACAGCAGGAGCAGGATGATCAGAACGAAGCCGATCGCGTCCTTGTAGCCCGACGAGATGTACCCGGCGCCCAGGCTCTCGGCCACGCCAAGCAGCAAGCCGCCCACGATGGCGCCCAGGAAATCCCCGAGACCGCCCATGATGACGACGGCGAAGGACTTGAGGGCGGCCAGGTCTCCCATGGCCGGATACACCCAGAAGACGGCGCCGAGGAGCGCGCCCGAGGCGCCGGCCAGGGCCGCCCCGAACGCGAAGGTGAACATGTAGATCTTGTCGACGTCGACGCCCGCGAGGCGGGCCATGTCCGTGTCCTGGAAGGTCGCCCGCATGGCCCGCCCGAGCCGCGTCTTCTGGATGAACAGGTGCGAGCCCACGATGAGAGCGACGGCCATGGCGCCGGCGAAGAGCCGGATGGAGACCACGTGAATGGGCCCGAGGGTGAGCGGCACGGGAGAGAAGACGTGCTTGATCGTCTTCGGAGAGGGATCCCAGAGCAGGATGGCGGCATTCTGGATGATGACGGAAAGGGCGACCATGGCGAGCATGGGGATCTCGATCGGCTGCAATCTGAGCCGCCGCAGCACGAGCCGCTCCACCACGGCTCCCACGAGACCGACCCCGAGCACCGACAACAGGCTCGCGAGGAAGAAGTTCACGCCCCAGAGGCTGAAGAGGGTGAAGAGGAAGAAAGCGCCCAGCATGAAGAACTCGCCGTGGGCGAAGTTGACCACGCGCATGATGCCGAAGATCAGGGTGAGGCCTATCCCCATGAGGGCATAGCCACCGCCCAGGATGAGGCCGTTGACGACGTGCTGGGTCAGCTCAGCGAGCATGGGGTGAAAGCAGGCGGGCGCCCGATGGGGCGCCCGCCATGTCTCTGGCCGAGAGGGCCGTCACCACTACTTGGCGGCGGACAGCTCCCAGAGCTTGCTGCTCGGGGTGACCGCGACCACCGAGTACTTGCCATCCTTGACCTGCGTCACGATGATGTTGCAGTAGCTCTGCCCGTTCTGGTCGAACTTGTTGAGCCCGTAGAGGCCGCGCACCTCCAGGGTCTTCAGCGCCGCGTGGATCTTGGGCGCCGTCGGCTCCTTGGCGCTCTCGATGGCCTTGACCACCAGGTTGACCGCGTCGAAGCCGCGCATGCCTTCCACGATCCCGATCCAGGGTAGGCCGCGCTTCTTCCACTCGTCCACGTAGGCCTTGCTCGCCTCCGGGTCACCCGCCATGGCGAAGTCGTACGGATTGTAGAAGTTGATGAACATCGCGCCCTCGGCGGCGGGGGCGCCCGCGAGCTGCACGATCGAGTCCGGCCACGCGGAGCCGCCCGTCACGAGCACCTTGACGTTGAGACCCAGCTCCTTCATCTGCTGCAGCATCTTGGCCGCCTTGGGCGCGTCGTCCGTGATCACGACGCTGTCCACGCTGTCGATCTCCACGAGCTTGACGCCGATCACTTCTTTCTTCGAGGGCGGCACGTTCTGCGGCCTGGCCGTTGATTACAGCGACGAGTACTCGTCTCGCATCTTCCGTTGGATCAATCATGCTCAACCTCCTTCATCATTTCCGTTATCTTCTCCTGGTAACCCGGATCAACGGTGACCTGGACCTCCACCAGATCATCCAGGTCCAGCCCATTGCAGCACCCAATGGCCTCGTTCATCGGCTCGTCAGGTTCCAGTTCTTCGTGATCCGTTTGTGCGTCCTGGCTGCGAAACACAATCAGGAATGGATTATGCATTCCCGGACGGTCGTATGCGTAGGCGCGAAGTTCGCTGCCAAACTTGACCGCGACCTGGTTTAACGCCTCAACATAGACCGTCCGGCAGGCTTTGGCGTCAGGCGGTACTGTCCCGCCATCGCCAACGCCCCACTTCGTTCGCATCTCATCGAAGTATTTCATGCTCGACCTCACTGCGCTTCGATCGTGCGCAGTGAGGCCTGTGGTTACGCAGCCTGGCTTTGGGGTGGCCTTGAAGGAACGCTTTCTCCTTCAATGGGAATGGTGCGCCGGTTATTTTGCTGCTCCGGGACCGGAATCGTTACTTCCAGTACTCCGTTGTGAAACTTTGCCTGCGCTTGTTCCACGTTTGCGCCATCCGGTAAGGGAATGCTTCTGTAGAAGATCCCATATTGGCGCTCTGTTCGTTGTACTCCTGCATTTCTCCCTTCGGATTCGGACTTGCGTTCTCCCTGGATCACGAGTGTGTCGTTCTCGACTTCCACTTTCACGTCTTTTGGATCAAGGCCGGGAAGTTCAGCAGTGACGCTATACTTGCCGTTCTGCTGAGAGACTTCTATGGCCGGTAGCCATTCGGCATCGGCACTGACTTCTCGCTCTAAGCCGACTTCTTGGAATGCACGGTCCATCTCTTCGGTCATCTTTCTGAGAAGAGAGAACGGGTTCATACGGAATAATTCGTGCGGCATGAGCCCGAACGGGTACTCTCCATGGCGTTGCAGGGAGGCAGTTGTGGGAAAGCTGCGTGCTACATCTTTCCTTTGTTGTTGTTCCCCAGGTCTTACGGCAATGGATCTTTGATCGGTTTGCGTTGTCATGTCGGTTCTCCTTTCTATACGGTTCTTCGCCTGGAATGGAATGCTTCGGCGGCTCTACGTTGTCTTTCGCTCAAACGGTCATCGTGATTGAATGAAAAATTGTGTCGTATTTCTTTGGAGCGCTCCAGATATCCAGTAGACGAACTCGGTGTGCGTCCGTTCAGAATCAAGCGACGGTGCGAAGACGTCTGAGACTGAGAAAACGCAGATGGCCATTCTCATCATGCTGCAAAGATAAACATCGTCTCTGTGCCCAACTAACAGGACATAGACACTGGCTCCGAAAATTAAACAGCATCTATGAGGATGACCTTACTCGTATTGAAGCCGCAAACTCCACTGGCTTACGATCTTGCCGGATGAGTGCGACCGCACCCTCGACTTCGCCTAACTTCCTTTATCTCCCTGGACCTTTCCATCCTAGAGAAAAGACGAAGTGCTCAATGTAACCCGGGAAGAATCGCAACCCGACTCGATCAAGCGACGACAGGATACTGCCATACGGGATGTGGATGCAATTGGATCGACACGACATTTACAGAAGAATTTTACATAGTTTTGCCAGGCAATTTGTGGGTTCGGACCGAACCCGCTCTCGTTGCGCATTGAAAGTCGTTTGCAGGATCTTTGAGAATCCCTTCGGACGGATATTATGCGCCATCGCGGCCATCGACTCCTGCCGGCTGAGCCGTCGCTTTCCTGAACAGTGGGCAAAAATATGTGGATTAATTTCAAGATCGTTTGTCCATTTTGAGTTCTCTCCAACGAATCTGAACTGACAATCCATTTTGGCATGCGCTTACTACTGGGCATTTGAGATTTGCTATCTCTACATCCAACGTCGCCCCGTTACCGTAGTGCACGGAAAAACGGCGTTGTGGGAAACTATGCCCCACAGCCACTAAAGTGGTACCACTCTAGGTTTCTATACTGCTCCAAACGTGGAATTTGAGGCAGTATTCTGTTCAATTTGCGGGTCATTACTGTCGCGACGAATTGTCTCTGATACATAGAAGACAGTTCCAAAGGTCATCAGAACCTGAAAGATCAGAACAGCAATAAGCAGGATCACCATGAGATCTCCTGTCTGGGTAAAACCCTAAACGGGAGAGCGTGTTGTCCCAAGGAAAGTGAATCTACGCTCTCAAATGGTGCATCCGCAACCCTTTGATTTAGCTTTCGTCATATCTAGCACCATGATCTGTTCATATCGAACATTCTGCAAATGCGACTTCACGGGCAGTTCGTTCACATTGCTAGCGGATCGTCGCTCGGCTAAGTGACCCACCAATGCTAAAACTGTGAAGCGTTGTATGTAGGTCGCTATTCTACGCGCCTCACCCA
>Ga0137418_10006746_pt1 | contig 10557 bp, 7 predicted proteins | sample CZODoug3_1_2_16f_FD_122242 | JGI IMG/M metagenome (GOLD analysis project Ga0137418, IMG submission 122242) | Vadose zone soil fungal communities from Angelo Coast Range Reserve, California, USA - CZODoug3_1_2_16fungal (Hybrid Assembly) | ecosystem: Environmental > Terrestrial > Soil > Vadose... | reverse complement strand
AAGCGTTGACGGTCATAAACGGGATGAAAATCCTCGCCGGCTGCTTCAAGGGCGCCCCGACAAGCTCCCTCCTCATGGTGGTCAGGAGTTGCGTCCTCCCTATTCTCACCTACGGCTTCCAGGCCTGGTGGCCGACCCCCCAGAGAAGACGCGTAACGACTATCACTGCGGATCTGGACAAAGTGGTAAGAAAGGCCGTGAGACTGCCCTTCCGGTCTACCGGACAACGCCGACCCACCTGCTATCACACGCCGCAGGGATCCCACCCATGGACATGATACTAGACGACCTAATGCACGCAGAAGCGATTCGGATGTCCCTGCTTGATCCCACCCACATCTCCCACTTCCGTCGCTTCAATGGCAAGACGGACCGTATCCTCGAGATGTTACCCAAGCCAATCTGCCCAGTTCACTACCTCAGGTACACTGGCCCCCGACCCCTACCACCCCCTGAAAAGCCGCTCGACAAAGAAGCGGAAGCCAGCAGACACGCAGAACGCAGGCGGCTAGCTCCGGCAACAGACGTATGGGCGTATTCGGACGGCTCCATGAACAAGGAACGAAACACGGGTGCCGGATGGACGGTCTACCAGGGAACCACAATACTATCCGAAGGCCGGAAAAACTGTGGGAGATGGATGGAAGTCGCCGACGCGGAGGCGATTGCGGCCCTAGAAGCTGTCAAGACAGCAACAGAACATGCACCCCAGGACAGCACCAACCTCTGGCTATGTCTAGACAACATTAGTGTAGTCGATGGCATCAACACCAAGGTAGATAGAATAGGCACGTCCCAACCAATAATCGACAAAATCCGAGAGAAGCTGTCTAGCTGGCGGCTCCAGGGTGACGGACGGGCAATGTGGGTCCCGGGACACACAAGCGTTCCGGGCAACGAAAGGGCAGACCAGCTGGCTAAAGAAGGCGCAGAACTGCCACAGTTGCGCGAGGAATGCTGGATGACACTGGCCAGGGCTAGAAGATGGAGGAAAGAATCGCTCAACTCCAGATTCGTAGACTGGTGGATGAAACAACCAAAACCCCGGCACCTTAGGAGGCAACTAGACGCCCCAAAGCCGTGGGCCAAGAGCAAGATCTACAAAGGGCTCAACAGAGTGAGCGTTGGACGTGTCCTTGCGGCCAGATCGGCACATGGAGACTTCGCAGACTATCATGAGCGTTTTGACCATGATACCGAACTGACGTGCCAGTGTGGTAGGAGGAAGTCCCCCCTTCATACCTGGACGTGTGCAAAGAGAAGCTTCAGACTGAGCGAAAACTTCGTCGCCAAGCTTCTTCCGACAGACAAGGGCATGGCATACCTGGCCAAGTCCCTCCACAAGGGGCAACAGTAGCATGCCCACTATGTATATATATATTTCCCAGGCACAGGCTACAGAGCACCCAGGTGATCTCTGGGAGGCATCGCCTCCAACGCCAATAGTGCCTTTGTTCCTCCTTTTCTTGAATCTTCTCTATCTAACTAGGCGGCACCCGCAATAGGCAACCTTCCCGACTTGAGGTGCCCGAGCTAACTATAGCTTTAACTAAAGGGATCTCGGTCTATAGGTGCCTCTTATCTAAAACCATAACTACGGGAGATTCAGCCTCGCAACCGAGATTAGCAACTTCTTGAGGTTACAGCGCATGTATACCCTCAAAGAAATTTTTTTTAGATTAAATTAAAGCAGAAGGATCCTTATTGTAATCCTTTGAAGTTGCATCCCGCAAAAAGGCATGGGAAGGCTTCAGTTCTCCACAATAATAGAGCTTCCCATAGCTTTGCACGAGATCCATTGTCAAATCTTCTATGTTCGATTCGTTCAATGGTGTGCTGCGCCAGAGCTGTTAGAAATCATCGACTCGTCCACATACCGGTACTCATCTCCTATATTTATGTTGATCTAAAAGAGGAATACCATGATATTTTAGTCAAGCCGCCCACTCCGTGGCTTTGTAGTCTGTACTGCTTGTTTATGATAATGGCACGGCATAGAGTCGCCTCGAGCCGTGTAGAGGCCTTATTACGTCAATAAAGGCTAGAGAGATGACAATTGTGGGAACGTGGTTCAGAACTTCAAGGCTTTGTATGGTGTTCAGCAACATGCAGTGCATGGCGTCAATCGGAAAGCTTCGCGGGAAGTAAAGAGAACATAGTTTTATAGAAATAAATGCACGATAAATTGCGTGCTGTGCGAATGAGTCTGCCACTAAGAGCGCGTTCGGATCGATTTTTTCTCGATTTGGCTAATCATGATTTGGCTCCCGCGATTAGCCAAATCATGATTTTGATCGATTTTGATCGATTTTGATCGATTTTGCAAACCGTGCGTTCTTTTCAACTTGTCCAAACGTAGACAAAATCGCGATTAGCCAACTCCGATTTGGCAAATTTATTACGACTTGATTTTGTATGATTTTGTAAAACGTGCGTTCTTTTCAACTACACCCAGGTATTTTCTTTATCCCGGATTTTCGTCATTTTGTCACTTGACTTTTGAGGTTCATTAATAATAAAAGTTCTCATCCACTACATCTCAATATCTTTTATCCACTATGTAAAGAATTCTATGGCTTCAGATAAACTACCACATTCCGACGCCCATGATATATGAAATAGAATAATATGCTAAGAAGCTACCCCTTTAACTATAACTCTAACTAACGGTATAACTGAATGAGGCGTTGTTAGGAAAGGGGATAGACCTATAATAGCATGGTTTTTCGTGATTTAATATGCCAAGAAGCTACCCCTTTTAACTATAACTTTAACTAACGGTATAACTGAATGAGGCGTTGTTAGTGAAGGGGGTAGACCCATAATAACAAGGTTTTTCGGGATTTTCAGCGCACCAGGCGGCAGGCCCCTTTTTCACTTGGTGGCCATCGGATCGCAAGACGCGTACCCTTATCAGAGTTGTGATGGGAGCTCACGTATAGAGGAACGTAGGAGGTAGTTTTCATTCTAGGAGATCATATGCTAGTGACAGCAAGGATTGAATGAAATATAATATATCCTCATCGCCTCAATCATCTGAGTCGGTTTCCAAGTCCATAAAATAGTGGGTGTTGGGGATAGTGGCATTTTTTCTTACTGAGAGGAAAATCAATTCTCAAGATGTCATATTCTGGGCCTCCAACCTCTGTTTTTTATTAAAAGCATTACAAAAAAGATATTTCCGAAGCCTTTGGAATACAACTATTATACTAATAAAAATATTAATTATTATAATTAATAACGTATACAGGGTGTAGTGGTACCCGCACAAAAGCCTCATCGTCAGCTGTTGGGAGGTCGAATCCGTGGAGAGATAGCGTCGATCTTACAAAACAGAGCGTCTACAGCTCATAAAACGAGCTGTAGACAAAATGAGAGCACGGCCGTATTTTGTATGCAAAATCGCACTCAAATCTCACAAAATAAATTAGAGATCTACAAGAAATATTTTGCAAACAGGGCGTTCGGTTGCAACTTGATTTGACCTCGATTTGTCTAAAATGGTTTGCAAAATCAATCAAAATATCAGGCATCCATTTTTGTAAAATGGGCGTTCGTTTCCGACTCGGGTAGACCTCGATTAGTCTAATAAATTAGGCTAATCGGACAAAATAATCGATCCGAACGCGCTCTAATAAGCGAATGATCTCTCTAGGATTATCAGTATCTGTAATCTGTATGTGGGACATAGAATGCTCCTGGCTCTCAACAAACACGCTCTCCTTGTTGGCTAACCTGACAAGGCAAGGTTGCATAGGTTTAATTCAGAGTTCGGGTGAATGGGCCGATAGACGTTTGAACCCAATTGCGTCAGCTATCGCGGGGCTATTACTTGCGACTATTGTTACCTAGGCCTTAAGCCGTTGAACAAAAAAGCGGTATTTGTATCAAAAACCTCGAGGAGCTTTGATCGAGGCACAAAACAATGACGGTAGGATGACTCTTCATGCAGCACAGAATGAACATCTAGTAGTCAAGCTTTCTTCTAGGTCAAGGAGCATTGGTCGAGGCATAACTCAGTGATGGTTGGACGGCTCTTCATACAGCAGTATAAAGTCTAAACTTCTGAATCGAGGCACGTTGATTGAAGTACAGACTTGCTATAAGCAATCAATCAATACGAGAAACTCTAGGCTTAGTTGATATTTTGAAAGCTTTGGTTTGAATTGATTGGTTGATAGGCTCGGATCGTCAGATTGAATTGAAAATTGATTGATTGATTGCATCGCATTATTAATATTCACCCTCAAGTTCCCCAGTAAGCCCTATTGGGTGAATTTATTTCCTAGAAAGCCTACTATGTAGTCCAAATCAAGCATATCCGGCAGAAGGGGTGAGTGCCTGTAGTTAGTTAGTTCTCTGAAGCTCTATTACATCCAAATCTACTTACTACATAGTCTTGGCTGCTGACGCGAAGCCCTTCTTAACCCAAGCTCTTATGCACTGAATAGCTAAAGCTGTAGCTAACTTCACCTTTGACCGCCGTGGCTCCAGTAAATGACTCATCTTATTGACAATCTGTTAAGGTACATACATTCACTCCCCAGAACTGGAGAAAATGTATGATCGACTTTTGGACCACTGTTTTGACCTTCTCGTGCATACATGGCCCGAATACATGGAAATTTCTTGCGGGTGCGAGATGTGACTGCTGTGTATCTTCGCCCGCAGTATGGGCGCTTGATAGTATTAACATAATTACCTGTGAAGGCAATATGACTGTTATAACAATGAACAAACTGAGGCTTGATTCTTGTTATTCTTTGAAGACCTCTGCAAAAGTTGAATACCGTGCCCTCTTCAATGTGCTTTGAGGGAATCAAACTTGGGGGAGGTACATGTACCAATTCCTTGCGATTACCCGGCAAGTGCAAGTAAAGATCAATGTTGCTAGAGTTAGTTCAAAATAAAGATGAACCTAGCATTAGTAAAATATAACCCAACCAAAAGGCCCTGCTGGCATTGCCTCTGTATAGAAGCAGCACCTAAATTTGTTTCTGGATTATAAGACAAATCTTCAAGTAACACATTTATTGCCCATTCGAAGTACCATCAGCTATAATCAATATTAGAAACAACGATGAGTTAAGAAGGATCAGACCTGAAGAATATCCGATATCTCTGCCACAGTATTGGAAGGGTCATTGCTGTCTGCATTTGAGTTGCGGTTATCCAGAAACTCGCCTCCTTATGCGCTCGAGACAGCCGGGCAGAGGAAAGGATTGAGTATGCCTTTGGAATAGGATACTCAAGGACCCAGCATTATGAAGCTGCTGACGTCCTGGGGAGCAGTGCCCAGCATTAACGCTGGACTATCAACATTCTATCCCCTATACCCGACAAGCTCGAAGCAGCGTCATGTTTATATCCCTATGTTATCCTTCATCTCGCCAGCTTTAAAACCAGTCTTCAAAACCGGAGGGGAGTGCCATGCCATTAATTGAAGATATGTAAAATAAAATAAAAAAAGCCCAAAGGAAGCGTTGGTTTTTGTACCCAACCCGACTGCACAAGTGTATGCACGTTAAGTTGGTGTCAACTTGGACAGTGGAGAGGTGATTTTTCTATATGTGTTCTAGCGATATGCCACAGGAAAATAGTCTGGTTTCAAATGATGTCTTGAATAGTAAGCTAACACCGTCTCTTCAAGAACTCCTTAGGCGCTAATGGCTCCACAGATCACAGCATACGATCCATTCCGGCGTGGAATCGAGCAAATGTTTAGGAACGCGGACTTTTCGGGCTTGAAATTACAGATCAGTGAAGGGAATTTGCCAGGTGAGTTGAAAGTTGCGATACGGTCTCACAAAATCTGCGCTTCTCGGATTCTATACGATCTTAGATTTCCGCCCGGGCAGGACCTTTCCCTGGCTTTTCATGCAGCATCACGATATTTCGATTCGAATATGTTTCTTTTGTACAATCTTGCTCGTTAAAACAGTCAGCGCATGGCAGTGGGAAGAAGAAAGAGGTATGAAAAGGGTAGAAGCCTACAGACGATAGCTGGTATAAATTAATTGATAATATATTGATATGTCAAATCCAAGGTGTCCAACCCTTTCAGAAACTATAATTTCTACCTCCAAATGATTGAATGTATAGCGACCAGCGCTCGTAGGGGCGCACCTACAATAGGCAACGTTCCCGACTTGCGGTGCCTGAGCTAACTATAGCTTTAACTAAAAGTCACGGTCTATAGGTGCCTCTTATCTAACGCCATAACTGCGGGAGATTCACCCTCGCCGAAACCGACATTAGCAACTTCATGAGGAGATTACAGTGCATGTATACCCTCAAAGTAAGATTTCTTTTGATTAAATGAAGTAGAAGGAACTTTATTGTAATTATTTGAAGTTGTATCTCGTAAAAAAGCATGGGAAGGTAGTGAAAATGTTGGGTTTGACGAAGGGACAGAGAGGTTTTTCTTTTTTGAAGGGGACACTATTCCGGTTAGCTCTTGGTTGTTGCGGTGGCAACCATCAAAATAAACTCCTTCCCTCTCATTTTCTTCCTGTGACTTCCACACCACTGTCATCACTCCTTTCTTACCCATCACTACTTCCTTACCGCCACCAGTAACATTAGCTTCCTCACTGGTATAGGCATTGCTTTAATATGGATCACCAGGCTTCTATTGAAAAGAAGCTGAGTCGGGTATGTGCACTTGGTGTCTGACTCGGATAGCGGAGAAGAGAATTTGGTTAGTAGGTAAGTTCTCCTTCACATACATTTTAGCGATGTGCTGTAGCAATACAATGAGAAGGCTGGCTTCAAAGGACCTCTAGCCAACATTTCCTGTTGTATGCACTTGCTTCGCTGCGAACTGTCGCTACCACTGCCAGCCAGTTTTTATGCCACACATGATGGCATCTCCGCCATAGCAGAGTACACCATAGCCCGTTACCTTGACAAACAGACACCGATGATGTCTATATCTAGGTACTTCCCTACCCATTTCACACCGAGTTGCAAGGTGTTGCAGCTAAATCCCCTCCTGTTGATGGCCGAAATACTAACAGAAAAGGCCAAGGCTTGTACAACAGTATACTCCAGAGCTTCACCTTCCCACGAAGACTTTCCCCGGATCGATCTCGGCAGGTATTCGAAGTGTAGGACCATAGTTATTGTGCCATTTTTGATGCAGGTGATGTCTGGACTCATCGTGATTGAGAATGTTCTTGCATGGCCCAACGTGAATGCTCTAATTACAAAAGCCCTTCCATTGCCAGCACAAACAACGCTCCAATCTCCACTTCATCTCCGAGCTTGTTTGCTCTAAAGACACGGCCTTCCTCACAAACTACTACAGAATAGGTTCGAACCAAATGTCTATCGGTCTGCATTATCGGGCTTTCCCAGGCAAGTATGGCCCCCATGTAGTGTGAATGTCTTGATAAAAACTAACACCGTCTCTTGGGAACCAGCTATCAATCGAATTTCAAACACTGTTTCTCCTTAGACGCAAACGACTCCAACAGCCTGAGGCGATTACAGCATGCGATCCCGCCACCGTTCTGCCACTCCACGTACCGGTACTTTTGTCAGGCGATGTCTACATGTTGAACGATCTTATTTTTTTGCTTTCCCTTGTACGATCTTGCTCATTACAATAGTCGGAGCATGGTAATCGGAACATGAAAGAGGTGCGAAAAGGGGCTTGGAAGATTGGAGATGTCAGTGAGGGGCAAAGATCTATGTAGAAACAGCAATGCCGTATGAAGCGAAATTCAATTTAATACAAATGGATTGTGAGCACAACATAATTTCCGTGCGTAAAGTTGCCTGTGGCTAGAGTAACAATGATACTAGTAGAGTGGTGGATCAGCGAGGATGCGGTAGCGGATGCGGTAGCATGGTAGAGCGGTAGAGCTACGGTAGAGGATGCGCTACGGTAGGCTGCGGTAGAGCTACGGTAGAGAGGTAGAGATGCGGTGGAGATAAATCCGCGGTAGAAAAATCCCGTCCGAACATCTTCGGTAGAAAGTGGGTCCACACGGTAGACCGATCTCCACAGTAGACCACCGTAGACCACCGTAGTTATACGGTAGCGCCAAAACCCCGTGGCGCGGTAAGGTAGTTCAGTACAAGTAGTATTCAGTATACTGCGTAGTACTCAGCACACTGAGTTTTTTACCCGCCAAATCTAATTTTCATCTTCAGGTTAATTTTATATTTTTTAACTGTGCCATAATAGGTATGTACGTATGTGATGCTGGAGGCTTTTATCCTATATAACACCTTTTGGGCCCGGGTCCAGAAACTGAAGTGATGGTTCGCGGTTAGTAGCCTTGCAAAGTCCTAGTTCCATAACTACCTAGTACCTATGCACTATAGCTATGTTTAATCTATTATTATGTCACAACTCACATATATAGAAGATGTCCGATCACATTTCATTCAGAATGATCACCGATGGGCAGATCCAAGATCCAGTCCATATGTAGTCAAGACCTACGCATTTGGGAGACAAGGCACTACGTAATAGTTAGCATACGCGACATGCCATTCGATGCGTACTATATGCCTATTTCATTCAATTGCCTGTTTTCAAATCTACAGATAATTAATAAGGCCTAGAAGGCTGAAGCCGCAGGGACAACTTGCGGTCAGCTACTCACAATCTTGCGATCGCCGATTGCACAAGATCTAAATCTAGTACTAACGCCCTCATGCATTCTGGTAACACAATAACATAGTCATTCAATCGTTCCCGCCGGTTATTCACTACATACTCTCTACCTGTTTTCCAGTGCTAACGTATTGGGGTCTTAGAACAATCTCCTCTCATCATATCACATGTATCAAGACGTAGAAACTCGTGATCAATCTCTTCGCCTATGTGGAACAAAAAGGTGCAACATTGACATGAAAGTGAGCCGGTATCGAGGAATAGAGTTCATTGGCACATGAGTCATGACAGTGAGTATTGAGATCTTAGAACAACGCCCCCTCATAGAAAACTCGTATGATGTGGATAATAGCGCAACGTCGACATGAAAGTGAAGCGGTATCGGGGAATGGAGTTCACTGGCTGACAGTGAGTATGGAGATCTTAGAACGACCCCCATGATATCAGATGTATCATGACGTGTAAACTTGTATGATCTATTCGACTATGTGGGAGAAAAGGGTGCGACGTCATGAAGGTCAGAAGAGCCTAACATTACTTCTTCGATACAATTACAACCAGAAGCAGGTTCCAGACCGTCTGCTTCCTCCCGTAAGGCAAACACTAATCAAGCACCGGCTAAACAATCAGGAAAAGGCAAGACTGCAAAAAGTTCCTCTCAAACAGACACAGACGATTGTGGCTGGGGAGCTATTCCCGCTTTGAAAAAGCTTCACAATATCGCTGTCTTGTTACACACATCAGTTCTTCTTTATCAGAGTTGGGTGTCTGCCATTGGTGTAGCGTTGGGCATTGATAATATTACACGCTGGAACAGCTGGTTTAATATTATCGATGTAGCCCTACAGCGCCGTTCTGCTATCGTCATATGGCTTATGGACAATATTGACAAAATCGGCGACAACCATCTAGAAAAAGATGATTGGGATTTACTTCAGAAAACCCACGAATTCCTACAGCCTTTTAAGCAAGGGACATTATTAACCGAGAAGAACCTCTCTAACTTATCTGATGCTGTAATGGTGTTGGATATACTACTTGTCCATTGCCGGAGATTCAGAGTAAGACTGGGAGCCTGCGTTTAACTTTTAATAAATTGATCTAAAAAAAAAAAAATAGAACAAGTATCCCAATGATGCCCGAATCCGTAATTCTGTTGATATGGCTCTGTTTGTACTTCAAAAGTACTACCGCCTCTCCCAAGCCATACCAGCATGCGCTGCTGCGGTTCTCCTTGACCCATCAAAGAGGAAATCATATATGACAGGGACATGGGATCTTCCAGAGATGCGTCGGGTAATCGATCAAGTCCAGCAAATTTGGGAAGCGAAATATAAGGATCTGTCAGTTCCCGATGAATCACGGTCTCAAGACTCTCAAAATCGGACGCAACGAAAGAAAGGAAAACAAAAAAAGAACGACAACATTGAGTCCATTTTTGACGGGATTCGTAACGAACTCGCCGGGTTAAAGCTAGGAGCTGAGGATGACTTTCTGCCATTTGTTGGTGCCCCTCCTGTGGAATTACACAACCTGACACCTGTACAGTGGTGGGGTCTAGATGGACAACGTTCGCAATATCCAAGACTTCACCGAATGGCGTTGGATATTCTCTGTTCCACCAATGTCCGATGCGCCGGAGAGAACATTTTTCGGTGGAAGAAGGACAATTTCATGGACAAGGGCAAGGCTCAAGCCCAAAAAAGTTGAGATGGTGGAAACGATGGCAAATTGGATTTCAAAAGGTCTAATACCACCTGATACGGGCATGAAAAAACTTCTGGAAGAGTTCACTGCAGCTGAATCCTGCAGCGACTCTGATGTAGATAGCTCGAGTTCCGATGAAGAGGACAGCGCAGCAATTACCCCAGGCTGTCCTTCTCCCTCCTTCTCCTTCCTTCTCCTTCCTTGCCCTAGCCGGCGAAATC
>Ga0137418_10006745_pt1 | contig 10559 bp, 10 predicted proteins | sample CZODoug3_1_2_16f_FD_122242 | JGI IMG/M metagenome (GOLD analysis project Ga0137418, IMG submission 122242) | Vadose zone soil fungal communities from Angelo Coast Range Reserve, California, USA - CZODoug3_1_2_16fungal (Hybrid Assembly) | ecosystem: Environmental > Terrestrial > Soil > Vadose... | reverse complement strand
CACATGAACAAGCCGGATTGCGGAAACCAACGCACGGGGCAGCCCAGGTGCGCGCAATTGATGGCAAAAACCTGGAATTGCTCTCCTTCGACGCGCCGCACCCAGCACGCTGTTTCCACAGTTTTGCCGTCGGTTGGCATCACGTAGGGATTGCGGAACGTGGCCAGCCGCGTCTCGCCTTCGGGAAAATCTTTTATTGGTCCCAGTGGGACCCAGGAGAGATACGCGTTTGCTCGGCCGCGCGTAATCGAGGACAGAAGAAAGCCCACGATGGGTACGGCAAGGGCGGTCGCGACTAATCCGTTGAACAGAATTCCCATCTTCATGAAGAGGCCGCGACGGGATAGTGTATTTTGATCTGCCATCACCAAGCTCCTAATGCTGCGCGTAGTTCGAAACGGAATATGGTTGTCCCGGATTTTGAGAGCGTCGCGACGCGAGCCACGCCACTACGTCAGTGATGTCCTGATCCGACATCGGTTTGCCGGGCACGTCTCCGCGCCAATCCGGCGCACCCAGCTCGGGACGGCCGGTGATGACGATTGTGCGCAGTCCCTGATCGCTGACCAGCGCAAGAAATGAATCATCCGTGACGGAGCTTCCCCTCGCGGTGCCTTGGCCGCCCGGGCCGTGACAGGATTCGCAGTAGGTCTTGTACGCCAGTTCTCCGCGAGGGATGATGCCTGCCGATTTCGCAGCGTAGCCAGGTGGATTCGCCGCACCGAGAATTCCGGGACGGCTCCAACGCGATCGAATTTCGCGAACGATGACATCAATTTGTTTATCTATCAGCATTCCGCCAGCGCTGTGCGCGAAGGCAGGCATTGCGGTTCCCCGCACGCCACCGGCGATAACTTTCCGTATTGCCGTGTCGTCCGCGATAGCGAGATAAACTGGGTCGGCGAGCGCAATTGCCGCTCCCCCTTTGCCTTCCGCGCCGTGGCAAGCGGCGCAGTTTTCCGCGTACAGGGTGCCAAATTCCAAAACCTCGTTCGCTGCCAGAACCTCCGCATCTTTGTTTGGCTGTCCGAGTGGCGGCGCACCGCAACCAGAAAGCAGTGCCACGCCGAGCGCTGCGGATGCACATAGATATCGAAAAAAGTTCAACGGTGTTCCTCCCCGCTTCCTCGCGGTGGAATTATTCCTGGAGCTTCAATTCCTGCGCGCAGGGCGAAGGGCATGTTTTCGCGTGTTCGCACGCGCGACTGCCGCACCACGACAAGCCCCGCGATGACGCCGAAGGCAAACTGCGAGGCCATGAACCAGATCCAGTCAATGTGGCTCCCAAGCACGGGATTGAGAATGTTCATAATAGAGTGGAGCAGCCCCGACCACAGCACCGGAGCGATCACGCCGCCTAGCAGAATGGGATGACGCGCAAACATGGGAAGCATCGCCCCGTAAAGCAATCCCACAAGTATTGAGGTAACGAGATGTAAGATGACCGCAATAAAAAACAGGCCTGGGTGAAAAGAATTTAGTTCCGAAATCGGAGGCACCTCGGACGGCGCATACACAACAGCGGCAAGAAGATTGATGGGATACCAGATGCTTCCAGCCTTCAACAGGCCGTAGAGGCAGGCGAGTACAGCCATTGGCACGCTTCCCGCCAGCCCGCCTTTTACTCCGGCCGATATGGGATAAGTTTCTACCGGGAGCCAGGCACGTACTTGGTCCGGCGCGATCGGAATTCGGTCGACGACTCGCCGCACTGTCCTGAAATGAATTTCCTCCGGGACGATCGCCACAATCTCTTCATGCTCGTGGGGGAAAACTTCCTGGAACCAACCCACACAACCGGCGAGCGCCAGCACCGTGCCAAGGATGCTCACGGAAGCGCTCGTCAATAGTCCCGCGAACACCAGCGTAAATCCAAGAGCGAGAACGAGAGGCCACGCTGTGGATGCCGGCACCTCGATCTCTCTTGGTGCGCGAGAGCTTTGCTCGATGTGTTCCGTAGGTAGCAGCGTTGCCATGGGTTCTCCTCAGCGACCCAAAACGTAAACCACGGTAAAAACAACAACCCACACCGCATCCACAAAATGCCAGTACATAGAAAGCACGTCGATGCGAGCGGACTGCTCGCGCACTACGCGCCCCGCCAAACCGAAGAGAAGCACGATAGTGAGCATCAGCAGACCTACCGTGACGTGCGTCGCGTGCAGACCGACAAGCGAATAATAGGTCGTTCCAAAAAGATTCGTGGAGATAGTCAGACCATGCTCGTAAATAAGCCGGTGCCATTCCCGCGCTGTGCCATACATAAAAAGAGCGCCCAGCACGATGGTGAGAAACCACAGAGCCAGGAACGCGCCGCGCCTGCCTCGCTCGAGAAGTTTTGACGCGAGGTGAATCGTAAGGCTGCTGGATAATAAGCAGACAGTGAAGAAAATCGGGGTCTCTAGCACCTCGCGGGGAGCCGGCCCCGTGAGGCTCTTCCCTGCGTAATAGAGATACGCGACGACGAAGATTGTGAAGATCGCCGACTCGGCGATAATCAGGCACGCCATGCCGACTTTGCCCCTGTACGGAAGCTTCCAAGTCGCCGGTGTTTCGGGAAACGGAGTTGTGATTGCGCTCATCGCTCGATTCCTTCATTCATACCGGCTATCCGGGTCTTCCGGATGCTTCAAATCCCACAAAGGCCGGCGGCTGGCGACCGTCGGCGTTACGGCAAAGTTGTACGCTGGTGGCGGCGAACTCACCGACCATTCGAGAGTCCACGCGTCCCAAGGATCGTTCCCGGCCTTCGTCCCTTTGAAGTAAGAAATAATGAGGTTGGCTACAAAGATCAGCGTGGCAATGCCTTGAATGAATGCACCGATGCTGACGAGCAGATTCAAAGTATCCCAACCGCGTCCGGGCTCGTAGGTGTAGATTCGGCGCGCCATGCCGAGCAAACCTGGAATGTGCATGAGATCAAAACACAGGTGAAACCCGATGAAGAAAAGCCAGAAATGGAGTTTGCCGAGGCGTTCGCTCAGCATTCTTCCGATGATTTTTGGGTACCAGTAATAGAACGCGGCGAAGATTCCAAACAGAAATGATCCCGAGAGGGTATAGTGAAAGTGCGCCACGACAAAATAGGAACCAGTAAGCTGCCAGTTAAAAGCCGCGCTGCCCAACATAATGCCGGTGAGACCGGCGATTAAAAAATTAAACAAGAATCCAATGCAGAACAGCATTGGCGTCTTAAAGATGATCCGCCCCCCCCACATGGTGCCAAGCCAGTTGAAAATTTTAATGCCAGTCGGAACAGCGATAGCCATCGTGGTCAGCACAAAGAAGGCGTTGCCGTAAGAGCTCATCCCCATAGAAAACATGTGATGCGCCCAAACACTCATGCTGATGAACCCGATCGCTATGGTGGCTCCGACCATGACCGGATACCCGAACATAGGTTTACGCGAAAATACCGGAATGACTTCCGACAAAACCGCAAAAGCGGGAAGAATCAGGATGTACACTTCCGGATGTCCGAAAATCCAGAAGAAGTGCATCCATAGCGTTGCGGACCCTCCGGCTTGGGTGTCAAAAAAGTGTCCACCCAGATAGCGGTCCACGCAGAGCATTATCTGTGCCGCCGAGAGCGGTGTGATGGCGATGAGGACCATGCCGGACACGACAAGGTTCAGCCATGCAAGCAAAGGCAAGCGGCTCAGCTTCATGCCCGGGCAACGCATGCAGAGAATCGTCGCAATTATGTTGACTGCCGTTCCGATACTGCCAAAGCCGGCGACCAGCAGCGAGATCGTCCAGTAATCTGAGCTGTGTCCCGGCGAGAAGGCACGCGACGTCAACGGAGCGTAGGCCCACCAGCCCACATCGGGTGCATTTCCGGCGCCATAGAGCCCGCTTCCGCCAAGGAAACTGAAGTAAAGAAGAAATCCCCCTAACGCCGTCAGCCAAAAACTGAAGGCATTCAGGCGTGGAAAGGCCATGTCCCGAGCGCCGATCATCAACGGCACGAGGTAGTTTGCCAACCCGAACAGCACGGGTATGCCTACGAAGAAGACCATGGTCGTGCCATGCATCGTGAATATACGGTTGAAGACTTGCGGCGAAACAAAGCTGTTGTGCGGATACATCAGCTGGATGCGTATGATCATGGCTTCCGAGCCGGCGACGGCGAGAAACAACAGGGCATAAAGGATGTACAGAATGCCCAAGCGCTTGTGATCGACCGTAGTCACCCACCCGTGCAGCGTCTCGACCCATGGCCGGCTGCCTACATCTGTTCCCTGATGAATGGCTATTGCATCCGATGACATAGCCCGTCCCTCAAACCTTTCTCTCTAGCGGAGCGTCTCTAGATAGCGCACGAGTGCGTCCAGATCGGCGTCGCTCAATTTCATGGCAGGCATGAGCGAGCCAGGCTTAATCGCATCCGGGTTCTGGATCCACAGGCGCAAATTTTCGTCCGTATTCAGGGCCGCACCAGCCGCGATTGTGTCCCGGCTCATCAAGTGCGTCAGGTCCGGACCGAAGCGCCCCGTCCCATTCGTACCACCCACTGCGTGACAATTTATGCACGCAGTTGTTTCAAAAACACGCCGCCCCGCATTCGCTTTGTCGTCGTGATTTGCAGGCTGTTTTTGTGCCTGGACCCACGCAGCGAACTCTTCGGGGCTATCGACCGACACTCGGAGCAGCATCTTCCCGTGCTGCGTTCCGCAGTATTGGGCACACTGACCGACGTAGACGCCAGTCTGGTGCGGGTCAATCCATGTGTGATTTACGCGATTCGGGATCAAGTCTGTCTTCCCCGCAAGTTGAGGAACCCAAAAGCTGTGATCCGTGTCAGCGGAAAGCAACTTTAAAAATGTGGGCGTTGGGTGAGCTGGATCGCTCACCGGAACGTGCAGTTCGTTAGCCGTGACGACGCCCAAAGCCGGATAGCGGTACTCCCACCAGAACTGGTGGCCAATAGCGGTGACCTCCACGGCGGTCGCGGGTTTCCGGGCATCCTCGATCGCATGAATCACCCGTGCCGTCGCGAGAAACAGGACAAACACAATCAAGACGGGAATAATGGTCCAAGCCAACTCAATTTGCGTGCTCCCGTACACCTGGGCAGGCTCGCGTCCAGCCGTCAGCGGCTTGTCACGGAACTTGACGACGGCGTAGACCAATAAAGTGACGACGACGAGGAAGATCAGACTGGTGATAGCAAGGACGAAATAGGAATGATCACGGATGGACTCCGCTGGTGTCGAGCGGGGATCAAAGATGTTGGGGACCGGGTTGTCGCTGCGCTGACTCGCAGTGCACAACCCCGCTGCCAAGAGGATTCCGGCCACGAGGACAAGTATTCCCGTGGCCCGACCGACAACCACTCCCCAATCCGTCTTGTGCGTCATGCTGTGCATTTTCCTCGGCCCTGAGGTAGGTGCACCTCGTGCTCCAATCCATTCCCTTCCGAGCGCGACTATTTATCTTGTTTCATTGGAGCCGTTTCCGGCGGAGACCTTGGCTAGGCAGTGAAGGGGCAAGCGAGCCTGCGGTCATCGGATTGACGGTCTCGTCAAAGCCTTGGCTAGCTGAAAAGTGATTCCTTCGGGGGGTTGGGGCTTGCGGCTCATGTGGCAGGTGATCGCTGCTTGCCCGCGATTGACAAAAGTCATTTAGGGTTTCCACCTCAACGTGCTCACAGAATGAACGCGGCACAAGTTCAGGCGCAATCGCTACACAAGTTGTCAACAACTCGCCCAAAAAGTCGATGCCTCGGCAAACATTAGAGGTTCATGGCGACGCCGATTCCACTCGTACTTCTTTGGCACTTCTCAAAACATTGATAAGAAACCAGATTCACCGCAGTCGGCGTAATCGACGCAATGGAATTGCGAATGCTTTATTGAAGTCGATGTGAAGATCATCTTCTTCCTATTCGTCACCTGCTGCTTTGTACCCGGAACTCTGGGCAGCCAGGCCAACACACCTAGCGCGAAAGTCGCAGGAACAGTCTTTGTTCGAGACTCCGCGGGCAACGAAGCCTTTGTGTCTGGTGCAACGGTGAGACTAGACGGCCCCGCGACTCTCGAAGCGCAAACGGATGCGAATGGTAAGTACGTTGTTGCTAGGGTGCCTTTTGGGACTTACACGGTAGAAGTTGCTTTGCCAGGTCTGAAGGCTCTCCGGACCGTGCAGGTCGAAGGCAATGAAGTTCGCCTTCCTCTCGAACTAAAACCCATGGAAGTCACTACATCTGTGGTCGTAACACCCGATGCGGCGGAAGCCAAAGACTCTGCTCCCTCGGAAACAATTTCCAAAAACCCGTCATTCTGGACGAAAAGTACGCATTTCGTGCAGGTGTACCAAAGAAGTGGCCCCCTTTGGTTTCCGTTCTCTACGCAAAGCGTCACCGAAGCCCGTTTTTTTGGCACGACGGACGTCAGTATCGAATATTTCGACTACGTCCCCAAAGCCTCGCGTCCTCCCGGGAACTCCGTCATGTCCGCAAAGGAGATGCCGAAGCCATGAAAGGCGTTAAGCAATGTCTGATTCTCGCGGCGGGTAACGGGAGCCGGATTGCATCTGTGTCTCGCGGCGTTCCCAAACCTCTTGTGCCACTTTGCGGCGCGCCGCTTCTCGAGCACGTGATGATGTCCTCCGAGCAAGCCGGAATTGAGAAGTTTGTGATTGTTGCGGGTACCGTGCCGACTCAATCCGCAGTTGGCTAAACACGCGATCCCATATCGGCACTTCCGTCACCTTGATCGAAAACCTGCGATACCACAAAGCCAACGGCGTTTCTGCCCTCGCTGCCAAAGAAGAGTTCCACGATCCATTCTTATTGCTCATGGCCGACCACATTTTCGAACCAAGAACCGCCAAGGCGCTGCTGCGGCAGCCACTCACACATGACGAAGTCATCCTCGCGGTCGATAGCAAGCTGGACGATGTCTTTGACTTGGACGACGCAACGAAGGTCAAACGCGAAGGGAACCACGTCTTAGAAATTGCCAAAGACCTTGCCCGTTATGACGCGTTGGATACAGGGATGTTCTTGTGCAGCCCTGCACTGTTCGACAGGCTTGAATTGGCAAAGAGAGATGGAGACTGTTCGCTGTCGGACGGCATGCGCCACGTCGCGCGAGAACAGAAACTGAGGGCCTTTGATATTGGCCATGCCCACTGGCACGACGTCGATAGTCCCGAGGCCTTGGTTCACGCCGAAAAGGTCTTCGAGCGAGACTTCTGCGACAACCCACTAATGGAAACGTTCGCCGATGTTTAAAATCCCGCCAAAGGCGCGACGCGCGCTTCGGGTTCTCGCTGTTGCGATGAGTACTGGCTTGTTTGGTTACCTCATCTGGCGAACTGGCCCCAGCAAGTTGTGGGAGAACGTCATGACGCTGGGTTGGGGGTTCACGTGGGTCATAGCCCTAGCGGGAGTGTCGCATCTTGCAAAGACCTGGGCTTGGCGACTGACGCTAGGTGAAGACAAGCATAAAGTGTCCTTTCCGCGCATGTTGGGACTTCGGCTGGGCTCAGAAGCTGCGGGACAACTCGGAATCCTTGGGCAGACGTTTGGGGATTCAATCCGAGTCTCGCACCTGAGCCCCGAAATACGAACAACCAGCGGTGTCGCGTCGGTGACTCTGGACCGGGGACTCTACATTGTGACCGGGGCCATGATCACCATAGCTGGGATTGTGGCAGCGCTGTCCGTCTTGTCGCTTTCCCGCACCTTGCGTCTCTACGCGGGCTTGTTCGTTGCCATCCTGATCGCATTCCTACTGTTGACGCTATTGGCGGTGCGCAAGCGCTGGCCTGTGCTTTCAGGCAGCGCGTGTATTATCCTCCGCGTTCCCTTTCTTAAGAGTTGGATGGACAAGGAGTATCCGCTCATTCAGTCCGTTGAGAGCACACTTTTCGATTTTCATCACAATCTGCCCAAAGCATTTTGGACGAGTTTTTCTCTAAACCTTGCGGGCCATTGCCTGGCCGTACTGGAAGTGTGTCTAGTTCTATGGCTCATGAAGACAAAGCTCGGGTTCGTTGGCGCCCTAGTTGTCGAAGCATTCACGAAAATAGTGAACGTGGTGGGCAACATCAATCCGGGAAACATTGGAACCTACGAAGGTGGAAATATGATGATTGGCAAGATGTTCGGCATGAATGTCGCTACTGGATTGGTCTTGGGACTCGCAAGGCGATTACGATCGTTGATCTGGGCCGCGGTGGGGATCATTTGCCTCTTCTTGCTGACCAGGCCAAGAAGGTGGCGCGATTCCGAAGGAGGCGGGAGTACCGCGGCAAGCGCGCCAAACAATCAAAGGGCCCAAGCGGATCCTGTGAGGAGTTTCCACTCTGACGGCGAGGCCGCAGTCGTAATTTTGATCGCCAATGAGGGAACGAATAGCAGTGAATTCGAGGCTCCACTCGCTCGTGTCGGCACTCTGCCCATCTTGCTCCGAACCATACTAGCCGCCCAAAAGCTCAGCCCCTCGCGGATCGTGGTAGTCCTCGATCCAGTCAGTAGACGAAGAGTGCAGCGCGACCTTTTCTTTACAGGGCGCCTTCCTGAATCTGTCCAATGGATTGAGACCGCTGCTGGTACGTCCCTCGTCGAACAACTGCGACTCATTGCCACTCAGTCGCGCAGCGAACGCTTGGTTCTCATCGAAGGGAACACCACCTACCATTCGTCCTTGCTCCGGAAAGCTAGCGAGTGGAATGACAACGCCGCTGCATTGGCGCTGACGAGCGGCGACAACCTCGTCGGTATTCATGCGCTTACTGTAGAGATGATCCGCCGTCTCGCGGAACATTCCCCTTCGCAAATCAACGGTCTCGAGGAACTGCACGCAGGGCTCGCGGGGATGCACTCTGTCGTTTGCATGCCGGTGGCGGAGAGCTTGTGGCAGCGCGTGTGCAGTCTGGAAGACCGCGTGTCGGCTGAACAAAAACTCAACGGATGGCTGGTCAAACCCACGGATGGCATCTACGCACGGCTCAATCGCAGGATCTCGATACCCATTAGCCGGCAGCTCATCAAATTTCCGATCACCCCGAACATGGTCAGTATCTTCACGCTTGGCGTCGGAGTTGCTTCCGCCGCATACTTTGGTTTCGGCGGCTACTGGAACACGGTGCTCGGAGCGTTCTTGTGCATGTTCGCCAGTGTTCTGGACGGATGCGATGGCGAGGTCGCTCGCTTGAAACTCCTGGAGTCCGATTTCGGCTGTTGGCTGGAAACGATGTGCGATTACCTGTTCTATCTTTTGCTTTTTGTAGGTATGACTGTGGGACTCTGGAGAAGCTCTGGGAGCAGCACCTATCTGGTGTTAGGCGGATTGCTACTTTTTGGAGCCTTGGCGAGTTTCTTCGCCGCCGGATGGCGACATCGACTCGCTACTGGTCGCCCCGAGCAGCTTTTGGCGATCTGGCAAACGCATGCAGAGAGTCGACCATCAAATCCTCTCTTGTACATCGCCCGGCATACTGAGTTCATCATCCGGCGCTGCTTCTTCCCTTATGCACTCATCTTCTTCGCGCTCTTTAACATTATGAATGTGGCCTTCGTGCTGAGCGTTATCGGAGCAAATCTGGTCTGGCCCATCGCGCTGTACTCATCCCGCGCCTTTGCCGGAGTCCCGCGTCCCGCCGCGACGAGTTCTGCGGCTCAGTTCAGAAGCAAGGGATCGTGTGACTATCAAGCAGTTTTACCTTGAGCGTCAGTCGTTCGTACTTAGCAACCATCGGCGTATAGGAGCCCTAAAGGGTGGGAGGCTGTGAGCCTCAAATGCAGGAGATCGAAACAGGCAACTTTGCAACCTCGCGTTGGGTGTTTTGCCCGCCTGATTCCATTCGGGTCGTAAGCTGGAACATCAACCGCGGTCTGCGGCTCCAAAGAGTTATCGAGTTTCTGGCCAGCGCAAAAGCGGATCTCGTCCTTCTACAAGAAAGCGATCTCAATGCTCGGCGGACACATCACGTAAATATCGCTAAGGAAATATCGCAGAAGTTGCAGATGAATTATGTTTTCGGGCGCGAGTTTCAGGAATTAACGCAGGGCTCCCGCGCTTCACCCGCTTATCACGGTCAAGCCACTCTCTCCCGCTGGCCCTTGTCGAATTCCCGCATCATCCGATTTCAGAGGCAATCCAATTTTTGGCACCCGCACTGGTTCCTTCCCGAAATCGAGCCGTTCCAGGAGAGACTCGGAGGACGTCTGGCGCTGGTCAGTGCAGCCAACATCGCGGGGAAAACGATCGTTACTTATAACCTGCATTTGGAAAGCAAAGGGGATGATGAGTTGCGCCGCTCCCAGCTTGGCGAGGCCTTGGAGGATGCCCGGCGATACGACTGGAACACCCCGGCTGTTCTCGCCGGCGATTTCAATCTCGATGTGTCCGGAGGGGACGCCGCCAGCGCGATCACCCGCGCGCAATTTAAAGACGCATTCGCGAATCAGCACGCGGCAACAACACCTCACTCGCTCTTGGAGCAGGGGCGGACCATCGACTGGATCTTTACACGCGGTCCGATTCGCTCAATCGAACCCCAGGTCCTTCGCTCGATATCGGCTTCCGACCACTATCCTCTGTCTATCA
>Ga0137418_10006743_pt1 | contig 10559 bp, 4 predicted proteins | sample CZODoug3_1_2_16f_FD_122242 | JGI IMG/M metagenome (GOLD analysis project Ga0137418, IMG submission 122242) | Vadose zone soil fungal communities from Angelo Coast Range Reserve, California, USA - CZODoug3_1_2_16fungal (Hybrid Assembly) | ecosystem: Environmental > Terrestrial > Soil > Vadose... | reverse complement strand
GCCTGCTCCGACACCGCCGGACAGATCTACGATCCCTACACGGGAAGCGATCCCAACGGTCTAAACGGCTTTGCGACTGGTCGCCAACCGATCCCATTCAACAACCTGGCGACATACGCTAGTCCGGGCAGCGTGACCCTCGCCGGCACTCCCTTTGATGTTCCAAATCCAGGCACAGCGGGTAATTTGATTGACCCGGTTGCGGCCAAGCTCATCCAGCTCTTTCCGATGCCGAATCTTACGGATGGAAATCCTCTGAGAAATTTCTTCGCATCCGGCACGAACAAGAACTCCCAGAATGCCTTTGACATCAAAATCGATCACCAGTTCAGCCCTAGGAAGCTATTGAGCGCCAAATTCGCCGAATTCAGGCACCACGGCCACAGCTTCAATTGCTATCCCAATGCGGCCGATCCCTGCACCGGAGGCCCCGTCAACGATCGATCCTACCTCTTTGCTGGCAACTACACGCAAACCTTCACTCCCACTCTCATCCTGAATGTGTCGTACGGAGTGACCCGCGGATCCACCTTTGAGCAGGGGATTACCGGAGACTTTCCGAAATTGGATCCCGTGACGGATCTGGGTTTCCCTTCGTATATGGATCTCTCCGGGCACAAGCAGTACCCAGCCATCAACATCGATCAGTACAGCACCGCTGGCGGTAACAGCATCGGCAACCAAACCTTCAGCATTATCAAGGAAGGGCAGGAAACCCACACGTTGCTTGGTTCGATCGACTGGGTCCGAGGAAAACACGAGCTAAAATTCGGCGGCGAAGGCCGTCTGCACCGCATCAACTTTACCCAGCCCGGATGGCCGGGTGGGTCGTTCGGATTTGATTGTTTCTCGACGGCTCAGTCTACGGATTCGAACTCCGTAAATTGTAGCTTCGACCCCAGTGCCGCCCCAAACACAAGTCAGGGCGGAGATGCCATGGCCAGCTTCCTCACCGGGATCGCCTGGAGCAACAATGGCGTCTGCAACCAGATAGCCGACTGCGTCTACGAAGTTCCGAACGATGTTGCCACACAGAGCTTCCAATTCGCCGGCTTTGCGCAAGACAATTTCCGCGTTACTCCCAAGCTCACCGTGAATCTGGGGCTTCGCTACGAACTGTCTCTCCCGCGCACGGAGCGCTTCAATCGCATGAACTGGCTGGATCCCAACATCAGCTATTCGCTCACGGCGCCCGGCCTCCCGGACCTTCCTGTGAAGGGTGGCGAGGTGTTCACCAGTTCTCGGGACCGGTATAACTACGATTCGTTCTACAAAGCCTTTCAGCCGCGTTTCGGCTTTGCCTATTCAGCCGACCACGGCCTTGTCATCCGCGGCGGTTACGGCATCTACTTCTCTCAGCCGCGCTCCGGAGCTGCCGGAACCGGTCCGTGGGGCTACCAGGGCTACGACGTGCAGACACCTTGGATCTCCACGTTCCAAAATGCCAATATCCTACCGGGCTCAAGGATGAGCGATCCCTTCCGCTCTTTCCAACCGCCGTATCCGGATCTTGGCCCCAAGCCGCGCGTAGGCAACTCTCTGGGCGTGCTGAATGACATAGGATTTAGCGCGACGGGGCCCATCCCGAGGGTCAGCCGGGACATCCCTTACGAACAGGCGTGGAGCTTTGGCGTCCAGAAAGAATTGCCTTCCAAGATCGTCGCCCAGGTGGACTACGTTGGAAAGAAGGGGACCCATCTCTACCTCGGCGGTTTCCGTGACTTGAACTTCCTCGGCCCAGACTATGAGAAGGCGCGTTTGGCAGGCGATCCAGGCGCGGACCCCACGATGCTGGCCACCATGCAAGTCACCAATCCGCTCGCTCCCTACATTACCGACCCATTGAGCAGCCTCTCGCAGGAGATGATTCCTCAATTTCGAGATCCCACCAGCAAGTTTCATGTCCCCTTCCCGCAGTTCACCAGCTTCTCGGGCGACTCCCCGCCCATCGCCAACTCCATTTACCACGCCGCACAGTTCCGGATCGAGAAGGGATTTTCGCACGGCTTAGAGTTCCTCATTACCTATGCGATCTCCAAGTCGATCGACGGGGCCTCCGCCACCGACGACAGCATTTCCTGGCTGGGCGGCGGGTTCCAGGGGAATACCATTTCCGTCCAGAATCCCAACAATCTACGCGCAGAAAGATCGCTATCGGTGTTTGACATCCCCCAAGTCCTCCAGCTCAGCTACACGTACTCTTTGCCAGTTGGCCGGGGTCAACACTTTGGTGGAAACATCCACCCAGTCCTGAATACGATTATTGGCGGCTGGCAATTGAATGGTATCTGGCGTTTTGACAACGGCCGACCCGTGATTCTCACGCAGGCGACCGGTTCTAGCATCCCAACCTACGGAATTCTGCGCCCGACAATATCCGGACAGCTAAAGGTGAATCACGCTTCCGGCGCTGGCGCTAATTTCGACACAAACTACTTTGCAAATTCGGATACTGCCTTGAGTGAGACACCTGACTACACTCTCGGCAACGCCCCCAGAACCTACGGTGGCGCTCGCCAGCCCGGCACAAGAATCGTCAACATGGCGCTCTTCAAAGAATTTCCTTTGGGAACGGTCCGTGAAGGGATGCGAATGGAATTTCGTTCGGAATTCTTCAACGTCTTCAATCACCCAAACTTTGGCAGTGTCGATACCGGTCTCGGCGATGGCACCTTCGGCACCATCAGCAGTTTGGCTGTGTCCATGCGCGAAATGCAGCTGGGGCTTAAGCTCTATTTTTAGCCAGGGCTCCACCTTTCCGCGGCCAGAGTCTTTCTGTGGTAAGAGACTCTGGCGGAGGGGATTTTCGTAGTTACCCGTTCAAAACTTCACAAAGATCTGAGGTCGATATTGCAACGATTATGTTCCATTTGCACGCGGTTGGCGGTCGTTGCCGTCTTCTCTGTGGAGCCAGTACAACTCTTCGCCGCTTCGGAGCCAAACACTCCAACGCCTGAATCAGCGATTACCATCCACATCGATGCGACCCACCCCCTCAAGTCTTTCGATCCCGACGTTGCCCTTGGGACCTCCATCGATATCCTTCCCGCGGGCGACGTGGACAAAGTCTACTCGCCGACCATTCTGAAAGAATCACTCTCGGCCGGCTGGGGTCCGATTACCTATCGGCAAAATACCGAGCTGCAGGGCGCGGCGTGGCATTGGAATCCGAATGGGACTTGGAGCGACGCAACGCACCAGAGCGGCTATTTCACTGGCAGCACGGAACAGGGCGAATTGATTCGTCATTCCGCCGGTTATCCTTTGCCCCATCGCGGCAACACGCGCGGGGACGGGCGCACTCGGGGCAAGTACTCTCGCATGACGGATGGGGATCCCAATACCTACTGGAAGAGCAATCCGTATCTGACGAGCAAGTTCACGGGTGAGGATGACGCTCTGCATCCGCAGTGGGTGATCCTCGATCTGGGCGCTGCGGAAAAGATAGATACTCTGCGGATTGACTGGGCGAGTCCGTACGCGCGGCGCTACCTGGTGCAATATTGGACTTCGGAACGGGACCCTTTGACGAGTGCGACGGCTGGAGCGTGGGTTTCATTTCCCGATGGCATCGTGACGAATGGCCGCGGTGGAAGTGAGACCTTAAAGCTGGCACCTGCGCCCATGCCCGCGCGCTACATCCGCATCTGGATGACGCAATCCTCGAACACTTCAAGTCAGGAAACGTCGAAAGACCCGCGCAACTCGGCCGGGTACGCTATCCGCGAACTCTCCGCCGGGACCGCAACCGAAACCGGCGAATTTGTGGACTTAGTGAAGCATCTTCCGGATTCAGGCCAAACTCTCGTCAGCGCATCCTCGGTGGACCCCTGGCACGCGGCGTCCGATCTCGACCCTCAATCTGGCGATCAAACGGGCATGGACCTCTTCTATACCAGCGGGATCACGAATCATTTGCCGGCCATGATTCCGATTGCCATGCTCTATGGCACGCCCGAAGACGCCGCCGCGGAGGTTGCCTATGTGAAGAGACGCGGCTATCCCATTTCGTATGTGGAAATGGGAGAAGAGCCGGACGGGCAGAAGATGTTGCCGGAGGATTACGGCGCGCTATATTTGCAATTTGCAGCGGCAATCCACAAGGTGTATCCCGCGCTCCAGCTAGGCGGCCCGATTTTCGAGGGCGTGAATGAGGACATTCAGGTTTGGCCCGACGCCCAGGGGCGCGTTTCCTGGCTCGGACGATTCGTTGACTACCTGAAAGAACATGGACGGCTTGGGGACTTGGCGTTCATGTCGTTCGAGCACTATCCATATCCGCCGTGCGAGGTTACCTGGTCGGACTTGTATCGTGAGCCCGAACTCACGGAGGGAATTCTCAAGATCTGGCGAGCGGACGGTGTTCCTGCGAATGTGCCGCTTATCAATACGGAAAGCAATCTTTCGTGGGGATTGACGCAGGAGATGACTGACATTTTTTCCGCTTTGTGGCTTGGGGATAGCGTGGGATCGTTCCTTACGCTGGGAGGCGACGTTTATTATCACTCGCCGATCCAACCGGAAGCGCTTCGCTCGAGTTGCAATGGATGGAGCACCTATGGAAATTTTGTCGCGGACGAAAACCTGAACATTCATGCCCACACCGCGCAGTACCATGCCAGCCGCATGATCAATCTGGAATGGGTGCGGCATGGCGCGGGAGCGCACCAGCTTTTTGTGGCCTCTGCTGACGCGAAAGACGGCGCCGGACATACTTTGATCACGGCCTATCCGGTCCGGCTTCCCGATGGCACGTGGTCGGTGATGATTATCAACAAAGACCCCTCGAACTCGCACAGTATCCGTCTAGCCTTTCAGCAGAGTGGGAGTGAACACGCGATTTTCTCCGGGCCTATAACCATGGTGACCTTTGGCACCGAGCAGTACGTCTGGCACTCGGAGGGCCCAACCAGCCACGCTGATCCGAATCAGGAGCCTGTAACTTCTCAGATATCGGGAACTGCGGACGTTAGGTTTACTTTGCCGAAAGCATCCATAACGGTGTTGCGGGGGCGTCTCTCTTCCGTCAAGGATTCCGGGCTTTGACTTCCGCGGCTTTAGCTAGAGATGAACGAGACCGCGCCGCAAGGCCGTGACGACTGCCTCCGTGCGATCACTTACATCCAGCCGCATGAGAATTGCGCTGACATGGCTCTTCACTGTGGCTTCTGTGATGCCCATCTGATTGGCAATGTCTTTATTTTTCTTGCCACTCATCAGCAGTTGCAAGACTTCCATCTCGCGGGTGCTCAGGTCCGAGTCGGGCATGCGCGAGGCGAGCGTGCGCGCGACCGGCAAAGGTACGAACCGTCGACCGGCATGCACTTTCTGGAGAGCTTCGACTAAGGTCTGGTAGGGCATCCCTTTGATGACATAGCCCTGCGCCCCTGCTTCGAGGGCACGATGAATATCGACGTCTCCCTCGTAGGTGGTGACCACGATGAAACGGGCGTTGGGGTCCGTCGAGCGGATCGCCGCAATCGCCTCAGCCCCGCCCATTTTCCCGGGAAGCTTCAGGTCCATCAGGGTTACATCCGGATGGTGCCGCTGGTACAGGTGGACGGACTGTTCCCCTGTTTCCGCCTGAGCGACCACGGTCATGTCGGGCCGCGCGTTCACAATCGCTGTGATTCCCACGCGCATCAGGGGATGGTCATCCACCACCATCACAGTCATCTTTACGTTCTGGTTCACAACGTCATCTCCGGTACCCGTTCCTGGGATAGAATGCCTTTGCGCGGGACTTGGATTGTTAGCTCAGTTCCTTCTCCGACTCGGCTCTTCAGGATAAACTTGCCACCGATTCGCTCCACGCGTTCCTTCATTCCGATCAATCCGTAATGTCCAGCGGTGGTGGAGGAAAGCATCGCAGGATCGAACCCAGATCCGTTGTCTCGCACTTCCACGCGACACATATCTTCTTCAAACCGGATCTCTAGCTCGACCCTGCGCGGGTGGCCGTGACGGGCGGAATTGTAAAGAGCTTCGCGGGCGACCATTAGGACCTCGTGTACAGTGGATTGATCAAGTGCATAGGGTTTGCCGGAAACACTGCAGGCAACGGGCACCACAAACTCCTGACTGACGCGACCCGCGATTCGTTCCAGTAATGGACTAATGTCCGTGACGTCAGAATTTTGCCGCAGATCCCACACCGCTTCCCTAGCTTCATCGATGGCGGAGCGCAGATGCGTTCGGGCACAATCGAGCAAGTCGCTCGTGGTATTCGGCTCCGCTTGCTCCATGCTGGAATGCGCCTCCAATAAGGCCGAAACGCTGACGCAGCCCTGGATCAATGTATCGTGCATCTCCCGGGCTAGGCGGTTGCGCTCATCCAAAACTGCCTGGAACCGCGCTCGCAATTGGCCTAGCCGGAACTGATAGGCTCCCCACGCGATCCCGCCGAGTAGAAGCACACAGCACCCCAGGAACCAGGCTGTCCGGTAAAAGTGGGGTCTCTGAACAATCTCGAGCGCCGACTGTGCGACTTGTTCCGGATTGTTCATTTCGAACGCTGCTACGCGGAACTGGTACCGCCCCGGAGGGAGATTCGTATAGTAGGCTACGCGTGCCAGCGAGGGGTCACTCCAGCTCTTGTCGAAACCGTCCAACATATAGCGAAAGCGAACCCGCTCTTGAGATTGCAGAAGCACCACGCCAAAATGGAGTTCGAGCTTCGCGTTATCGGGGCCAAGCGAAATCTTTTCCGTTGTAGGAATTTGCCGGCCGTCCGCGACGAGTTGGTCGATTACGACCGGGGCTGGATTCGACGGCTTCGGTTGATCCACGGAAACGCGGACCGGACCCTTGCTGCTGGGAAACCAGACCTCTCCCTGTGCAGTGAGTACGCCCGCAGGCTTTTCGCCGCCGCACATTTGAATGGTCTCTAGTCCGTCGGAAACGCCAAAAAGGGTGATGGCGGCTCGGCGGGAAGGCTCATCGGCGATGGCATCCAATTCACGGCGATTCACCGCGGAGATCCCATTCGGTCCGCTGATCCAGAGGGCGCCTTTGCGATCCTCTAAAAGTTCATAAATGCCGTTGCTGGCGAGGCCCTGGGTCGCGGTGTAGTGCGTGAGTTTTCCGGAGCGCCAGCGGTATAGGCCGCCAGTGCGCGTTCCAAACCATAGGCCGCCATCGGAATCCTCGTGGATGGCCCAGACTTTCTCATTCTTCAGGGCTTCGGTGGCGCCGTCTGTTTCAAAATTGTCGCCGTGCAATCGGCTCACACCTCGGTCGGTGCCAATCCAGATGTCTCCGTTCCGGTCTTCCAGAATTGAGCGCGTGCTGAAGTAGCACAGCCCATCGTGCATTTGATAGTTGGTAATGCCTTGGGGCCGCCACCGGCTAACGCCTTCGTCCGTGGCGATCCATACGCTGCCGTCACGGCCCTGCAAGAAGGCGCGCACAAAATTGTTCACCAGCCCCTCTTGGGTGGAATAATGAACGAGTTGCGAACCAACCTGGCGGTAGGCGCCCCGGCCCTCGGTTCCAATCCACAGCGCACCATCGCGATCGCGAAATACGTTTCGGATTCTCACTCCCGAGAGGCCCGGGAATTGATAGGGAGTGGCCTTGCCATATCGATAACGGAACAGGTTGACCGCCGCAACCCAGAGATCGCCATTGTTGTCCTGGTAGACGGTTTCGGCGTCCGAATCCGCCGCGTCCGGCAAGCTGACAGTTCGCACGGGTGTTTTGCTCAGCCGGACCATTCCGCCTTGGGTTCCGACCCAAAGGTTCTTTTCGCTGTCCTCGAAAAGATTCAAGAGCGTGTTGCTGGGCAAAGCATTCGGCGCCGTGATTTCGGCAAAACGATGGTTGTGAAATGTGTGAAGCCCGTGACCGATTGTCCCAATCCAAAGCGTTCCATCGGAGGTCTCGTGCAGAAAACGAACGGTGCCGATAATTTCTGGCACTCTCTCGAATCCGGTTGCTGGGGGACCTCCGGGCGCCATCTTTTGCAGACCGGAGACCGTTCCTACCCAGACAGACCCGTCTCGCGTCTCGATTATGGACTTGACCCGGTTCTGGCTCGCCTCACCCATCAGGTGGTACTCGGTGGCTGAACCGCCGTCCAAACGAAATAGCTTCGAACCACCGACCCAAAGCCGCCCGCGACTATCCTCGTGCATACCGTGAACGGCGATCGGAGGCAGGGTGTCCGAGTTATCGACCCGTCGAACTTGCTCGCCCGTGACCAGGAATAATCCGTTATCGGTTCCAACCCAAATGTTTCCCTGATCGTCTTGCGAAAGCGCGCGAACGAAGTTGTTGGTCAGACCATTGCTGCTGGAGAAGGAGCGAAATGTTCCATTCTTATAGCGGAGAAGACCGCCGCCTTCCATTCCGATCCACAGGCTGTCGTCCCGCGACACCAGCAGACAGAAAACGTTGTTCTCGCTGAACGCAGGAGTGTTCTCGCGATCGAACGTGAGGAATCTTTCACCATCGAACCGGAGGAGGCCGCCGGTGGTGCCGATCCACAGATATCGGTCCGCGGTCTGGGCGAAGGCTTGGACGACCTGTTCCGGCAACCCATCCTGCATTTGCCAGGTGCGCTCGGTGTAGCCGACCGTAGGCGCATCGACGGGGAAAGCGAAAGCGTAAGGAACGAGACAGAATCCTACCGCCGCCGCGGCGGTGAACACGATTTGTCTGAGCTTGCAGCCACGCTCTGCGCGATTCATCTGGACGCAAACGACTGGATCGACGGAGTTCGTGGGAGCCGGACGCGGGTCCCCACGCTCGGTGGAAAGTATGACATTTTCAGGGCTACTCCGCACTTGTTCCTGCGCAACGAGAAACGCATGTCCGGCGAGCAATTTGCAGTGCCGCGGTTACTTGCCGTGCGCGAACCGATCAAAAACCGTGACCACCGGCAAAGCATTGTAGTGATCGTCAAAGAACCCTCGAATGGTGAGTTCTCCCTGCACCATCGGTTCCCACCAGAACACGCCTTTACCGCGTCCGCCAGGCGTTTCCATTACGACGCGGTTCAACTCGTCGAGGAAAGTCCTCTGTCCCTCGGGAGATTCTGGAAAGGGCGCCAACTTATTCACGTAATTCCCGGGCCGCCAGTTGTACGCCGCCTCGACGACGATAATGTCTTTGTGATATTCGGCGGCCATGAATTGCAGGTTTTCGCGAAGATCGTTCAGGCTGCCGTGCCACCACGGGTAATACGATTGGCCGATGATGTCGTAGGGGACATCGTAGGAATTCAGTCTATCGAGAAACCATTTCGTTCCCTTGAGATCGCCGCCACGATCAATGTGAATCATGATTTTGGGACGAGGGCCGTTTCCCCTGCCGGCATCCACGCCATTGATGCCCGCATAGACGAGCTGCGCGAAATTGTCCCAGTTGCCTGGAAGCTTCCCGTCGGGCCAGAGCATTCCGTTCGTGATCTCGTTGCCGACCTGGACCATGTCGGGGAGCACTCCTGCGTCGCGGAAAGCTGAGATGGTGTCTCGCGTGTATTCGAAGACTGCCTGCACCAGCTCTTTGTGGGATTCTCCCTGCCAAGCTTTCGGGATGGGTTGCTTGCCTGGATCGGCCCAGTCATCGGCATAGTGATAGTCGAGCAAGAACTTGAACCCGAGCTTCTTGGCATCCTTAGCCAAAGCGATGGTGTACTCGAGGCTGTTGGGAAGAGTGGTGGGCGTATGAAACAGGCGGAGGCGAATCCACCCGTAACCGTGATTCCTGAGAATCTGCAACCCTGGCGTCGGAGTTCCGTTGTCTTTAAAGACTACTCCCTGTTGTTCCGCTTGCGCTAGGAACGAAACATCGGCTCCGATGGCATAATCCTGGCCGAAGGCCGAGCAGGCCATGGCGGCCAATAGAGTGGCCAGTATGGCAAAATGCGTCCCGCGTCCTTCCATTGTTTCTCCTGCTCCATCTCACCCGTCGAGATTCGAAGCGCTAGTGTGCCGTTACGGTTCCCCCGACCGCGCTGGCCGATTGACTGCCAGCGTGCCAATCTAAAGACTTCTCCGCAGCTACGTCGCCGGTGGGGCGTAGCAGGGTAAGATGAAGTTTTAAAGCGATGGCTGCGGGTTGGTCTCCGACTTCAACCGACACACTCTGGACATCGCTCAACTCGGGAAACTTCTTCTCGCCACTTGCCAGCAGCTTTCCTCCCTCGTCGCACAATTCCCACGCGAGGCGGTAGTTGTGAAGAGGATAAGACGGCAAGTCTGCCGTGCCGTTCGGTTTCACGGTCACGGTAGAGGCGGAAGGAAGCTTTCCTGCTTCTTGGTTCCATTGCGCGTCGACAGTTGCCGGCGCGTTCAAATCCTTCCACACATAATACGAGGGCTTGCGTTGGCGATACTCATCGACCAATCCGTGTTCCACGTAACCTTCGTCCCAACCCGGCCGAAGACCGCGGCGGGATTTGTAGTCTTGATAGCACCATAAGATTGCGCCTGCAATCCAATCGCGGCGGGCTAGTTCTGGCATCTGGTCCTGGATGATCTTCACCCGCATCCGATCCGCTTCCTCCGGGTACTTCGAGAAGATCCCCGCCAGCCCGAACTCCGAAATAATCACCA
>Ga0137418_10006742_pt1 | contig 10561 bp, 10 predicted proteins | sample CZODoug3_1_2_16f_FD_122242 | JGI IMG/M metagenome (GOLD analysis project Ga0137418, IMG submission 122242) | Vadose zone soil fungal communities from Angelo Coast Range Reserve, California, USA - CZODoug3_1_2_16fungal (Hybrid Assembly) | ecosystem: Environmental > Terrestrial > Soil > Vadose... | reverse complement strand
TGCGCGGCGATCTATGCCTTAACGGCGATAGAGATTTTCAACGCCTAAAGCCCGGCGCTACGGCAGGCCGAACGTGATCAGCGCCGAACCCGCACCGACCGCTACGTATTCTTTTCCGTCGATCGCATACGCCATCGGCGACGAATACACCGACCCGCCGGCCTGAAAGTGCCACAACGGTTTGCCGGTCGCAGCATCCAGCGCGATAAAATTTCCTTCCGCGTCGCCGGTGAAAACCAGGCCGCCCGCGGTCGAAAGCACTCCAGACCACGTCGGCGAAGGATGCTTCCATTCCCACTTTATTTTTCCGTTTGCTGGATCGATAGCGCGCAGCGCCCCCCAGAACGGCGCCGTATCATCGTTCGGAAAATAAGCGCTGCCGTAATACGCATGCCCTGGCTGATAGGGCTGCGCCGCCGTGCTGAAAATGTCGCACTGTTCGCGCGCGGTCACGTAAAAGAAACCAGTTTGCGGATTGAACGTTGGCGACATCCAGTTGGTCGCTCCCGCCGCACCCGGACAGACGCGGCTACCATCCGTCGTAGGCGTCGCTTCTTTGGCGGCAACCGGGCGCCCCTCGGAATCCTTGCTGCTACTCCACGTAACCTTGGCATACGCGCTCGACGAAATTAATTTTCCATTGCCGCGATCGAGCACGTAAAAAAAGCCGTTGCGATTAGCCTGCACCAGCAAGTGCTTGCCGTCGCGTTCCAGCAACACCGGAATTTGCGTGGCGTCATAATCGTGTTCGTCGTGTTTGGTGAACTGGAAATACCATTTCATTTTCCCGGTATCCACATCCAACGCCAAAAGTGAATTGCTGTACAGGTTGTCTCCGGCGCGCCCTTCGCCGCGATTCGAAGGCGAAGGATTCCCCGTCGTCCAAAAAGTTGTGTTGGTCGCGGAATCATACGAGCCGGTGATCCACGCCGGAGCGCCGCCAATTTTCCACGACTCCCCTTCCCAGCTCTCGTGACCAGCTTCGCCGGGCCCGGGAATGGTGTAGAAGCGCCACTTGCGCTCGCCCGTATTCGCGTCGTACGCGTCAATGAAGCCGCGAATGCCATACTCGCCGCCGCTAACGCCAACGATCACCAGATTTTTCACCGCCAATGGCGCAAGCGTGATGCTATAGCCCTTGGTGTAGTCGACCGCGATCACGTCCCAGACCACACTGCCAGTCTTCGCATCGAGCGCCAGCACGTGCGAATCGAGCGTCCCCAAAAAAATTTTGTCGCCCAGAATGGCGACACCTCGATTCACGCGCCCGCAGCACGGCCGAATATCCGACGGCAGTGCGCGCTGATATTGCCAGATGGGCCGGCCGGTGCGCGCGTCCAGCGCGTAGGCGCGATCATCCTGACCTGTTCCGTACAACACGCCATCGACAACCAGCGGCGTCGTTTCAAATTTTCCACCGGCCATTGTCTGATATGCCCACTTCGGCACCAGCGCATGCGCATTCGCAGTATTAATTTGTTCTAACGCGCTGAATCGATGACCCGCATAGTCGCCGGAATACGTCAGCCAGTTTTGCGGCTCCTTCGCGGAGTCGAGCAACCGCTGCGCCGTAACCTGCGCCTCGGCCGAGCCGCAGAAAATCCCGCCAATCACTAAAGCTGCTATCGCCCAAATCGTATGCTTCATCACTACCCTCGCACCGATGCATCGCCCGCAAACGCCGCAAGCACCCAACCTACACGCCCTCGACCAGCACCATATCGGTCGTCGCCGCTTTGGACCTCGCCGCCTTCATGTCCGCGTATTCCTCGCAGTCGTACCAGCGCTTGGCCTGCTCCATGTTTGGAAATTCCAGCATCACCACCCGGCTCGGCTGCCAGTTCCCTTCCACAATTTCGAATTTGCCGCCGCGCACGATGTAGCGCCCTCCATATTTGGCCAACGTCCCCGGCACGTGCTCCAGATACTCCCGCATCCCCGCAGGATCATGGACGTTCAAGTCGAAGATAAAATAAGCCGCCATCTTTGTCTCCACCCCCAAGCCTCACAACCTATTTGCTGCTACCTTGGCTCAGCAAATAGGCGACGATGTCCTGCAAATCTTTCTCCGGCAGCATTTTTTCATCGTACTTTGGCATCAGTGATTCCCTGCTCTTGTCGAGCGAGCGCAGCTTCTCTTTCTCGAACAGATGAATTTGTTCGCGCGTGTCGATCATCTGCAGCGTGAAATTATCTTCGTTCAACACCACGCCCTGAAATTTCTGGCCGCGCTCGTCGACCACGTTCACGGTCTCGTACTCCTGCGAGAACTCCTTCATAGCTTCAGTAAGTCCCTGCGCCAGGCGATGGCTCGGATTGCGCACCGAATCGATGATGTAATCCACCGAACGCGCACTACTCGTAGCAGTCAGGTCCGGACCAAGCCGGCCGCCTTTGCCCTCCATCATGTGGCAAGTGACGCACGCCGCCGAACCGCTGAACAGATCTTTACCGCGCACTGCATTTCCGGTCGCCTGCGGGGAACTTTTGACCTGCACGCTACGAATATAAGAAACCACTTGCCAGATTTCTTCTTCGGTCATCCCCACACCCTGCTGCGTAGCTCCGTTCGGAGGCATTGCCGTCCCAGGGACGCCTTCGCTGATCGTGCGGAAAATATCCGCATCGGAATTGCCGTGCTTCTTCTGAACGCGCGTCAGGTCCGGACCACGTCCGCCGCCCCGCGCGCCCAGACCATGGCAAAACGCGCAGTTAGCGCGAAACTCAAATTCGCCCAGCTTTGCGGCGTTGGGATCTTTTGCTAGCGGATTCTTGTCCTGCGCACGCGCCGGAATCAGCGCAGCAAAAAGGAACAGTATTGCCGCAATCGCACGCACGGCAAAGAGGCGTTGCTGCGGCACGCGTAGTGAACGAACACCCATACTCGCCTCCTCGAGTAGCTGAAAATTTCCTGCACTATACCACCGGACAGCTCCAAATCCTTCCCGCCTCGTTTTATGCGCAACCAACTGTGCAATCTGAGGCCCGGGCTCAGTAGGTAAAAATTCGGAGAGATTTCAGAACTTTACTGTACGCAGCCGTTAGAACCAACGCGTGCGTAAGATTTCCTACGCTGCTACCACATCCCACTTAATGATTTTGGAGTATTGGAACCATGCCCCAATTCCCTTACGTTGGCCTATCACTTTTTTACGCAGCAAATCGGGGCGTGCCTAGGAGAGTTGAGTGCGTAGGGTGGTCAACAAACAACCTTCAAGAAAACAAAGTTCATCCGCAGTCAGATTATTTTCAGCACTAAGTTTACCGGCACTTTTTTTATTTGGGTGGAGCGCGATGGCGCAAATCTCTGTGCTCACGCAGCATTACGATATCGCCCGCACCGGCGCCAACACCAGTGAAGCTGTCCTCACACCGGCCAATGTGAGTACCAGTCAGTTCGGAAAACTCTTCTCCTACCCTGTGGACGGCTACGTTTACGCGCAACCTCTTTATGTTCCGGGAGTAACCATGGGCGCCGGCACACCCCAAGCCGGCACGAAGCACAATGTGGTATTCGTCGCCACCGAGAACGACAGCGTTTACGCATTCGATGCCGACAGAAACTCCCCCGTCGCCAATGCTTCCCCGCTCTGGCGCGTCACTCTTCTCGACGCCGCGCACGGGGCCGCTCCAGGCGCTCGCGTGATGTACAGCACCGACATCAGCAACCAAGTCGACATCGTTCCGATCATCGGCATCACCAGCACTCCGGTGATCGACCCAGCCACCGGCACACTCTACGTGGTCGGAAAAACAAAAGAAGGTAATGCCTACGTGCAGCGCCTTCACGCGCTAAGCATCACCAACGGCGCGGAAAAATTCGGCGGCCCCGTAAAACTGCAAGCTTCTGTCAAAGGCACTGGGACCGGCAGCGTTGCCGGCACACTGAACTTTGATCCGTATTGGCAAAATCAGCGCGCTGGGCTCCTGTTGCTCCACGGCATTATTTACATCGCCTTTGGAGCGCACGAGGATTTTGGTCCATGGCATGGCTGGATTTTGGCCTACAACGCCGCGACGCTCGGCCAAACCGGCGCGTGGTGTTCGACACCGAATGGCTCAAGCGGTGGCATCTGGGCTGCCGGCACTGGACTCGCCGCCAACGTGCCCGACCCGACCGGCCACCCCTACGGCCGATTGTTCGCCTCTACCGGAAACGGATCATTCAACGCCGCCCCGAGTTACAAGAATTCCATGAACTTTGGCGATTCCAATTTCAGGCTTGATCTCGCCAACGGCGTTCCCTCCATGACAACCACGACCGGCACAACTGTCGGCGACGACTTCACGCCTTTCGATCAGGCTCGACTCGATAACCAAGACATGGATCAGGGCTCCGGTGGAACTCTACTGCTGCCCAGCGCCGCCAGCGGCAGCAAGCGCCTTCTGGTGCAAGCGGGTAAGACCGGAAGAATCTACGTCGTGAATCAGGACAGCATGGGCGGCTATCACCCTACGAACACCGTCGATCCGCAACAGAAAGCCTCGGTTCCAACTGTCTATAGTTCCCCTGCTTATTGGAACGGCCATGTTTATTTTTGGGCTTCCGGCGACCATCTCCGCTCCTACTCGTTCGTCAATGGTGTGATGTCTTCTACAGCTACATCTACTTCCGCTGCCTTTTCCAATTTCCCCGGCTCAACTCCGGTTATATCCGCAAATGGAAGCGCCAACGGAATCGTCTGGGATATCCTCAGCCAAAACTATGCCAGCAAAGGCCACGCAACTCTCGTGGCTCACGACGCGGCCTCTGTCGCCAAGTTCCTCTATTCAAGCGATCAAAATCTAACTCGAGACAATCCCGGCGGAGCCGTCAAATTCACCGTCCCCACCGTGGCCAACGGAAAAGTTTATGTGGGTACCGAGACGCAGCTCAGCGTTTACGGTCTCCTCAACGGACTCACCCAAGCAGCGGCTCCGGTCATAAGCCCGGCCAGTCAATCTTTCACTTCCTCCGTAACCGTCACCATGACGGATTCCACAGCCGGCGCAGTGATCCACTTCACCAACAACGGGACCACACCCACCGCGGCTTCACCGTCTTATACCGGCCCGCTCACTGTCACTACGTCGCAAACCATTCGCGCCATTGCGGTCGCTTCCGGACATCTCGACAGCAACATCACCACTAACACTTACACTCGAGCCACCCAAGCTGCCATGCCGAGCTTTAACCCCGCGCCTGGCACTTATTCGAGTGCGCAACAGGTGACCATCTCCAGTACGACTTCCGGCGCCACCATCTACTACACGACCGACGGCACCACGCCGACTACCGCCAGCACCAAATACACTGCACCGGTCACCATCAGCGCCACCAAAACTCTCAAGGCCATTGCCACCGCCACCAACCTCACCAATAGCGCCGTGGCCAGCGGTGTTTACACCATTCAAGCCGCTGCTGCCGCCAGACCCAGTTTTAGTCCCGCGCCTGGCACCTATGCCAATCCACAAAACGTTTCCATTTTCTGCGCGACCGCAGGCGAAACGATCTACTACACCACCAACGGCACCACGCCTACGACCGCCAGCAACAAGTACACCGGACCAGTTGCCATCAGCACCACCACCACGCTCAGAGCAATTGCCACCGCGCCCAATCTCGCTAACAGCTCCATGAGCAGTGCGCTTTACACCATTCAAAACTCTGCCGCGGCCAGTCCCACTTTCAATCCCGCGCCGGGAACCTATGCGAGCGCACAGCAAGTGACTATCTCCAGCATTACTTCCGGCGCCACCATCTACTACACGACGGATGGCTCAACTCCCACTACCTCCAGCTCCAAATACACTGGACCGGTCACCATCAGCACTACCAAAACTCTAAAAGCAATTGCCACCGCACCCAATCTCACCAACAGCGCCGTGGCCAGCGGCCTGTACACCATTCAAACCGCTACCGCAGCCAGACCCAGTTTCAGTCCCGCTCCAGGCACCTATAAGGGCTCCGTAACCGTCTCCCTCTTCAGTACGACCACCGGCGCCACTATGTACTACACCATTGACGGCACAACTCCCACGACCGCCAGCCACAAGTACACTGGGCCATTCACTATCACAACGACAACAACGGTCAAAGCCATAGCGACGGCTTCCAATCTGGCCAACAGCACCGTGTCCAACGGCCCATATACCGTTAATTAACCTCCAGGCTGCGGAGCGTCCGCAGCGATTATTGCCCGTCCGTTCAGTTCCCGCTTTCAACACATCGGCGCATACCTCTTGTTGCGCTCTACCCTTGCGCACCTCATTCTAAAAGCAGGCTAATAATTATTGAGTACTGTTCGTTAGTACAGGTGGTCGCAAACCGCGATCTGCCACGTGAGGGGAACGCCACAATGAACGTACGTATGTCTTTAATCGCCGTCCTGCTGCTTGCCGCCACGCCCGCTTTGGCGCAGGGTCCCGCTTCCGTAACGCGCAAGACGCCCGTCGGCGAAATGTTTGGCGGCTTTTCCTACGCGCGCCTCAGCGATAGCGGCGTTAGCACCAACACCAAGGGCGTCGTCGGCTCATTCGCTTGGAATGCCAAGCCTTGGCTACAGCTCGTGGCCGACACCAGCTACAACGTGGGCTCCTACAATGGAGTGAATGTCACCCTCTATGGAAACCACTATGGCGCGCGCGTATTTCACCGCGAGCGCAATTCCTGGCGCGCCAGTCCATTCGCGGAGGTGCTGGTGGGCGGCTCGCATGTGAACAACACGGTCAGCGGGTCCGGCGGCCTGCAGTTCACCGATCTGGGTTTCTCGATGAAAATGGGCGGCGGTGTGGACTTCAATCTCACTCCCCATTTTGCCGTGCGCGTTTTTGACGCCGACTACTACCGCACTTCGCTCTTTGGCGCGCACCAAAACAACATTTGGCTCACCACCGGCTTCGTTATCCGCCTCGGTGGCGCGCGGCCTGAATAGTCCCCACTCTTTCCAAAACAATTCTTCGGGCAGGCGACTCTAACTGCGGCTTAACCCGCAGCTCCCTTCCACGCTCGTTCGTTTCGGTCTTCAAAATCCTGATAGGCCTTCTCCAGGCCCAGCAGAACTTCTGCCGTCGTTTCGAACAAAGCCTGCGCCTTCGGATCAGAAACCTTAGTAACATCTTCCCGCGCGTGCGCTGCTACGTCTCGGAGCATCTGCTTGAGCTTGGCGGTATGGTGGCGCGGATCGTTTTCCGCGTACTGCGTTCGGTCAGTCATGTTCCCTCTTTAATAGCCGTGGTGGACCCTGCGCCCATTCCTCTGGAACGCGAACCCGCCCCTTTTAGATGTGTTCTACTTTCTTTTGGACGACTTGCAACTGAACGGTTTAAGGGGCCAGAGTGACGTTGCGAAAGAATGTCCGCGCCTCACCGATTCGCATATACCTCTGACGAATCACGGCCGGAACCACCGACTCAATGGCAGCCCCGTCCAGGTTTACGTGGCATCGAAATTGAAACTGCGTAGGAGCTTCGTCCTGTCGCCCGATTAGATACCAGACTCGGCTTACTTTTTTTTCGTTGATGGGCACTTCAATGCGGCGTCCGCTCTTCTTTACATCCTCCGAAATGACCGTCTTCCCTTGGTTGGAAACATAATCGATTCGGTTTAGCCGGAAATCTCGATCGGCCGTCAGCACCAGGTACTGCTGCTCTGGAGATTTGCCTCGCACTTCCGGGATTAGCCGCGGGTGCTCGATCGGTGCAACCGGCCCGCGGGAGATCGGTGGAAGAGATTTCTTCGAGCGGCGCTGGAGAGCTTCTAACTCCTCTATCTCTCGCTCGAGTCTCGCGAGTCGCTCTCCAAAGTCATCCTCTGGCGGCTCAGAAGTCCACAGTTTCTCGACATACCGTCCCAGAGCTGCTCCCGCTATCGCGCCAAGCAGAGCCCCAATCGCTACTGAATCCTTCCCCACATCGCAAGTATATCCCCGCCGCAACAGCAGTGGAAATCCAAACATTTTTGCAAGCAGTGCTCACGACTCCGTGGAAGATCAGTCGGTCGGCTCGAAGTTGCTGTCATCGACGATTATGTTCGAGCAATCCTTCGCCGCACACCGCCACGTTCTTTTCTGGTGCGGTCCGTCCGCTATCGACGCGATATACAAGTAGCCATGCTCGCGCACTAGCGCTGGCTTTAATAACTGATGCGCATTGGCCGGGTACTTCATGATTCCGTCCTTCACCTGGAAGTAGCCCTCCTGCCTGCCCCACTGAAATGTGCAACCGGCCTCAACGCAAACATAAGTGGAATTCGATTGCTCTCGGCCCAAACCCATCGGAACGTGGTGGACTGGGCAAAGTGGTTGCAGGTCAGGCCGCAGCTCTAAGTTTGTCACCGGGAGAGATTATCACGCGGGCGGGCGGCATCCGCCGATCCATTTTTGCGTTCATCTACCCGAATTGGCACTTTCGCCCATCACGCGTGGCTGTACGTCAGATCGCAGTCCCTTACCTGCGACTTTCGCTTGCACAAGGGGCATTCCCACCCCTCCCCCTTCACCGGAAGCGGCGGCTTCTTGGCCGCGGGGGCGGCCAAATCAATCGTCGAATCATCAATCTGGTTATAAGTAGAAGGGCGATTACATTGCCCACAATACACGACCCATTTCGGCATGCCTTTTACCGTCCTCGCAAAAATCTGAACCAACGCCGCTGCACCGCTCGTGGCCATTTTCCCCGCATTAGTACTCGTTGCCGATAGTGCCGGCGCTCCATCCTCCGCGCAGTCCCCATGCTCCACAGATTCGCGGCTGACCTTCGCACTACTTCTTGGATGCGCCGCCACTATGCCGCTGAAATACAGCGACTTAGGTAATTTCGGGAAGCGCCCCATTAGTACCGGAAGGGTGATTGCGTAAGCCACCTCAGAGCACCCATAAAAACCAAAATAGGCGAGTGACGTGCCCGCAATCCTGCTGGTCATGCGGATATTGCTGTCATTCGGCAGTTTGCTGGCTTGGCCTCAAGGTCGTGGCTGAGGCTCCCATCCGAGCAAACCATTAGGGTTAGTCGTAATTATTTTGGCCGTCTTGCTACTTCTCGGCCGCTTTTGAATCACACCAAAAGAAGTGCAGAAGTGCAAAGGTACTCCGATGTGGTGCAAAAATTGTCCGGTATGCCGCCAACCGTTGCAAAAGAAGGAACCCACGGAAACCGTGGCCTGTCCGTGCGGCAAGTACGTGTGGAAAGGCTAGCTCTCCTGCTGCCCTCCCGGTGAACCCCGCAGCCCGAGTATTCGGGGCGCGAAGACGAGCCAGATTCTTCGGTTCGTCGAGTTTTAGGCACGGGCAATCGATCGGGAAACTGACCTCCACGCCAACCCCCGCATTCTTGCCTTGCCCCAAAATTGTCCTTTTAGCCAGTAGAAAAGCCCATAAACCTTTGCTATCTCATGGGATACGAGACGCCGTACGCCTCAACCATAGGAGGTGCGTCCGACCATGACCGCCCCGCGCAGCTTTGTCGACAATTTAGCCAATCTGCGGCTCGTTTTGTCCGTTGCGTTGGAGTATTTCCAGGCCAATAGCAACCAATTCCTGAAAAGCACCTCGGGCGAGCAGCGTAGACAAGCCGAAACGCTAATCAACAAGATTCGCAGCCTCAGCGAGGAGTTAGAGAAAGAATTTAAACTCCTGGAAAACTCGCTGACCCAGCAGCGGCGCCTAATGTAAGCAGGCCGCTGCGCGCCTCAACAACTTTCCGTGCGATCTCAATCTTGCGCAGCACCGCGCGCCGCCGGTATGCCACGCCTTCCCGGAACAACGTCAATTTGCAACGCCGGATCAGCGGCCGGCACATACGTCACCGCCAGCCCAAGCTCTCGTCGAACAATATTGCAGCCTTGCGCGATTGCGCTCGCCTTGTAGAAGGCTATCTCGCGGTTGCAGCCTTGCCGCCCGAAGCCACAGTCGCTCGACACAATTAGCCGCTCCGCCGGGATGTATTTCAGCGCTTTGCGAATTTCCGCGGCCACGTCTTCCGGCCGGTCTGCTTGCAGAGTGCGATGGCTTACCGCGCCGAGGCCGATCTTTTTCTTCAGATCGTTCTTGAATGGCGCAAATAGCTCGAGATCTTTTTGATTGCGATCCTTCATCTCTACCGTCCATACATCGCCGCGGCAGCGCTCCAAATAAATCTCAATCGAGTTGGCGTAGCTGGTGTCGTCCATCACTCGCTGCATGTTCGGGTTGCCCCAGCAGGTGTGAATCCAAAGTTCCACATCATCGAGCCCCTGCACTTCCCGGTTGAACGCGTCGATCATGAACTTCACTTCTTCGTGGTCTTTGCCATAGGTATTGGCCATGAAGTGGAAGGTCGGCTCTTCGATCTGTATGCAACGGCAACCCGCCTCGCGCAGCGCCAACAATTCTTTGTTCATCGCTTCGGCCATGTCCCAAATCACTTGCCGCTTGTCTTTGTACTTGGGCGTGTGAATATCCAGGAACAGCGCCATTACCTGTGAGCAGCAGGTGCCAAACTTCACCGGCTTGCGTGTTTTCGCCTGGGCCATGCGCCACAGCTTCGGATAATCGAGCGGCTTGTGCTCGATTTTGTCGACCACGTGCGGCCATCGCCAGCCGGT
>Ga0137418_10006741_pt1 | contig 10561 bp, 6 predicted proteins | sample CZODoug3_1_2_16f_FD_122242 | JGI IMG/M metagenome (GOLD analysis project Ga0137418, IMG submission 122242) | Vadose zone soil fungal communities from Angelo Coast Range Reserve, California, USA - CZODoug3_1_2_16fungal (Hybrid Assembly) | ecosystem: Environmental > Terrestrial > Soil > Vadose... | reverse complement strand
ATACGATAACCTCAGGATTCACTTGCGCCCTGAAGCTGACCGGGGGCAGTTTCACCGCATCCGCAGCGATCGGTTTGCCTGCGGCCTTCCAGTCGTCGATCCCGCCGTGGTACACGCGGGCGCCGCTGCCGCCGAGATAACGCACCGTGACGTAACCGAAGTAGGCCGAAGTGTGCGCTTTGGCGCCGTAGAACACGATCTCGCGGGTCGGGTCGATTCCGGCTTCGCCAAGGATTTGTTCAATCCTGGCCACCGGGATGTAATCCTCGGTATTTGGATCGCGCAGCACCAGCGCGATCTCGTCGATGTTGACGGCGCCCGGGATGTGCCCGCGCCGGTATTCTTCCTGGCTGCGCACGTCCCAGAGAAGTGCTCCGCGCGCTGCAGCCTGCTCGACGAAGCCGGTGGGGACACGATGATCTGGACTCTGGCCAACGCATGGCCCACCAAGATCACCGGCACCGACCTGAAAGCTCAGGGCAACGAGCCAGCGATCGAGACGATAGTGGTGGCACATGAAGGTATTGTCATCGCGAACAAATGATGGCCAGTGCAGACACCCTCTATCCGCCGGTCGCGTTCTACTTCACGGTCGCCTTCGGCACACAGTCGCAGAACGTCGATGCCTCATTTCGTGAGGTCAGCGGCATCGGTCCGGAAATCGAGACCGAGCCGCTCAATGAAGGCGGCGAGAACCGCTATAGAAAAGCCCATCGGGTGGTACGACGAACAGATAGCTTCGACTGACGGCAAGTTCACGATCGAGCCGGCCCTGACTTCGGCGGTTTTGGACCAGGTACAGACCGGACAAGTGATTCTCGGCGGAGGACAGGGTACCTTTCGCTCAAGCTCGAGCAGCAGCACCTCCAAAGGCCAATTGATTGAGACCCCCTATTTGCAGATGGTTATGGCACGACTTTGGGAGGAGGAAAGAAGAGTCGGCTCGTCCATATTGCGGCGGGAAACATTGGACCGTTTGGGCGGCGCCAGACAAATCGTGGGGACACATCTGGACAAAGCCATGAGTGCCCTTTCCGAGGAAGAGCAAGCATAGCAGCCAACATTTTCCATTACCTGGTCACGCCTTCGGGGACGAAAATCGCCCAAACCCTTTGTGATCTGGCCGGATACGCTGACCTTTCTCAGGCCCAGCTCTTGCCTTTGCTCGAAAAACTCTGCTCCCCTGAATCTCGCATCTTGCGTCCGGTCGAATCTCCGGCCGATCGGCCGAAAGACCCGCGCTATCAAATCTTTCATGACGTACTGGGCACGCCGGTTCTCGAGTGGCGGGCAAGATTCGTGGAGGCTCAGGCCCTCACCGAGGCGAAGCTTCGTGCCCATCAAGAAGCACGCAGGGCCGAACTAGAGGCGGAAGCACGCTCCGCCGCCCGGCTGCGCCGACTGGCTGCAGGGTTGGCAGTTGTCTTTGTGCTTGCGGTAATAGCCAGCATCGTTGCCCTAATGCAGTGGAGGAGGGCTAAAGCTCAGGCCACGCTCTCTTTTTCGCGGGAGCTCAGTGCTGCTGCGGCCGAAAACTTGTACCGAGACCCGGAACTCAGTGTTCTTCTGGCGCAGCAGTCCGCGTTTGTGCTGCGCAAGGCAGGCCGACGCATACCCTCCGAAGTGGTTGATGTTCTAAATCGCGCCGTCCAGACTTCCCGGGAAAGACTCAACATAAACGCTGGTGGAAGCAGAGTTGTCGATGTGGCGTTTACGGGTGATGGAGAGCGCCTGGAGACCACCGACAGCGATGGTGCTGTGAGCGTGTGGGACGCTCATTCCGGAGCCAAGCTACTCGGCCTCCCCCCACACGCCGGAGGAAAGGCTCTCAGCCACGATGGCAAGTTCCTGGCAACGGTCTCAGATGGTAAGACCTGGGTTTGGGACACCGCGTCCGGGAAACGATTATTCGAGATCCCAGGAGAAAACGGGATCCAGGTGCTAAACGCATCCTTCAATTGGGACGCTTCCCGTTTGGCGATTGCCAACTCTAATGACACGGTGGAGGTCTGGGATCTCCGATCCGGGAAAAGAGTTGTCCTACTCGCAAGCCGCTTCGGGCCCATCACCTTTGTGACATTTGATCCGAATGGTAGCCGGCTGGCAACCGGGAGCGCTGATGGCACAACCGGGGTGTGGGACTCGTCTTCAGGGCGCCAGTTGATGCGGCTGAAGAGTCACAACGATAAGGTCTTGTCTGTCGCCTTCAGCCCCGATGGACAGCAATTGGTTACCAGCACCGAAGATCGTACGGTGGCATTGTGGGATCTCTCAACCGGGAAATCGCTGCGCAATCTGAATCCCCTGAGGTCTCAGGTGTTCCGCGAGACCTTCAGCCCGAATGGACAGCTACTCGCGACGGCCGGTGCAGATGGCATCGCGAGAGTGTGGGACCCGGGCTCTGGAAAGTTCCTGTTTCCCTTGGCAGGGCACAAGAATGTGGTCAGTCACATCGTCTTCAGTCCTGATGGATTGCGGGCAGCAACCGCGAGTTGGGACGGAAGCGTGAGGATTTGGGACGTATCAGCGCCCCATCTGCAGGAAGTTCAGGCGGTTGCCTTCAGCCACGATGGCACTCGCTTGGCGAGCGTCAGCAGGGATGGCAGAGCCAGACTATGGGACGCGGTCACTCTACGGTTCTTACGCACGTTTCCAGACCAGCCCAGTGGGTCGCTCACCAGCGCTTCCTTCAGTCCGGACGACACGCGCCTGGCTACCGGAGGTGTTGATGGGACAGTCAAGGTTTGGGAGACATCCTCTGGCACCGAGTTGTTTGCGCTGAATGGGGACAGCGCCGTCAACGAGGTAGCCTTTAGCCCGGACGGGACTCGTCTTGCCACGGCTAGCAATGACAGCATAGCCAGAGTCTGGGATGCCTCTTCCCGAGCGGAATTGCACCGTCTGATGGGTCATACCAACCAGGTTTTGTGCGTTGCCTTCAGCCCCGATGGAACACGCCTGGCCACGGGTAGCTCAGATCGGACTGTGAAAATCTGGGAGGTTGCATCCGAGAAGGCGGTCCTGACCACGGATCTCTACGACAATCAAGTCACCGGTGTAGCATTCAGTCCCGATGGAGCTCGCCTCGCCACCTCCAGCCTGGACGGATCGGTAATCCTCCGCGACGCCTCAAACGGGCGCGAAGTGAGAAAGCTGCCCGGCCACGCGATGGCGGTCACCGCCATTGTATTTAGCAAAGACGGAACGCGGGTTGCAACGAGCAGCGCGGATCGAACCGTGAAAGTTTGGGACGCGGCCTCGGGTCGCGAGCTCTTTAACTTCACGCATAGTAACTTCGGGGTCGGAGACGTCGCCTTCAGCCCCGATGGACGCCACCTGGCGACGGGAGCCGACGACGGCATGGTGCGCCTCATACCCTTGGATCTCGAAGAATTGCTACGCTTGGCTGGCTCGAGGACGACTCGCGACTTAAGACCGGAGGAGTGCCAGAAACACCTGCATTCCGAGTGTCCGGTAGTGCCACACGGGACCGCGTCCAGCGAAATCCGCCCCTGACAGGTCGTTCCTCTCAAGAACAAACGTCCGCTAAGTAGTAAGTTTGTCTGTTCGATTCGGAGGATGCTCAGTCTTAAACAGGTTCTCGAACACTTCGCGAAGTTTGTCGGTAGCTTGCTTTGAAAACAAACCTGCCAAGCCCGCAATGGCTGCTACGCCATAAGGACTAAGCGCGTCGGCACCAGTTGACCCCCCAATTAATCCTCCTCGCACAGCGAAGTAAACGATCAGAGACAGAGCAACACCGATGAAGGGCCTTAACAAATACCACCACGTCCAACTCGCATAGAATTGTCGGTTGCCAACGAAATCAGCGAAGGACGTTGCGGTGTGGATGTAACTCCCCAGGGCCCCAGTGAGGACGACAATTGAGAGGTAACGTGTTTCCGGTGTGAGGTAAAAGTGGAGTTTGCCCCAAAAAACAGAGATCTGCTCTCCGGGATCCACAGGCAACTTACCTGGCCAGATCCTGATGAGCAGGTACACCAGAATTATGTTGAGTACCATCATGTATAAACCGAAGATCACGCGGACAATTTGGTTGATCGATTCGGGCGGAATGGTCGATGAGTCGGGAGCCGGAGCTGCTGTCATTGGAAGCTCCTTCGTGGGTGTGATTGTGTGATTGGCCGAACTTCGGGATTGCGCGTAGATTCTATATCGAAAACCCCGCGCCTCAATAGACAATCCCTGACACATTCGACGGAATGAACTAGCAAACCAACTAGTGTGACTTACGTGTGTTGTGCCGCGCTCCCATGGTGGGAACGTCGCGAGCACCACTGTCGCGCTGTCTATGGGGTCAACGCGCCATCGCCAAACGCTGCAACAACTGCCGAAATCGCGGGTCAGAACCAATTTCGTCAAACGCCGGCTCGATTTTCAGGTAGGTGAGCTTGCTGTCGCGGTCTTCATACGCCCGCTCCAGCCAAACAATGGATTGATCTTTATCGCCCAACCGCGCATAGATTTGTGCGATGTTGTACGGAGAAACATAACCGTGTTTGGAAACTTCATGCAAACCTCCGAGCCAGCTTTGCAGGACTCCGGAGTACCCAGATTTCCTGTAGTCATCCCCGATTGCCGCCGCGAAGTCGCCATTCCCTGAAAGCGTCAAGACTTGCTGCAGTTCACCCAACGCCTCTTTGTACATTCCGCTTTGGGCATACGCTTCCTCGATGGCGCGCTGTGCCGGTACGAAATTTGGATCCATCTCCAGCGTTTTCCTCATTTGTTGTATTGCCGGTTCATACTGCCGGGCAAAATAGAGTTGAAGGCCCACGCTGGTGTTGATAAGCAGGGAAAGCGGATCGAGGTGTTGGGCGTTCCTCAATTCCAGTTTAGCTTCTTCAAAGCGGCCCATCCGCATCAGAAAATCGCCATACCAGTGGTGAGCTACTGCCGAGTTGGGGTCGAGCTGAATGGCTCGCTTGAATTCGTTCTCGGCGCCCAGCCAGTCCCAATCGAAATTTTCTCGAATCAGAGCCAGCGAGATGTGCGCTTCGGGCAGCCGGTCATCAATTTTGAGAGCCTGCATGGCCGTAGATCGGGCAGTTTGCCAAACCGTCTTGGGGGCCACATATCCGGAGTCGCCCAAGAAACTGTAACTATCGGCAAGACCAGCATATGCAAGCGCATACCGACCATCTCGCTCTACAGCTTGCTTGAAATAGTCGCTGGCTTTTCTGAGACCGTCTTCCGTCCACTTGTTCCGGTAATAGAGGCCCCGCATGTAAAGCTGATAAGCATCGGCGTTCTCCGTATAGCGCTTGGCGGGCTCCCGCCCCTGCGGTTCGGTGGGTCTTGGCCGCAGGTAGTCGTAGATCGCCTTTGCAATTTCTTCCTGTGTTCCGATGAGGTCAGTCACGTTTCGGCTATATTGTTCGCCCCACAATTCTGATCCGTCAGCCACGCTAACCAAGTCTGTTTGGATCGTCAGAGTGGCTTCACGCAATGCAATCCGCCCCAAGAGAACGGCGTCGACATGGAGGTCCTGTCCAACTTTGTGTGGATCTATGTCGCGGCCTTTATAGCTGAATACAGTGCTGTGTGCGATGACGCGGAGTTCCGGGATACGGGCAAGGCTGCTGATGAGTCCGTCGGTGACGCCATCGGCGAGGTACTCAATATTGGGGTCTGCCTCCGCGTTGACGAACGGCAACACGGCGATCGAGTGAATTCGCCCCGGCCTGAACCCAATCGGTTGGCGCCATCTGCGGGGAGGAAAGGCGATCAGCAGCACCAGGAAAAAGCCAGCAATCCCGGCTGCAATGAGCGCTCGCGGCGACCAGGGGAACTTGGAATGAGCCAGCACGACTGGGATGGCGACTCCAGAAGATCCCCGATCGCGCTTGACGCATTCCAGATCGGCGCGAAGTTCCGCTGCAGACTGATAACGCTGCCGGCGATCTTTTTCCAGCAATTTGGCGATGATGCGGCTCAAATCCGGTGACAGATCAGGATTCAGCCGCCTGACTGGAATCGGTGTCCGATTCAGGATCGCCTCAAAGATGACAGCCTTGGTTCCCCCGGCAAAGGCAAGTCTCCCGGTAGCCATTTCATATAACACCGCGCCCAGAGAGAAAAGATCGCTGCGTTGATCCAAGTCTTCTCCCCGGGATTGCTCCGGCGACATGTACACTACCGTTCCGAGCGCAACCCCCATGCTGGTCAGTGGCTCCGCCAGTCCCGCCGTGGGTAGACCCGCGACTCCCACTCCTTCCCCGATGCGTTTCGGGGTGGGCATTAATTTGGCCAAGCCGAAGTCCAGCACCTTTACTTGCTCACGCTGTGTTACGAAAATATTCGCCGGTTTGAGATCTCGATGGATAATTCGAGATTCATGGGCAGCCTCAAGGGCATCGGCGACCTGGATCGCAATCTCCAGGACCAGTGTGTTGTTCAGTGGCTTACCCGTGATGAGGTGCTTAAGAGTTTTCCCTTCCAGAGCTTCCATTGCGATGAAAGGGGCGCCTTCCCATTCGTCAATTTCGTGAATGGTGCAGATGTTGGGGTGATTCAGGCCTGAGGCAGCACGGGCTTCACGCTGAAAGCGTTCGAGCGATTGATGGTCGCGGACCAGTTCGGGGGGAAGGAACTTCAGTGCGACTCTCCTGCCTAGTTTGAGATCTTGCGCGCGATATACCACCCCCATACCGCCACCGCCGAGACGCTCCTCAATCCGATAGTGAGAAATGACCTTTCCAATCATATGCGACCCGCGGCGTGTCCACCATGTTAGGACGCGGATACCGGCAAGTCTAGGTTTTGACCGGATCGAAAGAAGAGTAGTCCGAAACTGCCATCCTGCCCGACGCTTTTCATGGACTTGAGGCGCAGATCAAGGGTCTGGCCTATCGAGGCAAGCTGTAACGGTAAAAAGCAGCTTGCCTACCTGGAGTGCGTTGACTTGCGGGTACGCGCGTCCTAACATTGCGGACCGGTTAGCTACGCATGATTGGCAAAACGGTTTCCCATTACCGCATCGAAGACCGGCTAGGCGGCGGAGGTATGGGAGTCGTTTATCGTGCCCTCGACCTAAAACTGGGCAGAAATGTGGCCCTCAAGTTTCTGCCTCCGGAGATGGGTCGCGACCATCAATCGTTGGAGCGGTTTCAGCGTGAAGCTCGCGCCGCGTCCGCACTCAACCACGCAAATATCTGCACCATTCACGAGATCGATGAAAGCGACGGCCATCCCTTCATCGTAATGGAGTATCTGGAAGGTCACTCGCTCAAGCAAATGATCACCGGCAAGCCATTGAGCAACAGCCAGATCTTGGAGATTGGCATTCAGATCGCGGAGGCTCTTGATGCCGCCCACGAGGCCGGAATCATTCACCGGGATCTGAAGCCCGGCAATATCTTCGTCAATCGCCGTGGACAGGCAAAAGTGCTCGATTTCGGGTTGGCCAAGTTGATGGAGAGCCCACCCCAAATCGAGCACGAAATGGGAGCGGACGCTCTTCCGACTTTGGCTGAGACCCGAGATTTGACTAGCCGGGGCGTAGCGCTTGGCACGGTAGCGTATATGTCTCCGGAGCAGGCGCGCGGCGAGGAATTAGATCAGCGCAGCGACCTCTTCTCTTTGGGTGCAGTGTTCTACGAGATGGCGACCGGGCGGCTCGCTTTCGGTTTCGGAACCACCGCAGTCGTTTTTGAGGCCATCCTGAACCGCACCCCGGTCCCGGCGGCACGAGTAAATCCTGAACTTCTTCCCGACATCGGCTGGATTACGGCCAAGTTGCTCGAGAAGGACCGTCGGTTGCGCTACCAGGCGGCCGCCGAACTGCGCGCAGATCTGAAGCGCGTGAAGCGCGATACCGAATCCTCAGGTGTCCCCACTCTTGTGGCGCCGCCGCCCGAAAGCCTTCGGCGTCGAAAAATGTTCGTCGCTGCAGCCGGCGTTTGTTTAGCCGTGGCGCTGCTAGCTTTCGTCGGCCCCAAACTTTGGAGTCGGTGGCTCGGTGGCTCGTCGGATCGCATCCGCTCGATCGCCGTGCTGCCCTTTTCGAACGCCGGGTCCGACTCGAATGTCGAGTACCTTGCCGATGGAGTGACCCAAGGCATCATCAGCAGCTTGTCTCGCCTTCCTGAGCTTCGCGTAATGGCCCGCAGCACAGTGTTCAGCTACAAAGGCCGCGACCTGAATGCGCAGAAAGCCGGGAAGGAACTGCAGGTCGATGCCGTTTTGCTTGGCAAGATCACGCAACACGGAGATACGTTAAGCATTCAAACCGATTTAGTTCGCGTGTCTGACGGATCGGAGCTATGGGGAGACCAGTACACTCGCAAGGTCTCCGACCTGGTCGCCGTGCAGGGAGACATTGCCCGGGAGATCTATGATAGCTTGCGGCCCAAGCTCGCCGGGGCAGAAGCGAAGCAGTTAGCCAAGCGGGACACCGAGAACTCCGAAGCCTATCAACTCTACCTGCAGGGTCTTTTTTACTGGAACAAGTGGACGCAGGACGGATTCCAGAAGGCGATTGTTTTCTTCCGTCGAGCCGTTGAAAAAGATCCCAATTATGCTCAGGCGTACGCGGGCCTCGCGGACGCTTACACCTTCACGGGCGGCTCGGGATATGTCGCACCCGCAGAGGTGTGGCAAAGCGCGAAGTCGGCGGCCGTGCAGAGCGTCAAACTCGACGACACTCTTCCCGAGGGTCACGTCTCATTGGCGCTGGTTCGGGAAAACTTCGATTGGGACTGGGTGGGAGCTGAGCACGAATTCAGGCGAGCCATTCAGTTGAACCCCAACTCCGCCGAGGCGCATCACTGGTACGGAGATTTTTTGACCCGGTTAGGCCGCTTTGATGAGGCTCGCTCTGAATTGAAGAAGGCGCAAGACCTCGACCCGCTCTCGTTGCTCATCAACACCAGTGTCGGACGGCAACTCTATTACGCAAGGCAATACGCAGCTGCCATCGAGCAATTGCGCAAGACCCTCGAAATGGACCCGAACTTCGTCCCCGCCCAGCAGGCCATCGAGCTCGCCTATGCCCAAAACGGCATGAATCGGGAAGCCGTTTCCGAGCGCCAGAAAGTCCTCACGCTGTCGGGCAGTCCCGATCTCGCGGCCACGATTGGTGAGGATTACAGCAAATCGGGATACAGCGGAGTCCTGCAAAGCTCGCTGGAAGGTCTAAATGAAGTCTCTAAGCGCGGTTACGTTTCGTCCTACAACATTGCGCAGATCCATGCGCGGCTCGGAGACAAACCGCAAGCCCTTGCCATGCTCGCACGCGCATACGGCGCTCGCGACGGTAACCTTACCTATCTCAAGATTGATCCCGTTTTCGACGAGCTTCGTTCTGATCCGCAATTTCAGGGATTGCTACAGAAGCTAGCCACTCCCGAATAACTTACATCCCGACTTATCGCAGCGGATAACCCGTCTCTCCTGGCAAATGGCCGTCTACGCGCACCACCTTCGTCCCCGGCTTTACATCGCGCGAGTCGACAAACGCGATTGCTCCTGGAAGCGCCGTCACCAGTTCATTCGCCATGTCGTTCGAGTACACCACTTTCGGAGCCGATGCAGATTCCGCACGAAAGATTTTCGCGATCCAATACTGCTTGAACTGTGACTCCGACATCTGGTAGATCACTTTCAGCACGACATCTCGTTCCCGGGCCACCGGAGCGCGAATGAGCAATACTACCGGCGTGTTGGCGCTCCAATACTGTCGGTCGCCCAGAAATATCTTGCGCACTTCCGCAAGACTGAGATTGCTCACCGGGGTGTCTGATTGGACCACCACCGCGACATCCACGTTATGCGTTTGCGCCGATAGTGGCTGCCCACGTAACAGAAAGAGAATCGCGATCACGAAAACACCCCACGCGATTTTGGAAGGAATCGCCATAGCGCTCTCTCAGAAGGTAAATGCTGTCTGGAAGAATGCCCCATTCACCCGCGGCTCGTTCACGCCCGGCCGGGTATTGCGATACTCTCCCTTGAACGCGGCGTAGTTCGTGATGTCGTACCTCACGCCGACCGTCGAGCCCACCAGGTCCAGCACACTCGCCGTACCTGTAATATCCCAGACCGGCTCTGTATTTGGCCTATGAATATACTCGAAGCGATAATATGGCTTCCATTTATTTTCCTGCCACGGCAGCCGATACGCGAGCTGCACATAAAACGCCTGGCTGTTATACGACCGCAGGGTTTGCAGGTCGCGATGATACACGTTCGAAAACTCCGACAGAAATTCCGGCTTTTCCTTCGTCCACACCAGGTGCGCTGACGAGATCCATTCATCAAAGTTCTGGCCCGGCAGGGGGGTGAGTTTGTCGTGATACGCCGTACCCCCGAACTGCAATCCGTAGAGTTGCGACGGCTTGGCAAACAAGGTCGCTACCCAGGCGCGATTGTCATTGATGTCTCCGCTGTCGCTCGCCTTGCTAAGTAGCGACGATCGCCCATTCCCGATTCCGGCGTTATACGACAGCCCCAGTCCCCCGGAAGGTATGCTCCCTTCCGCCAATACCCCCACGAAATGGACAGGCGTAAACGTCCCGCCAAACTTCACCATCTCCGGCCT
>Ga0137418_10006740_pt1 | contig 10564 bp, 13 predicted proteins | sample CZODoug3_1_2_16f_FD_122242 | JGI IMG/M metagenome (GOLD analysis project Ga0137418, IMG submission 122242) | Vadose zone soil fungal communities from Angelo Coast Range Reserve, California, USA - CZODoug3_1_2_16fungal (Hybrid Assembly) | ecosystem: Environmental > Terrestrial > Soil > Vadose... | reverse complement strand
TGCGAGCGGCATGGTCGGTTGTGGTCGGCGGATGACCGCGGAGAATGTCGGCAAAGTTGCTCACGGTTTCGTGCAGTGGAGGGAAGAGCCTTGCTGGACGGCCGGGGGCGGCCGTCCCCACGAGGGCGGCCGAACCCGCGTGCTGCCTGGGTTGCTTCTGGTTTTGTTTCTGATTATGTCAGTTGTTCCGGGAACGGCGCAGAGCGGCGCCGCGGCTGCGGTACCCGATGAAGCCTCCGACGACGTTCCTTTGGCCAATCCCGGGCGGCCCACCGTGGCCACGCCCGCCACGCTCACTCCCGTTGGTTATCTGCAATTCGAGACCGGCTATCTGGGCGCATGGAATTCCCCTGGTGTGGACTCGCAGTCCAGCATGAACGAGGTGGTGAAGTTGTCCGTTGCGCCGCGGCTGGAGTTTCTGGTGGGGTACGAGCCTTTTGCTCATTCCAGGTTCGGAAGTCAATCCAGCAACGACAAGGGAGGGGTAGCGCTGGGGGTGCAGGGAGTCGTGCATCGGGGCGAAGGCCTCAATCCCACGGTTGCAGTCAGCTATTTCCGCAGCGTTTACGGCGGGGAGACGCCCGATCTTGACATCGGCAGCGCCCGCAACTCGGGTCTGATACTCGCGAGCGTCGACGCGAAGGGGTTTCACAGCGACTTCAACCTTTTCTTCAATGAAGTCATCGATGGGGGAACCCACCGCGCCCAATTCGGAGAAACGATCTCGGTGGCCCACGGTATTGTCGGGAAGTTTGGTTTGGCGGGAGAACTCTGGCATTTTACCCAGCCGTTCGTGCGCGGCAACACGGTCGGCAACCTATGGGCGGTGAACTATAACGCGCGCAATAATCTGGTGTTTGACGGCGGGTTTAACCGGGGATTGACGAGTACTTCGACACGGTGGGAAGTGTTTGTGGGATTCACGTATCTGCTGCCGCACAAAGTGAGATGGCATTGATTGGTTATGTAGATCGTTCTACTGCCTGAAAAGCCCCGCCCTGTCGCTGACGCGACAAGGACGGGGCACCCGATGGAACAAAATATCCAACTAGTTTGGCATTACAACGGTGTCGATGACATGAATCACGCCGTTGGATTGAAACACGTTCGGAATCGTGACTGTCGACATCGCGCCTTTTTCGTCCTTCAGAACGATGTGGCCATCTTTTTCCATCGCCCAGAGTTTGCCACCAGCGACCGTAGTCAGTTCAGCGGAGCCTTTGCCTTGCTTGATCATCTTCTTCAGTTCGGCTGCGCTGACTCGGCCCGCAACGACGTGGTAGGTCAACACCTTTGTCAGTAGCTCTTTGTTTTCCGGCTTCAACAGCGTGTCCACGGTGCCTGCGGGCAGTTTGGCGAAGGCTTCATTAGTCGGAGCGAAAACCGTGAACGGGCCCGCTCCCGAAAGCGTATCCACAAGGCCTGCGGCCTTGACCGCTGCAACAAGTGTCGTGTGGTCCGCGGAGTTCACGGCGTTTTCGATGATGTTCTTGGTGGGATACATCTCACGCCCGCCCACCACCGGATTGTTCATTCCAGCGAAACTGGAAGTCACTGCCAAGGCTACTACTGCGAGTCCCAAAACAAACTTGTTCTTCATAGTCCTAAAATCCTCTCCAAAATTGAATTTTGCAATACTGGTGAGGGTACGGACGGGCTGTGAAATTGGATTGGCTGAGGGTTGTGGAACTTAGAAACCATCCGAGAGTGTCGTGAGCGGTCAAACCAGACGGGGACGAAACCGGTAGAAAACCTTTGGGCTTGGTGAGAGGAAGGGAAGGACAGCGGCGGTCCAGCAGGTCCCTCCACTTCGCAGGTGCTTCGCTTCGCAAAGACCTACTCCGGTCGGGATGACAATACTCGATGAAATACTAAACGGCTACAGCTTCTCGAAGAACTCGCAGCCGGAGCAAGAAATGTAGACTCCACCCGGAACGCCGCGTTCGCGGTCTTTGGTGCGCTTCACGATGCGAGTCGGCTTGCCGCATTTGGGGCAGTTGGTGGACTTGGTCGTGTCCATTTCCTTCTTGCGGTCAGCTGTTTTTGCGATCTTTGCCATGATGATTGTCCTTAGGTCCGCGCGGGTCTGCACAAGAGGGGCGGAAATTGAAGATGATTGCGGGATTTCCCAGCTCTTTGAGTTTACATTAAAGTGGAGAAGGTGTCGCCATTCGGGCTTAGTAGGCGACCGTAAAGCGCTGGCGAATATGCCGGGATTTCTCCACTTCGTCGACCAGAGCTACGGCAAAATCTTCAGCGGAGATCTTGCTATCGCCCAAGTACTACATTTCCGCTGTAAAGGTAAGTCTTTATGTTGAGAAGACCCGTGGCCTCGCAGAGACTTCGAAGATCTTCCATCTTGATCACGTGGTCGCCGGTGACATTCACGCCGAAGGAAGCAAATGACTGCGGACAGCGCCCAGTATACCCGCGCGCCGGAATTGAAACTGGCATTTCCTTGACACCCTTTGGGAGCAAGGTGCATGATTCGTTGCTGCGTAATTGAGCGTCGCACCTACTCCATGTTCAGGGTGGTCAGACTATGGGTTTAACGAAGCGTGCGGGAGCGGAGTTTCTGGGTACTTTCTGGCTGGTGTTCGGCGGGTGCGGAAGCGCCGTGCTGGCGGCGGCGTTTCCGACTCTCGGGATCGGATTTCTCGGCGTCGCGTTTGCGTTTGGTTTGACGGTGCTAACGATGGCTTACGCCGTCGGCCACATTTCTGGATGCCATCTGAATCCGGCGGTATCGGTGGGGTTGGCGGTGGGGAAGCGCTTTTCCTGGGGAGACTTGCTGCCCTACATCGTGGCGCAGGTGCTGGGCGCGGTGGCAGGTGCGGGCGTGTTGTATGTAATCGCCAGCGGTCGTGTCGGGTTTGACTTGTCCGGCGGATTTGCCTCGAACGGGTACGGGGCGCATTCGCCTGGAGGCTACTCCGCGGAAGCGGCGTTTGTTGCTGAAGCGGTACTCACTTTCATGTTCTTAATGATCATCCTGGGCGCGACCGACCGCCGCGCGCCACAGGGGTTTGCGCCGATCGCGATCGGGTTGGGCCTGACTCTGATTCACTTGATCAGCATTCCCGTTACCAATACTTCGGTGAATCCTGCCCGCAGCACAGGCCCAGCGATTTTTGTTAGCGGATGGGCGCTGACGCAACTGTGGATGTTCTGGGTGGCGCCGATTTTGGGGGCTGCGGTGGCGGGTGTTGTGTATCCGTGGCTGGCCGGGCGGGACCGGTAGTTCCAGATCTGGTTCATTCCTATTGGCTCAAGAGCACGACCCTGAAAGCGGGTCGAATCCTGGCGCTCACCTACGGCCTCGACGCGACCGCGAACGGTAAATAAAACCCCGTGGCAACATGTCGCATCAGACTTAGGCAGGATCTCTTGGCCGTGAGCGAGAGACTCCGGAGGGACCTCACCGTGAAACGAAGCCTTTCGGCAGTCGCCGTATCAGCGCTAGTCGCCTCTGCTTTGGTATTGACCGCGTGTCCGCCGCGGGAGAGTATTGCCGCCATCAACCGCGATCCGGGCCGGTATGCGGGTCGGGAGATTTCCGTGGGTGGGCGTGTTGTGGAATCGATTGGCGCGCTCGGATTCGGCTTCTTCAAAATTGATGACGGATCGGGACAACTCTGGGTATACAGCCAGAACTTCGGTACGCCCTCGAATGGTTCGAAGGTTGGCGTGGTCGGCCGGATTGACATGCAGGGCATCAACGTCATGGGGAGGAATTTTGGGATGATTTTGAAAGAGACGCAGCGCCGGCATTAGAGTCCTGATCTTGACCGCTCTGCAAACGACTGGGTATTCTCTTGAGTGCTACGGCTCGGCTGCGCAAGCCGGGCCGCACGTGTTATTGGTGGCCGAAATCTAACTCTGAGCAGACCCTCGGGCTTGCGAAAATGGGTGATACGGAATGCGCAGTGAGTCTGCGTTGTTGGTTATCTTGTTGACGGTGGCGACCGTAGCGCAGGCTGCTGACGGCTCGATTGTGCTTCCGTCCGGACCGGCGAAGGCTACGATTGAAGCCAAGTGCCAGCGCTGCCATGATCTCAAGAAGATCGTTAAGCAGCGCCAGGATCCGAAGTGGTGGGCAACGACGATCGAGAAGATGGTGGACAAGGGGCTCGAGATCGAACCCGAGGATGAAGCGGAAGTGGTGAAGTACCTGAGCAAGAATTTTGGCGTGGGCAGTGGCAGTAAAGCCTCTGGGCACTAGGCGGAGTTGTTCGTGTAATCGCGAGCGCCCTCGCCCGCGAGGTCCTAAGGCTTTCCGGAAGCAGTTTCTGCAACCCCGTCCCCACCATATGCCTGTGGCTTCTCCGGCCGCAACAACGGAAACAAGATCACGTCCCGAATGGTGTGCGAATCGGTCAAAAGCATCGCGACACGATCAATCCCTAAACCAAGTCCCCCAGTCGGCGGCAGCCCATAGGACAGAGCCCGAATGTAATCCTCATCCATCTGGTGCGCTTCGTCATCCCCGCGTTCACGTTCCTTGATCTGAAGCTCGAAGCGGCGACGTTGTTCCTCGGGGTCGTTGAGTTCGCTGAATCCGTTTGCGATTTCCATTGTTCCGGCGAACATTTCGAAGCGCTCAACCCATTCGGGTTCGTCGGGTTTGTTCTTGGAAAGCGGCGAAACCGCGGCAGGGAACTCGTAGATGACCGTTGGCTGTACAAGATGTTCTTCGGCGACAGCTTCAAATAAATTCGCAATCGTTTTGCCAGTCGGTTCCGCGGGGTTATAGGGCATGTGCGATCCGGCGGTGTGGTAGCGCTTTACGAGCCCAGCCACGCCCTCATGAGTCGTGAAATCGGATGTCGCGGGCTTTGTGCCTGCCGCCTCTGGCCAGAAGTTCTGGATGGCCTCGCGCATCGTCATCTTTCGCCAGTTGCTCAAGGCGAAGTCGATTTCCTGCTCGCCCTCCGGCGTAGTCCACTTGGCTTTCGTTGAACCGTTCACGTCCTTCGCTGCTTGTTCCACTAATTCCATCGTCAACTGCATAACGACTTGGTAGTCGGCATAGGCTTGGTAGAACTCAAGCATGGTGAATTCGGGATTCCAGCGCCAGCCCAGGCCTTCGTTGCGGAAGTTGCGGTTGATTTCGTAGACGCGATCAAAGCCGCCTACCGTCAGGCGCTTGAGATACAGCTCGGGCGCGATGCGCAAGAAGAGATCGATGTCCAGCGTGTTGTGGTGCGTGACGAAGGGCTTCGCCACCGCACCGCCAGCAATCGAGTGCATCATGGGCGTTTCCACTTCGATAAAGCCGCGCGCATCGAGCGAGCGCCGCAGCGATTGCACGAGCTTGCTCCGCTTTATAAAAACCTCACGCACGTCAGGATTCACTACCAGATCAACGTAGCGCTGGCGGTAGCGCAATTCCACATCCGTCAGTCCATGCCACTTTTCCGGAAGGGGAAGCAGGTCCTTCGACAAGAATGTCAGGTCGTCGACATGGACGCTGAGTTCGCCCGTCCGCGTGCGGAATAAATATCCGGTGACACCGATGTGGTCGCCCAGGTCGAGCAGTTTGTAAATTTCGAAGCCCTTTTCTCCAACGGCGTCCTTTTTGATGTAAGCCTGTAAACGCTGGCCGTCCTGCTGTAATTGCGCGAATCCAGCCTTACCCATGAGACGAATCGCCAAAATCCTCCCGGCAACGCGAACGTTAACGCGCGTGGCTTCCAATTCCCCGGCGGCCTTTGCGGAGTATTCCGCGAGAATCTGCGCGACCGTATGCGTGAAGTCGTAACGCCGCGGGTACGATTCCTGCCCCAGCGCCTCGAGCTGCTTTAGCTTTTCGCGCCGGAGCTGATAAATCTGTTCATCTAATGCCAAGTGAACCTGCCTCGCCCGCGCTGCCTGGTGAATCCAAGGCACTGTGCGGTTTCCGTTGTGGGTATAAACTCACGATTATAGCGAACCAGACGCCGGCGATTCGTTCGCTGGTCCGAGCAAGAACAGGTTCTCCCCGCACTTCGTTCGGGATCGGCCGCACCTACAACAGCTGCGATCCACATCGCCATTTAGGAAAAGCTCAACGGCAAGTACCAGTGTTTTTCGCTGCGGGAAGCAGATTACATCACCTAGGGCGGATTTCTTCGATTGGGCGGCCCCAACGGCGCGACCGCACCGGCGGTTACGACGAGGGTCTGACCGAGCGGATGAGTGTGCCATGCGGTGCGCGCGACGGGCTCGAAAGTCACGCTGGCGCCTTCGACGAATGCTGGATGGAGCGCCTGGAATAGTGGATCGATGCGGACGGCGCGGGTGAACCAGTCTGAGGGCTCTTTAGCGGAGGGCTGTGAGCCTGCGCGTTGTATTTCCATATACTAAACTCCTTCGTTGAGCTACCGCCTGGAATACTCTCCAGCCTACCTCGGCGGCTAAAACCGCAGCTTAAGATCGCTTAATCGCAGCGGTGAAGCGCTGCGCCGCCCAAAGGCTTGTTCCGAGAGCTTTGCCCGGGAGAAAGCGGATTCCCTTCGGCAAGCTCGAGGCCGGCTCTTCCGTTGGTCGGAATGACAAGCCTTTGTTACAACGGGTCCCTCCACTGAGGTTGGGATGACAGGGCTTTGTTGAAGGAGATTCCGCCCGTTGGTCGGAATGGCCAGGCTTTGTTAGCGAATCAGGGCTCGGGGATGGCGTTTAGGATCCGTTCTTCCAGGCGCGACCCATGAAGCGGGCGGGTTCGCCGGAGAGGACGTGGAGGGCTCGGGCGAGGTTGCGGGCGCGGGCCTCGGGTGAGTTGAGTCGCGAGAAGTAGCGGAGTATTTCTTTCTTGCGGCTGGGAGTCAGCGCTTTCCAGTGCTTTGTGGCGTGCGGATTTCCGCGGAGAACCTGTTTGAACTCCGGGGGCATGGGATGTTGAGGGCCGTTTCTATACCTGGGGTCGAACTCGATCTCCACGCCCACGCGATCGCCTACCGCCGTACCAGATGCTTTGCGAATATCGCCGTGCAGGTAGAGATAAAAGCTTCCGTCGCCTGCGGGCATCATGTTGGTGCGCCAGGATTTTGGCGCTGGTTTGCCTGCAGGTTCGCCATGGATGCGCAGCAGGACCGGGAGCGGCTTGCGCCAGCCCGCCTTGATGGTGCTCGCGCGGAAGGCGCTGACGAGGATGAACGGGTTAATGCCTCTGAGTTTTATGACTGAGGTGAAAGAGATGCTCGTCATGGGAATCTCGAAACTGCCTCCCGCTGTAGCTTAGCCCGCAGCCTGTGCAAGCATATCAATCAGCGGCGGATTCCATCATTGCGACTAGCTTGCGCACTGTGTTCATATTCCGAACGGTGACGACGGCATCGCTCAGCGGGAGCTTGAGCTTGGAGCGGCCCATGCCATCGGGATAGTAGACGTAGATCTCTCGCTTGCCCGGATGCACCCGCTCGCCGCCTGGCGCGATTACTTTTTTCATCAGTCCCGCAGGCGGAGCGCCTGGGAGAAATGCGACTGCCACCTTGGCCGGGTTCTCAACCTTGAAGGGATTGTTCTTAAGGACGAGGTTCATCTCGCGATGTGTTCGCACCATAACGTGAATCTGCTTGCCCATTTTGGAGAGAAGGACTTTCTCGAGAGAGGATGCGATCTCGCGTTCGGTGAGGGCGCTAGCGAAGACCACGTTGCCACTCTGGATGTAAGTGCGGACTGTTTCAAACCCCAACCCGGAGCACAGGGCAGAAAGATCCTTCATTGCGAGGAGTCCTGAGCCTCCGACGTTGATTCCCTTGAGCAGTGCGACGAAGAGTCCGGTGCTCATTTGGTGGTTTCTGCGGATGGCCTTGGGGGGCTCCTGCGCATTGGCGCTTCTCACGCGCCGGTCGGATGCTGATATTGTTCGTCGGTGACTTGTTCCATCCAATCAACAACTTTGCCGTTGAGCTTTTCCTGGATGGCGATGTGGGTCATGGCTGTGGTGGGTGTGGCGCCGTGCCAGTGCTTCTCGCCGGGCGGGAACCAGACTACATCGCCTGGGCGGATTTCTTCAACTGGTCCGCCCCAGCGCTGGGCGCGGCCGCAACCTGTGGTTACGATGAGGGTTTGGCCGAGTGGATGCGTGTGCCATGCGGTGCGCGCGCTGGGTTCGAAAGTTACGCTAGCTCCTTGGACGAATCCCGGATCGGGCGCTTGGAAGAGTGGATCGATGCGGACTGTGCCGGTGAACCAGTCGGAGGGTCCTTTGGCGGAGGGTTGAGAGCCTGCTCGTTTGATGTCCATGGATTAAACTTCCTCACTTGAAAATATTGCTTGGAACCGCAAACTTACAGGTCGTTTTCATCGTATCCGGGCTTCTTGTAGAGCTTGTCCCACTTACCCTGAATGTCGGGCTTGTACACCTTCCCCACCCAGTCCTGAGAACGGACTTCTTCCATCGCTACCGACACCGACTCGTCGCCGTAATGCAGAATCTCCGTGACGCTTTTTGTAATCGCTTCGGCTAGACGATTCTTCTGCTGTTCGGACTTGCCGGGCCACAACTTGACGATTACATGAGGCATGGTTCTCTCCAGAAGTTCATGCTTTGGTTTTGCGGGGCATCACTCTCACCGTGGCGGAGCGGGCGCGTGCGCCGATCATCGGGCTGAGAAACTTGCTGCGTTTGTACTTTGCGCGGTAGGCTTCATCGATAAGGTCGTTGATCGTCTCTCCGACCTTCGCATCGACTGGCGTGAACTTGACTTCCTTCGTCATACCAGCGGCGCTGATTCGGCCCGCCTTCTGCCGCACTGCAGCCTGGTACCAGCTAGAGTTTTGCCCGTTGTAACCGCGTACGTAGAGGGCGTCGCCGACTGCGACGGACCAAATCCATGTTGGGGTGCCGTAGGTCTTCCCGTCCTCGCGGAACGGTGAGATGTGCAGATCGTCGGCCTCAGCAATCTTGCGCAGCTCGTTTTTTGCCCATGCGGTCATCGGTGCAATCACCTTGAATGTTCACTTCTCGTCCTCAGTGTATGGTGAAGCCGCCATCGACCGCGAGCGCGTGTCCGACGACAAAGCTTGCAGCAGGGCTGCAAAGCCAGAGGACAGCATCGGCAATCTCCTCGGCGCGGCCAAGCCGGGCAATGGGTACGTCCTTCATCAGTTCTTTCATGGCTTCGGCTTGAGTGGCCAGCATGCCCGCGACCATCGGCGTCTCGATGATTCCTGGGCAGACCGCGTTAATGCGGATGCCCTTGGGGGCGTATTCGAGAGCGGCGCTCTTGGTCAGCCCAAGTACTCCGTGCTTAGCGGCGTGATATGTTCCACGTCCAGCAGCGCCGACAAGTCCTCCAAGGGAAGAACAGTTAACGATGGCGCCGCTCCCCTGTTTGCGCATGTGGCGCAGCTCGAACTTCATGCAGCTCCATACACCACGGAGATTGACAGCCATCACCCGGTCAAAATCTTCTCGGGAAGCATCCGCGGTTTCGGCAACAATATTTTGAACGCCAGCATTGTTGTAGGCTGCATCCAGCCGCCCGAAAATGGCGACCGTCTGCTCAACCATTGCTTCGACCTGCGCGTCATCCGCAACGTCGCAATGGATAGGAAGTGTTTTGTGACCTTGGGCAGCCATCTCCTCGGCCGCGGAACGCACTGCCTTCTCATTCCAGTCTGCGAGCACCACGGAAGCGCCTGATTCAGCAAAAGCCTTCGCTGTCGCAAGTCCCAGTCCTGAACCAGCGCCTGTAATTAGTGCAACTTTGTTTTCAAAAGATATGTTCACAACGAGTTCCTGTTTCCAGAAGCGCCTTCCAGGCCAATCGGTTTACTCAGATTTGAGAGAAGCCATGTCGATAGAGAAGCGGTACTTCACATCGGACTTGAGCAGTCTCTCGTAAGCTTCGTTGACTTTCTGTATCGGAATGACTTCGACATCGGACGTAATGTTATGCGCACCGCAGAAGTCGAGCATCTCCTGGGTTTCGGCGACGCCGCCGATCATCGAGCCAGAGAAACTGCGGCGTCGTCCTATGAGGCCGAACACTTCAACGGGGAGCGGCTTTGCAGGAGCACCGACCATTGTCATGTTGCCGTCACGACCGAGTAAATTGATGTACGCGTTCACGTCGTGCTCGGCAGAAACGGCATCGAGGATGAAATCGAAACTGCCGGTGTGCTTCTCCATTTCGTTGGCGTTGCGGGAGACGACGACTCCATCGGCGCCGAGGCGGAGCGCGTCTTCCTTCTTGTGCGGTGAAGTCGTGAAGACGACGACGTGGGCTCCGAACGCATGAGCGATCTTCACGGCCACGTGACCGAGTCCGCCGAGACCGACCACGCCAATTTTCTTGCCCTTGGTCACACTCCAGTGGCGCAAGGGCGAATACGTTGTGATTCCGGCGCAGAGCAAAGGAGCAGCTCCGGCGCGGTCAAGGTTCGAGGGGACGCGCAGGACGAACCTCTGGTCAACGACGATGCCGTCGGAGTACCCGCCATAGGTGACACTTTCCAGATGCTTGTCGGGGAAGTTGTAAGTTAAGGTGAAATTCGGACAGAACAGCTCAAGGCCCGCCTGGCACTCCGGGCAGGAGCGGTCGGAATCGACCATGCAGCCCACCGCGGCTAGGTCGCC
>Ga0137418_10006739_pt1 | contig 10564 bp, 12 predicted proteins | sample CZODoug3_1_2_16f_FD_122242 | JGI IMG/M metagenome (GOLD analysis project Ga0137418, IMG submission 122242) | Vadose zone soil fungal communities from Angelo Coast Range Reserve, California, USA - CZODoug3_1_2_16fungal (Hybrid Assembly) | ecosystem: Environmental > Terrestrial > Soil > Vadose... | reverse complement strand
CTTGCCGATTCATGGTCCGTGATTCAGCCGTCGGACGCCTTACGCGCGAAGTCAGCACAGCTTGTGGATCGCTTCGATTTGCGGGCCGCTGACTCATTTCAGTTGGCGGCCGCTTTGGAGTGGTGCGAGGACGCTCCTCTAGGGCGGGTTTTTCTGACCGTCGATCAAAAGCTGAGGGAAGCGGCACTACTCAGCGGCTTCGATGCCAAGCAGATGTGATCGCTGAAGCAGGCTTTTTGTTCCCATGGATTGGATTCGTCCCACTGCGCGTTACTCTTTCTCCCAACAATTGCCGGCCTAGTCCGGGCGCGCTCTGCTCGGTTCTTTGTCTTCATCGAGGTCGGTACTTGCGAATTCTCCCCTGGAGTGCGCTTGTTGCTTCGCAGGTCTCAGGGAGAAGAACCAACAAAGATGAAGACCAAGAGACAATACGGCACACTCTGCGACACTTGAAGGTTCGATTCCTTCCGCGCTCACCAACCCCTTTATTTTCAACATCGGTTTAAGCCGCCGATACAGACTTTGCAACATCTTGTAACAAGTTTCCTGCAACAACCGCCAGAGGGTGCTGGAAGTCGCTTGCATTCGTGACTGTCGTAAACATCCATCGAGAGACTGACGCGGGCGTGCCCCGGAATTCCTGAAACGACCTTTGGATGTGCTCCATTCCGTCGCAGATTCGTCCCGAGAGTCAATCGGAAATCGTGCCAGCCCCCGAGATGGATTCCTAGTTTTTCTACGACCGGGCGAATGTAGCGCTTCAAAGCATTTCCGGGGTTTACCGGGGTTCCTGCTTCCGACCGGAAAACAAACTCCCCTGTTCCGAGGCTGCGCATTCTTTCAAGCAGATCGGCATCAATAGGAAGTTCGCGAACCGAGCGGGTTGTTTTGACGGAATCCTCTTCGCCGTCGTAAATCCGTTTCGTGACCCGAAGAACATTCCCCACGAAGTCAGACCACCGAACGGCGATGGCCTCACCTATGCGCAGCCCAGATGCGGACAAAAACAGCACCAAGGTTGCGTAAGGTTCGGGAAGGTTGCTAGCAATCGAGGCGACTTCAGCATCCGTCAAAACGGTCCTTGTAACGGATCGTCCGGCTGTTGCTTTTGGCAGCCGCGCCCCTTCGCAGGGATTCACCTGAATCCAACCACAGACCCGCTCCCATCCAAGAGTCTGACTCGAGACGGCCCCCATACTTCGCAGGGCGCTTTTGCTGTACTTCTTGGCTTGCGCGGAAAGGAACGTCTGGACATCTTCCCGGTTAATGGAGGCGATTACGCGCCCACCAAAAGCCGGTAATACATACGCCCGTAGTGCATTGTTGTAATGCGCGAAGGTTGTAGTCTTTAGGACTGGCCCTTCGGCATCCTGCCATCGTTTCACCAGATCACGAAAAAACATTCCCATGACCGGTGTCGTATTCAAGAACTCCGAGAGCTTGTTTCTCGCAGCATTCTTGGTAGGAATTTCGGCGAGTGTTCCCAGACGGACCTGTTTTTGCTTCCGCTGAAGTTTCCCGTCGATATTGATATCTTCCCGGTACATTCCAAACCAGATTTTCGTTTTGCCTAACAATCGGACGCTTCCGCGTTGATATCGAGAAGGCATAGGAGCCCTTTCCGACTTCAACGGTTTCCCGGCGGGTAGTGTGCCAACAAACCCGGTAGAAAACAAATCCGCGTCAAATCTAATTAGACGGCCCAAATACACGGCGGGCAATTCAGCCTTATGGCCGCGCACCCAAGACTCGGACACCCCCAAACGAGCTGAGGTTTGTTTCGCGGTTAAGAGTTCCATTTACTGCGAGCATTCGCCTTCTAATATTATTCGATGCAGGTTGGATGCCATTTGATTTTTACGGATTACGCGGCCCCGTAAGGCTATTGCCTGCGTTATCTCATTAGATGTGAACGCTTTAATGAATTCGCGGAATGCGGTAATTTGTATCTCTTTACCCGCAAACAATTTCGCTATTCGTATGCTATTATTCAGCGCGGAGGCAACATGGATATTGACGCAATGATTGTTTCGATTAATCAAGAGTGGTCCCGGCTGGAGACGCGGGAAGCAGAACTGAACAAGGAATTATCCCAGGTAGTGACGGCGAAAGAGCGATTGCGAAATATCAAGAACGCTGCTGAAGGAAAAATTGTTACACGCTCCCCCAGGGTATCCGCGCCCCGCAAGGATGTTGTGAGGAATCGGCCAAGTAATGCCGGAGCCGCGCTTGGTCAAAAGAACCGTTGGTATTGGGTCGCGAAAGAGAAGGGCGACAAGGAAAGCGCTGCAAAACTGCTCGCCGATATCCGGAGGGCTGGCAAAGAGCCGTGGAAGGTCAAGAAATAGCGATGAAACGCCCCAGCCCCCATGGCTTTAACACTCAAACCCCTCAATGAGTGCAATAGAGATATTTCAGCAGTAAGGGCACTCTACTCCTCGCGGTGGCCGAGCGGTCCGTCGTGGTGGGCGATTCGATGACAGTGGAAAGATGATTGCGCGACAGGACACTGTACCTTCGTAATCAGGAGTCAACGGTATTGACGCGAACGCTGTTCCCACCGCAAAATCCAAGAATGTGAGGCGAGTCCTCACGAATATACCTCCTTAAGGAGTACCCAATGCCGACATACGAGCCCTCCGGCAAAATAGTTCATGCGTTCCTGGACCCTGAAACACGCATAGCCTTGTCGCTTCCCCTGGCAGCCCTCATCACGGGTGCTTTATCACAGGTTGAGGCCACAATCGAACTGACGAACCGAGTTTGCGATTCGGTATTTCACCGTTCAATCAATACGATGACTGACTCGGCGATTGGTTCCCCAGTTACTCCTCGATGAGCCGGGATTAACGTAGATCGCCGTAGGGACGACCATCGCTGATCGCCCCCCTGCTCAGCGTTCACTCACGTTATGGCCTGCACGGTCGCCGAGTCGCCAAGCGACTCAGGAACGTCCAGACTCACATATAGAAGGTCGGCAACGCGTCGAAGTCCGTTTTGTCCATTAAACGAACGGGCAGTTGAAGGGGTTCAAGGGTTGGTTCGTTGTGCACATCTGGACAAGTCTCGGGTTTGCGAGGCCGCGCATTCTCTCCCGAGCCCCGCAATTCGTAAAAGGCTTCTTTAGGTTGAATATCTGATAAGGCCAGCCATTCAGGTTCAGATAGGCCAGTACGGAAACCAACAAAGGGACTGTAATGCTTGGGAGCGGGCAAAAGAACCTCCAAGTATTAGATTGCTTATTGTCGGTACGGGTCGTAATTCCTGGCGCGATGGTACCTAAATAGGAAAAGTCCCCCCCGGTATGGGCCGGGAAAAGGATGTTAGGGACTCCTGGCCGGATCAAAGGGCCACCCGGCCATAGGCAGGAAAGAGGCCCCGAAGGATTGTTAAGGAGTTTCAGTCACCCAAAGCTCGACGCGAAAGGTGGTGCCCCACTAGGGTGAGCCACCCGGCCTAAGTCTAAGAAAAGAAGGCTCCTTCCCAGGACTCTATAAATATTCTCCCAATTATTCCCTCGGCTGCCGCCCCGCGAACGGGAAAAGCATGACCATTTTCCCAGCCCTGCCTGTTTGGATAGCTCTCGCCGATCCTGACGTTTAATTCCCTAGCTGTAAATTCCGCCCGTCACCGTTCTGTGATGAATGGACACGAGATCGCCGATCCATTGCGAGGCCGCGTAATCGTCGGCATCCATGCCTTGATACGTGCTCGTCCAGATGTCTTGCGTTACGGAAAGGCCGGTCGGTCCTTGGACCTGGATAGCGTCGCCGCCAATCGCAGCCAATGTCTTCGGGATGTCTGAGACAACGCCAAGCTGGTTAGCTGAGCCTGCGGGGTTTCACAAGATGCCAGCTTTCTGGCCACGGCTGGTTTGTCCGCATCTGGAGCGGTCCGCGCCCCATATTAAGCCCAGCCCCGCAGTGGTAATAAAGCACTTAATTAAATCATCCGTTGTCGGCCAAGCTCGACCCCACAGTTTGGCAAGGTAGGCCGGGCAGCAAACAGCATTGACTGTAACTCTGTATGTATTCTCGTTCACTCAAGAGCGGATGGAATAGCAGGTTAACGCCTGCCCATTCAATGAGTTAGCGAATAGTCGCTATCGTATCTATTACTGACTAGATAACAGCGATTACTTTCAGTTACCTTTAGGCAAGGTTATTAGTTAGATAATAGAGGACGCCCACTATTATGTTGACTGTATTACATTATTAGGCTAATCTTGCACTCGAATAGGAGCATTATGCATAAACCTGTACCTGATCCGCTATCGTAATGCCGAGCTTGTCAAGATTGCGCGGCGGGCAAAGGAATCAAGTACCCGCGATTGGTGCATGATTGTCATGGCGTTGACTCACGGGTTGCGGGGCGCGGAAGTCTGCGGCCTGACGCTTAACGATGTCCAGGACGACCACGTCCGGGTGATCCGCAAGAAGGGCAGTCTGCCAACCCTGCATCCGATCTCCGCCCTCGCGCTCACGAGCTTACCACGCAGGTGCCGCACAACATGGACATTGCACTCCCCAGCCACGCTCAAGTACCAAGAGTTCAAGGCGTACCCGTTCGAGTCTTCTGGTTTCCGAACCGTGCCTTCAAGGCGGGAATCGATGTCATCACCGTCGGTCGGGTTCGGAAAAGGCCATTCGCAGGCTGCTTCAAATATCGCCAGAAGATCGGAATTGATGTTGCCGTGGAAGCGCTCCGAACTTACCGGGAAAAAGTTCGAAGACTGCCCGTAAACAAGCTGCTGGAGTACGCTCGCAGCTGCCGCGTTGAAAAAGTGATGCGACCATACCTGGAGGCCGTGCTTTGACTCACGATGTGGGTGCCTCGGTGCGGTAGCGTTTGCTTAATCAGGCCCGCCTCAAGAACGGTCCTTTCAGGAATTGCCCCAGTATTACGCGATGGAGCGTTTCTTGTATCGCCTGTCGAAATCTCGCCATGCGGAACAATTCATTCTCAAAGGCGCGCTCTTACTGACTGCCTGGCGAGCGCCCCTGTCGCGCGCCACCATGGACATTGATCTGCTCGGACGAACCAGCAATGAGCTTGAGCACATTCGAGTTCTTTTCGGACAGTTGTGCGACGCCGAATCCGAACCAGATGGTATCGAGTTCGCCTCGGAGTCTGTGAAGGTTGCGAGAATCAAAGAGGACGCGGACTACGAGGGAGTCCGGGTTCACTTCCGGGCAGTCCTTGCTCGTGCTCGCATTCCGATGCAAGTCGATATCGGTTTCGGCGACGCAGTTAACCCAGGGGTTATCGAAATCGAATATCCCACGCTTCTTGGATTCTCAGCTCCCGTGCTTCGAGCCTATCCCAAAGAAACTGTGGTTGCCGAGGAGCTGGAGGCCGTGACCGCACTTGAGATGTTGAATAGTCGGATGAAAGATTTCTTCGATCTGTGGGCGCCTCTCGCGGCTGTACGATTTTGATGGACCGACCCTGCTCAGGGCAATCAAGGCTACGTTTGATCATCGCGCAACGACGATCGAAGCGCGGCCTGTCGGCCTTGAAGACGAATTTGCGAACGACAGGGCAAAATCGATGCAGTGGACTGCCTTTCTTCGCCGCTCGCACGTCAGCTCTGCACCTGCACGACTTGATGAAACAGTTTCGGCTGTCAGGGAGTTCGCCCATCCTCTCATCGGCGGTTTAAGCGTACCCCGGCGCAGCCCGAGGACTATCATCGAGCGGCCCAGCGGGCCGCGGAGTTGGAGGAAGTTTTTCATCTGGAAACCGGGCGAGTTATCGGCAACGACTGGGTGGTGCGGCACGACAACCGATATTTCCAGGTGAAAGCGCAAGCCCGGCAGTATGCGCCGGCCAAGAGCAAAGTCACGGTGTGCGAATGGGAGGACGGGCGATTACAGATTCGCTATCGCAGTCGGGCGGTGGTTTGGGAGGAGATTCCGGGCCCGGTTCCAGTTCAGGCCGTAAGACCCGGGGAGGCCACGGCCAAGAGACAGAAGCCGCCCACTCCCAAAGCGGATCACCCCTGGCGGCAGGATTATCGCAAGATGTGCCCCTGGAGCAAACCAGGGGCACCGCCAGGGTCGTTGATCCAGGCCATGTCCGGTTGAGAGCGCACATGAAATGTCCGTTTTGCGGGCGATGGCGAAAAAGATCACGTGGGTGGCAGGCAGCAGAAAAAATGGCGGCGCGACGGGCGGCCGCTGCGGGAGATTCACTAAAATCGGACATTTCATTTGCTAAACCAAAAACTCCAGGCACGGCCACACTGATGGCTCTCTACTTCCTTTCGCGGAGAAACGATGCACTACGAAAAGGGGCGCTAATGTCGGTTGACAAACTGTCGCCGCTACCGCTTGACAAGCTATGGAGCCTGGAGCACAATCAGCCCCTCTCGCCGGGGCGACCCGCAACCCTCCCCCAAAAGCCCCGACCCGAAGGAGGTGGTCTATGACCATCCTTTCCGAACTTTGGGTAGACGATCAAGGTCAAGACATCGCAGAGTACGCCGTGATGCTCGCGGCCATACTTGTGATAGTCATCGGCACGGTACGGCTAGTCGGTTCAAACGCCAACAAAGCCTTTTCAGCGGTCGCCAGTTCGCTCCAATAGAGTGAATTCAGCTGCCTAGCAACTGGCACGTTGGACAGGTTGGAACGCTTGGCGTCGCTTCAGGTCTGCGTACAGAACTTGGCGCGAAGTGCCCCGTTGTGTCTCGATTAAACGTTCGGATCATGCGACAACTGAGACACCGTCGCGGCAACTCACGAACTCGCCGGGTAGCAATTCGAGTGGGTATCCACCCTGCTCGTGGCAGTACTGACTTGTGGGGCTGCGTTCCCCGTAGGAGGGTAACGTGCGAGATATCTACGAAGTGTTCAGAGAGAAAGAAGATGTCATTGAGCGGGTCCGCCGAGAAGTCAATGCACTGCGCTCGGTGACCCCTTTGCTAGTTGACAAAATGGCCGCCAGATTGAATGTTTCCGCGCCGCCACCCGCTGGTGGAGACGTGAGGACTGAGATGGTCAGCCAAGTCGTAGACGCGCTCAGTACAGCAGCTCCGCTTCTTGCTGACGAGACGGACGAAGTTCTCGCCAAACTCCGCGCTCGGTTAATCGAGGGTGCGGAAAACGAGGCCAAACTGGGCAGGGCGCAAAAGATCTCGCGCCAACTGCGACATATTGCGGCACCATTCCTGGGAATCATTCTCGAGTAACTTCCTCGTTTGCGACTTGTTCGCAGACATGCTTCTTATCCTCCAAAACGAACCAAACTTGGATCGAAATCGCACGCCCAGACACTGATACCCCGGAACCAAGAATTCGTGTAGATCTAGCACGGGCCACTCGGTCGAGCCGCCTTACCAGTTTCCTGCGTCGGAGCACTCTGTGGGTTCGGTACTTGATATGGCACAGTGCCCGCTAGGCTGATTACACACTCCGCAAGTGTCTGCGGAATTGCTGGAAGCGTAGATGGCAGGGCGGGAATCGACTGATCAGCTTTGCTGAAGTTAAATGCACTTGTGAGATCACCAACGGTGGCCCGTCGCCATGCGCTGAGGTTGGGCACCTCCGCCCCAAAACGCGTCTCGAGGAATCGCAACACTGAGGTGTGATCGAAGAGAGCTGACGATACAAATCCTCCCCGGCTGAACGGAGAAATCACAAGCATCGGCACACGAAACCCCAATCCGATGGGGCCGAGGATGGGGGGATTGCCGACCACAGTTGGGTCCGGAACCGCAGGCGCAGTAATGTATTCGTCGGGTGTTCCCGGGGGCGCTGTGACCGGGGCGACGTGGTCAAAGAAGCCGCCATTTTCGTCGTACGTGGCGAATAGGGCTGTTTTTGCCCATAGCGCCGGATTCCCAGTCAAGGTACTGATAATCAGAGACAGCACGTTCTCGCCAAAAAGTGAGGGCGCTGGGGGGTGATCGGAGTCAACGATCGAGGCGAGCACCCATGAGACTTGTGGCAGATTTCCCGACAACACATCCGCTAGAAAATCAACCGGAAACTGGGGCCCGAACGCGTTCTGGTAGAGCGGCGATGCGGGGTCCTGGAAATTCTTGAAGTACGACAGAACATTGTTCGAGAGGGGAATCAGGATATTCTGGTCAGGAGACGAGTAAACCTTCCACGAAATCCCGCGAGCCTGAAGCTGTTCGGGCATCGTTGTATAGGTGAGTTTGCCATAGAACGACGACCGATTTGCGATCAGTGTTTGTAGCAGCGGTCCGCCGTTCTGTCCAGCGGGATCTATGGAAGCCGCCATGGTATAGAGTCGGTTCGGATCCGTGGGGCCGATCACCGAGGAGAAATAGTTGTCACAGATGGTGAAGGCGTCAGCTGCGGCGTAGTAAAAAGGTAGGTCCGCGCGAGTGTAGTAGCCCATGGTGAGGACGGCATCATTGGTATTTATCGGGAGGCGAGAGGTGACAAAGCCATCCATAGCACCGTTGTCCCAGCTCTGGTGCTGGGGCACCCAGTCGTGCGTGATGTCGTGGGTACATGCTGCGTTCGTCTTGGAAGTGTCGAGGTGGAATGGCAGCAATACACCGGGCGGCGGGTTGGTGGTGTTCGCGGGGTCCGGTTGCTGGAATGCCGGACTCTGGTCGGAGAATCCACGCACGCCGCGGTAGCTTCCGAAATAGTGGTCAAATGAACGATTTTCCTGAATGAATATGACGACATGCTCGATGTCCATCAATTTGGCACAAACCGATGGAGTGGAAACTGGGGAAGCGCCTACAGTACCGCATGCAGGCAGAAGCACGCCCGCGACCTCTGCTGCAGCCGTAGCGGCGCCAATTCTCAATAATTCTCGACGAGTAACCTTACCGGAGAACATGGCAGCGTTATCCCGTTCCTTTCGCTGTGTTGGATCGACGAAGCTGACTCGCCACCCGGCAACTCCCGTTGTCAGGCCGATCCTATTGATGAATCCTCGCTAATTGCAGGAACGAGGGACCTGCAGACTCGGTGGCAGAAGAAGTCCGAGCGAGAAGACGCACCTGATCGAAGGTTCAGCCGAGTGAATACCGACACACTGATATACGAAGCAGCCGCTGACGACCTGGGAACCTTGAGGAAACCATAGACCGTTCAGGTCCCGATGAGCAAGTCCAATTAGGTGTAGGGCACGGTCTCGAGACCCTGCCCGAGACGAGGACCGGTCTGCCCTTCGACAGGCTCGGAGTTTCCCGAGCTCCTCGAGGGATGAAGACCGGTCCCCACACATATCATCAGCAGCCCTCGGACCGGTGTCAGGCAGAGTCCTGAGACCGTGCCGACAGCCTAAGAGCACAAAAAGGTTGGCTACCTGGGTGATTTAGCAGCGTGTTCCGGGAAAAAAGAACAGGGTGAAGTCCTATTCATTAGCAATAGTTAAGCGCCGGAGCGGAAGCCCGGTAGGAGTCCAGTATAGATCATGATTGTGGATCTACCGGATTTCGCTGCGGCACATACAGGATTCCACGGATTGTAGGATCGACTCTGGATTTACTAGTGTGATTTCGAAAGCCGTCAAGTCCCTCCCCTGGGTTCTGCACGCGGCTACGATTGTACGACTACTATTCAGCCGCAAATTACTGCAAACGTTTCGTTGTGAACAGAGCCGCTAATCGGCGCTTCCTGTTCTTTAAGAACAACGAGGCCGCTGTCACGGGCCCTACTTGGGGGAGGAGGGCCTGTGATCGTGGCAGCGACGAGGCCGCTATCAGGTGCTCTACCTCTGGGGGGAGGAGGAGCTAGGATAGCGGCTTCACTTTGTGGTGGACGCGGTCAAAGTTCCGCTGCTGGGAGTCGCGGCGACGGCACACGAGGGCTGATACCAGACAAAGTGCCACTTAGACGGTGCGCGTGGTCCTCCGACCATGAAGAGTTGAGCGGAGGGTCAGTGGATAAGGGACAAGGAACACGGTCTGCAATTCAAAGAGACGACCATGAAGACCGCGCCGCCCACCACCGATTCGAGACCTTGGAATGGTGTGCGCGGCCCATGACAATGCGGCTGCACGGGCGCTTAATGTCCGTCGTGTGCAAATGCGATGAAGTGTGGTCATTCTGCTACACAAAGGCCAAGAGAACGTCCCTGAGCAAAGAAGGGCAGCAGAGCGGGCGACGTGTGGACATGGAGCGTGATGGACGCTGATTCCAAGCTGATTCGCTCGTACCTGCGCGGCGGGCGCGAGGTCCGGATGCAGTTCTGCAGCCTTGGCTACCGCTGCTCGTCCATCCACGGCTTCGCCGCAAACTTCCCAATCCGGATTGGATTCGAGCGAGCTCCGAACTCCTCGCTGTCTCAACTCATGCTCATCGGCAATCAAGATTCGCTTCGGTATGCGGACTCGACAGTATGGAAGCGACCTGACAGACCCGCAATACAAGAAACAATGTCGGGTACCGAACAGAACGAGCCCCGGCGTGAGAAGAAAGGCGCACCTACCCTGCAATGCGGGCCAAACTTCAGTGTTGGGTATTCGTTCAGGCAGCCTGCTGAGATCCACTTCTATCATTGCGGCTTTATAAAGAACTACCCATCTCTGCGCCTCCCAAGGCTCCATTCGTCGCCTCCTCGTCGCCATAGA
>Ga0137418_10006738_pt1 | contig 10565 bp, 11 predicted proteins | sample CZODoug3_1_2_16f_FD_122242 | JGI IMG/M metagenome (GOLD analysis project Ga0137418, IMG submission 122242) | Vadose zone soil fungal communities from Angelo Coast Range Reserve, California, USA - CZODoug3_1_2_16fungal (Hybrid Assembly) | ecosystem: Environmental > Terrestrial > Soil > Vadose... | reverse complement strand
ACGCTGCCGCGACTGTTTGAGAACGCCGCGCGCGCGATGTTCGACCTGATCTGCGATCGCCGCACGGTCCGTCCGCGGCGCGCGGTGCGCATCGTCGTGCGGGGCGAGAGCCTCGAGGATCTCCTGGTCCGCTGGCTGAGCGAGCTTCTGTTCCGGCTGGAGACGCAGGGTCTCCTCCTCACCTCGTTCGCGGTCGAGCGCGTCGACCGGACGCTGCTTCGGGCCAGGGGCGTGGCGCGCGGCGAGACCATCGACCGCTCGCGCCACGCGCTCAGGCGTGAGATCAAGGCGGTCACGTACCACCAGATCAGGCTCGTCCGCGGCCGCAGCGCCTGGCGGGTGCGGATCGTATTCGACGTCTGAAGGGAGGGGGTCCAGGTGACGCAGCCGGTGTCGCTCCGAATCGAGACAGTGGACGACTGCCGCTTCCGCATCCCGGTCCAGGGGAAGATGCGCGTTCCGGGCCTGGTGTTCGCGGACGAGCGGCTGATGCAGGGGATCCGCGAGGACCAGGCGCTCCGGCAGGTTGCGAATGTGGCCTGTCTTCCCGGGATCGTACGCGCCTCGCTGGCCATGCCCGACATCCACTGGGGCTACGGATTCCCGATCGGAGGCGTGGCGGCCTTCGATCTCGACGAGGGAGTGATCTCGCCCGGAGGTGTCGGCTACGACATCAATTGAGGGGTGAGGCTCCTGCGCTCAGGTCTGAGCGCGAAAGACACCGAAGGGAGGCTCAGGGACCTGGTCGAGGCCCTGTTCCGCAACATCCCGACGGGAGTCGGATCGCACCGCAAGGACTTCAGGCTCGACGCGCCGGGCGTGGAAAGAGTGCTGCGCGACGGGGCGCCCTGGGCGGTGAAGAACGGCTTCGGCGATCCCGACGACCTGCTGAACATCGAGGAGGGAGGACGACTCGAGGGGGCGCGCCCGGAATTCGTGTCCGATCGGGCCAAGGAGCGCGGCCGGCCCCAGCTCGGCACGCTCGGCTCCGGAAACCACTTCACCGAAGTGCAGAGGGTCGCCGAGATCTACGACGAGAGCGCGGCGCGCGCCCTGGGGCTCGAGAAGGAGGCGATCACCGTCTCGATCCACACCGGCTCGCGGGGCCTCGGCTACCAGGTCTGCGATGATTCGCTGCAAGTGATGCTGAAGGCGGCGCGCCGATACGGCATCGACCTGCCGGACCCGCAGCTCTGCTGCGCCCCGGTCCGGTCCGAGGAGGGAGCGCGCTACATCGGGGCCATGTACGCCGCGGCGAACTTCGCCTTCGCCAACCGTCAGCTCATCACGCACTTCGTGCGCCAGGCCTTCGAGGAGGTGTTCCGGAGAGGACCGGCGGACCTCGGGCTCGAGGTCGTCTACGACGTCTGCCACAACATCGCCAAGGTGGAGACGCACCGCGTCGCCGGAAAGGAGACGCGCCTCTGCGTCCATCGCAAGGGCGCGACCCGCGCCTTCCCGCCGGGCCACCCGCAGACGCCGGAGGCCTACCGAGAGGTCGGGCACCCGGTGCTCATCCCGGGCGACATGGGACGCTACTCCTACGTCCTGGTCGGGACGGAGCGGGCCTACGAGGAGTCGTTCGGATCGACCTGCCACGGCGCCGGCCGCCGGATGAGCCGCACCGCCGCCAGGAAGGCGGCCCGCGGCCGTTCGATCGTGCGCGAAATGGAGGACCGCGGCATCCTGGTGCGCGCCGACGGCTACGCCACCATCGCCGAGGAGATGCCCGAGGCCTACAAGGACGTCGCCGACGTCGTCGAGGTCGTGCACGGGGCCGGCATTTCCCGCAAGGTCGCCCGCCTCGTGCCGCTCGCCGTTATCAAGGGCTGAGGGCCCGTCCCGCGAGGGAAGCCCGGCCCCGCGTCAGGGTCGGGCGCTCAGGCGGACGGGGTCTGCGGCCGGGCGGGACGGGAGGAGGCGCGTCCCGGCGCGCGGGCGGCGCCGGCCGGCTTGGCGGCGGGCCTGGGGGCCGGCTGCAGGGCGGCCTCGAACACCTCGTCGACGGTCTTCACGAAACGGAACTCGAGCGTCTCGAGAACGTTCTTCGGGATGTCGAACAGATCCTTTTCGTTGTCGGCCGGCAGGATGACGGTCTTGATGCCGGCGCGCCGGGCGCCCAGGACCTTGGTCTTGATCCCGCCGACGGGCAGCACCTTTCCACGCAGGGTGATCTCGCCGGTCATCGCCGTGTCGGGCCTGCACAGGCGATCGGTCAGGAGGGACGCCAGCGCGGTGGCGATCGTGACCCCGGCCGACGGACCGTCCTTCGGCACGGCGCCGGCCGGTATGTGCAGGTGAATGTCCGAGCGGTCGAAGAAGCGCCTGTCGATGCCGAGGTCGTCGGCCCGGCTGCGCACGTAGGAGAGCGCGGCCTCGGCCGACTCGCGCATCACATCCCCGAGCTGCCCCGTGACGATGAGCCTCTTGCCGCCGGGCATCCGGGTGGCCTCGATGAACAGGACGTGACCTCCGAAGGGCGTCCAGGCGAGGCCGATGGCGACGCCCGGGACCTTGACCCTCTCGGCGGCCTCCTGGCTGTACCGCGCCGGGCCTAGGTACGACACGAGATCGGCGGCCCCCACGATCACCGGCTCGGTGTGCCCCTCCGCCCTGCGCAGCGCCACCTTGCGGCAGATCTTGGCGATCTCGCGCTCCAGGTTCCTGAGGCCCGCCTCCTGCGTGTAACGCGACACGATGGCGGAGAGCGCCTCGTCCTCGATCGACACGTCCTCCAGCTTCAGGCCGTTCTCGGCGCACTGCCTGGGGATGAGATAGCGCCGCGCGATCTGCAGCTTCTCCTCCTCGATGTAGCCGGGCAGCTCCATGACCTCCATGCGGTCCCGCAGGGGCGCCGGGATCGTGTCGAGGATGTTGGCGGTGGTGATGAACACGACGCGCGACAGATCGAAGGGCACGTCGAGGTAGTGGTCCACGAACGTCGAGTTCTGCTCGGGGTCCAGCACCTCGAGGAGGGCCGAGGCCGGGTCGCCCCGGAAGTCGGAGCCGAGCTTGTCCACCTCGTCGAGCATGAACACCGGGTTGCGGGTGCCGGCGCGGCGCAGGCCCTGGATGATCTGGCCGGGGAGAGCGCCGACGTAGGTGCGACGGTGTCCGCGAATTTCGGCCTCGTCGTGGATGCCGCCGAGCGACAGGCGGTGGAACTGCCGGCCCATGGCGCGGGCGATCGATTTTCCGAGCGACGTCTTCCCGGCACCCGGGGGGCCGACGAAGCAGAGGATCGGGCCGCGCGACTCGGCCTTGAGCTTGCGCACCGCCAGAAACTCGAGGATGCGGTCCTTGACGATCTGGAGATCGTAGTGATCCTCGTCCAGGACGCGACGCGCCTCGGGCAGCTCGATCTTGTCCTCGCTCTGCTTCGACCAGGGAAGCGCTGCCAGCCAGTCGAGGTAGGTCCGGCTGACGATGTATTCCGCGGAGGCGGGCGGCATCGTGCGCAGACGGTTCAGCTCGCGCTCGGCCGCCTCGCGGGCCTGCGGGGGCATTCCGGCCTTGGCGATCTCTTCCTGAAGCTTCTCGATCGTGGCCTCGTTGTCGGAATCACCGCCCAGCTCTTTCTGGATGGCCTTGAGCTGCTGACGCAGGACGAACTCGCGCTGCCCCTTCTCCATCTCGTCCTGGACTTCCTTCTGGATCTTGCTGCCCAGCTCCAGCACCTCGATCTCGTGGCTGAGATGCCGCGTGAGCTTCAGGAGACGCTCGTGGACCGACAGCGTCTCGAGGTACTCCTGCTTGGCGGCCGCGTCGCGCACCAGGAGGACCGCCGCCAGATCGGCCAGGCGGGCGGGGCTCTCGACGTTGAAGAGCGCCACGCCGATCTCGTCGGAGGCGATCGGCATGAGCGACAGCATCTTGCGGATCAGGTTGTGAAGGTTGTTGACCAGCGCCTCGATCTCGACCGACTGCTCGACCTGCTCGCTGAGAAGAGAGACCTCCGCGACCAGATACGGATCGGTGCGCACGACGCGCGTCAAACGGATGCGGTCGAAGCCGCTGACCAGGATCCGGATCGTGCCGTCGGGGAATTTCAGCATCCGCTGAATGACGGCGGCCGTGCCGACGGCGTGCACGTCGTTCTCCTTCGGGTCCTCGACGCCGGGGTCCTTCTGAAGGACGAGAGCGACGAGCCGGTCCTTCACCATGACGTCGTCGATGAGCTTGATGGACGACGGCCGCCCGACCGCGAGGGGCGTGGGGATGTGCGGGAACACGACGGTGTTCTTCAGAGGCAGGATCGGGAGGACCGCGGGCAGGGTCCGGGGCGGGGGCGCCGGCGGGCGCTCCTGCCCCTCCAGGGTGTCCAGGACCGTCGCTTCGCCTTCCCCTTGCTCGGACATGGGTGCTCCGTGTGGCCTCAGGTCTCGTCGATCGGCACGCTCCGGACGCCGGCCCGGTCGCGATGGATATGGATGTAGAGGAAACCGTCCTTGTAGGTCGCCGTGATGCGCTCCGCGTCGGCCTCCTGCGGCAGCGCCAGGACCCGCTCGAATCGCCCGTGGGTGATCTCCATCTGGTGCCAGCGCATGCAGCCCTGCGTCGTCGGCTCGGCGCGGGTGCCGGACAGGCTGAGGTAGAGACCCTCGACGACGATCTCGATCTCGTCGCGATCGATTCCCGGGATCTCGAGCGTCACCACGAACTCCTCGGCCGTCTCGTGGACATTGGCGCGGGGAACCCACGGCGCCGGCGATTCCAGCGGCGTGACCTCCTGCATCAGCCGCTCCATCACCTGTTCCATGCGGCGGTGCAGATCGATCATCGGGTGGGCGGGGACCCGTCGGATGCGCATGTTCACCTCGGATGTCCCCTTCAGCGACCGGGCTGCAGCGCGTTCACCTGCCGCGTCAGGCGCGACTTGTGGCGGGCGGCGGTGTTGCGGTGGAGGATTCCGGTGCCGATCGACTTGTCGATGAGCGACAGTGTCTTCGCAAGCTCCCGGCTCGCCCCGCCGGCGTCCTTCTTGGCCAGGAGCAGCCGCAGCCTCTTGATCTGCGAGCGCAGGTGGCCCCGCCGGATGATGTTCACGGACCGGCGCCTGCGGCTCTTGCGGATGTTCTTGACGGCCGACTTGATGCGTGCCACGACGGAACCCTCCCCTCGGGCGCCTTACCGCTCCCGGAGACCCAGGGCCCGCAGTCTCTCGCGCGCGAGCCGGGCCTCCTCGGACTTCGGGTAGGCGCTGACGACGTGTTGCAGCTGGATGACCGCGTCTGCGGTCCGGTTCACCTCGAGAAGCGCGAGCCCCTTCTTCAAATAGGCGGCCGCGGCCTTGTCGCCGCCGGGATGCTCCGACAGCAGACGATCGTACGCCGCCACCGCTTCCGGATACTTCTGCTGGCTGAAATAGACTTCGCCGATCAGGTACTGTGCGTCGTCTGCCAGATCGTCCGCCGGATTGAGCCGGACAAATTCCTGAAGTTCCGCCAGCGCCTGATCGTAGTTTCCCTTGGCGTAATCTCCGTATCCCAGGCGGTACAGCTCGACCCCGATCGCGCTTCCCGCGGCCGCCGCCGGGGGGCTCGCCGCCGGCGATCCCGCCGTTCCTCCGACTGGAACGGTGGGGAGTGAGGCGCCCGCCGCCCCCGCCGTGAGGGAGGGGGGAGGCGCCACCGCCATGGGGCGCGAGCGAGCCAGCGTCTCCAGGGCCTCACGCGTCGCGCGCAACGTGTCGGTCATCGCCGCCAGGCGCTGATCGGTCTCGTCGGAGCGCGTGCGCAGCACCTGAATGTCCCGCTGCAGGCTCTCGAGACGCGCCCGGATCTCGGCCAGCCCCGCATCCGGCACCGACGGTGCCGCTCCCGCGCCGGCCACCTTCTGCGCCAGGGCGACGTTGTCCTTCTGGAGCTTCCAGACCTGCTGCTGCAGGGCATCCAGGTCGGCCTGGAGCTGCGATCCGCCGGCTGTCGTTGCGCAGCCGATGTTAGCCCACGCGAGGGCCGCCGCCGCAATCAAGATGAGGGAGCGAATTGCGCCTGCCGCGCGGCTCACAGGCTCACCGCGAAATCTCCCGCCTCACTCGGCGAGGAAGACGAATTCGGCGCGCCGGTTCTCCGCCCACGCCTCCTCGTTGTGACCCGGATCGATCGGCCGCTCCTTGCCGTAGGAGATGATCCGCAGCCGCTGTGCCGGCGTCCCGAGGGACACCAGGTAGTCGCGGGCCGCGCGGGCGCGCTTCTCGCCCAGGGCCAGGTTGTACTCGACGGTGCCGCGCTCGTCGCAATGTCCCTCGATGCGCACCCTGAACTGCGGATATTGCTTGATCGAGGAGGCGTCGTCGCCCAGCGTCCGGATGGCGTCGGACCTGAGGTCGTACTTGTCGAAATCGAAATGGATCCGCTTCAGGACCCCCTGCGCGTTCAGCTTTTCCGCGAGCGTGGACGCCGATTCCTTCACCGCCTCGCTCTCCGGCTGGGATTCCTTGAATCCCGTCGTCTCCTCCACTTTCTCGGCGGGCTTCTCGGCCTTCGACCCGAAATCGGGCGCCGAAGTCACCGGGGCTTCGGGACCGGGAGCGCTCTTGCAGGACACACCCGCGAGGACCAGGGACAGACCGACGACCGAAAGCGTCAGGGAGCGGCGGAGACCATGACCCATCGCGTCACCTCCTCTTTGGTTGAAGGGGCCGACCCGGCACCCCGGCCGGCCCGTACGACGCGGTGTCGACCCTCGCGCCGCGCCACTGTGCCATCGAAGCATCCGGATTATAGCACGCGCCCGCGCGGGCTCAGCGCGACCAGGACGGGGAATAGCTGTTGCCGCCATGAGTCAGGCGGCGGACGTGCGAGCCGTCGATGTCCATCGTGTAAACGTCGAAATTGCCGGTGCGGTTCGAGGCGAACGCCAGGTGCTTGCCGTCGGGCGAGAAGCGCGGCCACTCGTTGATGTTGCTGTTTTCGGTGAGGCGCGCCACCTGCTGGCTGTCGATGTCGAGGAGGAAGATGTCGAAACCGCCCGCGACGCGCGCCGTGAAGGCGATCTTCTTCCCGTCCAGCGACCAGGAGGCCGCGTCGCAGTAGGAGACGTTGCTCGTCAGGCGGCGCAGGTTCGAGCCGTCGGCGTTCATGGTGTAGATCTGCGGACTGCCGGCACGGTCCGATGTGAAGGCGATCTGCCGGCCGTCGGGCGACCAGGCCGGCGAGGTATCGATGGCGTCGCTGTTGGTGAGCCTGCGGGGGGTCGTTTCCGACAGACGCTGCACGTAAATCTCCGCGTTGCCGTCCCGCGTGCTCGTGAAGGCGATGAGGTTGCCGTCGGGCGACCAGGCCGGCGCGCTGTTCAGCTCTCCCTGCTGCGGGAAGGACTGGCGCAGCACACCGTCGCTGTTGACGATCATCAGCACGGGAGAGCCCGATCGGTACGATACGAAGGCGATCTGCTTGCCGTCGGGCGACCAGGCAGGGGAGAGGTTGATGGTGTTGTTGGCGGTGATCCGCTTGGCGCGGGCCCCGTCGTAGTCCATGACGTAGATCTCCTTCGCCTTGCCGACCTGGGACACGAAGGCGATCTTGCTCAGGAAGATCCCTCCCTGATCGGTGAATTGCTGCGCGATCTCGTTGCTCAGCTTGTGAGCCATGACGCGGGCCAGGTCCGGCTCGCCGCGATAGAGCTTTCCGAGCAGGATCTTCTCGTCGGCGGTGTCGAAGAGCTTTCCCTCGAAGACGATGTTCGGCTGCGCGAAGGTCACCTGGCCGAAGACGAGCGCGTCGGCCCCCACTCCGATCCATTCCTTGTAGTTGATCTTTCCGCCCGGGTCGCCATGCACCAGCTTGTGGTACTCCTCGGGGACGAGGGAGAAGTAGCCCGAGAAGTCCAGGTCGTCGTTGATGACATCGTGGATGGTCCGGGCAAACTCCTGCACCTTCGTGTCGGCGGGCGCCGTGAAGGCCGGCAGGGCGATCGGGATCTTCGGTTTCGCGGCCCCGACGATGCGGATGATCGGGACGGCGGGGATCGGCGGCTCCGGGGGAGGCGCGCCGCTTGCAGCGGGACCCGGCTCCCGCGCGGCGCCGAGGAGCGTCGCCGCCAAAGCCAGAGGTGCCGAAAGCCACACGCAACGTCGGACGATTTTCACGGCGTCTCCATCACGGGGCCCTGCGTCAGTCTTTCGTCAGGACGATCTCGACGGGAAAGGGCAGGGACGAATAGGTCAGGCTCGAAGGGAAGGGCGGAAACATCGCGTCGTGCACCGCCTCCAGGACCGAGCGGTCCATGGCGTCGTAGCCGCTCGGAATCACGATCTCGACGCTGCTGACCCGGCCGCTGCTGGTCAGCACCAGCCGGATCTGCGTCGTGAACGCGCGGCGGCTGGTCTCCGCCGGCGGATAGATCGGCTTCTTCCAGGCGTTTTCGATATTTCTCTGGACCAGGGAGGCGTAGAAGGTCAACGCATCGGCCTGGGCCGCGCCGCTGCCTCCGAACCCGCCGCCCGCCGCTCCGGACCCGCCGCTGACGCCCGACATGCTGGCCCCGTGCGCGGGCGTGCCCTGCGGCGTCGGCTCGGCCTTCGCCTCCGGTCGGGTCGCAGCCGCAGGCGGGATCGCGGCCGGCTTCGGCTTCACGGGCGTGCTCTTCGGCTCGGGGGTCTTCTTCGGCTCGGGCTTCTTCTTCGGCTCCCGGAGCGCGATCGCCTTCTCCTCCTTCGGGGCCGGGGGCGGGTTCGGCTTCGCGGCCGCGGGGGGCGCCTCCGGGGGCGGCGAGGCGCTGGCCGGGCCGCCCGGGAGGGTCACCAGATCGACCACATAGACCGCGGGGATGTCCGGCCGCGGCACGAGGCGGGGGAGCCCGACGGCGAGCGCGAACCCGACCGTATGCAGAACCAGCGACAGGAAAAACATCCTGCCCCAGGGGTTCGCGGGGTTCCCCATCTCGCCCGCGTCGAACCGCGTCATTTCTTCTTGCTCCGGGTCTCGGGGGCGCGCGTGGACTGCGTGACCATGCCGACGCGATCGGCCCCGGCCTTCTTGATCTGGTCCATCACCAGCATGACCCGGCCGTAAGGCACCTCCTGGTCGGCCCGGAGGAAGACGAAATCGAGCCCGGTGCGCTTCATCTCCGTCTTCAGGCGGTCGGTCAGCAGGGCGAGGTTGACGGGGCGCTCGTTGAGGTAGATGGTGTTGTCGGTGTCGACCGTCACCACCAGGCGCTGGTCGGTCGCGTCCGTTCCAGACTCGGTCTTCGGCAGACGGACGTCGATGCCGCGCGTCATCATCGGCGCCGTTACCATGAAGATGATCAGCAGCACGAGGATGACGTCGACGAGAGGCGTCACGTTGATGTCCGAGAGGGAGGGACCGAACCGCCCGCCACCCCCTCCGGGCAGAGTGGTGGCCATCCCCTACAACCGAATCTTTCCGGCTTCGACGGCGGCCGAGCCTGTGCGGTGGGTCTCGATCTGCGACTCGGCGATGGAGGCGAACTCGAGGACGAACCGGTCGATCCGTCCCCCCAATCGCCGCGCCCGGGCCAGGAGGACGTTGTAGCCGATGACGGCCGGGATGGCCGCGAACAGGCCGGCGGCGGTCGTGACCAGCGCCTCCGAGATGCCGGGCGCGACGGCCGCCAGGCTCGCCGAGCCGCTGATGCCGATCGCCTGAAAGGCGTTCATGATCCCCCAGACCGTCCCGAACAGGCCGATGAACGGGGTGACGCTTCCGGTCGTGGCGAGGACGCCGAAATTGCGGTCGAGCCGTTCCCCCTCGGCGGCCGCCACCTCCTCGAGTCGCCGTCGCACCCGGGCCAGGACGCGGTCGCGCGCCTCGTCCGGAATCGCGGGGCTGCCGCGGAATTTCCCGACCACGTCCGCGATCGCCGACGCCAGCTCCTTGAACCCGGCGTTGAAGATCGGCACGAGCGGGCTTCCCCTGTAGCGGACGCTCCGTTCGCGCAGGTCGGCGAGCCTCTTTTCCGCCTGCAGGTCGCGCAGGAAGCGGATCGTGTCAATCTCCGCCCGCTTCAGGGACCGATAGCGTTCGAGGATCACGGACCAGGACAGGACCGAGAAACCCAGAAGGACGAGGAGGACGACCTTGACGAGAGCTCCTGAGTCGGCGATGAGCCGCAGGAAGTCTCCCTGAAAACCGGGGGAAGTCGCGGCCAGTACGACGCCCGGGGCCATCTGCATCCTGTGCCTCCCGTGAGGGGCGCGCGATCGCGCAACAGATTCGAGCGGCACAAGTTAGCACACGGTCCGTTCCTTGACAACCCTCGATCCCTCTGGTAGCATGCGCCGCCGTACGGACCCGCGCGCAATGGCACCCTCCACACGACGAGTTCGATGCTCCGCTGCCTGCACATTACCAACTTGGCCATCGTTCGCGACCTGACGCTCGACCTCGGAGCGTCGCTCAACCTGCTCACCGGGGAGACGGGAGCCGGGAAGTCGATCCTGGTGGACGCCGTGACGCTCGTCCTCGGCGGCCGGAGCGCCCTTGAGATGATCCGGGCCGGCGCCGAGCGCGCCTCGGTCGAGGCGGAGTTCGACGTCTCCTCGAACCGCGCCGCGCGCGTCTTCCTGGAGGAGCGCGGGTATCCGGTCGATGCCGGCA
>Ga0137418_10006735_pt1 | contig 10566 bp, 12 predicted proteins | sample CZODoug3_1_2_16f_FD_122242 | JGI IMG/M metagenome (GOLD analysis project Ga0137418, IMG submission 122242) | Vadose zone soil fungal communities from Angelo Coast Range Reserve, California, USA - CZODoug3_1_2_16fungal (Hybrid Assembly) | ecosystem: Environmental > Terrestrial > Soil > Vadose... | reverse complement strand
TAATCGGCGAACGCGCCCTTTGTGCCCGAGATCGAGTTGAGGCGGCTGTAAGGTCGTGGGTTGACCACGTCATGCTGCAGAAGAATCGTGCGGCCTCTTTGGGTTTTTATGATGCTGGTGTTCATGTCACCGCAGATATACTCTTCGGCGCGCTTCGGGTCCCCGTCAGCGAAGTTCGCTTTCACATACGTGCTCAGCGAGGCCTCGGACGAACTCACCGAAACCATGTAGTCGAACCTGTCGCCACGATGGATGCCCATGTAATGCGCCACCGGGCCTAGTCCGTGTGTCGGATACAGATTGCCATTGCGCTTCATGTGCGGAACCCTGCGCCAGAGGCCTTCCCCTTCACTCGAGGTCAAAATACTGCGCAAGTCGTGGAGATAAGCCGCTTCTCCATGCGTGATTTCGCCAAAGAGTCCGTCACGCACCATGCCCAAGACCATCATCTCGGTAGAGCCATAGCAGCAGTTCTCCAGAATGGCGCAATGCTTGCGAGTCGCTTCGGAAGTCTCGACGAGGTCCCAGCACTCCTGCAACGTTGTACAGGCAGGCACTTCGACCGCCGCATGCTTGCTATTCTTCATGGCGCTGAGCGCCATCAGAACGTGCCAGTTCCAAGGGGTGGCTATGTAGACGATGTCGAGTTCGAGTTGGGTCAAATTCTTGAAATCCCATTCGCCCTTGCTGAACCCTACGGGCTCTGGTTGGCCTGCGTTTGTGACCGCCTTCTGAGCTCGCGCCACTTTTTCCGGCACCAGATCGCAGATCGCCTTCACCTCTACATTTTCAATTGCGAGCAAATCCTGCAGCAAGCTGGTACCGCGTCCGCCGACGCCGATAATTCCTAGGCGCACCCGGTCTCTTGCCTCGAACGGGACTCCGATCATAGTCGAGTTCGCACTCTTGGGTGTGCCGGCGAGGTCCGGACTCAAAATGTCATTCGCAATCAGAAGCCCCGAACCGCCGATCGCTGTGCGCTTTATGAAACTCCGTCGCGAGATTTCTTGAGATCCTTTATCCGTTGCCATGTGGCGGTCTCCTACTAATTGCGATCCGATTATATGAATATTAGTTTTACACCAAAGTGCGCTGATCTTCAGCCTGTGGTTGCAAACCGTAACCTGAGGATAATGGTTTTGGGGCCCCCGCCCGCCTGGATAAACGCGTCTTGCACATCCGGACACCTGGATGCCGGGATCGTGAGCCGAGCAGATGTGTACGCCGAACTGGGTGATGTCGTGGCGGGAAAGAAGCCAGGCCGCGAATCGGATGAGGAGATCATCGTTTTCGATAGCACTGGCATGGCGCTGCAAGATGTGGCCGCTGCGGCCTTCCTGTACGAGAAAGCGGAGAGGCAGGGATCGGGTTTTCGCTTGAGTTTCGCAGTCTAAGAAAGTAAGAAATGGAGAATATGACATGTATATCGTCGTTCATCAAAAACTATCAGCCCGGATACTGACAACCGTCGCGACGGTGAGTGTCGCGATAGCTCTCCTGTTTTGCGGAACGCTGGCAACAGGCCAGACACCGAGTCCCACTCCTTCAAGTCGTGCAGGCGACTGGAAGCAGGTCGAGGCGGCAATGGGCTGTCAAGGGGAAATGCAGCCTGGTGACGTGATCAGGTTCGGCATACCTTGAAAGGATCTTCATGTCGTCCTTAACGGTGTTGAGATCAAGCCGGGACTTGCGCTGGGCTCGTGGGCAGCCTTCAAGCGGGACGGCAGCGAGGCGATGGTCATGGGTGACCTGGTCCTGACCGAGGACTAGGTCGAACCCGTCATGATGAAACTGCAAGACCGTCCGAGCAAAAAATGAGAGTGGGGGATTTCTTCGTTGAGAGTTGCTCAGACCTTTGAGCGGTCCAGCTGACTCCCAAAGAGAAGTTGGCTTATCTTCCGGGCAATACCCATCCCATCCCAGTAAAGAGGATTCTTTGTGACGCACCATTTCGCGAGCTGTCCCATTGTCGCCGCCGCAATGAATGGCGGACTACTGTCCAGAAGTTCACGGCGCAGCTTGTCGGATACACTTCGGTCTATCTGCCTGAACGTGCGCAATAGTTGGTCGAGTTGGTTCCGGTCAAAGTCCGCATTCAAGGTGTACGGGCATTCTGGGCCTGGGCCTCGCGGCTGGCGAGGTTCATTTAATGAGCGCCTCGGATGGCGCGCTTGGGCTGTGTCCGGAACGGAGGTTTCTTCGGCATCGAGCTTTACATCATGCCGCTCTGCAACTCTCCGAAAGTGAGCCTCGTGTATTTCTGAATACTCAATCCCGATTCGGTCTAAGAACTCCCGTACGCTATTCGGAATTTGTGGCGCAACGAGCCACATCAAGATGTTTTGCTGGCCGCCTTGATTGAGCGCATCCTTGTACTTTGCGAGTTGGGAGGCATCTTCATATTTCGCCGTTCGTGCCTTCAATTCCATCAAGACACTGGTCTGATACGAGTCAACGAACAGGAGGTCAAACCTTCCAACGCCGGCGAAGGATTGCTGCCGACCCTTGAGAACAAGGCCGTGGCCGCTGAAGAATTCGTCGGGGAACTGCGCAATGAGGTCTTCCATCTGCCGCTCTGTCATTCGGGCCCTCCCGGCGTACCAGAACATTCGGTGTGGAGTGTGCCGTTTAGACTCTTCGGAGCCGCGGATCAGTGCGAGTGAATCTTTCATAATTTACTGCCCAGAGTCATCCCGCAAAATTGTCTTGCCAAAAACGCAGTCTCTGGACAGTCGACAGCGCGGCGAATTGCTCTACATTTTCCTGCTCCTCCGGCGTGCGATGAGGTGCAATTGGAGCAACGTCGAATGAAAAAAGGGCATTCATGGTCGATCGCTTCCGAGTCGTGGAACTCTGTCTGGCTCGCTTTTCGCTTTCGATTTTGCAGTCTACGCATCGACGGGCGCTAGACGCTTCGCCCGTTGAACCGTTTTGGAGGAGGTACTTTGCCGGTTGATGTCCCGATAAGGTTCGTTATGAGAACAGGACCGCGGAATTTGCGGAATGAATGGACGGGCGGCATTGTGCGCCTCGGATGGGGTGAAGTCAAGAGGTTCAACGCGGCGGCTGGTGTTCCCTTCGTTGCCACCCTTTCGCAGTTGCAATCCCAGTCTCCCGAGAGTGCGAGCCAGGCAAGGCCAGCCCATTTTCGACCCAATCTGCATTCTCGGCGAGCAAAGGAATCACAAAGTGGAGCGCTTCGATCTCTCTCCGCACGCGCTCAATCTCCGTCTTCTTCTGCTCCAGAACCTGGTACAGGTCCTTCATGGTTGCTCGTAAGTCTAGACTCTACCTTGGCATGGTGTTGATTTCTCTCGTGGCAAGAAAACTCTTCAGGCCGCGGAGACGAAGCGCCTCACCGTCTTCGTCCATTGTTGAGGTTCCTTTTCTCGAGCCATCACCTCGGTCGGCCAAGTCAGCGACAGAAAGGTCGGAGGGCCGACGAGAAAGACGACACCCACGCGAGGGTTCGCGTGCTTGACCTCGAGGTAGAAATCGAAAGCCTCCCCAGGGATATATCCACGAGCATCCAGCAATATCAAATCGTAGAGCTTGGGTCGCAAAAGAAATCGCGCGGTCTGAAGGCTGTCAGTCGCATTGACCTCAATGCCGCGACTGCGTAGGACGCTCGCGCGCACGTCGCGAGCGCGCTGGTGGGGGTCGATGAGGAGAACTTTCTTGCCATCGAAAACTGATCGGCCACGAAGTGGTGGTGGCTGGTACATCCCGCACCTACCAAACTGACGCGCCTCCCTGCGAGAGGTAATTTGGCTGAATTCTCCTCCCGGCAAATCAGGGAAGTCAAGAGAAATGGAAAAGCCCCGATTCCGGCATCCCAGCCTGCCGACTGATTCCGGACCATCCCAGCGGCGCAGAGGGCTACCGTAACATCGCCGAGATGTTCGATACGGCCGACGGGCATGGGCCGACCCGCGTCCGGCGCTTCGTCGCGCATACCCAAATCCTCGGCGATCGAACCCCGGAACAGTGGCAGCAAGATGCCTTCGGTCAGGTTGACGAATGGCTGCGAGCGTTTGGACTGGGACAATAAACGCCGAAAACCGTCGCCGCAAATAGGTTTTGACTTCAAATGGAGACTGCTCGTACTGCTGGCACAGCGCAGAGAGTTCCGCGCGGTCATACGCCCGGCTCTCAAATGGGGCTCCCTAGAAAAAGTCGCTTCGAGTTGCCCAACACGCCCAAAGGAAACGGCACTTTCGAAGTACCCCCTGATTCGGACGCATCCGCCCTCCGCTCATGTCTTAGACAGTGGTTCAACTTGCTCGGTGCGCGACGCAGTCAGGTTTCCGGGCGCATAACTAACGCGACGAGACTCCCGCCTGCCTCCGTCGTCGAGTGTTCCTTCCACCCGTTCGTAACCCAACAACGCGATGACGGGTCCACGTACAAACAGGGGGCAGGCGTGGCCATGCCAGTCCATACAAGAGGCGCGACACCTATCATCCGTCGCCCGCTCTGGTTGTGCCGCGAGCCCTCCCGCCTCCCGGAAATGCACTGAGTCGTTCCCTGAGGAAGAGCACCGTGGCCGAGTTGTCGAACAGATGGCGATAACCGGGGCGGGCAGGCGTGCTGATGGCGATTTTCCGATACCAACTGGTGGGAGAATTCAAGCACCGTCTGAAGCAAGAGGGTGTTGTTTTGAGCTTCCGTTCTGGCGGCGCAACGATTCTTCGCCTTCTTGGAAAGCTCCAAGGGTCTTAGACCTTTGTAATTGGAGGGGGAAGCACATCGAGGATTAAGATCACTCCAAGAGTTCAGTCAAATGCTGTCCTCATCGCTTAATACTCGCCGTTGGCCGCGACACCGCGTCGATCTTCCGGTTCGCATCGTCATCCCAAATGGACCGTTAACCAGCACCGTTCCTGGCCGTGCCACCGAAATAAGCGGGAGCGGTATGGCCCTTCGCTCTACGCTTGGTCTTAAACCAGGCGACCTGATGCAGATTGAGTTTCCCACCTCCAATCCCTCAGGAGTCGTGGCCGTGGTTCGCAATCATAAGGACGATTGTTTCGGGGTGGAGTTCCTCAGGCAACTGCCCTCTCGGGATAGAACATTGAACAAGCCGAATCAAACATGTGACCCGAAGACTCTATGGGCGGGACTGCGTCGAAAACAGCAAGAGATAATGCAGGTCGAGAGGGAGATCGAGGCGCTCCACCTCGTAATTCTCTTGCTCGCGGATGATAAAAAAGAATGCACCGAATCTTCTCTGCCGCATCGTCTGGAATTGGATAGGAGTTTCGTGGTGGCATTACTCAACCGACTGCCCTCTCGGGATAGAACATTGAATCAGTCGAATCAAACATGTGACCCGGAGACTCTATGGGCAGGACTGCGTCGAAAACAGGTAGAGATCACGGGGGTGCAGAGGGAAATCGAGGCGCTCAACCTCGCAATTCTCTTGCTCGCGGATGATAAAAGCGAACGGGCCGAACCTTCTCTGCCGCATCCTTCGGAATTGGATAGGCGACCATGGCCATCGCCAGGTCCTAAACGGGGCCCAACAAAAACCTTTCAGCCTTTAGGTTCCTGACCCCAAAATTGACACGGCAGAGGTCACGTCGCAGGGTTTTCGAGAGTCGGAACATCGCTGCCGCGCGGCGTCGACTTTCCCTTGTAGGCATTTGTGAAGCGAACTCGGAATAGCCAGAAAATCAGTAATAGGAGTGGCAGGATAGCCGGCACAAAAAGTACGTTTGTTTTGCGTATGAAAGCGGGGAATACCTGTTGCTGTCCCAGGAAGAAGGACCCTGTGGCGATGAACAGCCCAAAGCACATACGCCAGAGATGGCGCACGATGCGCTTGGTGCCGAAGACGCCGCCGCGAGCGAGCATGCGAATGTCTCCTGCGGCAGCAAGCAGCATCACGGAACCCATGAAAAAGTACATGCCGAGGGGAACTCCATTTGCTGGCCGGGCATGGCCATATACCACTTGCAAACCTAAGATCCAGAGGCCGATACCGACTAGCGAAGGAATTAGAAACGCCACCCAATCGAAAATGCCGGTTTCTCCTTCTCCGCGTCGGGCAGTGGCCCGCTTTGCCCGAAACGACGTCGTTGATCCCGAGGCGCATCTCCGCGGCCTCTTCTACCTAAATCGGCGTAACGGTCCTGACGAACGAAAAGCCATAGAGCTGTTCCGGGCCGCCATCAAGAAGGATCCGGCTTACGCGGCGGCCTACGCTTCCTTGGCGGATTCCTATCGGGCGCTCATATACAATAGCAACGCTGCTCAAGCGGACGTTTTTCCTCAATCCGAGGCTGCTGCGAATCGCGCCATCGAGATTGACGGCCAGCTTGCCGAAGCCCATGCCTCCCTAGGCTTCGACCTGGCCTACTGCGATTGGGATTGGGTGGGCGCCGAGAGAGAATTTCAAACCGCGCTCCGACTGAATCCAAACTCCTCCTTCCCGCACTGGAACTATGCACATTTCCTTCGTCAAGAAGGCAAGATCGAGGAATCGATTCGGTTGGCCGACAACACACCCGGAATTTGTCCTCCCCTCCTTGCACAGTGAATCTCAACGTAGCCCGCTTTGCAGGGCGTGTTCTGGAGTCGGAAAGTTCCGCGAACGTTCCGCTCCGCGATCTTGCGCTTGGGTCGCGTAGGAAAAGTTGAAAGTAATGGGCGGGGAATACGTCCCCGCTCATTTTAGAGAGTGGCCCCCTCCCTCTCGGAAACCCTTATCCTTACTCTTCGGGAGTTATAACCCGCTCCGCCTCGGCCGTGGTTGCGAACCCTGGGTCGATCACCATATCGTGAATCGTGTTCCCTGATTGGGCGACGATCATCTGCAGGTGCACCGGCGGCTGGTTACCGTTGGTAACAGTAAAGGTTCCGGTGCAGTCCGGGTTCACCGAGTAGGTACCCGTATTTGAGGCCCATCCCGGCGCAACGTTGCCGTTAACGGCAATCGCGTCGAGTTGGGTTAGATTCCCATTGCCGTCAAACGTGGTCTTGGCGAGGCCATCAATGAGTAGCCTAGAACCGTTCGGGAGGAAAACCTGCCCGTGGATGGTAAAGGCGTACCTGCCTTGGATGGTGGAATTGCTGCAAGCGCTGGCATGGGCCGTTAAAGTTGACGATGCGGCCAGAGCAAGGGTCAGGAGAAAGAGCGAGAAACGGAATTTCATGGTGCCTCCAGATTTTTTGGGCAGCCCGTTGGCCCTATTCCCAAGTTTCGAGGCCTATCTTGCCGCTTAACCCTTCGGGACACAATGGAGAGCACCTGTAGATTGCCTGTAGGAACGCGAAACGAAAACTTGGTGCAAGGCTGTAAAATGGCCCGACTGGGGCGGGCAAATGTCTTCGGAAAGAGTCCAGTTCGGACAGTTCGTTTTGGACATGGGCCGTTATGAATTGACTCGGGCGGGGAAACCCGTGCGCATGGAACGCATCCCCATGGATCTGCTGATCCTGCTGGTCAGGGAAAATGGAAGACTGATCAGCCGCGAGGAGATCATCGAGCGACTGTGGGGGAAGGGCGTCTACTTCGACACCGACAACAGCATCAACACCGCCGTCCGAAAAATTCGTCACACGCTCGGAGATATCTCCGGGAACCCGCAATATGTCGAGACCGTTCTCGGCAAGGGTTATCGCTTCAAGGGCCGGACAGTCGTTTCACCGGTAGTCGAGGCAGCGGAAATAGAAGCGCAGTGCTCTCGCATCATGCTCGCCATTCTGCCCTTCGAAAACCTGAGCGGAGACCCAGCGCAGGAGTACTTCAGCGATGGTCTGAGCGAGGAGACAATCATGCGATTGGGGCAGATGTCTCCGCATCGCATGGGAGTTATTGCGCGTACGTCGTCGATGGCGTACAAGCAGACCAATAAATCGGTGGCGCAAATTGGCCAGGAACTGGGTGTGGACTATGTGCTCGAGGGTAGCGTTCGGCGCGAAGTTGACCGCGTTCGCATCACGGCCCAGTTGATTCGCGTGCGAGACCAGATCCACGTGTGGGCGGAAAATTACGACCGCCGGTTGCCGGGCATGCTCGATATCCATGGCGAAATCGGAGCCGCGATCGCAGCTGAGGTAAAGCTAAAGCTAGTCTCGGAGGGCGAGCGGCAGCTGAGCAGGACTATTCATCGCGACCCAGAGGCGCACGATCACTATCTGCGCGGGCGATATCACTATGCGAGATCCAACCTCCTCGACATGCAAAAAGCGGTCGAACATTTTCGGAGGGCAACGGAGCGCGATCCCGGGTATGCGCTGGCATACTCGGGCCTGGCCGATGCTCTCATTGTGCTCCCAGTCACCGGCGACGTCGCTGCACACGAGGCGTTCCCAACAGCGAAGACTGCTATCGCGCAAGCCCTTCGATTGGATCCCGAGTCTGCGGAAGCCCATACCTCTGACGCAACCATCAAGTTTTGGTTTGACTGGGATTTCAAGGGAGCAGAGACGGCGGCACGACTGGCCATCAAGCTGAACGAAAACTACTTACTCGCTCATCTCTATCTTGCACACGTGCTTTCGAATGTCGGACGACACGATGAGGCTTTGGCTGCCGTTCAGCAGGCGCTAGTTCTCGATCCACTTTCATTGATTACGGGAGCAATGCGAGGACAATTTCTATACCACGCCGGGAGGGATTCGGAGTCGCTTGAGCAATTCAAAACCACCTTGGGGATGGAATCGCGATTCTGGGTTGGGCAGATTTGTCTGGCAAAGACTTACGAGAAGCTGGGCATGTATTCCGAAACGCTGATAGCCTGCGACCGCGCCTGGGAGTTCTCTGCAGGCAACTCAGAGGCTTTGTCCCTTGCGGGTTATGTGCATGCCGTTTCGGGCGACAGAGCAAAAGCTGAAGGGAAGATTCAAGAGATGCTCGAAAGAAAGAAAGAGCGCTACGTACCTCCTTACAATCTTGCACTGGTATTTGCCGGACTCGGGGAAACAGAAACGGCGCTGCATTGGCTGGGCGAAGCATTCGAAGAGCGTGATGTGCATATGACCTTTCTGCGGGATCACAAGTGGGATGGAATGCGCTCGAATGCGCAGTTCCAGAAACTGTTGTCGCGCGTGGGGTTCGCCAGCTCATAGCCACGTGGCTGGCCGCAAACCGGAGGTGTTGGTCGGGTCTAGGGACCTTGGAAAGTATCGTGCCCGAGTCACGGGCAAACCGGCCTTCGTTTGGAGCACAAAGCTCCTGGCCTTGATGGAATGCGCTGCGCGCTCGTCCTATTTAGTAATGCAGCCTTGGAAGGCTTTTCCGGTTTACAGGTTTCGAGAGCGCCGGGTTCGACCGTTGTGTCATCTCATAGTTCGCCAGCAGACCTGGCAGAAAATCATCAACTCCGTAAGTAGCCGCTGGTCGGTAGATGTGGGAATCGCGAATGCGATTTCCAAGCCTAGCCTCAGCTAGGCGTCATTTGCAGGCCAGTCATGCTGTCGTTGCGCCGACCAACATGGGGGCCGATACTGGCGGACCACCTCATTAACAATGTTTCGTTTCGGCACAAGCAGAAAAACTCGTCACCAATGCGTCACCAAACCTAGGCCGTTTTAAGGCGTTTTTGCATATACCGAAGTGCGGAAAGGCAATGCGGACAAAGGGTTATAGGTTATTGACCTCACAATTGACGCGGTAGAGGTCACCGATTGCGTGCAAAAAGTTGCACGTTCGCAGATACAGGTCTTGCTTTGCGTCTGGTCGGATAGCATGAGCAAGGTCTCACGGTTGTTCGACGCTAGAGGAGATCACTTTCACCGAGATACTTTTTCGTTCGCCTTCGTCGAGTCGAACACCTTGGCCGCGACCTTCATACAATTTGAGGAACTCCGGATCGCGGTAGTCCTCCAGGTCTTCCCATGCAAGCATGGTGTACTCGCCGGGATTGAGTCCGCGCAAGCTGAAGTGGCCCTGTTGATCAGCGGTGTCCTGCTGATAGAGGTCCGGACGCTTGCGGTGCTCCGCACTGGGAACGCAGACAACGGTCGCATACGCAACGGCCTGATCCGCGCTGTCGAGCACGGTGCCCTCGATGGTGCCCCCTCGTGCGCTGAGCATCACATCCAAGTAGTAGGTGGCGCCACTGACCGTGAAGCCGGAATCAGCTACGTCTTTTCCCCCGAGGCTCACTGATTTTGTAAAGTAATCCCGCAGAGTTTGGCTGCCCGATCCAACGATAATCCGGTACGTACCGCTGGGTACGTTTTTCATTTGAAATGATCCGTCGTTCTTGACCTGAGCAACGGCAGGGCGGTTTCCGTCCCTGACTGCCAAACCGCCTTCTTCGTCGGAAGACAAAAACACACTTAACTGCGACCAATCAATTTTCTGCGACTTATCCATCCGGAACTGCCCGCGGACCTCACCGCCGGGTACTGATTCAATGCGTACACCGTCCACGTCAGCGTTCGAAACTTCTATGTGAGTTTGATTGGAGTTCGCCATGCGCATGTCTGGAACAGTCACCACTATGAGCGTAACCGTATAGGTACCGGGCGGCACATCTCGAAATTCAAACGAACCGTCGGTGCCGACCGTCTTCATACCCACTTCCGAGCCCGTGTCGTCGGTGGGGCGCAGCA
>Ga0137418_10006734_pt1 | contig 10568 bp, 9 predicted proteins | sample CZODoug3_1_2_16f_FD_122242 | JGI IMG/M metagenome (GOLD analysis project Ga0137418, IMG submission 122242) | Vadose zone soil fungal communities from Angelo Coast Range Reserve, California, USA - CZODoug3_1_2_16fungal (Hybrid Assembly) | ecosystem: Environmental > Terrestrial > Soil > Vadose... | reverse complement strand
CTACCGCGCACGGTCCTGTATTGAGACTCCGTTCCTGCCTCCAGGCTTTCGCGTTTTCGTTGCCTGCTCTTTTTTATCAGCATGACCGAGTGCCCCTGATCTTCGCCAGCTTTGAGTGGCGCAGCAAAGAGCGTATGCTACACGATGAATGAGTCATCCCTTTCCGTTACAAGATAGCGATGTCATCGACGTCACTCCTCCCAGGAGAAGGCGCTGGGCAGGGCCAGCGCGCCCCTCACGGCGAGGAGCCGGCCCCTGACGTTAAAGCCAGTGCGTTCCTGGACGTTGAAGCCAAACTCCGGGAACCCGTCGCCGTCAAGGTCCCCTCCGCCAAAAACCCTCGCCAGGTCTGGGAGCCCGGTTTGGCCCTCGATGACGACCCCGTGGGCCCCGAGGTCCTCGATGTGAAGGAGCGGGGGGAAGTCGCGCGAGCCGTAGACGAGGTAAACGCGGCCCCACACAGCCCCCAGGGGAGTAGTAAACTTGGGGTCCGAGACGACGAGATCCGTGAGGGCGTCGCCGTGCTCGCCGAAGTGTGCCGCAAGGAGTTCGGAGTGCCTGCCAGAATCGCGAATGTGGAAAAGCACGCCCGGGCGTAAATGCCGGTTTCCAGCGGAAAGATTTCGCCTCGCTTATCGGCGACGTCCGTTTCCGGCGGATACAGAATCTTTCTTTCGCGCGGCCGGCATCGATCGCACCGCATGACTTTCTTTGCGGGCAAATTCTGATCGAATGAGCTTCTTGGCCGCTTCTGCAGCGGCGGAAGCGTAACTGCGGTCCCCATGGATCAGAATCATGGAGATTGCGCCCTCGGAAAGCAGCCAGATTTCGCGAGCACGTTCTTTTGGCGACGCCACACCGGCCTTGGCCAAAAGGTCTGCGAGATGACCTTCGAGCATCGCCTTGTGACGGCGCGCGATCAGCCGCGCGGGGTGTCCACGCAGATCGGCAAGCTCGATGACAAGGCGCGTAAACCCCGAACCCGCCCATCGCGGCTGGTCCGACCAGACCGCCAGATCTTCGAACAGCTTGTCAATGATGGTCTCGGGAGAACCGGCGAGACGCTGGCCAAAGGTCTGGAAAGCAGCCAGAGCGAGAGCATGTTGCGCTTCGAGGACTTTGGCGAGAAGCACGTCCTTGCTTGCAAAGTGATAATACAGCGTACGCTTGGTGAGGGCTGCCGACGCTGCGATCTCGTCCATGCTCACGCGCGTAAATCCCTTGCGACGGAACAGGCCGTAGGCTGCATCCAGGATGGTCTGGCGAGTGGTCGCCGAGGATCGCGGCATCGCTCCTCCGGTGGGGGAATGTATACCGGTTAGTGAATTTACAATAGTACGCATCCCGTTTCGAATAGAGCCGCCGCGATACCCGATTTGAAGCTGGATGATTGCGAGCGCAGCGCCGTGCGGTTCGTCGGAGGGCCCGGTGAATTTCGAGAAGCTCACATTCCGATCGGTAACGGTCCGGTCAGTCCTGGTGCCGCTTCGCAGGCCGGTGGTGTCCAAGGTCGGCCTGTTCGATCAATGGCCGATCATCCTCATCGATCTCGCAACCGAGGAAGGTATTGTCGGCCGGAGCTATCTCGAGCCCTATTTGAGACATGCGGCGCGCTATATCGTGCCCGCGATTCACGATCTTGCCGACGCGCGCAAGGGCCAGCCAATCCGGCCGATGGAGGATTTCCAAAACGGGCGCAGGGCGCTGAACCTGATCGGCTACGAAGGCGTTTCGATGATTGCCGTATCCGGCCTCGATATGGCAGCATGGGATGCCCACGCGAAGGCGGCCGGCATGCCGCTGGCTGTCCTGTTAGGCGGTTCGACCGGCCCCGTTCCGGCCTATAACAGCAATGGCCTGTGGCTTACCGAGGTGGCCGGTCTCGGCGATGACGCTCGAGCGCTGGTGGCCGAAGGCGGCTTCAAGGGCCTCAAGTTGCGGTTGGGCCGCGACAAATTGGCTGACGATCTCGTGGCGATCGAGGCTGTGCGCGCTGCCGTCGGCGCCGATATCAGGCTGATGGTGGATTTCAACCAGGGACTCAGTCTCGGCGATGCGCTGCACCGCTGTCACGCGCTCGACAGCCAAGGCCTCTACTGGTTTGAGGAACCGATTGCATACAACAATCTCGCGGGCTACGCGCAGCTCAGCAGGGAGCTGACGACGCCGGTGCAACTTGGCGAGAATTTCTATGGACCGCGCGCATTGTATCAGGCTCTGTCGATCGGCGCCGGAGACTATGTCATGCCCGATCTCGCCCGGATCGGTGGGGTGACGGGCTGGCTGAGAGCGGCGGCGCTGGCGGACGCGGCAGGGATCGAGATGTCGTCGCACCTCTACCCCGAGGTGAGCGCGCAGCTGTTGGCGGTCACGCCCTCGGCCCACTTCCTCGAGTACGTCGACTGGGCGGCGCCGGTCCTCTTGCGACCGCTGGAGATCGCCGGCGGACAGGCGCTGCCAGCCGAGGCGCCCGGCGCGGGGCTCGACTGGAACGAGGACGCGGTGGCGCGGTTCGCGACCGAATGAGCTGACCGACCGAGCTACCTCCGCGCGGAGGTCTTTCGCTTCTTCTTCGCGGGCGGCCGGGAGGCGCGGCGCGCGCGTTCCGGTACCCCGTTGCCCGCTCGGGCCAGTTGCGCCTTGGCCTGGGTCAGCCAGTGCTGCCGGTACTCGGCCGCGCGCTGGATGATCCGCTCCAGGACTTCTTTCCCGTTCTGGGGCGCCTCCGCGTTCCCGCTGCCGCCTTCAGGCCGGATCTTCAGCTCGCTCAAGCGGGCGAGCACGGCTTTCATCGCCTTCTCCGGACTGAGGAAGAACTCGCTGCCGCGCACGCGCACGAAGCTCCAGCCGAGCCGCTCCAGGATGGCCTGCCTGGCCATGTCCTCGCGCAGCTGCTCGATCGCCCCTGCCTTGTCGCCGTCGCACTCGATGGCCAGGCGACGCCCACCGCCCTCGACGACCAGGTCGATGGTGTAGTAGCCGACCCGCCAATGAGGGACCACGCGATAGCCGGCCTCGAACAGCCGGTTGTGCACCTCGTGCTCGAGCGGCGTCTCGGAGGAGTCCTCGGACTGCTTCGACAGCAGCCTGACCGCCTCGGGATCCTCGGCGTGCTGGATGAGCCGGCGGCGCAGGTCCTTGGGCTTCAGGTCGGCCGGATCGAGCGAGTGGACCACCCACATCTGATCGCGCGCCCGGCTCGCCGCCACGTTGAAGCGCTGCTTGAACATCGGCTCGCTGCGCAGGCGGAGCGGATTCCCCTCGGCGGTGTCCACCACCGAGAGGAACATCACGTCCCGCTCGTCGCCCTGGAACTGGGCGGCGTTGCCGCAGAGCACCCTGCGGGCTTCGTACTCCGCCGGAGGGAGGTGGTGCAGCAGAAGCCGCTCGATCTCCAGCGCCTGATCGTCTCCCACCAGCGAGACCACCCCGAAGCTCTTGCTCTTGTACTCGGGCTGCTCGATCGCCGCCCGGATCAGCGAAGCGATCGCCAGCGCCTCCGCCGGGTTGGTGTCGTTGGCGGCCGCCCGGCCTTTCTCCACCCGGTGGGCGATGATGTGCGGCTTCAACGTCGCCTTGCTCGGGTCGCGCAAGGGGCGGATCTTTCCCCCGTAGCAGAGGTGGTTCGAGAACTCGATGATCTCCGGCACGCAGCGGAAGTGCTCGGTGAGGCAGATCGCGCCCCCGAACGACTGGCGCGCGAGGTCGTAGACGGACATCTGGCCGTCGTAGAGCACCGAGTTGGGGATGTCCTCCAGGTGCTCGTCGATCAGCTGCTGGACCACGGCGAGGTCCTGGCCCACCGCGGACGGGCTCACCTGCTCGTGGTCCCCGACGACCACCACCCGGCGCGCCATGTAGAAGGGGATGAGCGCCATCACGTCGCTCTGGCTCGCCTCGTCGGTGATCACCACGTCGAAGCGCGTGGTCGGCTCGAACGTCTCGACCGCCTGCGCGAGCGGCATGATCCACACCGGCACCGCCGAGCGGCACTCGGTCATCTTCTGGCTCGCTTCGACGATCAGGCGGGGAACGCGCTTTCCCATCCCCTTGCCGATGCGGCGCACCATGTCGAGCCAACCCACCAGCGACTGCTGCTGCTGAGGAGTGGTCCTTCGCACCTGCGCTCCCCACGCACGGCGCTCGATCAGCTCGGCCGTCACCTTCCTCAGCTCGGGGCCGAGCCGGTCGATCTGCGCCTGCAGCGCGGGGAGCGAGGTCTTCCCTCTGCGCTCCAGCTCGTCGTGGAGCTGCCGCCACAGCCAGGCCGCCTGCGCGTCGCCCGGCGGGGACGACTGGTCGTGGGGCGCGCGGCGCTGGTAGATCGCCTCCGCCCAGGCCGGCGCCGCGGCGTGCAGCGCGGCCAGAAGCTCCCGTCTCCTCGAGGCGGTCTTCCGCTGGCGGTCGAGCTCGACGAGCCGCTGGTACGCTTGACGGTAGTCCGCCGGCGCCTGCCGCTCGACCTCGCGGACCAGGCGCGCCAGCACCGGCGCGGGGGGCCCGTCCTGCGGGACCGCCAAGGTTGCCTGAAGGGCCTCGAGCCGAGCGACGACCTGGCCGAAGCGCGCCATGTCCTTGCGCGCGTTGAACGCCTCGGACAGACGGACGGAGGCCACCTCCTTGAGCCGTTGCAGCTGTGCTTCGGTGCTGCCGCCCTCCCCGTGCTCGGCGAGGAACTCACGCCAGAGGAATCCGTCCTCCTCCAGCTCCTTCTCGATCGGCTCCCACTCCTCGGCGTGCCAGCGGAGGCACCGGCGAATCTCCTTGGCGAACTGCGCGGCGCCTTCGTGGGGTTTCTCCGAGATCGCCTTCCAGGCAGGGGCGGACTGGGGGACCATCTGCCGGTCCCACCTTCCCTCGAGATCCCGTCGCATGATCCCGAGGACGATCTGCCCGCGCAGCGCCTGGAAATGGACGACCGTCTTCGGCTCGCCGGAGGCGACCCGGCTCTCGCCGACGAAGCGCTTCCACGAGCCATGGGTCAGCAAGGCCAGCTTGCCGAGACTCTTTCCCTTCTTCGCGTGGGCGAGAATTTCGTCGACGGCCTGGAGCTGCTCCTCGAGCGGGATGCTCGCCGCGAGCTTGGGAGCGTGCTTGAGCGCGCTCTCCTTCGCGCGGGCCGTCTCCTCGATGAACTGGTCGATCATCTCGAGCAGCCCGTCCCACTCGGTCCGCTGGGTCCCGCCTTCCCTGCCGGCGGCCACCGCGGCCGTCTTCCAGGGCTGCTCCCGGTCGAGCACCTCGACCGCCTTCACCGCCTTCGAGAGCACCTTGTCCAGCGCCGCGGTCGCCGGCTCGTCGAGGGGCGCCCTCCACAGCTCCTTGCGGTAGCTCCGCTTGCTGCTCGAGAGTCGATGGTGTTCCTGCGCGGCCTGCTCGAAGTCGCCCGGGGAGAGCAGGGCCTTCGCCTCCGGAAGAGGCCGCGCCAGCTCCGCCTCGTCCGCAACGCTCAGGGTCTCGGTGCTCGCGTACAGCTCCTTGATCTCCGCCGCGGACAGCGGCAGCGCCGCGCCGGCCTCGACCGGAGCGGGGATCCAGCCGTGGGCCTGCGCTTCGGCGGCCACCTTGCGCGCGGCATCGCCGGGGGAGAGCTTCGTCTTGAGGAAGACCACTTCCCGGTATTCGTCCGCCCGGGCGTCGAACAGCTCCTGGCGGTGCTTTCGCAGCTGGCCGAGGAGCTCCTTGCGCTGGGAGGCGAGCTGCTCCGCCTCGGCCTCGAGCTTCTTGGGGTTTGCCGTGGTGAGGCGATCGATGATCGCGGAGACCGAGCTCTCGAGCTGGTTGCGGCTCTCGAGGTCGCTCTCCAGCACGCTCACGCTCAGCGGCCGCAGCTTCTCCACCACGTGATCGCGCAGCACGCGCAGCGCCTTGGTGGTGTGGCTGGTGACGAGGACGCTCTGGCCCTGGGCGAGCAGGTGGCCGATCAGGTTGGCGATGGTGTGCGTCTTCCCCGTGCCCGGAGGACCCTGGACGAGCACGCATCCCTCGCGCTCCAGCCGCACCGCGATCCGGATCTGCTCGGGGTTGGCCGGCTTGCTGAGCAGGACCTCCTCGGGCTCGTCCCCCGGCTCGAACGTCTCGGCCTTCTCGTCCGCCTCGGGAGGCGGGTCCAGGCCGACGATCTTCAGCAGCGCCAGCGGGAGGTCCTCGCGAGTGGCCAGATCGTCGAGCGTCCCCTCGATCGCGGTGGCGAAGCCCAGGGTGCGGGTGCGCAGGAACAGGACCTGCGCGCGGCCGATCTTCGGGTCCTCGGCTTCCTTTTCCGGCGCCCCCTCGGCGAACTGCCCGCGGGGCGAGAGCTGCACCACGAAGCGGCGGAAGAACTCGAGCGTCTCGTTGCCTCCGAGGGGGTGGAACCCGCCGCGATCCAGCTCCTCGCGGCAGCGCGCCAGCACCTTGGGCTCGATGTCCGGCATGGAGCGGAACAGTGCCGAGTACAGCTCCACCTCCCTGCCGGTCTCGATGAGGGTGAACTCGGGGACGCTGGGGTTGAAGGCGAGCTGGATGCGCTGCAGCAGGATGGGATGGTAGATGCTGCCTTCCAGCCGCTTCCAGCTGAGGATCCCGTCGCCCAGCACCAGCTCGATGTTCTCGGCCTCGCGCTCGATCCGGCCGTACAGCTCGTAGAGCTGCTCGAAGGTCTTCATCGCCGCGCGCGCGGGCCGCTCGGTGGTCGCCCACGCCTGGTGTTGGGCGCGCCAGCGGTCGTAGGCCTCGACGCGGCGGGGCTCGGAGTCGAAACGGATCGGCTCGGACCCCGCGTTTCCCTTCGTCTCCACCAGCCGCACCTCGCCGTCGGGATCCTCCCAGTCGCCCTCCAGCCAGTCGACGATCGGCAAGGGCGGCTGCGGGGCCTGGGTGAAGGTGGGCCGCCCCACCTTGAGAACGAAGTCGTCCTCGTCCGTGTCCGTTCCGTTCGCCAGGCGGCGCTGGATGGCCGGGTGGTCGGGCAGGTTGCGGAACCACAGCGCCCAGGGCTGTTCCGAGAGGTCCCGCTTGGCCGGATTGCGGTGCTCGTTGAGGGCCTTGAGGTAACGGAACACGCGCGCGATGCGCTCGCGGCCGACCCGTTGCGACTTCGCGTCCGACATATCCCCTCGCGTGTGGAGACTCGACCTGGAAGCGGGCACTCGAAGGCGACAGCTTGCCCTCGAATCAGGTTGCTCCGCTAGGAACCGATCGCCCACAGCCAGACGGGTGGAGGCGCTGCTCCTACCTGCGGGACCTGTGCGTCACCACCACAGGATCGGGAACGGTGGGCAGGGGTGTGGCGCCGTCACACCGGTGGGCAGAGAATCCGAGCCCGGCGCCCCGGTACAGTGGGAGCATGAGCACAAACACGCCAGCTTCCGTCGAGGGGTGCTCCGGCTGCGGCGCCTTGTACGAGGCCGCCCCCGGGGACCGGGGTGTCTGCGCGGCATGCCGCCGCCTCCTTCCATCCGAACCGCCCTGGCGGTCCGGCGGGGCGAGCCCGGCTCCTGCCTCCGCCAAGCCGGTCGGCGCCGTCTTCAAGCGGCCCAGCGCGGTCAGCGCGGAACGTGCGAGCTTCCGCGGGGGACGCGCTTTGCGGCGCATCGCGTTCGGCGCCGCCTGTGCGTTCCTCGTCGCCGGCCTGGCTGCGGCGATCGGGCGCCACACGCTCTCGGACGCGTGGTCGGCGATCCGACGCCACACGCCGTCGCAGGCGTGGACCGCCATCCAGCGTCAAGCCTCGGAGGCGTGGATCGCGGTCCGGCGGCTCCTGCCATCCGACGAGCCACAGGCCAAGCGGGGCGCGTCGGTCGGGGCTGCGACGCTGCCCTCGCGCGCCGCCGTCCGGGACTCCGGTACCGCGCACGGGACGCACCGTCACGCGCAACCCCCGGTTCGTCCCGCCAAGGCGAAGGCCGCGGCGATGCGGGCCAGGGACGACATGGGCAGGGCCGGCGGCACGCCTTAGGAGCTCGCCGCCGATCCGGCTGCCTCGTACCTCCTCAGGAGGCGAGCCGCTCGGCGACGGCGCGGAATGCCGTGGGCGAGAAGAGCAGGCCCAGGTGTCCCAGCCCGGGGACGTGCACCACCGCTTCGCTGGAGGAGAACACGCGGGGGATGATGATGTTGTCGGACCCCGCCACGATCGACGCGAAGCGGACGCGCGCGGCGCTGGCGCGCGATGCATCGAGCCGTGCCAGGAACGGCGAGTCGGGGCGCAGCTCGCGCCCGACGCGCGACGCGACCCAGTACGCGTTGTACGTCCCGCGATGGGGTGTGCCGAGCGTGATGCAGCGGTCCACGCGACGCGCGCCGCCCAGCTGCTGCAGGTAGACCCGGGCCACCAGGCCACCCAGGCTGTGGCAGACGAGGTCGATGCGACCGCCGCGCACGCGTTCGCGGAGGAAATCGCGCAGGCCGATCGCCGCCTGCTCGATGCCCGCCGCGCCGCTGTATTCGTAGGCGAGAATCTGCTTGTGCCCGCGGGCGCGCAGGTACGCGGCGAGGGGCAGGAGGGGGCCGCGGTTGGCCAGGTACCCGTGCACCAGCACGACGGTGCGTTGCTCCGAGCGGCGGGGAGTGCGTTTGACCGAGCGCCAGAGCCCGAACGGGTACAGCAGTGAAGCAGCCGCCAAAGCGAGAAGCTCGCGGCCGACGACGTGCGCCGCGGGTTCCTCGGTGACGGGGAAATCCCGGAGAGGCAAGTGCGGGCCCTCGGCACGGGGGTCCCGCTCGGTCACTCCCACTCCACCGCGGTCAGCCGATAGAGGCCTGCGATGGAGGGCGACGCCTGCCCGCTCCGATCGGCGATCAGGCAGTCCTCGCCGCGCGCTCGCCAGGACAGAGGCCGCGGGAAGACGGAGTACTCATGCTGCTTCCCGTCGGTGGCGAGGTAATGACCGTGCGACAGCAGGTCGAGCGACACGACGGCGCTTGCCCGCTCGAAGTCGGGCGGCAGATCGAGCGTCAGCGTGGTGCTCGTCCGATCGATCACCTCACCGCTGGTGAGGTCGACGACTGCGATCATGCGTTCCATCGGATCTCCTCGGCGCGCCGGAGCGATTCGACGGTTCTCGCGTCGGGCCGAGAGGAGGAAGCGGGGCGGAGCGTGCGAGAGAGCATAACAGACGCGCGCGTCGGGCGCCCGTACATGCCCGCCGGGGCGATGGGGCGCCCGATTAGACGTGCGCTTGCTCTCCAGGCCGGCCGGTTCCGGAGTCTACAGGTCCCTGAAGGAGACCAGCACGGCCCCCGCGCGCGCCAGCGCCTGTCGCACCCGGGCGTCGCACAGGGAGCGGAGCTCCACCTCGCGCTCCGCGCCGAAGGAGGTGCGGGCGTGCGACGGCGCGTACCCGGGATGGCACATCAGCTCGGTGATGCCGTCCTCCAGGGTCTCCAGTGCCGGAGCGAGCCGCTCCGGGGTCCAGCAGGGGCGCAGGTCGGCGTCGCCGAGGAAGTGCTCGGTGGTTCGCACGCCGTGGGCGCGCAGCAGGTCGCGCATGGGCGTGTCGAGCGCGCGAACCGGCAGGCCCTGCGCGCCGGCGACGGCGGCGAAGGCGGCCAGCAGCTCGGGCCGGGCATGGTGATGCTTGTGGCTGTCGAGGTGCGTCGGCGGCGCGCCACGCAGCGCGGCGAAGCGCGCGATCTGGCGCAGCAGCTCCTTTTCCGCCTGCGCGCGCGGGAGCGACGGATCGATCACGGCGTGCAGCCCCAGCGCGAGCGAGGCGGGTGCGGCGCGCAGGGCCGCAGGGGCAAACGGCGTGTCCACCATCGCGGTGGCGCTCGTCACCGCCCCGCGCGCGTGCGCCTCGAAGATGCCGCGGTCGATCTCGGGGTCGTATCCGAGGTCGTCCGCATTGATGACGAGCCGCTTCGGGGTCGGGCGCATGGGCCGAGTCTAGAGCCGTTCAGGCCCGGGCCGCGCAAGCGGGGACCTCACCCGCGCCCCAGCGCAGTCCTTCCCTCGTAGTAGTCGACCGCGCCTGGATGGAAGGGGATGGGCGAAGATCCCCGCAGCGAACGCTTGTCCGCGAGCGGCTTCTCGCGAGATTCGACCAGGGCCTGGGCGATGGCGTGCGCGCGTTGGCGGGCACAGCTCTCGAGCACGACGAGCAAGTCGCCGCCCACGACGGCCAGCGCGCGCAGCGGCACCTTGCCATCGTCGGCGAACCTGCCGCGTCCCTCGAGGGCCTCGAGGGCTTCGGCCGCCGGAAGCAGTCCGACCTGGAGCTGACCGGTGCTCAAGAGCCTCACCACCTCGACGGGCGTCCTCGCGGCCGCCGGGACCGCCTTGGTCTCCGGCCACCGCGCCGCGATGGCGGACGCGATGGCGGTGGCGACGGCGAATGCACCCGGCCGCCCCTCGTCGGTCACGACCACCAGGTGCTTCGCCCGGTAGGCGTACCACTGGCGGTACGGGGAGTGGCCGGGCAAGAGCGCCGCGGCCGCCCCCAGGAAGAGAAGTCTCAGGAGCCTGCGATCAGTCGTCATCCTCGTCGTCGTCCTGGCCCTTATTGAAGACGTCGAGCTGGAGGAAGTTCGAGACCACGTAGTTGGGCACGTCCACCAGGTTGCTGATGCGGAGATCGCAGGCGACG
>Ga0137418_10006733_pt1 | contig 10568 bp, 6 predicted proteins | sample CZODoug3_1_2_16f_FD_122242 | JGI IMG/M metagenome (GOLD analysis project Ga0137418, IMG submission 122242) | Vadose zone soil fungal communities from Angelo Coast Range Reserve, California, USA - CZODoug3_1_2_16fungal (Hybrid Assembly) | ecosystem: Environmental > Terrestrial > Soil > Vadose... | reverse complement strand
CGCATCTCTGCGATCGTTTGCTGGCAGAGGGATGGGAGGTGCTGGCGCTCGACAATCTTGTTACCGGCGCGGATACGAATATCGGCCACTTGATGGAACATCCGAAGTTCCGTGTCGCCCGCGCCGACGTCTCGAACTACATTGATGTGGCGGGGCCACTGGATTATGTGCTGCATTTCGCGTCGCCCGCCAGCCCGGTGGATTACTTGAAGCTGCCCATCCCGACGCTGAAAGTCGGCGCACTCGGTACTCACAACGCATTGGGCCTCGCGCTCGCAAAAAATGCCAAATTTCTTCTCGCATCCACCAGCGAGTGCTACGGCGATCCGGAAATCTCTCCCCAGCACGAGGAGTACTGGGGTCACGTCAATCCCATCGGTCCGCGCGGTGTCTATGACGAAGCCAAGCGCTACGCCGAAGCGATGACCATGGCGTACCACCGCTTTCACGGCGTGGATACCCGCATCGTCCGCATCTTTAATACCTATGGTCCGCGCATGCGCTTGCAAGACGGCCGCGCGCTTCCGAATTTCGTTTTTCAGGCGCTCACTGGCAAGCCGCTTACGATTTACGGGGATGGAAAACAGACGCGCAGCTTTTGTTACGTCAGCGACTTGATCGACGGAATCTATCGGCTCATGCAATCGGAGGAACATCTGCCGGTGAACATCGGTAACCCGCAGGAGATCACCATCCTGGAATTCGCCGAGCGCATCCGCAAACATTTTGACAATGCGCCGCCACTCGTCTTCGAGCCGCTCCCGCAAGATGATCCGAAGCGCCGCTGCCCGGACATCACCAAGGCCAAACGCATTTTGAAGTGGGAGCCCAAAATCGGATTAGAGGAAGGCCTGAATCTGACGCTGGCCTATTTCAAGGAGGTCCTGCAGAAGAGAAAAGCAAACTGAAAACTACTCCCTCCCAAAGGAGTGGTATTCGAATCCTTTATCCCGCATCGTCTGCGGAGAATAGAGATTTCTACCGTCGATCACCAGCTTGCGGGCCATGACCTTTCCCGCGCGATCCCAATCCAGCTTGCGAAAAAGTTCCCACTCCGTGCAAATGAGCGCGGCATCTGTTTCACGCAACGCGTCGTAGGGATCTTTGTGGTAGTGCACCTGCGGAAAGAGCATCTTGGCGCGCGACATTGCTTCGGGGTCCGTCGCGTGCACCACCGCGCCCTCCTCCAGCAGTCGCTTCACTACTTCCAGTGCCGGCGCGAATCGGATGTCGTCGGTGTTGGCCTTGAATGCCAGTCCGAGCACGGCCACGTGCTTGCCCTTCACGACCCACAACGCTTGGTGGATTTTTTCAAAAAAACGGTCAATGCGCTGTTTGTTCACGCGTTCGGTGGCCTTGAGGATTTCAAAGTCCACTCCGACTTTTGAAGACAGATAAATGAAGGCTTGCACGTCTTTTGGAAAACAAAAGCCGCCATAGCCGAGTCCGGCTCTGAGGAATTGCCCGCCAATCCGGGCGTCAAGACCCATGGCATGGGTGACTTCCTCGACGTTGGCGCCGATCTTTTCACAAAGATCCGCGATGATATTGGCATAGCTGATTTTTAGGGCCAGGAAGGAATTCGAAGCGTGCTTGATCAGTTCGGCGCTGTTAATGGTGGTGACCAGGAATTCCACTTTGTTTGCTGGCGGGCAGGTCCCATTGTGCACTGGGCAACGGAAGGTTTTCTCCAGAATGGGACGGTAAATTTCCTTCAATTCCGCCGCGGCAGATGGATCCTCCACGCCGACAACGATCCGGTCCGGATGAAAGAAATCCCCGACGGCGGTGCCTTCGCGGAGGAATTCCGGATTGGAGGCCACTCGGAATTTCACGTCGCTGCCGCGAGAATAAGCGGAAAGGGCCCGGCTGAGCTCGAGGCCCGTCCGCGCGGGAACCGTGCTCTTTTCAATCACGAGTTTGGGAGAGCGCGCCTCTGACGCGATTTGCCTTGCCACGTGGTCAATGGCGGAAAGGTCCGCTTCGCCGGAGTCCTTGGGGGGCGTTCCAACGCAGATGAAGATCGCATCCCCGGCGCGGATCGCTTCGCCGGCGTCCGCCGTGTAGGAAATCCGCCCGGCTTTGCGAGCAGACGCCAGAATTTGCTCGAGGTGCTCCTCGTAGATCGGCACGCCGCCAGCATTGAGTTTGGCAATGCGCTCCCGGTCGATGTCCGTGCAAACCACTTCGTGTCCCGCTTCTGCAAGACAGGCTCCCGTGACCAAACCCACGTACCCACAACCGATGACTGAAAGACGCAAGAGAAGCTCTCCTTGGGATGATCTGCTAAGGAACAGTGCACCCCTTCATCCTGGATTGTCAGCTTCCCATTGTCGCCGAATCCCTCAGAGCTGCAAAGCTCATGGGCCTGCAGTTTCCATGATGTTCCCGGCTCTCCTCAGAAGGCCATGGCCATGCCGGGACCTGAGATCGGGCACCCTTGTGTCTTAGGAACTCTAAACGCCAGATCTATAGACAGGCCCCCCTGGCGTGGTTAGCTTAAAATCAGGGTCATTCTCTCGAATTCCCTCGAGAACTACTCGTCTGCGGAGGCAGGTATGAGACGCATTCGTCTCGGCGGTCACATCTTCGCGTTACTTTCGCTGCTGCTGTGCGGTTTTCAGGAAGCGGGAGCCCAGTCTTCACGCGTTAGGAGGAAACCTGATGCCGAGAATGGCGACCCTTCCTCCGCGGCACGGTTTCGCGTGCGGCCCCCGCGGCCCAGGCCCCACGGTCCGGAGATTTTCTACTGTGAAACTCCGGATCCGTCCTGCCGGACGACGCAGGAATCTTTTTTTCTCGATGACCTTCGGGACTTGTACGTTTTTGTCGTGTGGCCGGGGGTGACGGGCCAACATGTGCAGACGACGGAGTTTTTTCTTCCGGATGGCAGTATCTATTCCTCAAAGAAAACGCAGTTCATCATCGGAGGAGTCGCTGCCTTTTCCGCAATGGCCCCGGGTTTGCGGAACGAAGTCTCGCCGTTGGCACCGGCACGCCACCTGATGGCGGATGCGAACAGAATTCATAGCCAGGGAATTCCCTCACTGCTCATGAAGAGCCGGGGCGATGCTTCCATTCTCACTGTGCTGCCGGTTGGCGGAACGTATATTACGCAGCGGAATCTCGGCGGTACCTGGCGCGTGCGGGTGTTCCTCGATGATCGCCTCGCGCTGGAATCCGCATTCACGTTAAGGCCCCGTCCTGAGCCAGCCAAAGCAGAACAAGGAGCGGAACGATGAAGGCGGTTCTGGCAGCATTGCGAAACTACCGCGGCATTGCGTTCCGCTGGTTCCTGACACTCCTGCTGATCTGCCCGGCAGCATCGCTGCGTTCGGACGAGCAGACCGCCGTGACATCCACGCGTGACGCGACGATTAGTCAGGCTGCACCGGCAACGAATAACGGCGCGGCAACGACTATTTCAACGCATACGGCGGTGAGCGCCAATCAACGCGCCCTCGTGCGATTTGACCTCAGTACCACCGGCCTGAATTCCAATGCGGCCGTAAAGACTTCAACGTTGAATGTTGTTCCGACGAGCCCGCTCTTCATAAGCCGGAGTCAGGAAGTGCATCGCATTACTGGTGCTACGGACTGGACAGAAGGGGGTGTTACCTGGAATACGCGCGACAGCGTGACCGCCTGGGCGACTGCCGGTGGCGATTTTGATCCCACAGCGACGGATGCGCAACCCTCAGGGACGACCGCGGCAACGGCGGTCCCCTTCAACGTCTTGAGTGATTCGACTTCCGCCAATATTCCGCAGGGTTGGCTTAACGGAACGATTCCGAATTTTGGGCTTCTGGTAAGGGACCAGTCGGAAGATGGAAGCACCTGGAACTTCGTGCGCACCATCACAGCAACCGTAGGAGCCAACGCTCCGGTCAACGGCTATAACGGTTATAGCGTCTCAATAACGGGTTTCGACACGGCGGCTCTAGTCGCCACCGGAAAAATGCGCGCGGATTGCAACGACCTCCGCATCGCGCGCTTCGCGGCCAGCACCTGGACTCAGCTGGACCGCCAGGTGATCAATTGCAACACGGCCAATACAACCGTCTGGTTCAAGTTGCAAGCCGATATTGCCGCCAACGGATCCGACGCGAGCTATTCCATGTTTTACGGCAATCCGACGGCAGGCGCTCCACCCGCAAACCTGAACAACGTCTATCTGGCCTACGACAATTTTGACTCCGATACGCTGAATCAGCCGCCCGCTGGTTGGACGGTACAAGGTGGCGGCCCTTGGAACGTCGTGGCCGATGTCGGGACCAACCGAATCCTTCGCGAATCTAATGCCGCCGCCGGCAACAGGAATATTATCAAGTTTAGCTCGGTGACGACGGAACGGGACGTTTGGGTTCAGTCCGATGTTCGCATGACTTCCGCCAACGCCTTGGAAAGCACCGGTTGTGCCGTTGGGCGCGTTGGTGGGGCCACCGCCGCCAATATGACTGCCTACCGTTCCTGCTTGCAGTTCATCACCATCGGGGCTCTTGCAAACCAGAGAGTGTCGCAACTCGCCTATTGGAATGCCGGCGCCTTCAACAGTTTGCAGCAGCCCCTCTACCCCTGGGTCGACGGCACGTTCTACACCGTTGGCGGCGCCTTCTTCGGAAGCCCGGCCACCCTGCGCACGTTCGTCAATGGCGTGCTCCAGGTGCCGTCCATCGTTGGCAATAACAACGTTACCACCGCCGGCTCCGTCGGGCTCTTTGTCTACGACGGCAATCCGGTGAACTACGACTTCGACAATTTCCTCGCGCGCCGCTACACCGAGCCGGAGCCCACGACGGCGTTGGGGGCCGAAACCAATAGTGCAGCTTCGCCCTTGTACGGATCGCGCGAAAATTCCGTCGCAAATCAGCCTACGCTCAATCTGCGTTATTTGCGGGATGTCACTATGAATCCCGCAGCGCCGGGAATTTCGGAAATCACTCTGAACTGGGCGTGTCCCACGGGGTCAACGAATGCAAATTATAATGGCGTGTTGTTTGCCAAGCAGCTGGGAAGCATTGCCCCAACATTTGCCCCTGCCGACGGGACCGTTTACAACGCCGGAGCGCAGCCGGTAGCAGGACAATTCATTGCCGCAAACACGGCGGCGTTTGCCACCGTGAGCGCGTTCGATGAAAACGGGGACAACAGTATCGTGCTACCCAGTACGCAATATACCTATAAGGGCTACACGCACGATGCCACGCCCATTCTAGGTGCTGCTTCAGCCGCCGCGCCTCACTATTCCTTTGGCAACACTTCGACCCAAACGATTACGACGGTGGCCGGTGGGGGCGCCAGCAAGAATTGGAGCTACAAGACGGGGGCGACGACCTTGGCGGCGCCTGCGCTGGATCCCGGAAACATAGTCCTCACCGGTGGAAATGACAGCGCCGTCCACGTCATGTCCGCGGCGAACGGCCAGCGCAACTATCAGCCAGGTGGAACGTCCGGCGTCACGGGCGGAACAATTCAGACGCGGCCTCCGCTGATCGCAGCTTCCGATACTTCGCATCCTACCTGCAAGAACGTCTGCGCTGTAGCTTATGTGGCTGCCGGTGACGGCACTGTCTACGCTTTCCGCGCGGACACAGGCGCCTTACTCTGGCAAACCGGTGTACTCACTACCGGTGCCGGGAGCGGATTCCAGGCTGCCCCGGCCGTCGAGGTGAAGTCCTTCGCCGGCCCGGGCTACACTCCCGCTTTTGACACCGTGATCGTGGCCACGCGAAATGTTGGTGCAGGCAGCACAACCAACAATCAAGTATTTGGCTTGAACGGAAACACCGGCGCAACCGTGTGGACCTTCAATCCAGGAAACATGGACATCGTGAACGCCACCCCGTATATCGACTACGTCAACAATATGATCTGGGTTGCCAGTCGCTCCATTGCTGGTGTTGCCCAGCCCAGTCTTTGGAAAATTAACACCAACAATGGAAGCCTATCGGCGTCCTTCAATCTGAACGACATCGACCAGGCGCCGACGCAAAACTTCGACGGCCGTGTGATCTACGTCACTACCAACGGCGGCCTTCTCTACGCGGTCCGTACAGATATCAATAATTGCGCCCAGGCCAGCGCCGCTCTGGGCGTCACTCCCCTGGGTTTCCCCATTCCCATACAAACCGCAGCCTTGAACGACGACGTGTTTTTCTCAAATTCGACAGGGGTCTCGAAAATTCACGTGGTTTACCCATTGGCGGCCTGCACTCCGGTCACGTTCACGGCTTCGCCCGGCGGCTGGGTGAATCCCGCAATCACGAGTCCGTCATCGCTCATGGTTACCTCGCCGCCCCAATCCAAATTCATATACGTGGCTTCCTCCGATGGGCATCTCTACAAGATCGACCCGTCAACAGGCGCGAACGTCGCCAATCGCTTGATCAATGCCGGCGCGACCATCGGCGACCCGAGCTTCGACACCTACACCCTGAAATTCTACCTAGGCGACTCGACAGGCCGAGTCTATTCTTTTGACTTGTTCTAGCAATTTCAGAAGGAGTGCATCTGGGTCGTGAAGTTCAGCCAGCGGTAAATACTCTGTTCGGCAGGTTGCTGTTCCGAATCAAACTTGTCGCTTAGACCTGAATACTGCGCTCTGCTCTTCCCATCAACAGGCCGCGCAGCCCCAGGAGCACCAGCCGCGGCTGCCTTCGAACGACATTCCACAGTAATCGCGCGGATTCGTCGCGGTTGATCTCCCCGAGCGATTGGCGGGTCGAAGCATCCAACAAGTCCACCAGCTGTGAATAATCTTTCTGCTGGAAATGATGTAACGCGCGGCGGATCAGCCAGTGCGTCCCAAGCTCACGGCGCAGCGCGCCGAGCTCCTGGCTCTTGCCATTCTGCAAGAGAGCTTGCGCAACGCCGAGCGCACCTCGAAATCCCGTGACGATTCCTCCCACCGTGGAAACCTTCACCTGCGCGGCGGCGTCGCCTACCAGGTAAACCTCGCCATTCCCCATTTGTCGGCGCACCGGCACCCAGCCACGATAAACCGGTATGCGCGCGCCCTGCCATTCAAGGGGCTCCATACGCTTTTTCTCGAGGAATCGTTCAAAAAACCGTTTGGTTTCAGCTCCATTTTCCCCAATGACGCCGACTGCCGCGCGCTCCGCTGATTCGGGAATCAACCAGTAAAAGTACGGCGTGTCATCCGGCACGAACCACACGCGGGTTGTATCAGGAGGACAATCTTTTGGGAGCCGCACGATGGCCTGAACGAGCGGCACGGTTTCAATGGGCGGCCATCCCGAGGCGCGTGCCACCCGGCTCGCCGCGCCGTCGGCGCCAACGACACTATCCGCGTGCAGTTCCTCGCGCTTGCCCCCGGTTTCCACTTCTAGGCGCAATCCGCGCGCATTCGGGCCGATTCCCAGGAATCGCGTGTCGAAGGAAAGTCCAGCTCCCGCCTGCAGTGCTTCTCGTGCCAGAGCGGGAATCAGGCGAGATCTCTCAATGATGAGGTCCGGCTTGGCGAGCGCCACCTGCGCCGAGCGGCCGTCGGTAAACAATTCGAATCGCCGGATTTCGTTGATGATGCTTTCGCGCGCCGATGCTCCCATTTGGGTTCGGAATTGATCGGTGACGATGAGTGTGCGCCGCGCGGGTTCGAATTGCGGCTTGGATTCCAGCAGGCGGACGCGCCGGCCCCCGCGGGCCACGCCCGCCGCCGTAAACAATCCGGCTGCGGAACCGCCGACGATGATGACTTCGCGTTCGCCCCGCCCTTGCCTGAGCTGATTTTCTATGTTCCCCACGACTTCCATCTGCCCCAACGGCGCGCGTTCCACGCGAAATCAAATCGCAATGGATGCCATGCCGAAAAATTTAGCTGCTTCCCGTCCGGCCCCGGGCCGCTCGGGGAGTAAGTGAGAGGACGCCCAGTAAGTATAACGAATCCACAAGTGGGGGCAAATACGCAGTGGACCGCGCGGAAAGGATTACATTCCGTGGGGCATCGACGCATCCCACGCGTGCCAGAATTCCTTCATGTCCCCGGGCAAGCCCAGCGACACGCGAATGTAATTGTCAAACCCCGGGTATTCCATCGCCACCAGAATGCCTTTCTCTTTGAGGTGTTCAGCGACTTGCTTTCCAGACATCGCTGTTTTCAGCATCACAAAGTTGGTCATTGAATCGAGACAGCGCAGCATCCGGGCATTGGCTTGGTTGTAGAATTCCTGGCGATCGTTGGCGACACGCGCGATGATTTTCTTGACGTACGCTTGTTCCTCGATCGCGGCAATCGCAGCCCGTGCTGCAACCACGTTGACGCCCATGGCAAGCCGCCGCAACGCGAGCCGCTTCGACGCTTCCAAGGATGCCACCGCGTAGCCCACCCGAAGCCCTGCCAGGCCATAAGCCTTGGAAAGAGTGCGGGTGACGATGAGACGAGGGTCCGAAGCCGTGCGCCGAAGCCACGTCGCGTAAGCTGACGTCGGTGAGACGTAGTCGTGATAAGCCTCGTCCACCAGCACGGTCACCCCCGCAGGCACTTTGGCGAGAAGGGATTCGATGTCGGCTTTCGGAGTCAGGCTCCCCGTTGGATTATTCGGATTGCAGAGGTAGATCAGACCCGTCGAAGCATCCGTACGCTGGAGCATGGCGTCCAGATCGTGGGCATATCGCTTTGTCAGCGGAACAGTTCTGATTTCAGCCCCGCTGGCGCCGGCAAACCCGGCAATCACATTGAAGGTGGGAGTCGCCATGACCAGTGATTTTCCGGGGCCGCAATACGTCTCGGCGGCGATGCGCAGAAGGTCGCCGGATCCGCAACCGAGTGTGATCTGCTCGGGCCTGACGCCATTCAGAGCGGAGATGGCGGCACGCAGGTCGTCCAACTCCTGCCCCGGGTAGCGATTGGCATCCGCAAATGCATTCTGCATCGCCTCCTTCGTTTTTTCACTGGGCCCATAGGGGCTCTCGTTCCGGTGAAGGCGGATAGGCCTCGCCGCGCTTGGAGTGGCTCCTGATGGCGTTTTCGAGAACTCCCCGAGCGCGGGAAGAAACGCGGTACTCGTGAGCACTCCTCCGAGCTGGCGGAACAGGTCCCTGCGGTAAACGCGCATCTTGAATTTCCTTTCTCTGAAGAGGCCGGCGCTTCTAGCCGCAGCTGGGCCTGCCTAGAGCGTGTTCCCGCGCAGCTGCTCAAAAAAGCGGGCCGGCTGTCTGCATTAAGAGCTTACTTCAAGACAATGATTACGGGGATTGCCGGAGGGGGTGGTGTTCCACGCGGAATAACGCGCTGGCCGTCCAGAGCGCCGTCCCGCCCCGGTTCGCCGTGAATTTTTACGGGTGAGGTTTGAGCGCCACCATATGCATGATCCACGGCGCCGCGGGCCTACCCGGAGACGTGGCCGCGAAAGCTGCCCGTGGTCGTCACGATCTTGTCCTCTGCGATGTCCGAATCGGGAACCGTAATCATCCTGCTGATGAAACCAGCACCCGGCCCCAGCGTACCGGTGAGCCCCAGATGGGTGCCGATGATGAGGTCATTGGCGTTGGTCGTGCTCACTGCTCCGCTGGACGCTGATGCGCTGTGGCCGGAGGCAAACTCAATCGGCAGTCCCCCGCCCGTCTCCACAAGTCCTTTGAAATGAATAATACCCAGAGGGGAGGAGTGGGAAAAAGAACGCGCAATTTGAGCCGCACTGTTCTCGCCCAGAAGAGACCTTCTATGGCGGGTGATTCTTATCGGGAGGAGGCAGGAGTTTCGCGGGCCTGGCGCTCATAGGGCGCGCGCTCAAGAAACATGACGCCAGTGAAGATGATCGCCAGGGTGAGGGCACCAACAAAAAATGCTCCCCGGGTCGAAAGATAACTGACCAGAATGGCCGCTCCTCCGCCAATCGCACCGAGCAGATAAAGCGCCAGAACCGCACCACGATGGCCGAGCCCTAGATTGGACAGGCGATGCGCGGCGTGGTCCTTCCCCGGCGTCGCAAAGGGAAGCAGTCCACGGCGCGAGCGCGAAATCGTTACCAGCGTGGTATCGAAGATGGTGACGCCCAGAATCAGAATAGGCGCGAGCCACGAGGAGAGATAGCTGGAGTGCTCCAGCCGCAGTTTCAGTCCCAGCGTGGCCATCAGGAATCCAAGAAACATCGCGCCGCCATCACCCATGAAAATTTTTGCCGGCTTGAAATTCCAGCGAAGAAATCCTGCGGCCGCGCCGAGAACCGCGGCCGCCAATATGGTGACCAGCGTCTGGCCATTCAAATACGCCAGCATCGCAAAAAAGACGGAGGCCATTGCCGCAATGCCCGCGCACAAGCCATCCATGTGATCCAGAATGCTGAACGACGCGGTAATTCCCACAACCCACGCCACCGACAGCAGGGCGTCCAACACCTCTCCGATTCGGCCGCCGACCAGCACGCTGAATACTTGCGCGTGGATCCCGCTCAACAACAAAATCCCCGCCGCCAACGGCATGCCGATAAAAAGTTTTACCTGATGATGAAGCCAGCCGCGATCGTCAAGAATTCCCACCGCCGCGATCAGCGTCGCTCCCGCCAGGATTCCGCTGATTTGCGCGCGCGCCTCACCTTGGAAAAGGGAAT
>Ga0137418_10006731_pt1 | contig 10570 bp, 10 predicted proteins | sample CZODoug3_1_2_16f_FD_122242 | JGI IMG/M metagenome (GOLD analysis project Ga0137418, IMG submission 122242) | Vadose zone soil fungal communities from Angelo Coast Range Reserve, California, USA - CZODoug3_1_2_16fungal (Hybrid Assembly) | ecosystem: Environmental > Terrestrial > Soil > Vadose... | reverse complement strand
TTTTGGCGGACTTTGCCTTCCGTTAGAACTATTCTCCCTTGAAAAGAAAAGGCCGCCCAGTTGCCGGGTGGCCTTTTTGTTGTGCGATGTTCGCAGTTCTTAGTGAATCGTTTTACGGCATGACGATCAACGGTCGCATCATGTCATGCTCTTCATGTTCCAGGATGTGACAGTGCCACACGTACTCGTATCCGCGGGTGCGCGGGCTCACCGGCACGTGGTATGGAACGTTGGGCACGTCGAATCGCATGATGATCGTCGTGCACTCCCCCGGGATTCATGCGTACCGTTTCCTTCCATCCCAGTTCATTCGCATCGGGTAAGCGAGCGGGACCGGTAAATTCCGGCGTGCCGTCGTATCCGGCTACATTGAACGGTTGTCGGCACAGCACTTGCACGTTCACCAGGTGGAAGAGCATGGGTTGCGTGTCGCCGGTCGAGATGAAGATACGCCACAGTTCGCTGGTGCCGCGGCGGACGACTTCGCTGGACTCCGCGTCGTAGGGCATCCCAAACTCCAAGGTGCCATCCGGCGCGGTGTTCTGCACTTTGTTCGTCCCAGCATCTGGATCAAGCGGCCAGGGTCGTCGAACGTCTCGTTCACGTCAGGTCGCGGACGTGTACCGCCCTTGCGAGCCTCGAGTTTCTCAAGTTTGGGCAAAAGACTGTCGACGAGATTCCCAATCGTAGCCGCGCCATCGCGGCCAGGGTTTCCAGCAGATTCATGGCCGCTGGATCCGCAGCGCCGGTACGGTTGACCAGCTGGAACTGCATCACCGTGCGAGTATTCGGGCCGAATCCGGGTTCGGTCGACGCACCGCCGCCGAACGGGGTTTGATCCGAATTGCCCGTGAGGGTATCGACCAACGGATCGCCCGTCGGGAAAGGTGCGGGCGTGTCGTTTCAGAGAATGAGTTTGGAACCGGTGGGAACGTTGAAGGGTCGAGGATGACATCGGGACGTTCGGCCGGAGCCAACAGAACATTATATTTCAGCGTCGATCCGATTGGGTGCCGTTGGCCTCGAACTGCACACTGAACTTGGTCGGCGGATTATTCAACGCAACCGGGAACGGAATGAAGCCGGCTTGGTTGCCCATCTTGACCATCCGGCGGCCAGGCGAACCGAACGTTTTGTCCTGGATGACCAGAGGAACTTCGTTGCTGGGAATGATGTGGCTCGTGATCAGGAAGTTTTCCACGTCATCGCCAGTGATGTAATCCGAAGCGATTCCCGCAAATGCGTTCAAGCGGGTAATGCCGATGGCGTGATCGTGGCACCACACCAGCCGCGCACTCTGGTTGTTGGGATAGCGATAGAGGGCTTCGCCAGGCACATCCGTTCCATTCAGGAAGCTCGGACCCACTGCTGTAGGCGAGAACCAGGCATGTGGACCGCCGTCTGAAGTCCACGGGACGAGGTCCCCACGCAGGTGAACGCACACGCCATTCCGCTCGAGTTCGGCTCCCACGATGGTAGTGTCCACCGGCAGCGGGTGAGTCGGGGGCAATTGATCGATGGTCTTCAGACGGACCCCGCAGAGGAAAGACAAAGTCGCGGATTTTCGTTGGGCTTTGCACAAAGGGCAAAGCCAGATTTACGCATAAGCAGTGCGCTGCCTCCTGCCATGTTGGCCATCTTGAGGAAATTCCTTCGAGTGTACATATACCGGAACGCCTCCTCCTGGGTGAGTCGTTGAGTTGTCCGGGTTAGGGCCGCGACGGACGGAGGCAAGACAGCGGCCACTGCGGAGAGACACTACGACGAAGCAGCGCTACTTCCAGTAAAGCACTCCTGCACGCGGGGGAATGGCAATTGGATCACTGACCTGCGTGTGCGGTGCTGAGTCGCGATTTCTCGCGGCTCAGTTCCAAGCGGTGTCGAACATTTATGCATGACAAGAATTTGGACGCAGTGGTCCAGATCCCCGATTGCTGTGAGACGTGACCATCGCCGCGTGACTTCCCGGGGGTAGACTCAGATCACCTGCCAACCGCAGGCCGGGAGGTGGCGCGATGAAATATCTGGTCTTCCTATTTCGGATCCGGCCCTGATTGTTCTCTACCTGAGTATCCATCAAGAAGTCCGGGAAGCAAGGAACTCGGCCCACAGGGACAGTCCGGGCATGAGGGCAAATTCTCGGCACCTGATCTAGGAAGCGCTCGCTACTGCGGCTTCGGAGTTCGGTGCGCGCAGCTCGAAGCATTGATGCACTCCTCCGGCAACATCAACCGCTCCACCGGCTTTCCATTCACGATGTGCGACTCAATGATCTCGTCCACATCCTGCGCGGTCACGCGCCCATACCACACGGCATCGGGATAGACCACGACCGTCGGACCGTGTTCACACTGGTCTAGACATCCGGACATATTGGCGCGAACCCTCTTCTTGAATCCTTGCAGAGCTAATTTCTGTTTGAAGAGAAACTGCAACTGGGCCTGCCCGGCGGGATCGCAGCAACCACGCGGATGTCCCGGTTCCCGCCGATTGCAGCAGATGAACAGATGCTTCTCGAACTTGGGCATGAAACCAATTTACAGGATTCGTGAGCAGGATGGGTTAGCTGGAGGCCCTCAGACCCCGCGAAACGCAACTCACCAAAAGAATTTTCGGGTCAGGAGTGGTTAGTCCTTCAGCGGCACCATCGGCTGGTCGTTCTGGCAGAAGGTCGCGACACGCTTCAGTCCACCTTGAGCTTCCGTGACATACATCACCGGACCATAACAAAAAACCGCGTGGCCAGTATCAGCGAAGTACCACTTGCCACCCTTCCGAGGATGCCGGGTAGCGGTTTCCACCGGCTTTTGGATTGACGACGGAGGTGTGAGCTTCGGCACGGATAGCGACAGCAGCAAGGCTAGGGTCAAAGCATTCATTTCGTTCTCACAGCGCCCCGGGAGACGGAGCCGAAGGTTCAGATCGACTTCAGACCTCTACGTACGTCGGCAATATCAGATGCCGGCATGGGCGGTCTTTCCGGTTCGGGTCGTTGAACCTTGCCGCCTCTGTTTGCGCTACGGGTCTTTTGACCTGGTGCTTCCTGGGTCGACGGAGCCTGTATCTCGGAATCAGTTGGTGCCTGCACCTGCGCGCTCGGCGTCTGGGCTTGCGCCGCCTGCCCTGCCTGCTTCACCTTCATCTTCAGCGCCGATAATTCGGAGCTGTCGCCGAGCAACTGTTGAATCAGTGAGCGCTGCGCCTGAATGGTCGTCCCTTGTTCCACGATCAGCAGGGTCATCAGACCGTAAGAAACAAGAAACAGAACAGTCAGAACCGGAAGCATGGTGTGCTTCCGTCTGGGCTCAACTTCCGGAGTGCCGAACAGTGTGGTCAAGTGCGCCCCCGCAGTATTTGCCAACAGCAAGCACCTGTGGAATTGCAGCTACGACGCCAATGAGACGGGGTCTGGCAAGCTATTGAAGCAACATGACTTAACTAAGATGCGGGGATGGGATTGCCACGCCGCAACTGCAACTCTCTGCACATAAAGGTAACCCGGCTTGTTACCGGGGTTACTGGAATTTGCGAAAAAATTCCTCCGGCCCGGCGCTACTTGCCGCCCATGACCAGCTTAGCAATCGTGGCCAATTGCATGTTGGAAGTGCCCTCGTAGATCTTGCCGATCTTGGAATCCCGCCAGTACTTCTCGACCGGATAATCTTTGGTGAAGCCATAGCCGCCATAGATTTCGATGGCTAGTGAACTGACGCGCTCCGCCACCTGGGAGCAGAACAATTTCGCCATCGCGGCTTCTTTCACGAAGCTCACACCGGCATCTTTCATGCGAGCCGCGTTGTAGACCAGCAACCGGGCTGCTTCGATGTCGGTTGCCATCTGTGCGATCTGGAACTGAATCCCCTGAAAGTCTGCCAGAGTTTTGCCAAACTGCTTGCGCTCCTGCGCATACTTCGCGGCATATTCCCAGGCGCCCCGCGCCACACCCAACATTTGCGCGCCAATGCCGATGCGGCCCTCGTTCAGCGTCTCGATAGCGATCTTATATCCCTTGCCAACCTCACCCAGCACGTTCTCCTTCGGCACGCGACAATCTTCCAGGATCAGTTCGCAGGTGGACGACGCTCGGATGCCGAGCTTGTCTTCTTTCTTGCCGACGGTGAAACCGGGGAACTCTTTCTCGATGATGAAAGCCGTGATGCCCTTGTAACCCGCAGAAGGATCGACCGTCGCAAACAGGATAAAGATGCCCGCTTCCTTGCCGTTGGTGATCCAAAGCTTGCGGCCGTTGAGAACGTAATCGCCGTCCTTCAGCTCCGCTTTCGTCTGGAGGGCAAACGCGTCCGAACCGGAGCCCGCTTCGCTCAGCGCGTAGGCTCCCACCGTGTCTGAGGTCATGCGCGGCAGGTAGCGTTTGCGCTGCTCTTCCGTGGCCCAGCCGAGGAAGGCATTATTCACAAGCGTATTCTGCACATCCACAATCACGCCCGCGGATGCGTCTGCGCGCGAGAGTTCTTCGACCGCCACGATAGCCTCGAAAAATTTTCCCCCTCCGCCGCCATACTGTTCCGGAACCTCAATCCCCATCAGCCCAAGCTGAAAAAACTGGTGGATCAGATCCTTGTCGAAGACAGCCTTCTGGTCCATCTCCTTGGCCAGCGGACGGACGCGCTCTTCAGCGAACTGTCGAACATTGTCGCGAAACAGAATTTCGTCTTCGGTCAGGGCCGTCAGGGGCGCGGGATTTGTGGGAGGGGCAATAGTCTCCGGCATGAGAATTCCTTCGCGGCAGGTGCTCGAGTGCAGAACGTCAAATTGTAACACCGCTGGTAGCGCTACTCAGCGTTGCTCGCGTTCTTTCCAGTATCCGGGTCGACGGCGACATGAGCAATCGCCAGGATTGGATTGCCCAGGAGACCTCGCGATAGACGACATTGATGGAAATCGTTTCAAGGGATATCGGCGAATTCCAGCCCTGCATCTATGGCCAGCGACCTGGATACCGCAAGATCGCAGCGATCGCGCGGTCGAGTTCACCGAGGAATTCGGAGGCCGCCCGGACACTGCGCTCGCGATACCATGTCAGTGCCGCTTCGGCTTCTGCTGCGGCGCCGAACCTCCGTCCGTGGCACCGCAACGATCTCTCCCGAATTCAACCCAGCCGATCGAGTCTCAATTTCCTTTTCCCAAGCCGCTTCTGCGCCTTCATGCACAACGGTGTCCAAGCTGTCCAGTAAGGAGCCGGCCAAGTCAGGTCGAGCTTCGGGAGGCAAGGCGAGTGCCTTCTTGAGGAGTTCGGTAACAGCGAGCGTCATATTGAGAGTTTACTCCCCGTCAGGGCGGGCGGAGTCAGCTCACAGGGAACCTGGATGTCTTGCGATTTAGGACTGCCGCCGATATACCAACTTCAAGCCATCCGTCTGCAAAATGCGCTGGATCTGGTTGCGGGCGTGGATCGCCCACGGGCTAGTCGTGTCCAGCTTAATGTAGGCGCGCCAATGCGGCAAGGCGCGCCGCGGCTGCTTTATTTTTTCGAAGGCGAGCGCAAGATTGTAGTGGGCATCTGCGTAGGTCGGGGCCAGCTGTAACGCCGTCTTGTAGGTCTGGATCGCTTCCTGCACCCGCCCGGTCTCATCCAGCACGTTCCCCAGGTCAAAGTAGGCCAGCGCGTAGCGTGGATCCGATTCAATCGCCGCACGGTAATGCTTCTCGGCAAGCCCATAATCCTGTCGGTTGTAGTAAAGAGTTCCCAGGTTGATGTGCGCGGCTGCGTGCCCAGGTTCGCGCTCGATGACTTTCAAGTAGGTAGCGATGGCTTCCGTGTGCGTGTGCGGATCTTCTTCAAGCGCAATCCCGCGCGAGAACAGCTCAGCCGTGTCGCCCTCGGGCGGATCCGGCTTCAGGGGCAGGACCGGCGTTCGGGAAATCACTTTTTGCTCCGGCGAGAAATCAAAGACAAACTGACCCGCAATTGGTTCCAGCAGCTTGCCCTCGTGCCGGAACGTTACACGGTGCCCGCTGGAGAACGCGCTCGCTTCGAGGAGGGGATTCTCCATGCCCGCTACCTGCTTCTGCATGGCTTCGAGTGACTGGCGAATCACTGCCGGCCGCACCTTTTTCGCGCACAGGTCGCGCACCTTCTTAATTTGCAGGAGATCGAAAAACGAATAATTCTCGGCGGCGGCGGCAACCAGTCCGGCTTTTTCCCAACTCGCCAACTGACGCGCCGTGAGCCGCAGAATACGAAGCAGGTCCGTTCGACTATATCGGTACACGGTTGTATAGAGTGTTACTGGCTCCATTATCCGGAAGCACACTCTCTGTTTGCAAGTGGAAAGCTTGCCGCCCAGGGAATCTCGCTGAACACTGCAACGGGAGTGGTGCACTAGCCGCGAAAACCGCGACGCAGGAGAACGGTGCGCACGGCAGTAATCGTTCAGACCGAACCCAAACTTCCCAAAATCCCCCTATTTCGCGAGCGCCTTCTCAATCGCGGCAACCACCTGAGAAGAATCCGGAGTCACGTCCGGTTCAAATCGTGCCACCACATTGCCGTTGCGATCGAACAGGAACTTCGTGAAGTTCCACTTGATCTCTCCGCCGGTCTTCGGATTCGCCGACGAATCCGTCAAATATTGGTACAGCGGAGCAATGTCCGAGCCTTTCACCGAGACTTTCGACATCATCGGGAACTGCACATTGTATTTCCGCGTGCAGAAAGTTTTGATCTCTTCGTTCGTGCCAGGCTCCTGGGCACCGAAGTTATTGGCAGGCACTCCCACGATCACCAGGCCGCGGTCCTTGTACTTCTCATATACCGACTCCAACGTCGAATATTGAGGTGTGTATCCGCAACGGCTGGCCACGTTGACCACCATCAGCACCTTTCCCTTATACGCACCCAGCGAAGCAGGGGGGCCCTCAATCGAGTTCAGCGTGAAGTCGTAAACGGATCTTCCGGCGGCGAATGCCATGGCAACACTCAATAACAGAAAGCCTGCAAGATTGCGCAAAGTGCCCTCCAATTCAGCAATCTGGAACACACCCGGTGTCGCAAGACTGGAGCCGACGACCAGACTTGAACTGGTGACCTGCCGATTACGAATCGGCTGCTCTACCAACTGAGCTACGTCGGCTCGGAGAAGACTTGCGTCCAGTATAGCAAAGGCTTAGACCGTAGCAATTTGGTCCGCGCCTTCGCCAGTCCATGCCCAACATGGCGCCAACATTGATCATTCACGACCGCTCCCACCTTTGTGCCATAGACCCGAGCAAGTCAATTGATTCAGAATCTTGATCGGAGTTATCGATGTATTTGTGGCTTACGAATACGGTGGCGAAGCTTCGACGCGCTGAAGGAGGCCAGGGCGTCAGCGAATATGCCATGATCCTCGTCCTGATCGTTCTGATCGTCGTGTCCGTGGTGCACGCCATCGGATCGAATGCGCAGCAGGTCATCGACAAGGTCAATACTGCATTACATATCGGCTAGTTGCCGCCTCACAACTCAGCTTTCAAAACCTCGCCCAGACACGCTATGTTAACGACCTACCCTTGGAGTGCTTGGCGAATCTTACGGGCCAGCGCGGTCAGATCGACGGGCTTGGTCACGACTATGGCATCTTGCAGGCCCCTGCCTTCTATCGCCAAGTCGGCATAGCCGGACATGTACATCGCCTTGGCCTCGGCGTGCGTTCCGGATAGCCGGCGCACTAGTTCCGGTCCTCGCATGCGCGGCATGACGACGTCCGACAGCAAAAGGTGAATCGGCTCTTTCCGGGTCTCGGCAATCTGCAGAGCCTCCATCCCATCTTTCGCCAGCAGCACTTCATAGCCTTTGGAGGTCAGGTATTCCCCGATGACTTCCCGCAGAGGCTCGTTGTCCTCGGCCAAAAGAATCGTCTCGCGTCCCTCTTCGGCGATTCCCAACACCACTTCGGCCGTTTGATCGCTAGTCCCCTCGCAAATTCGGGGTAAATAGATTTTGAACGTTGTACCAATCCCCAGTTGGCTATCCAGCCACACAAAGCCATTGCTCTGCTTGACGATACCGTACACCATCGGCAGGCCGAGGCCGCTTCCCTTCCCGACCTCTTTGGTCGTGAAGAAGGGTTCAAAAACATGGGCCTTAGTCTCCTCGTCCATGCCACAACCTGTGTCGGTCACGGTTAGTACCACATACTCACCCGGAGGCACCGATGCTCCGTGTTGCTCCGAGTCACTGGCATCCAGCACTGCACTTTCGGTCTGGATCGTCAACCGTCCTCCCTCGAGCATGGCATCGCGGGCATTGACGGCCAGGTTCATGACAACCTGCTCGAGCTGGCCACGGTCCGCCTTTGCAAAGGCCGGCTCCTGGCTGGGCACCACCACCAGCTCAATCTCCTCGCCAATCAGGTTCGGCAACATGCTACAGAATTGCGAAACCACCAGGTTGATATCCAGAAGGCTAAGCTCCTGGGCCTGCTTCCGGCTGAAGGCCAGCAGTTGCTTAGTGACCGCCGCCGCCTTCTCGGCCGCCTCCGAAATCTTTTCCGCATATTTCCGGATCTTGCTGTCCGAGGCGGAATCTCCAATCAGCCGCCCGTAGCTTCTCATCACCATGAGCAGGTTATTGAAGTCATGCGCTACGCCACCGGCCAACTGTCCAACTGCTTCCATCTTCTGCGCCTGCAGGAATTGCCGCTCCAGCACCCGGTGCTCGGTAACATCTTCCGCAAATAAAATTACGCCGCTGCTGTCCTCTTCGGAATGGCACCAGGGCCGAATTTCCCAACGGACCCAGTGCCCTTTTCCATCGGGAGTCGCAAGATAGTCATTCTCAGATTTCAGAACTTCGCCTTTCAGGGCGCGCTGGTAGATCTCTTTCCATGACTCGGACAGATTGGGGAAAATCTGCAAATGCGATTTTCCTAGAATCGCGTCGCGCTCGAGGCCGTAGTCCTTGCACCAGCGCTGGCTCACGGCCACATAACGCATGTGGCGATCGAACATGGCCAATCCCGCGGGAGCATGCTCGACGAAGGTTTTCAGAAGGTTGGCCTCCCGATTGATGGCGTCTTGTCGTCCACGCAGCTCTTGCTGATGGTCCCTGACATCCCTCATGATCACGGTAACCAGTTTTCTGCCGCCCGCTTCCATCTGTGAGATGGACGCTTCGATCTGGAATTCTTCCCCATCGGCCGCAACCGCCGTCAGTGCATACCGCCCGCCCATCGCCCGATTCGTGATTCCAGTTTGGCCGAACCGTCGCATATGCTCTCCGTGTCCGGTGTGGTAGCGCTGAGGGATGAATCGCTCAACCGGCTGGCCCAACACATCACTGGCTTTACAACGAAACATTGCCTCGGCCGCGGCGTTAAAGAGAATGACTCTATGATCCTCATCCACCGCAACGATCGCGTCCATGGCAGACGCAATCACGCCGGCAAGTCGGCCGTGGCTCTCCCACAGAGCCGCTTCGGCTCGCTTCCTCTCCGTTATATCCGCGACCGTCCCGGTAAGCCTGATCGGCTTGCGAACTGCGCCTCTCCCGGCAAAAAGACATTTCCCGCGGACGTTGACCCAGCGGACACCGTCATTGGCTCGATGAATTCGATACTCAATTTCAAATTCGTGACGACCACCCGGGCTCATCGCGGAGCGAAGGGAGTCGCGCAAGCGCACGCGATCCTCTACCTGGACCGGTTCCAGGAACTTCGCAAAGCTCGTTCCCTCGCGTGACCCGAGGCCGAGGAGTTCCTGCGCACGATCGGAACAACGAATGTTCCCCGTGAAGTCGTCGTCCCAGATACCGATGCCTCCGGCATCCAGCGCAATCTGAAGCCACCCCCTACCATGGTCAACCTTACTGCGGCGATGCTTGCCTCGTGTTCCGCGCATAACTCTCTGATTCTTTCAATTGAATCTTACATGCGCTGCTTCCGAAATGTCGGTTATTACTCATGATGTCGTCAATCAGGAAAGATTCGGCGGAACATAGAAAAGCAGCTTTCGAACGCGACTAATCAGATGGATAGAAGTGGGAGTTGGTTTTCGGACGAAAACCGCGAAGGACGATTGGGCCTAAAGCACTTCCTGGTCGGTGTTAGGCCCGAGATTTATGAACCTGCGGCTGGTGGATACACACTCCGACCGCCCATGGAGGGGGTGCCCGCCTTTTTAAATTCTTTGCAGTTTTTGCAGGCGCACTTCTCTCAGCCATCCGCCGCACGACCGGTCCGCTCTCCGCCCGGTGTCGCCAGGCCGCGCGCGGTGATCTCGCCGCCCCGCCGATTCCCGCCGCCGATGCGAAGAGTGACCGGCACGGCGTGCGGCGCGCTCTCATCCTCCGGCGCCGCCGACCCGCTCAGCTCGATGACCGCCGCACCTTCCGACACGTTGACGGACTCGATGCCGCGGTTCCCAACCGCGCGCCCCGGCGCCACCACGAGTATGCGCACGCCCCGCGGCACGTCCGCACGCCCCGTCGCGATGGCGCTGACCTGCACATCGCTCAGCACGTGCACTTCCCGACCCGGAAGTGGCTGTGCATTCACGAGCCGCGCGGCGCGCTCGACTGCTTGCACGATGTCCAGCCGCTGCCAACCAGCGCGGGTGCTATCGATGGTCG
>Ga0137418_10006729_pt1 | contig 10571 bp, 9 predicted proteins | sample CZODoug3_1_2_16f_FD_122242 | JGI IMG/M metagenome (GOLD analysis project Ga0137418, IMG submission 122242) | Vadose zone soil fungal communities from Angelo Coast Range Reserve, California, USA - CZODoug3_1_2_16fungal (Hybrid Assembly) | ecosystem: Environmental > Terrestrial > Soil > Vadose... | reverse complement strand
TGCTCGCGGGAATCGATTCCCTGGTGCCGGCCCCACGGCGGCAGGTCATTCATCTACGGGAGCAGATGATGGTCGCGGCCACCGTCGCCCGCGCCGGTCTGAAAGACAGCGCGCATGCGGTGATTGACCGCTCCCGGGGGACACCGGAGCTCGATCCCGAGCACGATCTGGTCGCCCTGGAGGCGTTCGTCCGTACGCTCCTGGGCGAGCAAGACGAGGCTATCCGCTTGCTGCAGCGCTACGTAGCCGCTAACCCCGAGCACTCGTTCCGGGTGGGGGGTGACGTCTTCTGGTGGTGGTGGGACCTCCAGAAGCATCCCGGTTTCCAGGCGCTGGCGCGACCCCATTCGTGACGCAGCTCACAAAACCCGTGATCTAGCTCACTTCTTGACGGGTCGCCATTTTGGCGCGCAATTTCTACCCGCATTCCGAAAACCGTTTGCAGTCAAGCAGGCCGTCGCAACCGTCCCAGATTCGCGCCCAGCTGGGGGTTGTACCAGGCCCCAACTGGGAGTCGCCCTATGAAGCGCATCGGTTTCACCGTCATCGCTGTTGCCGTAATTGCCGCGTGTCAAAGCGATCGACCGTTCCCACCCGGACCCAACGCTTTGATTCAGGACGCCAATCATAACGACGGCAACAAATTCTTCTTCTGGTTGTCGCCCGTCATGAACCAACACGCCCCCGCGACACAAAGCTTTTCCGGCAAGCTCAGTCCGCTCGTCACGATCACGAACCTGTGCGCGGGCGGCGCCACCGTGCGGTCGTTTTCCGGCGCGGACATCTCCGTCAGTAATGCCGCGTATAACGTGAACTGGCATACGGCGCAGGACAACCTGGACCCGGCGTGCACGTACCGTGTCACCGTCACCGTCGGCTCAAAACTGATGGGATTCGCCGACGTGGATGTCGTCAGCAGCGGCCGTGAATTGAAGAACGTCAACACGAACGAGTTCATCCCGCTGCTCGATGACCGGACGCTGCCGCTTCGCTTCTTCCTCGGCGTCGGCTCACAGTGTCGCGAAGGAGCGGATTGCGGCGAGGGCACGGCGCGAGGCGGCACAAACACCGTCATCGTGACCACGAGCGGACGCGCGGGTGTGTTCATTCCGGCCAACGCGCTTCCAGATGGTAAAGAGGTCACGATCTCCGTCGAATCCGTCGACGAGCGCAGTGAGGGGGAGTGTATTGCCGGTCTGGCGGACCAGTTCCCGGGCACACCCGGCGTGGCGGACAACGCCTGCTACGACTACCATGCCGACACGGGCGACATCGAGCAGAGTGGCCGATTCAGTTTCAATAACCCCGTGACGGTTGGGATCTGTCCCGACGTACAAGCGCTTGCCTTGGATCATCCGACGTTGGATAAGATTCAGATCTTCCAGTTCGACGCGCCCGAATCGTTGCGGTCGCTGGACAACGTGTCGGCGCCGTTCCTGCGGTGCGACCCACATTTCACTCCCTCCTTCGGCGCGCGACGCTCGATCTTCACAGACCTCGCCAACGCGTTCGCGACGCTCCTCGGTCCGCGCCCGCTGTACGCGCGCACCAGCAGCGCGATGTTCGATGTGGGCGCCGGTGGCAGTACGGACGGGTTCAGCCGGTTTACGTGGGCGCTGCCCACCGTGATTCGCTAAGCACCGGAGCGTCCGGAGCGTCCGGAGCGACGTCAAAGGGCGGCTCTGCGGAGCCGCCCTTCCTTTTCTCTAGGTCTGCCGTTGCGTCGCTGCCTCATTCCTTGGGTGTAGTTCCAACGTCCTGCCCTCAATCCATCTCTTGTCTGATGGTCTTTCTCTACGATCTGTTTATCTCCCAATGAATCTACTTCCACGTTGACTGAGCCCTTTCGCGACGCGGACATGAAGCATCCAGGATTAGCAGTCGTCTTAGTGCTTGGAGCGGTGGCGTGTCACGGCGACCGCAGCTACTCGGCAGGCCCGTCCTATCTGATCCAGGATGGCGGCCGCGCCGGTGGCAATGCGTTTTTCTTCTGGCTCGCGCCGGTCATGAACCAGCAGCAGCCAGCCGGGCAGGTGTTCTCCCGGCAGCTCACTCCTACCATCACGATCAGTAGTCTTTGCACCGGCGACGTCATTCGGACGTTCGCGGGCTCCGACGTGCAAGTCGAGGACGGTCAGTATCACGCCAACTGGCATACCGCCGACGACAATCTCGACGCCGCGTGCACGTACCGCATCGCCATTCAGGCCGGTGCTCGACAGCTCGGTCTGGCCGATGTGGACGTCGCCGATGATGGCTCGGAACTGAAGAACGTCGACACAGACGAGTTCATCCCGCTGCTCGACGATCGCACACTCCCGATCAAATTCTTCATCGGGGTCGGCTCACAATGTGAGCGCTCCGACTCGGATTGCGGCGAGGGGACCGTGCAGCCCGGACAAAGCACCACGATCGTCACGACGCATGGTCAGGCGGGGGTGTACGTCCCGGCCGGAGCGGTGGACCAACCTGTTACGCTCATCATCGAGTCCGCGGACGAGCGCCCCTGCATACCGGCGTTGCCCGAGCCGGTGTTCCCCGGCGACATCGGCCCTGTCGGCAATTCATGCTACGACTTCCATACGGAACCGCCGCTCGCCCAGGTCACCGCGGGCGGTAAGTTCAACACGCCTGTGACCGTCGGCATTTGCCCGGTGATCGGCGATCTCGATCATGCGACGTCGGACTTGCTCCAAATCTTCCAGCTTCATGTCGGCGCAGACCCAGCGATCCGCGCGTTGAACAACGTACCCGCGCCGTTCCTGCGGTGCGATCCCCGTTACTTGCTGCTGGGATCACGTGGATCCCGCCGCTCCTTCCTCGGAGACCTTGCGGCAGGACTCCGCTCGCTGATCACGCCGCGGCCGTTGTTCGCCAGCACACGGGTGGCGTTCGATTTGGGTGCCGGCGGCAGCACAGACGTGTTCAGCCGGTTCACCTGGGCGCTGCCGAGCCAGCTCGACTTGAATTTCGATCAGACCCCGGAGCTCGGATCGATTTTGCCCGGTGCCACCGTGAACTCAGCGTACTCCCGGCTCGGCGTCACGTTCAGCCGTAGCAATCCCGTCGGCCTGTGCCCAGGGACCGCGGTGTATGCGAATGATTACGGGGTGCTCGGGTTCCACTCGGGTCAGAACAACATCAGCGTCTGTCCCCTGGGCATCGCTGCGGACTTCAGCCAGTACGGTTACGGCACTATCAAGGCAACGTTCGTCGTCCCCGCGGCCCAGGCGTGCATCAACGCGACACCGACCGGATTTCACAACATCTGGCCGGGTGGCGTCGCCTTCATCGAGGCACTCGATGGCAACGGCAACGTCCTGAACCGAACGGAATCAACGACGCAGCGCACATCCCAGCGACTCTGCGTCACGGGCACCGGCATTACGGCCGTGCGGTTCGCGGGCAAGGGCTCCGCATTCGCGATTTTTGACAATCTCTACTGGACGCGCGTAGCTCCCAGCCCATAAAACCGTAGCACCCTTCCTTTTTGCGTTCCGGGGCCGCCTATTGTGCCCCGGTGGCTCGCGACCTCATCGGCCGGGTACGTCAGGCGCTGGGTGACCGCTACACCGTCATCACCGCGGTGGGGCGGGGCGGGAACGCCACGCTCTATGGCGCGTTCGACAAGGACGGCCGCAAGGTCGCGATCAAAGTGCTGCATCCCGAGCTCACGGTCTCGGTCGCCGCCGACCGCTTCCTGCGCGAGATCCGCTGGGCCGCCAAGCTGGATCACGCCCACATCGCGCCCCTGCTCGATTCCGGCGAAACCGACTATCTGCTCTGGTTCGTGATGCCGTTCGTGACGGGCGAGACGCTGCGGCAGGTCATGCGGCGCGAGCGCACGCTGCCGATCGACCGCGCGGTGCGGGTCGCCACTGAGGTCCTCGACGCGCTCGGCCACGCCCATGACCACGGACTCGCGCATCGCGACATCAAACCCGACAATATCGTGCTCTCAGAGGAAGGGGGCGGCGCCATTCTCGTCGACTTCGGTATCGCGCGCGCGATCGCGACCTCGGGCGAGGACCGGGTGACGCGCAGCGGGTTTGTCGTCGGCACCGAAGAGTACATGAGTCCCGAGCAAGCGGGCGGCTCGCCGGACATCGACGGCAGGACCGACGTCTATTCGCTTGGCGTCGTGCTGTTCGAAGCGCTCGCCGGTCGGCCGCCGTTCTCCGCCGCGAGCGCGGCGGCGGTGCTCGACATGCAGCAGCACGCCACACCGCCGGATCTTCGGAAATTGCGGCGCGACGCGCCACGCAACCTCAGCGATGCCGTCATGAAGGCGCTCTCGAAGGCGCGCGACGCGCGCTGGCAAACGGCCGCCGATATGCGGCAGGCATTGCTGCCGTACGCCGTGGTGACATGACACATGCGATTCCGATCGATGCTGCTGGGATTGGTGCTCATCACCGGCCACCTGACCGCGCAATCACGTCCGCGCGCGCGCGATCTCGGCGTCCCCTTCGACGGCACGCCCGGTCCCCTCAACGGCATCACCGACGTCGCCGGCGTCACCGTCGGCCACGCCACGATCATCAAGGGCCAGGGCACGCTCGTCGTGGGGCAGGGTCCCGTGCGCACCGGCGTCACCGCAATCTTCCCGCGCGGCGCGACGAACGGCGATCCGGTCTTCGGCGGGTGGTTCACGCTGAACGGCAACGGCGAGATGACCGGCACGACGTGGCTGGAGGAATCGGGATTCCTCGCCGGGCCGGTAATGATCACGAACACCCACAGTGTCGGCGTCGTACGCGATGCCGTCATCGAATGGCTCGTGCACAAAGGATTCGAGTTCGACTGGTCGCTGCCGGTCGTGGCCGAAACGTGGGACGGCTCGCTCAATGACATCAACGGCTTTCACGTCACGAAAGCGCACGCGTTCGCGGCGCTCGACAGCGCGCACGGCGGGCCGGTCGCGGAAGGCAACGTCGGTGGCGGGACCGGCATGATCTGCAACCAGTTCAAGGGCGGGATCGGCACCGCATCCCGACGGCTCCCCGCCGACCGGGGGGGGTACACGATCGGTGTCCTCGTGCAATGCAACTACGGGTCGCGCGCCCGTCTCTCGATCGCCGGCGTCCCCGTCGGCCAGGAGATTCCCGATCTGTTGCCGACGCGTGACACGATTCCCAGCGAGAGGGGTTCGATCATCATCGTCATCGCCACCGACGCGCCCTTGCTGCCTCATCAGCTCAAGCGGATCGCCAAACGCGCGAGCCTCGGCGTCGGCCGGCTGGGCGGAACGGGCGGAAACCCGTCCGGCGACATCTTCGTCGCCTTCTCGACCGCCAACCCAGGCGCCGCAAAGCCCGATGCGAGTGTCAGCGTGACGATGCTCCCGAACGAACGGATCGATCCGCTCTTCCAGGCCACGATTCAGGCGACCGAGGAGGCGATCGTCAACGCGATGGTCGCGGCCGAGACGATGACGGGCATCAACGGCATGCGGGTGTACGCGCTGCCGCACGAACGGCTGCGCGCGGCGCTCCGGAAGTACAACCGTCTGGTCGAGCCCCGACGGTGAGGAGCCTGTGTCTCTTCCTGCTGTTGCTCGTTGCCGCTTGCCAGACGGAGGCGCGTCGCCTTCTCGTCGTTGACCTGACGCTCGCCGATCCCCTCACCCTCGAAACCACGGCGGCCCCGTGGCACGCGGCGGGCTATCGTGTGGAGTACCGCCGGTTCTATCCGCATCTCACCAGGCAGGATCTCGCCCGCTATCGCACCGTGCTCGTCCTCGGTGGGCGCCAGCCCGAGAGCCTGTCCGACGCGCTGACGATCGGCGATCTCGCGATTCTCACCGAATGGATCCGCCGCGACGGCGTCGTGGTGCTCGCATACACCGAAGACGGCGGCGCGCTCGACCGCTGGATCATGAACCAGTGGCTCGTGTCGCAGGGCGCCGGCATCGCCATCGCAGGGGGGTCCGGGGGCTCGGGGACGGGCGGCGCGCAGCTGCTCGACGCCACGCCGCTGCCGCATTCGGCCCTCGACAACGCGGGCTTCGCTCCATTCCCCGCCGGTCGGAATTATCCGCTGCAGATTCGCGATAAGAGCCAGACCCTGGCGCGCGGCGGCGGGACGGCGCTCGTCGCGGCGAGCCGCGTCCAGGATGGCCTGATCGTCGTGGCGAGCCGCAGCCTGCTGGCATCGGCCGATGCCGACTCCCGCGCGCGCGACTTTCTCGTTGCGCTCGCCCGCTGGACGCGGCGTCCCGCCGAGTGGGCCGGCATCGGCGCCGGCGGCCGACCCGCGCCGCTGCGGCTCGCCGAGGCCCCGCAACACGTCGCCGTCCATCCTCCGCCGCTCGCCCCACCAGCCGCAGCGGACAGCGCCGTGATCGTGCTGCCGCAACCGGCCTCCACCAATCGCGAAGATCCCGTCGTGGTCCCCGGCTGGATCAACCGGCAAGGCATGCGCGTCTTGTGGAGCCGGTTCATGCTGCCCGCGCTCGATTCATTGCTCCGATTCGTGGATGGGGCCGCACTCAATGCCCTGGCGACGACGATTCCCGAGCAGGCGATCCTCGACACCCTCAGCACGCGCAACCTCTGGAGGATCGTCGCCGAGCGGTTGCAGGCGACGAGCGTCCGCTGGTTCCCCGCCGTCGCGTTGGCGGCGATCCGGTCTGAGGGTGCCGACGAAGTGGATCGGCATGGGAGGCTCACACCGATCGCGTGCGGGCTCGATTCGCTGTACTGGCGCGGCGCGCTGCGGCCCACCTACCGTATCATGGCCCGGCTTGGCGGCGCGCGTCCCGAAGTCCTCGCCGGCGTCGCGCTGGATCTCGACAGTGCGATGGCGTATTACCGCGGCAGCGGCTTCTGTGACGCGGACTACCGTGTCGGATTGGCGGCGCTAGGTCTGGACCGTGACGAAATGGAGCGGCTCGCGGCACTGCCGCCGGTGGTTCGGTACGACACGCTGCTCGAGCGCGGGTGGTTGGGCGGCTACTACAAGGGGCTCGAGGCCGCAGTCGCCGAGCGCGCCATCGTGCTGCGCGCCGATTTGCGGCGGCTGCATCCCGATCTGCGATTCGCGTTCCACGCGAGCGACGTCCCCACCGACTGGTTCACTCTGGGCCTGTTGCGCGGCTTCTCCAGTCCGGACGCTCCCGTCCTGCTCTGGCTCAAAGAGCGGCGCGGACGCGACCTCATGCGACGCTATCGGGAGCGCGGCGTGTACGCGCTCTCTGCTGTGGGGTTGGAGCCCGACCGCGCCACGTTCGTGCCGAGCGAATGGCCACGGTTGCGATTCGCCGCGTTCAACGAGCATGCGGGGTTTTGGCTCGACGGGGCGGCAACCGACAGTTTGGGTCGCGTGATCCGGCGCTTTGTGAGGTAAAGCCTTGCCCCTTTGCCCTGTGGCCCGGTAATTTCCTGCCTTGGAAGTGGTGGGGCCGATGGTCGCGGTGGATCGGCAAGAGGGGTCCATCGAGGAAAGTCCGAGCTCCACAGGGCAGACCGCCAGGTAACGCCTGGGCGCCGAGAGGCGACGGAACAGGGCCACAGAGAACAGACCGCCCTTGTATCCAAAGGGTAAGGGTGAAACGGTGGGGTAAGAGCCCACCGCGTGCCTGGCAACAGGCACGGCACGGCAACCCCCGGTCGGAGCAAGGCCAAATAAGCAGCGAGACCCGGCCCGGGTCGTTTGAGCTGCGGGTAGGCCGCACGAGGTGGCTGGCGACAGCCACCCCAGAGAGATGACCATCTGCTCGTACCAACGAGTAAACAGAACTCGGCTTATGGTCCCACCACTTCCTCCCCTGTGACCACACAGCCGCCCGACTCTGCGAAATCCGTTCCCTATCCTCCCCACTGGGAGAATGTCGCCGATCTCCGAGTCTTCCGGACCACGGCCCAAGAGTGGGAGAAGCTCATCGGATGGCGGACCGACATGCGGAAACGGGGATGGAAATTGCTCAAGGTCACGAGCGAAGAGACCGAGGTTGTTGCGATCTTCGGACGTACCAAGACCAAGGAATAGCGATGCGTCGTGTGCTCCTCGTGGCGGCGGCTTTCACGGCGCTCAGCTGTACGCCAAAGAATCCGTCGTCCGGTCCGACGCCCGCGACTCCGCCCAGTGCTCCCCCAGCGCCGCCCCCTCCGCCCGCCCCGCCGCCAGCCGCACCAGGATTGCGGGTGGGACCGAGCGTCCTGCACTACATGGCGCATCAAACACTCCATGCAGAACAAGAGCTCCAAGGTCAGACACAAGTGATTGTGCGCGGAACGCGGTTGTTTTTCGCGGCGACCATTGTCGGCCCCGCCGATAGCCTGGGGTACCGGTTGACGTTCACAATTGATTCGATTGCTCTCGATTCCGGCACGACAGTTCCGCCGACAGTCGACCTCTCGGCTGCGCGAGGCTTGGTCTACGATGGCAGGCTGACGCCCGCCGGGGTGTCCAGGCTCACACTGGTATCCGACTCTACGCGCGCGGCTCCGTTTGTGCAGCTCTTGGGCCTCCTGCAAACCTTCTATCCTCGCCTCCCTGCAGCAGGGCTGATCGCCGGTGCCGAGTGGACTGACACCACCACGAGCGATGATCGCGTCGTGATCGACGTGAAGCGGCAGTCGATCAATCGTTCTCGGGCGGCGACGTGGGAAGACCGGGCGGGAATTCGCGCGCTGCGACTCGAGGTGGCCTCGACGTACAACGTCGCAGGTTCCGGCAGCCAGTTGAATCAGCCCGTGGAGGTCACGGGATCGGGAACAGGAACGGCGCACTACTTTATCAGTGTCGACGGACGGTACCTGGGCGGCGAAGGGACCGATAGCTCGACCATCACCGTCAAATTCCCCTACCAGTCTGCTGTTATCCCTGCGACTCGGATCCTCCGCTTAACGACAATCTTGGTGCCGTGACAGTCCCCCGGACGGCCGCGCTCGCTTGCTTGCTTGTTGTGACCGTCTGGCTGTCGGGCAGTCCGGCCGCCGCGCAGTCCGTCGCCCCCAACCTCGCGACCGGCTACCTCTTTCCGACCGACGTTCGTGATGCGCGCGCCATCTGGGTGAATCCCGCCGGCCTCGGCCTGTCGCGGGAAGCGTCGGTGTACGCGGAACTGGGCGTCGGCGATCCGGGCTCGCGGGGGCGGCTGCGGCAGATCAACGCCGGGTTCAATTCGCGGGGTCTGTCGCTCGGCTATCAGAAGGACTTCCTCGACAACGGCGTCCGTGGCACGACCCTTCGCCTGGGACTCGCGGGTGGGGCGCAGGGGCTCGCGGCGGGGTTCGCCGTCGCGCGGTACGGCGGGAGCGGTGCAACCGCGACCGGCTGGGATCTCGGCGTAACCTATGCGGCCCTGCCGCAACTCAGGGTCGGCCTCGTTGCCGCGAACCTGGGCCAGCCGATCGTGCGCGGTCAGCGACAGCGCTTCAACTTCATTCCGGGCCTCACCTGGCACCCCGGTCCGGTTCCGGCCATTGCGTTCTCGACCGCCGCGCACATCTCGACCGATTCGGTTCTGTCATACGCCTTTGGCCTGAGCTGGCGCACTACGGGCACGTCGTCACGCTGGCCCATCGAGATCCTCGCCCGGATGGACACGGACAAGGGGCTGCGCCGCGCGGCGTTCGCGCTGGGCCTGTCGATCGGGGGAGAGAATCGCGGCGGCGCCGTCATTACCTCGCCGGGCGATGTGTCGCACATCGACGGCGCGAGCGTGTATGGGCTCGTGACGCGGCAGCCCACCACCGGGCGCCGCTAGGAGGGCCGTCGTGTTCGCGCGCGCACGCGCGGACGACTCTTTGCCGCCGAATCTCCCGCCTCGCGCTCGTTGAGCTGCCCGCTCAGCAGGATCATGTCCCGGAACGACAAGTTGCGAAACACCGTGTCAGTGAAGGCTCGGGCCGTCGTTCCCCGGATCACCAGCCGAAATATGAGTCCCCCGCGCAGGTCGAAGCCCATGTGGGTGCGGACGCTGTCGCGGGAATAGGAACGCACGCCGTGCGGCGTGAGGACGACGGTGCGGCGGCGCGTGAGCAGCAACAGCGTGGTGTCTTCCAGGCCGGCGGGTTGATAGGCATAGAGCGCGACATCACCCGGCGCGAGCGCGCGGCGCGCCCGCATGGCACGCGTGAGGCTGTCGGGGACGGGCGGCCGGATCGCGACCTTGGGCGCCTTGCTGAACACCGTATAGGCGACGACCGCGGCGCCGGCAACGAACGCGATCGACAGCAGGCAGCCCGCCACGCCGAGGCCGAGGAGCGACTTGTAGAACATCGCGGTGAGGCGCCGCCGCAACGGGACCCGCACGCGATCGCGCGCCGCGGTCGGCAGCGCGTTCACCAGCGCACGACTGACCTCGCTGGCCATCTGGAAGCGTTTCTTGCGATCCTTCTCGAGCATCCGCTCCAGCACCACGGCCATCTCTTCCGAGACGTCTGGGCGCTCGCGGCGAATCGGGGCCGGCGGTTGCGTGAGCTGCTTGGCGAGAATCGACGCCGACGACGGACCGTCGAACGGCGGTGACCCGGAGAGCATCTGGTAGAGAACGATGCCCAGCGAGTAGATGTCCGACCGGCCGTCCAGCTGATCGCCTGCGGCCTGCTCGGGACTCATGTACT
>Ga0137418_10006728_pt1 | contig 10573 bp, 8 predicted proteins | sample CZODoug3_1_2_16f_FD_122242 | JGI IMG/M metagenome (GOLD analysis project Ga0137418, IMG submission 122242) | Vadose zone soil fungal communities from Angelo Coast Range Reserve, California, USA - CZODoug3_1_2_16fungal (Hybrid Assembly) | ecosystem: Environmental > Terrestrial > Soil > Vadose... | reverse complement strand
AGAACTGGGACACTGAACCATGTACATTGAGCTTAGGAATATCAGTGTTCACTACGACAAGGTACAGGCCCTTGATGATGTATCATTGAACCTCAGGAAAGGTGAAATCATTGCTCTAATCGGTGCAAATGGCGCTGGCAAGACTTCTACACTCAGAGCTATCACTGGACTGACCAGACCGTCGGCGGGAGAAATCTGGTTTGACTCCAGGAGGATCGACAAGCTTGAACCGCCCCGAATCGTCGAGCTCGGCATTTCAATGGTGCCGGAGGGACGCCACGTCTATCCATTCATGTCCGTCAAAGAGAACCTGCTTATGGGCGCTTATTTGCGTAGAGACAAAAAGGGAATCGACCTGGATCTGGAAAAAGTCTTTACGCGATTCCCGCGGCTGAAAGAGCGGCTAAAACAGCAGGCCGGCAGTCTGTCAGGCGGCGAGCAACAGATGGTTGCTATCGGTCGAGCGCTAATGGCGCGGCCGAAATTGCTTCTTCTTGACGAGCCGTCGCTCGGCCTTGCGCCGATGGTCGTACGCGATATCGCCCGTGTTATCATCGAGATCAATCGTGAGGACGATATCAGCATCATTCTCGTGGAGCAAAATTCCCGAATGGCGCTCAAGATCTCGAACCGTGCCTACGCATTGGAAACCGGGCGCATTGGTCTAACGGGCCAGTCGGCAGATCTCCTGCACGACGATCGAGTTCGCCAACTCTATCTGGGTGGTTGAACAAAATCTGGAAAGCTGCTGGGTCGGCCCACATTGAATGCAAGTATGCACTTGCATTCGGTACGGACTGCAAGTACATACTTGTATCATGAGTAGGTTTTATCAATCCGATCGACTGAGCATTCTCGCCCGTTATACCAGCGTCGTCGCCATCACAATTGCTTCTTCGTCCTTGCCGCTGAAGGATGCAGCGAATGACCAAACTCGAGACGATCAGGCCAGGATCGAATCCCGCGAAGATGGTCGATCAGAGGTGACGGATCGCGTTGCACTCTAATCTGCGCCCGCCGCCGGGACGAATCACGAGCGCCGAAACTCGCATAAGGAACCGGTCCCGATTCAGTGCAAGTAAGTACTTGCATCTAACATTAGTTGCAAGTACATACTTGCATGGCTTCATCAAAGTCGACCGCTAAACGCCGGCGAATCCCGGGCGGATCCGCGGATTTAACTAAGATACGAATCTTCGCAGCCGCTGAACTAGTATTTTCCAGAGACGGTTTCCAGGGGGCTACCACTCGTGAAATCGCTCGGCAAGCCAGGGTCAATGAGGTGACCATTTTTCGGCATTTTCATACCCGGGAAGAGCTGCTCCGTGCAACTTTGCAGCACGAATGCGCTGCGTTCGATGCGCTGATCCACCCGGAGGAAATCTGGAAGGGCGAACTGCCTGACCGCCTGGAACGCTATATCCGCGACGTGTATTCCGCAGTTAAGGATCGCGAAGCGATGGTGCGCGCCTTTATCGGCGAAGCACGTTCTTTACCTGAATCGATTCGTCGCGCGCTCCGGGAGTTCATGTTGACCAAAAAGGCTCGCTTTGTTGCAGCGCTGCAGGAAGCCCAGAAGCTGGGTCTTGTCCGAAAGGATATTGATCTGTCTGTCGCAGCCGATTGCATCCGCGATTCAATTCATAGCGCCATGCTGCGGCATACTCTGTACAAGACCGATCCCGAAACGGTCGATGCCCATCTGCGCGGCGTCACGGATATTTTTTATCGAGGGATTAAAGCCAATGACAGAAGGGATTCCTGAGCGTGCCAGAAATACTAGAGAGAGATCTACGGGAGGGTCGCCACCAAGATGTTCCTGCCGATTGGCGGAGCGAGAAGCGCAGAGTGTCCTTGCGCGGCCGGTTCGGTAAGCGCTTTAAGCCAACGCTGGTCGGAATCGGTCTGGTGCTGGTCCTGGCCGTTGTCCTCCTTTATTTCTTTGCCCAATCAATGAGCTATGAGTCAACGGATGACGCCTTCATTGATGGTCACATCAGCTACGCTGCGCCGAAGATCGCCGGAAGGATCGATAAGGTCTTTATTAACGACAACCAGCTGGTGAAAAAAGGGGACCCAATCGTCGAGATTGATCCCCGGGATTACGATGCCCAGCTAAAACAGAAACAGGCTGCCTTGGACAGTACCAAGGCACAGGCAGCTGCTGCGCAGGCAGGCGTCGAGCAGCAGATTGCGAGGGTCAAAAGTCTGCAAGCTACGCTCGATCAAGATAAGGCAGATCAGCGATCATCTGAGGCTCAGGCAGATCAAACCGCGGACAATCTGCGCCGGCAGCAGGACCTTTATGATCACCACGTTGTCTCCATCCAGGATTTGACTAATTCCAAGGATTCGAATCGCTCCGCCCAGGCAAACCTGGATTCGGCAAAAATGAAGGTGCTCTCGGCCGAGGCGCAGATATCGGCGGGAGAGGCCGAAATCCGCACCTTTGCAGCGCTCCTGCAGTATGTACTTGCCCAACAACAAGAAAACGAGGCGAACGTCGAAACCGCCGAGTTAAACGACTCGTATACAAAAGTTTTTGCGCCAGAGTCCGGTCGGGTCACTCGCAAGTCAGTCGAACCGGGTGACTACGTCCAGGTGGGTCAAAACCTGCTTGCTTTGATTCCTTCGAACATCTGGGTTACGGCCAACTTCAAGGAAAATCAGCTTCGGCTAATGCGGCCGGGTCAGCCGGTGGAAATCCAGGTGGATGCGCTTGGGGGCCAAAAATTCAAGGGTCATATAGACAGCATCCAGATGGGCAGCGGCGCTGCGTTCAGCCTTTTGCCTCCGGAAAATGCCAGCGGGAACTATGTGAAGGTGGTTCAGCGTGTCCCGGTGAAAATCCGTTTCGACTCGGTTCCCGATGTGGGCCTGCCGCTCGGACCAGGTGAATCGGTCGTTCCGACGGTCAAGGTGCAAGATTTTGATTATTCCGGTTTCCAATTGATGATCGCAGCGGCTTTGACCGCAGCAGCAATTCTGGGGGTCCTTTGGTGGGGAACCAGGCCGCCCAAAGCAAAGAAGAACGCTTAATTCTCTTATGAAAACCAAAAAAGTGCCTCGTGAGCGGAATCCCTTTCTTCTAACTGGTAAGCATCGCTGGCGGCCATTTCGTTGGATCTGGCCGCGCAGCCGGCGCGATGGCGCGACAAATAATCCATTGAGCCATGGCGCCAGGAATGCTTGACGTCGATGGCTGATCAAACCTCAGCTCAAACGGAACAGCCGTGGAAGCCAGCCGCTAACCCCTGGTTGATAGCGGCAGGAGTGATGTTGGCGACGTTCATGGAGGTGCTCGATACCTCCGTGGCCAACGTTTCGTTAACGCACATCGCTGGAAATCTCTCGGCGAGCACTGATGAAGCGACCTGGGTGCTTACCAGCTATCTTGTTTCTAATGCCGTAATTTTGCCTGCCAGCAGCTGGCTGTCACGACGCTTTGGTCGCAAGCGTTTCCTGATCACTTGTATTACGATCTTTACCCTTGCTTCGGTGCTCTGCGGATTGGCTACCAGCTTGGGTTTTCTGATTTTGGCCCGAATTATCCAGGGTGCCGGAGGAGGCGCTCTGCAACCGGTCTCCCAAGCGGTCATGCTGGAGACTTTCCCTCCGGAAAAGCGGGGAGCCGCGATGTCAATTTACGCTATGGGCGTGGTGGTGGCGCCTATACTTGGGCCTACCTTGGGGGGTTGGCTTACGGACAACTATTCCTGGCGTTGGGTCTTCTACATCAATATTCCAGTTGGCATTGCCGCGATCTTTATGTGTCTCCGGTTTCTCGAAGACCCTCCGTACCTGAAAAACGCGAAAGCCGGTAAAATCGACTTCTTTGGATTCGGGTTCCTGGCCCTGTGGATCGGCTGCCTCCAAGTACTGCTCGACAAGGGTCAGGGTGACGACTGGTTTTCATCGAATTTTATTTGTTGGTTGGCAGTTCTCGCAGTCGTTGGTTTCATCCTTTTCCTGGTACGGGAACTGACGACACCCAATCCGATCGTCAATTTGCGGGTGTTGAAGGATCGAAATCTCGCGACCGGGGTTTTATTGAACTTCAGCGTGGGCGCCGTCCTTTACAGTACAACGGCGGCATTGCCGCAGTTTCTGCAACTTTTGCTTGGGTATCCCTCGCTGCAGGCCGGCTTGGTGATGAGCCCGAGAGGGATCGGAGCAATTATCGGGAGCATCGTAGCCGGACGCATTCTTTCCAAGGTCGACGGCCGTCTCTGGATGGCACAGGGAGCGGCAGTGCTGGGTCTCACCATGTTTCTCTTGGGCGGGCTGAACCTGAACATTTCCCCAGAGAACGTCATTTGGCCAATCGTCATTAGCGGATTTGCTATCACCTCGATCTTTGTGCCGATGACTACTTTTTCGGTGGCGACTCTGAAGCGTGAGAACATGGGGGATGCTGCCGGTTTAACGAGCCTGGTAAGAAACCTGGGGGGATCGGTTGGGATATCGTTGGTGACCGCGCTGGTTACGCGGAGTACCCAAGTGCACCAGGCTTTGCTGGTTGGCCACTTCACCAAGTTGGACGCGCCGTTCCGTAATCAACTCGCTACGATGCAGCACTCGTTAGCTGCTCAATCGGGTCAAGCTGCTCAATCGCAGGCTTACGGCATTTTGTACCAAACTCTTCAGCAACAGGCCGGTCTATGGGCTTACGTGGAACAGTTCCGCTGGCTGGCACTGATCTGTCTTGCGCTTGGGCCTATGATCTTGCTGTTCAAGAAAGCGAAGGCGCCGGCGGACGCAGCGGCGATGGCCCACTGATGGTTGCGGGTTACAGGTTACAGGTTACAGGTTGCGGGTTGCGGGTTAAGGGAACCCCCAACTCGTAACCTTTACCTAGCTCGTGCTCAGTTGCCGGTGCAAACGCCCGAGTAAGAGCACCAGGAAAAACCCGGTGAAGGCGTTGATGACCAATGAATTGAAGACGAAAACGCTGACCGTTACACCAAAATAAGTTTTCTCGGGAGCAAAAAACACATTTCGCGTTTTCGACGTGTAATCTTTCTGCTTCATTTGGGCGTCGGTGAGCATATCGGTAATCTTCTTGTTCTCGAACAGCTCTTCCGCCGTGATCTGATTATCCTGTCGTTCAAATTGAGCTTCATTCAGTTCTTTGCCGCCAATGACCTGATCGATTTCGTGCAGCCGTGAGTTTATCTGGCCGACGTCCTTTCCCCCCAAACCCGATAGGATTGCCAGAGTGACCTTTAGATCTTCCAGCCGATTTTGGTCGGCATCGGACAAATCCTGCTTATGCGCAAGTTCCTGGATTTTCTCCGTGAGAAGATCCTGCCGTTTCGTAAACGGATTGAGTTTTCCCTGACCGACGACGATGGCCTCGTACGCCCAGCGCGTCGGGATGAACTCGCACACGAACGGTACCTCGACATTCTGAGGCTTCATATCTCCGGGGGCCTGTTGCGTCTTTGCGATTCGGTCGCGGGTGAAAAAGTAGAAAAAATCAAGATTCCGATTCATCTCTTCGTACTTAATCAATGCGCCGCCTAGAATAATTTGCGGAATCAGAACCAGCGGCACGATGTTCGCCGCCGTTTTGGCGTCATCGACCAACGAGGAAATGAGGAGGCCTCCGGCTACGCCGCTGATCGCTGTGGTTCCAACAAACCAGAGGTACGGCCAGAACATCCCACGGATTTCCAGAATGAAATTGCCGATGAACACGAAAAGGACCGATTGGGCGAGCGCAAAAAGAGAAAGGGTAACGAATTTGGAAATGACGTAGTAGGGGAGATGGATATTAAGATTGCGTTCCCGCTGCAGTATCGTTCGATCCCGGATGATGTCATCGGCGCTGTTGGTTAGACCGAGAAACATGGCCACAATCAGGGCCAGGAACAGGTAAGTAGGAATGTGAAACGCGGAAGCGAAGTTGTAACTTTCGTTTTCCGCGTAGCGCAACACAAACCCGATCAACGCGGCTAGAAGAGGAGCCTCGAAAAGGGTCATCCATACGTTCGTGCGATTTCGGAGCTTGCTGATGAATGCCCGCTTGAAAATTGTGGCAAATCTTACCCATTCATCCTTCCATCTGATCGGTTCCTTTCTCGCAGCCGGAATTGGCAGTGCGGTTGCGGTTTGCTGCACCACCGGTACCTGGCGCATCTCTTGGATCAGCCGAAACGATTCGTACTTATCTCGCCAATAATCGGGCGAATAGCGGCGGGATGCCACCAGCTGACCCTTGCTATTTTCTTCGTAAATAACGTCTCCACTCAGATCGCGCAGCGGTGTTTCCAAGACATCAAAGATAAACTCTGGCCGAGTGGTCCCGCAGGAAGGACAGCTGCCCAGTTCCGTGCCGAAATGTTGTTGGTGTTCCGCCGAGGCAAAATATTGCAACATTTCTTGTGGCGTACCGAAGAACACTAGCCGGCCGCCTTTATCCAAAAGCGCCGCCTTGCTGAACATCTGAAAGATCTTGGAAGTCGGCGTGTGGATCGTCACCAGCACAATCTTGTTGTGCGAGAGACCGCGGATGATCTCGATAACATGTTCGGAATCCTTGGATGACAGGCCCGAAGTCGGTTCGTCAAAGAGATAGACATCGGCCGAGCTGATCATATCGAGGCCGATGTTCAGCCGTTTCCGTTCGCCGCCACTCAAATATTTCTTTACCGGAGTCCCGACCACGCTATCTCGTCGCTCGGAGAGACCGAGCTCGATAAGTTTGCTGTCGATCCGGCGCATCCGGTCCTTCGCCGAAAGGTGGGGAGACCGGATCGCTGCGGCGTAGTCGAGATTCTCCAGGATCGTCAGGTGTTCATCGAAGGCATCGTCCTGTGGAATGTAGGCAACGTATTCTCGCAGCGCTTCGCGGTCTTCGTAGAGCGATTGTCCATTGAGCAGTACTCTGCCGCCGGTTGGTTCATTCTGACCACAGATTGCCTTTAGCAAAGTGCTCTTACCGGATCCGCTCGCACCCATAACGCAGACCATTTCTCCGCGACTGACAGAAAGAGAGATCCCATCGAGCGCAACCTCTCCAGCGGGAAACCGAAACGACACATCGCGTACTTCCAGATGTCGAATGATGTTTCGTTCTTCTTCAATGATCCGTTCCGAAAAGTCACATCGGAGCACCTGGCCGGTATCGATCCGGATGATATCGCCGTCGACCAGACGTGCGATGTTGCGCACGATCATATCGCCGACCATGATCGGGCGATCCGCTTGCAGAACCTGCAGCGTGCCAACGCGATATTCGTAATCGCAAGTAATTTTGAGCAGCACTTCTCCGACTGTGCCAGGGCTCAGCAGGATGTCGTCCGCTTCCAGAAGGGATGGATTGTTCGACACCAAATAGGTGATTTTGGAGACCTTCAGCTGAAATCGTCCGCCCAATGCGCGAGCGCGGCGCCGCAAATCGGAGAGCAGTAGTTCGCTGGAATTCTCGAAAACAATCCGGTCCTCCAGTGTGCCTACCGCAGTCGTTCCCGCGTTCAACTCGATTCCATTGAGAGTGGCGGCTACATTTTTGAGGGCGATCACTTGGACTTTGAGACCAAACGTTACTTCCAGACAGCTGTCGCGAGTCCTGGCCTTTTCCAGCTGCACTTCGTCGTTTTGAGTAACCGTGACGAAGATGTGCGGAAGCGAGACGTTCTTCTTCGCGTTGAAATATAAGAGAAGATCTTGATGGGTAATGACCTGCTCACCAATGATGATTCTTTGGCCCGGATAAATGCGGCAGAACTCACCTGGCGCCAGGGCACGTCCGCGAACGACCACCGGCCGCGAGCTCAGATTCTTGAAGAGGATCAGCTCATGGTAACGGTAGGCCATCAATCGGTCGCCCTCTTTCAGTTCTCTCAGCGGCACGTCGACGGACGGGCTGTCTCCGAATACAATCGACTCGAGGGGCGAAGTTCCTTTTTGATAGACCGAAGTATCGGCCAGGTCTGCGGCATTGAGTTGATAGACAATGTCAATCGCTTGGGCGGCCATACCCAATTGCGACATGAACGAATAGTAGGCAATGACCTGCTCCTGCTGCATACCGGCCTTGGCAATTAAGTCGTAAAGCTGAACCCCGAGCATGATCTTGCGATCCTGGCTCAGTTCCTCAGCGAGACGCCTCGCCATGGCGGATAAGTCCTGTGGCTCTTTTAATGCCTTTTGAAATAATAAGCGGAGCTCGGAATAGACTGCCTCCGGATAGTCATAGCGAAGGAAGCCCAAGCTTGAGTCGATTTCCTCTTCCAAAATCCGACCGTCCACCTTGGAAAAACCGGCCAGGACTTGGATCAACAACGGTAAAAGATTCCGGTTGTCTGTCTTGGTACGCCGGTTCCAGGGAAATCGTCGCAGCGTGTGCGCGGCGAGGTGACGAGCCTTGGCAGTAAACGACCCATTTCGGGCTCGTGATACATCTAACGATTCTGGCATTTTGCGCTTTAGGAGACTACTGCAGTGTACCATAGGGGTCTGCTATGTGGCTGCAAACGATTTTGGCCAAAGAGGAACGGCCTGGGATAGTGCCTCCCTTAGTGACGGGCATATGGAGGGCTCTTCTTGCCGCTGAAACAGTTTTCCCTTAAGATAAGAACGGTGTAAGCAGTTTTTTGGACTATGGCGTTGCTATCGAGCTTTAACGAGGATCGGCCGGTTTCGTACTTCCGGGGTCATCCGATCTACTGTGCGACGATTCTTACAATCGCCTACGCAGTAGGTGTTGTGTTGACGACCATCCTCGAAGGGCTGATGGCAAACTGCATATTTTTTCCGAATACGGCGTTCTTCCGCGGCGAAATCTGGCAGATCTTTTTCTGCACGTTCGTCAACCGGCCTTCGTTCTTCATCTTGTTCGGTTTGTTCTTTCTCTATGTCTCGGCAGTCGAAGTTGAGAAATATATCGGTCGGTCCCGTTTTCTTGTTCTTTACGCGATTTTGCTCTTCGCGCCGATCATCACTTTGACCGTCTGGATGTTTGTGACCGGCCAATCCGCTCCGTATTTCGGCAATATGGAAGTGGCGATTGGATTCTTTATCGCCTTTTGCACGCTTTACCCAGGTCTGCAGTGGTTCGGAATGTTTCCGCTCAAGTGGGTTGGCATTGTTTCTTATGCCATCTGGCTGCTCGTTTTAATAAGCCAGCATGATTGGCTTAGTGCTTTGGTCTTCACGCTAGTCTGCGCTGCTTCTTTCGGATATATCCGATATCTGCAACATGGCGGTGAACTTCCGCGCATTCCCAATCCGCTCGAGTTCTGGCGCCGGCCGAAATTTAAGGTCGTGGCTCGGCCCTCCTCGTTTGCCAAGCCGTCTGCTCGCGAACCACAAACGAGCGATCTCAACGAAATGGACCGATTGCTGGACAAAATTTCCAAACATGGTCTAGCTAGTCTCACGGCGAAAGAACGTGAGAGTCTAGAGCGCGCGCGAGCCAAATTGTTGGAAAAGGATGACAAGTGAGACGGCAAAGTAGTCTGCTGCTTCCTCCTTCGTCTCCCTTAGCCCCAGAACTTCGGAAGACAGGCCAGCCTCAGGATAATCAAACGTGATTGGTGAAAAGGGAGGCGATTGGTAAGCGCTTATCGCAAAATCCTCGCGGGACAACTGATCACCGACCCTATTCACCCCTCACCAATCAATTATCCTGAGCCAGGAGGACCAGACTACTTCGCTCTATGAATTCCGCTATTGATCGCCTGCGGGAAATAGTAGCCAAATTGCGCGCGCCCGATGGCTGCCCTTGGGACCGCGAGCAGACTCACGCGACGCTCAAGCCGCATTTGCTGGAAGAGTGCTATGAACTCATCGATGCTATTGATGATCAGGATGACGAAGCTCTGCTCGAGGAACTTGGTGATGTTTTGCTCCAGGTAGTTCTGCACGCGCAGATGGCAAGTGAAGAAGGTCGATTTCATTTTGACCAAATCGCCGATCGGATCGCCGATAAGCTTGTGCTCCGGCATCCGCATGTTTTTGGTGACAACAAACTTTCCACCAGCGACGCCGTTTTACGCCAATGGGACGCAATTAAGCGCTCGGAGAAACAAGAGCGAAAGTCGATCATTGATGGAATACCGCGAACACTGCCGGCGCTAGCCAAAGCGCAGAAAGTGCAGACGAAGGTGGCGGGTACCGGCTTTGATTGGCCGGAAGCGCATGATGTGCTGGCGAAGATACGCGAAGAAATTTCGGAAATAGAAACGGCGCAGAACACGAGCGAACTCTCAGAAGAACTAGGTGACCTTTTATTTTCCATTGTGAATTTCGCACGAAAACGGAACCTGGATGCGGAAGGTCTGCTGCAAACCGCAACCGAGAAGTTCACTCAGAGATTCCGCGCGATGGAAACGCTGGCCGCAGAAAGAGGCATCCAACTTTCGGCACTTGCTTTGGCGGAACTGGATCGGCTCTGGGACGAAGTAAAGCAATCGGATCGGTAGGGACCCGTCATCGCCGAGACCGTGCGGGAACTAAGCAGGTAGCCGGTGCTGGGACAATTCCCGGTGATGTCGGCGCCATCACCGGTGATAAGTCGCAACGACCTCTGCTTTGGCCAGCAACACTGTGACAAAATGGAGCGGCT
>Ga0137418_10006726_pt1 | contig 10573 bp, 5 predicted proteins | sample CZODoug3_1_2_16f_FD_122242 | JGI IMG/M metagenome (GOLD analysis project Ga0137418, IMG submission 122242) | Vadose zone soil fungal communities from Angelo Coast Range Reserve, California, USA - CZODoug3_1_2_16fungal (Hybrid Assembly) | ecosystem: Environmental > Terrestrial > Soil > Vadose... | reverse complement strand
TGAAAGAGCTCCCGCGCCTCCGCGATCCGCAGGGCATGCATGAGAGCGGTATAGATCCCGCCTCCGAGCCCGATCCCCACGGCCACCTCCACCAGACGCAGGGTCTCGCTCCGAACGTCGACGAGGCGCTCGAAGAGTGTGGCCCACGCGAGGACCACGGCGCCCATGATCGCGGCGCTCATCACAACCTTGACCATGAAAAGGCGATCACCTCGACCCTGCAGATCTCCAACCTCCCGGCGTACGAGGGGGACCAGCAACAGGACGTGCAAGAGCGCCACCCCCGTTGTGGCGAGGGCGATCCCGGGAAGGCCGAATGGCCCGATCAACAGGTAATCCAGCAGGGCGTGGGCCGAAATGGCGCCCGCCGAGGTCCATGCCAGCGACGCGAGTCTCCGGGTCGCGAAGAGCACCCGGGACAGCAGGACCAGGTGGCCCATGAAGAGGATCTCGGGCGCGTAGCAGGCGAGGAGCTTGGCCACCATCGCGGTCGACTCGGGGCGAAACTCACCCCGCTCGAAAAGGAGCCGGGCCACCGGAGCCCCAAAGACAAGGACGCCGGCGCTCAGGGGTGCCGTGACGATAAGCATGTAGCGCAAGCTCGACCGCAGGGTCGCAGCCAGCTCCTCGCGGCTATTCAGCGCGGCCGCGGCCAGACGCGGGAAAGCGACCTCGGCGAGCGAGAAGGTCGTCAGCATCTCGGCGTTGGACACGATGACGAAGGCGAACCCCAAGGTGGTGATGCTCCCCGCCGGGAGGAAGGACGCGAAGGCGTTGTCCACGAGGAGGTTGATGGGGCCGATGTTCCCGGCGATGCTCATGGGCAGGAAGGCCGCCCAGAATCTTCGCTGCTGCCGGTCGCGGACAGCCTGGTCCGCCGGCGCCGGCGAAAATCCGGTTGGGTCGCGAAGCATTTTCCCCGTGAGGAGGTAAAGCAGACCCACGGCGATGCCCCCCCCGAGCGCCGGACCCACGGAGAGGGCGAAGATTCCGATCTTCCCAACCAGCAACACCAGGATGACGAGAGAAACGAGGTTGATGAGGACGTGGGTGAAGTAGGGCGCCACGAACCGGCCCCTTGACTCGAACAGGCAGCGGATCACGGTGAAGTAGACACCGCTCGCGAACCAGAAGACCGAGATCCGGAGCAGCGCGGCGCCGAGGTCGATCTGACCCGGACCCAGCCCGGGCGCGATCGAGGCAATGAGGAATCGAGCGCAGGCGACGGCGACCAGGGCACAGGGGGCCATCAGCAGGGTGAGGTGCCAGAGCATCTGGCGGGCAAAGCGCTTCTGCCCGGAGATCCCCTCCCTGCGGCCGACCTCGGCGAGCGAGACCAGGAGATTACCGTAGAGACCGCCGAGCAGGAGTGCGGAGACGAGGTTCGGGATCGTCTGGGCAACCAGGTAGCAGTCCTTCTCCACGCTCGTTCCGAAGTAGGTCGCCGAATGCATTCCGAGGGCCAGGGAGAAACCGGTGTTCAGCAGGCGGGACCCCGAGACGACGAGCGTCGAGCGCATGGCGCTCGGTGCCTGGGTCACGTGCGGGGAACCAACGGGTTCTCGCCAGTCATGCGCGGGACGGGGCGGCTCAGGAATAGGCCGGGTGCCCGGTCAGGGCTTCTCCGAGGATGAGGGTATGGATGTCGTGCGTGCCCTCATAGGTGTAGACCGCCTCCATGTTGCACAGGTGCCTGCCGGCCTGGTATTCGTCCATGATACCGTTCGCCCCGAGGATCTCGCGGGCGATGCGGGCGCACTCGCGGGCAACCCAGACGTTGTTTCTCTTGCCCATCGAGATCTGGGCCGGGGTCGCCTTGCCTTCATCCTTCAGGCGACCGAGGCGCAGCGCCAGGAGCTGGGCCTTGGTAATCTCGCTGGCCATCCACACCAGCTTCTCCTGCTGAATCTGGAAGGCGGCGATCGGCTTCTTGAAGACCACGCGGGACTTGGCGTAAGCGAGAGCCTCCTCGAAGACGGCCAGCGCCGAGCCAACGCCGCCCCAGACGATGCCGTAACGCGCCTGATTCAGGCACATGAGGGCTGCCTTGAGGCCCTCGGTGCCGGGCAGCAGGCACGACGCCGGGATTGTGCAGTCCCTGAGGATCAGCTCGGAGGTCACCGAGGCCCGCAGCGAAAACTTCCCCTCGTAGTCCCGCGTCGTGAAGCCTCGAGTGTCGCGCTCGACCAGGAATCCGCGGATGACCCCGTCGTCGCACCGGGCCCAGACGACCGCGACGTCGGCGATCGAGCCGTTCGTGATCCAGGCCTTGGAACCGTTGAGGACATAACGGTCACCCTGCTTCGCGGCCCGGGTTCGCATGCTCGCGGGGTCGCTGCCGGCGTCGGGCTCGGTCAGGCCGAAACAGCCGATCGCCTCGCCGCGGGCCATGGGCGGCAACCAGCGCTCCTTCTGCGCCTCCGACCCGAAGGTGAGAATCGGGTACATGCACAGCGATCCCTGCACAGAGACGAACGAGCGCAGGCCACTGTCGCCGCGTTCCAGTTCCTGCATGATGAGACCGTGGGCCACGCTCTTGAGGCCGGCGCAGCCATAGCCCTGCAAGTTGGCGCCCAGGAGGCCCATGCGGGCCATCTCGGGGACGAGGTACATCGGAAAGGTCCCTTCGCGGAAGTGCTTCTCCATGACCGGCAGAACCTTCTCGGACACGAAGGCGCGCACCGTGTCCCGGATCAGACGTTCTTCCTCGGACAGGGCATCGTCCAGGGCGTAGAAATCGAGAGGATGGAAGGAGCGTGGCATGGTCGCGCTACGCTCCGGCGTTCTCGACGAGCAGGGCGATCCCTTGGCCGCCGCTGATGCAAAGGGTGGCGATGCCGCGGCGGGCGCGCCGGCGGCGCATCTCGTGGATCAGGGTCGTCGTGATCCGGGCTCCCGTGGCGCCGATCGGGTGACCGAGCGCGATGGCTCCTCCATTGACGTTGTGCCGCGCCAGGTCGAACCCCAGGTCGCGCTGGCAGGCGAGCACCTGTGCCGCGAACGCCTCGTTGATCTCGATCAGGTCGATCGCGCCCAGGTCGAGGCGGGTCTTCTCCAGGAGCGCGCGCACGGCGGGTACCGGGCCGAGGCCCATCACCGCGGGGTCGACCCCGGCGGACGTGTACGCCACGACCCGCGCCTGCGGGACGACGCGCAGCCGGCGCGCCGCCGACGCCGAAAGCATGATCATCGCCGCGGCCCCATCCACGAGCCCGGAGGATGAGGCCGCGGTCACGGTCCCGTCTTTCTTGAAGACAGGCGGCAGTTTGGCAAGCGACTCCGCAGTCACTCCGTCCCGCGGGTGCTCGTCCTCGGCCACGACAATCTCTCCTTTCGGGCCGCGGACGGTCACGGGCACGATCTCGTCCCGGAAGTGGCCGGCCTTGCGCGCACGCTCGCAGCGTTGTTGCGACTCGGCGGCGTAGGCGTCCTGCTCGACGCGGCTGATGCGGTAGCGCTCGGCCAATGTCTCCGCCGTTTCGCCCATCAACTGGTCGCACAGGGGACAGAGGAAGCCGTCGCGGTACATGGCGTCGGTGACCCTCTGGTGTCCCATCTTGTGGCCGAAGCGCACCTCTTCGAGAAGGTAGGGCACCCGACTCATCGCCTCCGCACCCCCGACCAGGACGACCTCGCGCTCGCCGGCCAGGATGCTCTGGGAGGCCGACAGGATCGCCCGCAGGCTCGAGCCGCAGGCCATGTTCACGGTGTAGGCAGGCGAAGAGTCGGGTATGCCGGCTCGGTGAGCGATCTGGCGCGCCGGGTTCGGTCCGACTCCAGCGGGCCGGGCGTTTCCCATGATCGTCTCCTCGACGTCGGAGACGGAAACGCCTGCTGATTTGAGGGCGGCACGGGCCGCGATGGCGCCCAGCTCGGGAGCGCTCATCATCGCCAGGCCGCCGCCGAATTTGCCCAGCGGCGTCCGCACGGCGCCCGCGATGAGCACCTCGGTCCCGGCCGTCACGTCCCGCAATTCCTTGCGCCGCACGCCATGGCGGCCAACTTATACCATAGCGGGCAGGGTGACTCAACGGAGTGCGGCGGGGCATTAGGCTCGCGCCGAGCCACGGTTGCGCCCGTGGCACACCCTCCCTATATTGAAACCGGCCACGGCCCTCATGTCGCCAATTGCGTCAGATCCTTGACGCCCAGCGGAACGATGAACGAGACCGGTTTGCGACACGTCCAGGCTCCACGACCCCTCGAGGATCAATGCCCAGCACCGGGCTCACCGGCAGCCTGAAGACGATGTCCCTCCCCGACCTGCTTCAATGGGTCGGTTTCGGACGCAAGACCGGCACTCTCTCCCTCAAGAGCGGCCCCCTGCACAAGAAGATCTATTTCCAGGAAGGCGCGATCATCGGATCGTCCAGCAACGACGCGCGCGAGTACCTGGGCCAGTTCATGCTGAGCGAGGGGATCATCTCCGAGCAGCAGCTCAAGGACGCCTTCGATTTGCAGGCCCAGACCAAGGTGATGCTGGGCCGCATCCTCGTGAAGAAGGGGCTCGTGTCGGAGAACAAGGTCGGGGATATCCTGCGGCTGAAGGCGGAAGAGACGATCTACTCTCTGTTCCTGTGGGCCGATGCAGATTTCGAGTTCCTGGAGAGCGAGCTGCCGCCCGGAGATCAGGTCCTGATCTCCATCCGAGTCGACGACGTCCTGATGGAAGGCCTGAGACGCTACGACACCTCCAAGAAGATCCGCCAGTCGCTGCCGCACAACGGTGTGGTCTTGAAGCGCACGGCCAAGGCGCTGGCTCCAGAGATCGCCTCGAAGACTTTCCCCAAGCGGATCTACGACCTGATCGACGACAAGCGGACGCTGGCCGACATCATCCTCGAGGCGCACGCCTCCGAGTACATCGTCTGCCAGGTGCTTTTCGTCATGGTTCAGAAGCGCTATGTCGAGGTCGCCAAGGGGACGGCGCCGGCGGCGGCGCGCCCGCCGGCCGACACGCCGCAGGCGCTGATGGACGCGGCCAAGGAGCTGATCAAGAGTGGCGATTCGGAGGGGGCGCTCGTGATCCTGGAGAAGGCGCGCCGCACCGCGGGCAAGAACCCCGAGATGAACGCCCTGATCCAGGTGGCGGAGGACCACTTCATCGACAAGGCCTACCGGCACTACCTGCCGCCGAAGAAGATCCCCATCCTGAAGAAGCCCCTGGAGTCGCTGGTGAACCAGGACCTGAGCCCGGAGGAGGGGTTCCTCGTCAGCCGGGTCAACGGTTCGTGGGACCTGCGCTCCATCATCAGCATCTCGCCGCTGCGCGAGGTGGACGCGCTGCGCGCCTTCAAGAAACTGCGCGAGCGTGGCATCATTGATCTCGTGGAGGCTCAGGCCCGAAGCGCATGAACAACCGGCCGCGGCCCTGCCGCCCGGCGCCCTCTCCCCGACCCCTTCCCCCCGCTCCTGTCGTCGACCTCCTCCCGCCCCATCGTCCGCCCCAGCTCCACCGACTCCACGCTCGGCGGACCGGGCGGGGGAAAGGCCGAGGCCGGACCGGGGCGCGCGGCCCCGGCATGGCGCCGGACGTAGCGATCGTAGGGCTCCGCTTTGAGGTCGTCCCACCCCTTCGAGGCGATCGACTTGACGAACAGCTCGGCGAGTTGCAAGTCGGTGATCAGCGGAATGCCGACGTCGGTAGCGCGCCTCCGGATGATGTATCCGTCGGTCAGCTCCTTGCGATCATAGCCCGCGGGCACGTTGATGATCAGATCGAGCCGGTGCGGGGTGATGTACTCGAGAAGCGACGGCTTCCTCCGCTCGTGAATCTTGTAGAGACGGATGTTCGGTACGCCCTGATCGTCGAGGAAGCGCGACGTGTGCCGCGTGGCGTAGAGCGTGAACCCGAGATCGCGCAGCAGGCGAGCCGAGGGCAGGAAGCGGGTCTTGTCGCGCAGCGTGCCGATGGTGAGCAGGACCTGCCGACGCTCCGGCAGCTTGAATCCGGCGGCCAGGATCGCCTTCAGGAACGCCTCGGGCAGATCCTCGCCCAGGCAGGCCACCTCTCCCGTGGACGCCATCTCCACACGCAGCGCAGGATCGGCCCCCTTGATACGCGAGAAGGAGAACTGCGGCGCCTTCACGGCCACGTAGTCCAGGTCGAGGAGCGACTCCGGGATCGGGCGGACCTCCGCCCCCATCATCGCCCGCGTCGCCAGATCCACGAAGTCGATCCCGCTCGCCTTGGAGATGAACGGGAACGACCGCGACGCGCGCAGATTGCATTCGATGACCATCACTTCGTTGTCGACGGCCAGGAACTGCACGTTGAACGGACCGGTGATCCGGAGCGCCCGCGCCAGCTCGGCGGTGATCGTCCGGATGCGGCGCACCGTTTCCAGATAGATCTTCTGCGGCGGCAGGACGACCGTGGCGTCCCCCGAGTGGACGCCGGCGTTCTCCACGTGCTCGGTCACCGCCACCGCCAGGAGCCGTCCCTGAACCGCCACCGCGTCCGCCTCCAGCTCCTTGGCCCCTTCGATGAACTTGGAGATGACCACCGGATGCGCGCGCGATACTTCCGCCGCCCCTTTGAGGGCGGCGTTGAGGCCGGCTACGTCCGAGGCGATGCGCATGGCCGCACCCGAGAGCACGTACGACGGTCGCACCAGGATCGGATAGCCGACGCGCGCGGCGAAGCGCCCCGCCTCGCTCCGCGACGTGACTTCCGCCCACTTCGGCTGCGGCACGCGCAGCCGGTCCAGAAGCGTCGAGAACTTGTGGCGATCCTCGGCCCGGTCGATGTCGATCGGCTGCGTGCCGAACACCGGGATGCCGGCCGCGGCGCAGGCAAGCGCGAGGTTGTTCGGGATCTGCCCCCCGAAGGCCAGGAGAATGCCGCTCGGTCTTTCCTTCCTCCAGATGTCGTGGATCCGCTCGAAGGTCAGCTCCTCGAAGTACAGCGTGTGCCCCATGTCGTAGTCGGTGGAAACGGTCTCCGGATTGCAATTGACCACGATGGGCGAGTAGCCCAGACGCCGGAGCGCCGCCGCGGCCGAGACACAGCACCAGTCGAACTCCACGGACGAGCCGATGCGATAAGCGCCGGAGCCGAGCACCAGGACCTTGCGGACCGAGTCGCCCGGCAGGAGATCGTCCTCCGTGCCGTGGTACGTGAGGTACAGGTAGTTGGTCCGAACCGGCCATTCGGCGGCGAGCGTGTCGATCTGCTTCACGACCGGCACGATGCCGCACGCCTGGCGACGGTGGGCCACCGCCTTTAAGGGGCGCCGGCTGAACAGGGCGATCTGCTCGTCGGAAAAACCGGCCTCCTTCGAGGCCCGCAGCAGGTCGGCGGGGAGGGCGGCCCGCGCGCCGCCCCTTCTGCCCGCGGCCGCGATCGCCTCGCGCAGATCCACGATGCGCTTCATCTTTTCAAGGAACCACGGATCGACGCCCGTCCGGCGCGCCAGCTCGCCGACGGCGCGGCCCTGCCCGAGCGCCTCCGCCAGGGCGAACACGCGCCGCGGCGTCGGCCGCGACACGTCCTCGAGAGACTGGCGGATGTTGAACTCGTTGCCGACCAGCCCGCGGATGTTGTCGCCCAGCATGCGGCAGCCCTTCTGCAGCGCCTCCTCGAAGCTGCGGCCGATCGCCATCACCTCGCCGACCGACTTCATCTCGCTGCCGATGAAGTGCGACGCGCCGTGGAACTTCTCCAGGTCCCACTTCGGCATCTTCACGACGAGATAGTCGAGGGCGGGCTCGAAGCAGGCGGTCGTCGTGTCGTTCATCGAGTTCTTCAAGTCAGGCAGGAGATAGCCCAGCGCCAGCTTGGCCGCGATGCGCGCCAGCGGGTAGCCAGTCGCCTTGCTGGCCAGCGCGGAGGAGCGCGACAACCGGGCGTTCACCTCGATCACACGGTATTTCTCGGAGCGCGGGTCGAGGGCGAACTGGATGTTGCACTCGCCGACGATCCCGAAATGTCGGATGACCTTGAACGCCAGAGCCCGGAGCGAAAAATACTCCTCGTCTGTGAGCGTCTGGGAGGGGGCCACGACGATCGACTCGCCGGTGTGCACTCCGAGCGGGTCGACGTTTTCCATGTTGCACACCGCGATGCAATTGTCGGCGGCGTCACGCACCACCTCGTACTCGACCTCCTTCCATCCAGTCAGGTCCTCCTCGATCAGGACCTGGGGCGACGTGGTGAATCCCTCCGCCGCCATGCGCCGCAGTTCGGGCTCGCTCCGGGCAATCCCCGAGCCGCGGCCGCCGAGGGTGAAGGCAGTGCGCATCATCACGGGGTAGCCGATGCGGCGCGCCACGCGCAGCGCTCCGGCCACATCGCGCGCCGCGCCGCTCTTCGGCACATGCACTCCGATCGAGCGCAGCTCGCGCGCGAACACCTCGCGGTCCTCGGTCTTCTCGATGGCGGCGATCGGCGTGCCGAGGACCTTGACGCGATGGCGCCGCAGGACGCCGGTACGGTGGAGAGCCAGTCCGCAGTTCAGGGCCGTCTGGCCGCCGAACGAGAGCAGGATGCCGTCGGGCCGGCCGAGGGCGATGACCCGTGTGGCGAAATGTGGCGTGACCGGCAGCAGGAAAATGCGATCCGCGAGGCCCGGCGAGGTCTGGATGGTGGCGATGTTCGGGTTGATCAGCCAGACCTCGACCCCTTCCTCCTTCAGCGCCTTGATCGCCTGCGAGCCGGAGTAATCGAACTCCCCCGCCTCCCCGATCTTGAGCGCCCCCGATCCCAGCACGAGGACGCGCATCGGATGGCCGCCGCGATCCGCACGACGATCGGTCATCGTGACCCGCTCCACGCGTCGCCTCTCACCGGATCTCCTCCAGGAAATCCTCCACGATCCATTCGGTGCCGGTGGGGCCCGGCGCGGCCTCGGGATGGAACTGCACCGAGCGCCACCGGCCGCCCGCGTGCCTGATCCCCTCGTTCGTGCCGTCGTTAGCGTTGGCGAACCAGGCGTCCCAGCCGCGCGGCAGGTTCGCCCCGTCGACGGCGTAGCCGTGATTCTGGGAGGTCTGGTAGCAGCGGCCGCTCCTGGCCTCGACGCAGGGCTGGTTGTGCGCCCGGTGGCCGAACTTCATTTTGTACGTGCGCGCTCCGGCGGCGAGCGCCAGGATCTGGTGCCCGAGGCAGATCCCCAGGATCGGGACATTGCGGCGGATCAGGAAACGCGCCGTCTCGACCGCCGCGGTGGCCAGCTGCGGGTCGCCCGGGCCGTTGCTTATGACCACACCCGCGCACGTGCGAGCCAGACGACGGACGTCGTGATCCCAAGGGACGACCGTGACCTCGGCTCCCATGCGGACCAGCGTCCGGACCTGGTTGTTCTTCTTGCCGCAGTCGATCAGAACGATCGGCACGCCCCCCTTGCCGTGGCGCTGCACGCGACGCGCGGACACTTCATCCACGAGGTTGCGGCGATTCGGGTCGTCGAACTCGGGGACGGGCCGGCCGTCGATCTCGATCCGGCCGAGAAGGGCCCCGTGCATGCGGATCCTCTTGGTAAGGGCCCGCGTGTCGATCCCGGTGAGAGCGGGAACTCCCTGCGAGCCGAGCCAGTCCCCCAGACTCGCGCCGGCGGTGCGGTGCGAGTACTCCTCCGAGTAGGAGGCGCAGACGACCCCGGAAAGGTGGATGCGATCCGACTCGAACGGCCGGCCCGGCAGGCTCGTCTCCGCTCGGTCCGAGGCGGCTTCGCCGGCCGCGAACGGGGGCACGCCGTAGTTGCCCTGGGAGGGATAGGTGAAGACGAGGATCTGACCGCGGTACGACGGATCGGTGAGCGCCTCCGGGTAGCCCACCATTCCGGTGGTGAAGACCACTTCACCCGCGGCCGGCTGCGGAGCGCCGAAAACAACCCCGGGGAACACCGCGCCGTCCGCCAGGACCACCCGGCCCTTCCGCGTCCGGCGCTGCCACCCTGGGCTGAAATCCCGCATCCCGCTCCGGCCGTCCTCGAGGACCTGTCGCGGCGGGCGGGTCTCTCACCCCGTCGAGCCTCCGCGCCGCGGCCGGCGCGGAGGATAGCACACCGGCTCCGCCTCCGGGACGGTGCTACAATGGCTTTAGGAGATCGGCCGTGCGGACCCAGCGATACCAGGCCCTCATGAAGAAGCACCCCGCCGCGTGTCTCGTTCTGTTCCTCGCGGCCGCGCTCCTGGCGAGTCACCCGGAGCCGCCGGCACCGGGTGACTCGCCAGGAGCGCGGCGTGATGATCTACCGCGGGGTCTCCCCGCGCGGCACGCCCGTCGTGGTGTTGACCAATCTCGACGAAGCAGGAAACCGCCTGCCCTGTCCCGGCACGGATGCAGCAGAATCCGGACTCAAGACGCCTTTCTGCGGCGACGAACCTCGGGCCCAGGCGCAATCGGCGCCCATGGACGCAGAGCGCGCTCCGGGCGTGCCGCCGGCTCCAACGCACGGGACGGTGAAGGTCGTGGTGAAGCAGAACGAGGGCGCGGCCGAAGTCGACTCGCGGGACGTCGAGGTGACGGCCGACGGCTCGGGCGCCACCACGGTGATCATCAACATCAACTCACCCGCCGCCCCCGAGAGGGAGCCCGTGGTCGTGCAGGCGCCGCTCCCCTACCCGATCG